>Ga0209121_10003398_pt1 | contig 15456 bp, 16 predicted proteins | sample Cruoilmetagenom3_FD_187292 | JGI IMG/M metagenome (GOLD analysis project Ga0209121, IMG submission 187292) | Oil polluted marine microbial communities from Coal Oil Point, Santa Barbara, California, USA - Sample 3 (SPAdes) (version 2) | ecosystem: Environmental > Aquatic > Marine > Oil seeps ...
CCTGATGGCGCGAATATCATAAACTTGGGAGAAGCCAATATCTTTGCGGTGCATTTTCCGCCAGATACTGTAAATATGTTTTGCTCGCCCAGTGACCTCACTGCGCTTTCCAATTTTATCCAGCTCACCTTTAATGGTCGCAATTGCAGCTTCAATGTACTGCTGGCGATCAATCCGTTTTTCATCGAGTAAACGCGCAATTTGCTGATATTCATCGGCCTCGAGATAACGAAAAGCCAGATCTTCCAGCTCCCACTTTAGTTGGCCAATACCGAGCCGGTCGGCAAGGGGAGCATAGACATCAAAGATTTCCCGGGCAACCTGTCTACGCTTTTCCTCCGGAGCGGTTTTCACCATGCGAATGGCACAGGTGCGCTCGGCCAGCTTAATCAGCGCAACCCGCACATCATCGATCACTGAAACCAGCATCTCTCTGACTTTGCTGGCCTGTTGGGTGGCATCCTGGCCCAGTACGTTCTGCTCAGAGTCACTACGCAAACCACTGATCACCGCCATGCGCAATACATTGCTAATTAATGTCGCGACATTCTCGCCAAAAACCTCGCGCACAGTATCAATACTGAGCTTTTCCTCACGTACAGAGCGATATAAAATTGCCGCCTGCAGACCTTCACAATCCATGCGCAGATCGGAAAGAATATCGGCAATTTCCAGACCCATTTGCAAAATACTGCCGCGAAACTGTGAGTTGCCCGCCCGTAGTGCACCCTCTTCGGCTTGCCGCGCTAGTTCAGCAGCCTGGCTTAGTTTCTCTCGAGCATCCTGATCCAGATTGCTTTTAGTGGCGATTTTATCCAGCCAAAAGTTAACATCAGCGGTGTCTTGCAGCGCGGCGGCATGTATTTCTCGAACTTGTACCAAAGACAGCTCCTAAGCCAATAGAACTAAATACGGTTTAAATTCAGACACTAAACAACCCTGAAGAGAGATAGCGATCGCCGCGATCAGAAATCGACACCACTATCGTGGCATTTTCTACTTCACTGGCCAGTCGCAATGCACCTGCCACCGCACCACCGGATGAGACGCCGCAGAAAACACCCTCTTTACGGGCCAGGTCACGCATGGTGTCCTCGGCTTCCTGTTGGCCAATATCGAGTGTTTTATCAATGCTTGCCGCATCAAAGATGCCGGGTAAATAAGCTTCTGGCCAGCGGCGAATACCGGGGATACTCGCGCCTTCAGCTGGTTGTAAACCGACAATCTGAATCTCTTTATTAAAGGTTTTTAGAGCCTGAGAAACGCCCATAATAGTGCCGGTAGTACCCATGGCGGCGACGAAATGAGTAACTTTACCTTCTGTTTGCTGCCAGATTTCTGGCCCAGTGCCTTCGATATGGGCGAGAGGATTATCAGCATTATTAAACTGGTCAAGCACCAGGCCCTTGCCCTCTTCCTGCATTTGCAGAGCCAGGTCGCGAGCTCCTTCCATGCCCCTCTCCTGACTGACCAAAATCAGTTCCGCACCATAGGCTAGCATTGCCTCTTTGCGTTCTTCCGTCATGTGATCGGGCATAATCAAAATCATGCGATAGCCCTTTATCGCAGCGACCATTGCCAGGGCGATGCCGGTATTGCCGCTGGTTGCTTCGATAAGCGTATCGCCAGGCACGATCGTGCCCCGGGCTTCGGCATGGGCAATCATGCTCAAAGCAGGACGGTCTTTTACTGAACCCGCTGGATTATTACCTTCGAGCTTGAGCAGCACGATGTTGTTGCGCCCCGCACTAAGGCGCTGTAATCGCACCAGGGGTGTATTGCCAATACAGGACTCTATGGTCGGATATTCCATCTTTGCGTTTTTCTCACTAACAAAATAACTATTTTAGGCCGGATGGCCATGACTTTCGATTTAATCACACCAATCCCTAAGACGGCTTGGGCATAACGACTTACGTTACTAGCATACTGACCACTCGACCCTGTAAAAAGCCCGTTAGGCGCTCAACACCACAAAGGCCAATGCCATGTCCTGCTCATCGGACAGGCTAAGATGAATAGTTTCAGCCCCCAGGGCTTTAGAGACTTTTAAGGCATTCCCTGACAGTGTTATTTCAGGTGCACCACTAATGCTATTCGTTACTAAAATATGCTGCCATGAAACGTCGCCAATGCCTGTTTTCAATGCTTTACTCAGCGCCTCTTTGGCGGCGAAACGCTTGGCGAGGAAAGAGGCCCGCTGTCTTGGTTTCTTTTTCTGGCAAAAAGTTTCAAATTCCTCGGGGCGTAAAATACGCTTGGCAAAGGCTTCTCCCTGGCGTTCTAATACGGCCTCTATTCTACTGATGTGTACCAGGTCACTACCAATACCGACTATCATCTTCGTTCCACCCATCGCGCCATCCCTATTCCCCCTTCGCCCTATTCGTTCGACTGGCTGGAACACGAGCCTGGCGGAATAATTGGCGGCTCAACAGTGGGCGCTCACCGAGCTGAGCATGCAGCGCAGTGCGTAGTAGACGTTTTGCACAATGCCTGACCTCTGCCAACTGATAATTGTCCTCAGCCATGGCCAGTAAATACTCCCCCCGAAAACCGCTTTCCTTGCTACTTTGTGAAACACTATCAATACGAATAAAGCCCTGATCAGGCGTAAAGTGATAATACTCAGCTGCCGCAATGGGGCGGTCTTCAGCCAGTTCAGTGGTCATGTCAAAGCCATAACCCATCTCATCTAGCAGCAACAGCTCAAAGCGTCGCAGTAAAGGCTCCGGGTCACCGCTAATACCTAGCTGCACGATAAGATCACTGTAGCGATCAAATAAACTTTCGTGAGGCACATACTCTGGCAATAGTCGCACCAGCAACTCATTGAGGTATAAACCGATATATAACATCTCGCCTTGTAGGGCAGCACTATTACCCGACGCCTCCACCGCTGTCAGATTTTTGAGATTGCCCTTGCCCCGCCAGGACAGTGACAAGGGTGTAAAAGCCTGTAGTCGATGACCACCCGTTTTTCGCTTGCCACGAGTACATTTTGCCACGGCGCGCAAGCGACCAAAGTCGCGGGAAAATAAATCCACTAACTGACTACTTTCACGATAGTCCCGCGTGTGCAGTACGTAGGCTTTTTGGTTTTCCGTGTTCATGTTGATTTTAACGCAGCGATAACTGTTAAGCCCTGTTATGCGAAACCCATCAATTCACGCGTTAACACCCGTAATACGGACAATTTAATCCTGATAACCCAGGCTGCGTAAAGCTCGCTCATCATCAGACCAACCGCTGCGGACTTTTACCCACAGGGTCAACATGACTTTGCTATCAAACAGTCGCTCCATATCGATGCGCGCAGCTTGACCAATACTTTTTAGACGCTGCCCCTTTTCACCAATTATTATTTTCTTTTGCCCCTCGCGCTCGACCAGGATTAACGCATTAATATGCCGAATATGCCCCTTCATTTCGAAGGCTTCAATTTCGACGGTAATTTGATAGGGCAGCTCGGCACCGAGTTGGCGGGTAATTTTTTCGCGCACCAGCTCGGCGGCGAGAAAGCGCTCAGAGCGGTCGGTAATTTGATCTTCGGGAAAGAGAAAGCCATTTTGCGGAATGTGCTGGGTGATTTGTTCTTCCAGTACATCCAGGTTTTTTTTCTGTAATGCGGAAATAGGAATAATCTCTGCATCGGGCATAACGCTTTGTAAATACTCTATATGGGGTAAGAGCTCAGCGCTGTCATCTAACCTGTCAACTTTATTGATGGCGACAATGAGCGGCGAGTTCGAGGCGCTTAGTTTGTCAGCAACAGCTTGATCGGCTTCAGTCCACAATAAGCGATCGACAACAAAAACAATCACATCGACATCGCGAATCGCCGTTTCTGCCGCTTTATTCATATAGCGATTAATCGCCTTATCCTGGCCACTATGAATACCCGGGGTATCAACAAAAATAAGCTGACAGTCCTCTTCAGTTTTAATACCCAACACATTATGGCGCGTGGTTTGCGGCTTGCGCGAGGTGATACTCAGCTTTAAACCGAGCAAATGATTAAGCAAGGTCGATTTGCCAACATTTGGGCGACCGACGATGGCGACATAGCCACAGCGCTGTTGAATTTCTTCGTCTACCATCAGATCACCGTCCTTTTCCAAGCTTGTTACTTTTTTACCTGCAGAGCATGCAGTGCTACTTGCGCCGCTGCCTGTTCGGCCTTGCGGCGACTACTGGCCTCACCTCTATAATCACCGGGCTGGCCTTCAAGGTAACATTGCACCTCGAAGTGCTGGGCATGACCCTCACCACTGACCGTCAGGAGTTTGTACACGGGTAGAGATTCACCCTTGCCCTGTAAATGCTCCTGCAAGCGAGATTTTGCATCTTTGTGTTCATCAGCCAGCGACAAGTTTTGCAATAGAGGCTCAAACCAGGTAACAAGGCAGGCCTGGCACACTGCAAAACCCCCGTCGAGCAAAATAGCGCCGATCACTGCTTCATAAGCGCCCGCTAGGATAGAGTCACGCCGAAAACCGCCGCTCTTTAGCTCTCCGGAACCGAGTCGCAGTTGATCACCGAGGTCGATTGCCCGCGCCATCTTGGCCAGGGCCTCGCCCTTCACCAAGGCTGCTCGCAGGTGGCTTAAATCCCCTTCGCTAGCCGTGGGGAAATGACGATAAAGCATCTCACTAACGACCATGTCCAGCACGGCATCACCGAGAAACTCGAGGCGCTCGTTATTGCTTGAAGCAAAACTGCGATGGGTTAAGGCTTGCTCAAGCAAACGGGGGTCAGAAAAATTATGGCCTAGGCGATTAATAAAACGTCGAAGGGAAATATTCACCAATATATAACGTCGATGCGAAAACTAGCGTGCGGAGGTGTCGTAGGTATTTTTAAAAATAACGACAATATCAACATTGGCTAAAAAGTGAACACGGCGTTCATAGTCGAGACTAATGGTGGTGGCCGTTTTCTTACGCTCTATCACAGTGTCCTTTGCATACACGTCTCGAACAGCATTGACTGTAAACGCTGATTGTAATTTTCTACGTATTTTTGCATCGCTCATCTTGTGGATGGGCTCTTCAGCCAGAGACTGTAAAGCAGCATCAACAAAGGAGTTGTCGAGATAGAGTGGACCAATTCGTGTTGCAATAGTCAGAAAAAAACCGAGAACAGCCAATAAGACCAATATAGCCAGTGCTGACAAACCCTGCTGTTTATGCTGCTTTATCATTTTCTCCCTACCCGCTTCAACGTATTGTGCCTACTGTATCAAAACTGGGTATGCTTAGCACTTTCTCCCAATGCATCCACACGGCAAAGGCCTTGCCGACAACGTTCTCTTCCGGCACTGGCCCCCAGACGCGACTATCACTACTGTTGTCGCGATTATCGCCCATCATAAAGTAATGCCCTTCCGGCACCACCGTGCTGAAATTTCGGCCCAGTCGCCCTGGAGTTTGGTGCTTGCGAATCAAATGATCAACACCGACCAAATCTTCCATCATCACCTGTGCATTGCTGGCTGAATTGGACTCTACCCGGCTTTTTTCAACGAAGTAAGGATCCGCTGTCTCGAGTGTCGACTGGGGCATTTTTTCGCCATTTACAAATAGTACATTATTGATGATACGGATTTCGTCACCCGCCAAGCCGATCACTCGTTTAATAAAATAACGCTTATCGTTGGGCGGGAAAAACACCATCACATCACCGCGCTCGGGTTCACCCAGCGAGACTACCTTGGTACCACTCACCGGTAAACGCAGACCATAGGCAAACTTATTAACCAAAATAAAGTCGCCAATTTTCAAAGTAGGAATCATCGAGCCGGAGGGGATTTGGAAGGGTTCGACGATAAAAGAACGCAGTACCAGAACCACAAGTAATACCGGAAAAAATGGTGCCGTCGATTCAACATACCAGGGTGGGGCATCATCAGTTTCACGCTGCTTCGACAGAAAGAGTCGGTCAGCGAGCCACATAAAACCAGCGAATGCGGTAAGTACAACTAGAATCAGTGGAAAGTCGAAATCCATTATTAATTATCCGTTTTAAGTACGGCAAGGAAAGCTTCCTGGGGAATTTCCACCGAGCCCACCTGCTTCATGCGCTTTTTACCGGCTTTCTGCTTGGCCAGTAGTTTTTTCTTGCGCGAAACATCACCGCCATAACACTTTGCCGTAACATTTTTACGCAGTGCTTTGACCGAGCTGCGCGCAATAATATGCCCACCGAGGGCCGCTTGAATAGCCACATCAAACATCTGCCGAGGTACCAGTTCTTTCATTTTTTCGGTAATTAAACGGCCTTTTTGCTGGGCGTTATCGCGGTGAACAATCAATGCCAGGGCGTCAACTTTATCGCCGTTAATTAAAATATCGAGCCGTACCAAAGGTGCTACCTGAAAGCGTTTGAAATTGTAATCGAGGGAGGCAAAACCGCGACTCACCGATTTCAAACGGTCGAAAAAGTCCATCACTACATCAGCCATGGGCATTTCGTAGGTGAGTGAAACCTGATCCCCCGTAAATTGCATATCTTTTTGTATGCCGCGCTTTTCTACACACAATGAAATGACATTGCCGACATAATCCTTGGGCACCAAGATATTGGCTTCACACAGGGGTTCGCGCATTTCATCAATGTGAGCCGGGTCGGGAAGATCCGAGGGGTTAGAAATATAAAGTAACTCGCCGTTAGTATGCAGCACCTCGTAGACAACGGTTGGCGCGGTACTGATTAAGTCGAGGTTGTATTCGCGCTCCAGTCGTTCCTGAATAATCTCCATGTGTAGCATGCCGAGGAAACCACAGCGAAAACCGAAGCCAAGAGCATCGGAGCTTTCGGGCTCGTAGAAAAGCGAGGCATCATTGAGCGTCAGTTTTGCCAGTGCTTCGCGGAAATCTTCAAAGTCTTCAGAGTTAATTGGGAACATACCCGCATAAACCTGGGGATTAACCTTCTGAAATCCCGGTAGCGACTCAACCTCAGGGCTACTAGAATGGGTAATGGTGTCACCGACCGGCGCGCCATGAATATCCTTAATACCGGCTACCACAAAACCCACTTCGCCAGCCCGCAACACATCGGTCTCTGTGCGCTTGGGTGTAAATACGCCGATGCTATCGGCAATATGTGCTTTACCTATGCTTTTAGTGATGATCTTGTCGCGACGCGTCAAGGTGCCCTGCATCACACGAACCAGGGAGACAACACCGAGGTAGGTGTCAAACCAGGAGTCAATAATCAGCGCTTGCAAAGGCGCATCGACATCGCCTGTAGGCGGGGGGATTTCAGCCACCAACTGTTCCAGAACATCTTCAATGCCAAGACCACTTTTAGCACTACACAGCACCGCATCAGAGGCGTCGATACCAATGATATCTTCAATTTCCTGACAGACCCGGTCCGGCTCTGCCTGGGGTAAATCCATTTTATTCAGCACAGGAATAACTTCGAGGCCCTGGGCAATAGCCGTATAGCAGTTGGCTACTGACTGGGCTTCAACACCCTGCGCGGCATCGACGACTAACAATGCACCCTCACAGGCGGCAAGGGAACGCGACACTTCGTAACTGAAGTCGACATGGCCCGGCGTATCAATAAAATTGAGTTGATAGGTTTGCCCGTCGGCTGCGGTGTAACTAAGAGTCACGCTTTGCGCTTTGATGGTAATGCCACGCTCGCGTTCGATATCCATCGAATCGAGTACCTGGCTATCCATTTCCCGCGCACTCAGCCCCCCGCAATACTGAATAAAGCGGTCGGCGATGGTGGATTTACCATGATCGATATGGGCGATGATGGAGAAATTGCGAATATGGCTGAGGTCTGACACTGGGCTTATAGGATCCATAGCTTAGGAGGGATTTGAGCGACGCGAATTCTAGCGCATTTAGCCCCCGTAAGCTATGGAGCTCATTCAGTAAGCAATACCCGATCCGCTCAAGAAAAATTGTGCACGATCATTTAATCTCAATAGTGCGGAAGATTGAACGGCCGCGACGGAAAAAACGTAGCGCCACTGGCGTATTCGTTGGCAACTGCTTTAGTATCGCCTCGTAATCACCCACAGCATTAAGTGTTTGATAGCCCAATTGCACCAGGGTATCACCCACCTGCAAGCCAGCTTCGCTAGCGGCCGAGTTGGGATAAACCTTGACCACCACCACACCGCCTTGCAAACGTCGTTTTTCCAGGGCTTCGTCATTGAGTTCAGCAACCTCCAGACCGAGAATATCGCCGCCAGCCGTGGCTACCGAGCTATCACCGGGGCGCGCACCAATTTCGACGCTCAGCGCTCTCTCTTTACCACGGCGAACAAGGGTGACATCGACCTCTTCACCAGCCGACAAAAGCCCAACAATATGCGGCAAATCACTGGCGTCGATCACGGCCTGGTCATGAAAACTAATCACAACATCACCCGCTTTGAGGCCAGCTTTATCGGCAGGGCCATCGGGTTCAAGCTGGGCAAGTAGCGCGCCCTGCGGTTTTTCCAGGCCCAGAGATTGCGCCAAACTTTTGTCCACATCCTGAATATAAACACCCAGCCAGCCCCTATCGACACGACCCTTTTCTTTCAGTTGTGAAACCACCTCGAGGGCAACACTGACGGGAATAGCGAAGGACAAACCAATTGAACCACCCGAGCGAGTATAGATTTGCGAGTTAATACCCACCACTTCACCGGCGAGATTAAACAGCGGCCCCCCCGAGTTACCGGGATTAATCGCCACATCGGTTTGAATAAAGGGCACGTAATCCTCGCCCCGCGCTGTGGGAATACTGCGGCCAATAGCACTGACAATGCCGGTACTCGCCGAATAATCGAGGCCAAAGGGTGAGCCAATAGCCACCACCCATTCACCCACCTTGAGATTGTCGGGGTGCCCGAAATGAACCACCGGCAAATCATCCTCATCAATCTTCAACAAAGCCAGGTCTGATCTGGGGTCGAGGCCAATAATCTCAGCCTCGTATTCTCGTCTATCATTCAAACGCACGGTAATTTGTTTGGCGCTACCCACGACGTGGTTATTGGTGAGGATGTAGCCGTCTGTAGAAATAATAAAGCCGGAACCCATAGAGCGGGCTTTTCGCTCTGGGCTACGTCGTTGATTGAACAAATCACGCAGCGCATCGGGAATCTGGCCCTGGGGAATGGCCTCTCGGCGCCGACTAGCGTTGCTTTCATTGGCCGTAATTTTCACCACTGCCCCAGAGTTTTCTTCAATTAACTGAGTAAAGTCAGGTAGCTGGGCATGAGCAGTCAAGGCCCCAACAAACAAACAAACAAATGCGAAAAGCGCTCGCGTCATCATTCACAGTCCCTCTTTGGCTTTAAGTTTTTTACAGCGCCAACTATAGCTGAGCTGATTAAATACAGCTCATAGAAATCATTTATCCAGTAAATGAGCCTGTAATATCGAACCGTGGGCTGCATCATTGACTAACTTTCCGGCAAAAAAACTACCACCCAGTAATGCCAACAATCCACAAACTATCGCCACTAGTTCATTATCGAAAGTGTGGTCGCCCGCCCAAATACCTAACAAAAGAAGAATTAAAGGCAGTAGGTAGATCAACAAAGACCCCCGCACCATGACATGCTCGGCAATACCTATGGTGACGTTTTGCCCGACCTCAAAAGAACTAGCATCGTGGCCATCGAGCGGAATTCGTAAACGCACAGACTGGGTAGCCCACTTGGCCAATAAACTCTGACCACAGCCCTGTTGAGCAGAACAAGTGTGACAGGCCGAGCGCTGAATGCCCTCAACCCACAGATGGTTGTTTTCAATTTCAAGAATTTTTACGCTTTCCTCAATCAAGAGGCAGACCGATAACGCGGTAGCCAGCGAGCGAACACAAGTAGAGGCTTGCCTTGCTGTAACAACCGCACGCCCGGCGGGCTTGTTTTAAACAGGCTAGGGCTCAATAGTGTATTGAGATCCATGCTCGGCGGGTAGGAAAATCGAATTTGATTGCTGGTAATTGTGCTCTGCCTGCTGTGACATTAAGCCTTGCATATAGGCCTGTATTTGGCGGCCCATTTCAAGCTGGTTAGCGCTAGGCTGTATTTCAACGCGGGCGGGCCTCGAATAACTCTTACCACTATTGTAAGAACCTGTACTGACAGTACGCGCTGTGGCCTGAGGTACTTCAAAACCAGAGGGCAACTGAAACTGGGGACCCTTGGGCTCGACTTCGCCAGCCCTTATTTGAGGCTGCCCTTGTGTTTCGCTCTGAGCAACAAGAGGCATTGATGACGACGGTTCAAAGACCTGATATTCTTGGGCACCGAAAATAGCCATTACCGCCACACTCGCCGCGATCGCAACCCGACCCAAAGACTGAGGCCACTGCGGTGTGCGCTGTGGCACGGGCTCGCTGATCAGCGCCATATTGATGGCAGCCCGCAATTCGGCTGAGGAATCGACAAAGTCGAGCGGCAGTTCTTTGCGCATGGCACTTGCAGCGAGGTGGTAGCGAGACCAGGTCGCATTGAAGGATTCATCTTCTCCGGTCTCACGCATCGCCCGATGAAGCTCTAACTCAGAGGCCTCATCATCCATCAAGGCCGATAGCGTCTCGCGCATTTTGCTACCTACTTGCTCATTCATAGGATCATACCTTCCAATGACTCTTCCATTATTAAGCGACTAATTATCGAAAAAAACACTACTTTTTAAACTATCATTCGCACAGCGAGTGAGCAATCACAGCTAATCTGACTAGCGTCGGGGAAAAAGGTTCCCGAATAATGGCAACACCTTTCTGTTTTTTCCCCGTCCTCTTTTATGCCGTTTTTTTGCGCTTATAGCCGGCCATCAACTAGCGCTTTTACCTGCTTATCAATAGCCTCTCGCGCTCTGAAAATGCGCGAGCGCACCGTCCCTACCGGGCAGTCCATTACGCTGGCGATATCTTCGTAACTCAGGCCATCCAGCTCCCTCAGGCTTACTGCTGTGCGCAAATCCTCTGGCAAAGCCTGAATGGCATTATCGACAACCGCTTGTAGTTCATCACGAAAAGCCAGATTCTCTGGTGAGGCCACATCGTGGAGCTTATCGGCACCGCTAAAATATTCCGCATCCTCGACTTCAAGATCACTCGCCGGAGGACGGCGACTGCGCGACACCAGAAAGTTTTTTGCTGTATTAACAGCGATACGGTAGAGCCAGGTATAAAATTGACTGTCACCACGGAAAGAACCAATGGCGCGGTAGGCCTTAACAAAAGCTTCCTGCACAATATCTTTGACCTCTTCTCGGTCGTAGATGTAGCGACTAACGATGGCTGCCACCTTGTGCTGATATTTAATGACCAACAAATCGAAAGCGCGTTTGTCACCCTTTTGCACACGGGCGACTAGCTGCTTATCGGTATCTGTCTCATTGTTGGCGGTCATTCTCTCTCCAGCTGGTTACACATTTTTCTTGTCCCTTTTGCAGACCACCAGTCGTTCATTTGGTTGGCGGTCTATCTTGCAAGCCCTCAATCCCACCAGTGGGCTTTTTTCTGGCGCTATACTATCATGTCGATCTTGCAGTCGTCGCAGCGCCCCGCGCATCACCTCTAATTTAATAGTCCTAATACAAAAAAGCCTTCAGTGAAAACCTTGACGTGAAAAAAACCTACCAATACGAAGTCCTTATCATCGGCAGCGGTGCCGCAGGCATGACGCTTGCCCTACACCTCGCCCCCGACCATCGGGTTGCTCTGTTGAGCAAAGACCAGCTACAAACTGGCTCAACCTGGCTCGCCCAGGGCGGTATCGCCGCCGTATTCAGCGAGGATGATAGCGTCGACGCTCACGTTGCCGACACCTTGACTGCCGGCGCTGGGCTGTGCCACGAAGATGTGGTGCGTCAAACTGCGGAACAGGGGCCAGAGGCAATGCAATGGCTCATCAACAACGGCATGAAATTCAGTCGCAATGAGCAAGATGATGACTACCACTTAACGCAGGAAGGCGGCCACAGCCACCGGCGTATCCTCCATAGCACCGACGCTACGGGGCAGGCCCTGTCGAGCACCCTCGCCGAAAAAATATTGAATACACCCCAACTTGATGTATTCGAGCAGCATGTTGTGGTCGATCTGACCACCCAGGCCGATGCTGACTCGAGAAGTTTTCGCTGCAATGGTGCCTATGCACTAGATACCCAACGGGATCGCGTCTGTCTGTTTCAGGCAAAGGTTGTCATTCTCGCCACCGGCGGTGCCAGTAAGGTCTACCTCTATACCAGTAATGCTGACGGCGCTAGTGGTGATGGCATTGCCGCAGCCTGGCGCCGCGGTTGTCGTGTTGCCAATATGGAGTTTAATCAGTTCCACCCGACCTGCCTCTTCCACCCCAAAGCCAAAGCCTTTTTAGTCTCCGAAGCCCTCCGTGGTGAAGGTGCCCACCTGTTATTGCCCGACGGCAAACGTTTTATGTTCGACTTTCACCCCAAGGGGGAATTGGCGCCTCGGGACATCGTCGCCCGCGCCATTGACCATGAAATGAAACGCCTCGGTTGCGACTGTCTCTATCTAGACATTAGCCACAAACCGGCCGACTTTATCGACAGCCACTTCCCCACAGTAAAAGCCCAATGTCTTGAGTTTGGTATCGACATCACCCGCGAGCGCATCCCCATTGTGCCCGCCGCCCACTACACCTGTGGCGGTATTGTCACGGATAAACAGGGACATACTGACCTTAATAATCTCTATGCCGTGGGTGAGTGCGCCTTTACGGGCCTGCATGGGGCCAACCGTATGGCCAGTAATTCTCTATTGGAATGCCTGGTGTTTGCCCGAGAAGCCGCTATCAGTATTCGCGAAACCATCGACACTATTTCAGAACCCAGCTACACCAAGGAGTGGGATTCTTCACGGGTCACCTCTTCCGATGAAGACGTGGTTATCTCCCACAACTGGGATGAGCTGCGCCGATTTATGTGGGACTACGTTGGCATTGTGCGCACCCGCAAGCGTCTCGAGCGAGCGGAAAACCGCGTGCGTTTATTACAGCGGGAAATCCAGGAGTACTACAGTAATTACAAAGTAAGCCGCGATTTACTCGAACTACGAAATCTCGCCAAGGTTGCCGAGTTAATCATTCGCTCTGCCATGCTACGCAAAGAAAGCCGAGGCCTGCACTACACCCTCGACCACCCGCAATTATCTGCCGTTGCCAAAGACACTATTCTGGTACCAATGAACTTTGCTGGGCAGGATATTATTGTTAGTAAAAATTAACTGAGCTAAGCAAGCCGTTTCGCCGAAACTGCCGGTACTGCTTTCAGCAAGGCTAGTAGCTGGCGATATTTAACGGCACCCAATAAATCGGGGGAAACGAAACAGCGATAGGTCTGCCCCGCCACCGTTGTCAGGCTGACAAGTGCCAGGTAACGACTAAAATAGTCTAGCCCGTATGCCGATAGAGGGTGCTGCTGGCCATTAATCGAGGCCGCAGCACTTTTATTCTGCACGACAAGAGATTCGACGGCAGCAGACGGCGTTATAGCTTCACGTGCCCGCAAAAGCACCAGCAACAGAATTAACTCTAGCAAGGCGGTATAAATTGCATCGCTAATGAGACAATAAATAAACAACGCCACCAGCCCTGCAAACAAGTTTTGCAAGCGCTGTACTTTTAAACGCTGAGTAACGTGGGATTCTTTAAAGTTGAACTCAGCTTGCAGGTGCACGTTGGCTGTCACGAATGATGGCAATAATAGTTGCAGTATCTTTGTCTTCAGGCTCTTCACGGCCCATCAACCAGGCAAACAAATCCTGATCTTCACAGTCCAGTAAATACTGATAAAGAGACTGCTCGGCAGGATTTAATTGGTCATAGGTATTTTCGAGAAAATTCTGCAATATAATATCTAGTTCCAGCATACCGCGACGGCTGGCCCAAAAGAGACGGTTTTTATCCATAGTACGTTCAGCCACTGATTGATCACCGATGAAGCAATTCACACTTGAATCGCCGAGTGGCATTATAATGTAAGCCTGAACAACTACCCATCTAAATAGCGAACAGAAATGGCTGATACAAAAAACACCGGTACAATGAAGAACTGGCAGAATTTTCTGGCCCAACAGGGAGCCACCATAACGGAGGGCCTAATCAGCTCTTTTGGCGAAACACCTTGCAATTACCCAAGGTTAAGCGCTACCTTGACAGACCTCAGCAATCTAGGCGTGTTAGCCCTTGAGGGTGCAGACAGCAAGCGTTTCTTACAGGGCCAAAGCACCAGCGATACTGAACAACTCAACGCAGATACCGTTTTACCCGGTGCGATTTGCAACGCCAAAGGTCGAATGCTGACCTCCTATCACGCCGTCGAACCCGAAACAGACACGCTGCTGCTAGTAATGCATCGCCCCCTCGTCGATACGACAATCGATAACCTGGGTAAATACGCGGCCTTTTTCAAAACCACCTTAAGTAATGCCAGTGACGACTATCGCCTGCTCGGCATCAGCGGCTCGGATTGTGAAACTATACTCAAGGCTCATTTTGACACTATTCCCACAGCGATTAATGAACTTTGCATTACTGAGGGGTATTTACTGCTACGCACCTCTCCACAGCAATTTTTAGTGATCGTCAAAGCAGACTCAGCTAAACAACTCTGGCTAAAACTGGCACTGAGCTTTACTCCCACCGGAATAGCTTACTGGCAACTACAATCGATTCGTGCCGGGCAGGCCTGTGTGCAGGCTGAAACAGCCGAGCAGTTTGTACCGCAAATGCTCAACCTGCAGGCAACTGGGGCGGTTAATTTTAAAAAGGGCTGCTATACGGGTCAGGAAATCGTCGCCCGTATGCAATACCTGGGCAAGCTCAAGCGCCGTACTTACCGCATAATCCTCGAAGCTTCAACGCCACCACAAGTGGCAACAGAAATTCACGACAGCGCAAATAACAAACTGGTAGGCAGTGTTTTAACGGCCGCATCGGCTGATGGAAAAAGCAGTGAAATGCTGGCGGTATTACACGAAGGGCAAGCCGATGCATCTTCTTTTGTCATTGATGGCGAAACCGTTAAGGTATGCATCGCTGAACTGCCCTATTCATTGACTAGCCCTTAATGGTATGGCTCACAGAGTACCAGGCTCTTTTTACCTGGATGGCCATTGTTTCGGTCTTTACATTTGTTATCAGTTTGTTGACCTTGCCCTGGCTAGTCGCCCGTATTCCCAGTGACTACTTCTGTCACCACAAACGCCACCCGACGCCCTTAAAACAAAGCCATCCCATCCTTAGAGTCGTGATTTTAGTGGGCAAAAACTGCCTGGGCTGGGTGCTTCTTTTAGGCGGAATTATCATGCTTTTTATTCCCGGACAGGGGCTATTGACCATGGCCATGGGCTTATTGCTGATGGATTACCCCGGTAAATTTACGCTTGAGCGCAGGATAGCCAGCAATCCAAAGATTCTCAACGGTCTTAACTGGCTGCGCGCCAAGGCCAATGCTC
>Ga0209121_10003399_pt1 | contig 15453 bp, 11 predicted proteins | sample Cruoilmetagenom3_FD_187292 | JGI IMG/M metagenome (GOLD analysis project Ga0209121, IMG submission 187292) | Oil polluted marine microbial communities from Coal Oil Point, Santa Barbara, California, USA - Sample 3 (SPAdes) (version 2) | ecosystem: Environmental > Aquatic > Marine > Oil seeps ...
ACTACATCAGACCCTCGCTTCTGAGCCCTTGTAGCCTTCAAAGCTGAGACTATCAAAAATCCTTCTCTTATTGACCGGTTTCTGGTAAATTTGGGTTAGCTGCTAAACTTAGGTTACAATATATGCTTGAAGTCGATGATACCAAGATACGAACCTCAGAAGATAGAAGGGAAATGGCAGGAAAGATGGGCAGAAGGCCATTTATATGAAGTCTTAGAAGATAACTCCCGCCCCAAGTGGTATGAGCTCACGATGTTCCCCTACACTTCAGGTGATGTTCACATCGGGCACTGGTATGCTATGGCCCCCTCAGATGTCCATGCACGGTTTAAGAGAATGCAGGGTTACAATGTGCTCCACCCTATGGGCTTTGATGCCTTTGGGCTTCCAGCAGAGAACGCTGCCATCCGTCGCAACATTCACCCATTTGAGTGGACAATGAAGAATGTCCAGAATATGCGAAGTCAGCTCAAGAGTATGGGAGCGATGTATGACTGGAAAAGAGAGGTCGTAACCTGCCTTCCTGAGTATTACCGGTGGACACAATGGTTCTTCCTTAAGCTGTACCAGGCCGGCCTTGCCTATCAGATGGAGGCACCAGCTAACTTCTGCCCCACCTGTCAGACGGTGTTGGCCAATGAACAGGTAATAAATGGGCTATGTGAGCGGTGCGGAAGCGAAGTCACTCATAGGAAGCTCAGTCAATGGTTCCTCCGCATAACCCGCTACGCTGAGGAGCTTCTGGATTTCTCCAGGATAGAGTGGCCGGAGAAGATAAAGATTATGCAGGAGAATTGGATTGGCAAAAGCGAAGGCATGGAGGTCTCCTTCAGCGCAGATTGCGGGGAGGTGAAGGTGTTTACTACTCGACCTGATACTCTATTCGGGGTTACGTTTATGGTATTTGCCCCAGAACACCCCCTGGTTCCCAATCTCGCAACCCAGGATAGACTTCGGGAGGTTGAAAGGTATATAGATGATACCCAAAAGAGAAGCGAGATAGAGAGGACTTCCCTTTCAAGGTCGAAGAGCGGAGTTTTCCTTGGTTCCTATGCCGTAAATAAGGTTTCTGGAGAAAGGATACCCATCTTCATCTCAGACTACGTTCTTTTGACCTATGGGACGGGGGTGGTGATGGGAGTCCCTGCCCACGACCAGAGAGACTTTGAGTTCGCCTTGCAGTTTTCCCTACCCATAAAGGTGGTCATTGCCCCTCTAGACTATGACGGAGAGGATTTGACCTGCGCCTATACTGGCCCGGGGATGATGATAAACTCCGGGCAATTCGACCACCTTCCTTCCGAAGTAGCCAGGGAGAGAATGTCTGACTTCGTGGAGAAGAGGGGCTATGGAGAAAGAAAGACCATCTACCACCTTCGTGACTGGCTCATCTCCCGGCAAAGGTATTGGGGAGCTCCCATACCCATAGTTCACTGTCCTGGCTGTGGTGTTGTCCCTGTTCCCGAAAAAGACCTTCCCGTTCTTCTCCCCCCTGATGCTGAGTTTAAGCCCACTGGGGATTCTCCCCTTAGACGCTGCCCCTCTTTCGTGAACACTGTCTGCCCCAGGTGTGGTGCGGAGGCGGAAAGAGAAACCGACACCATGGACACCTTCATGTGCTCCTCATGGTACTTCCTGCGCTACACCAGCCCTGACGCTGATAGTTGTCCCTTCGACCCTCAAAAACTTGCCCACTGGATGCCGGTGGATCAGTATACTGGGGGAGCAGAGCATGCCGTAATGCATCTCCTTTACTCCCGTTTCTTCGTGAAGGCAATGCGAGATACAGGAATTCTAGGTTTTGATGAGCCATTTTTGCGGCTTTTTAACCAGGGAATCATTGTTGTGGAGCATGCCAAGATGAGCAAATCCCGGGGCAATGTAACCGCCCCGGATGATTATGTATCGAAACTAGGGGCGGATAGTGTGAGGGTATATCTCATGTTCATCGGCCCCTGGGATGAAGGAGGGGAATGGAATGACCAGGGGATATCGGGGATCAGCCGATGGCTTAAGCGTATATGGAACCTCATCTCAGGTGGAAGGGAATCTTCTCCTCCCTATGATGATAGGCGTCTCATACAGATGACCCATCGCACCATAAAGAAAACGACTCTGGATATAGAGAGATTTCACTTTAACACTGCCATTTCAGCACTCATGGAGTTTACCAACTATCTTCAGGGAGCAAAAGGAATATCACCGGAGGGTTGGGATGAGGCTACCTCCACTCTCCTCTTGCTGTTAGCCCCCCTTGCCCCCCACATCTCCGAGGAATTGTGGGAGAGAACGGGACATAAGTATAGCATCCACACCCAAGCCTGGCCTAAGTACGAAGAAGGGCTCACCCAGGAGGATCAGGTCACCCTGGTGGTGGAGGTAAATGGGAAGGTGAGGGATAGAGTAGTGGTTCCCTCATCTATTATTGAACAGGAGGCGAAAGACCTTGCCCTCAACCGGGAGAAGGTAAAATCCCATATACAGGGGAGAAGGATAGATAGGGTCATCTATGTCCCCAAAAAGCTGGTGAACATCGTAGTTTCATGAAAACAATTGAGGAAATAAACCACAGGATAAAGAAAGGTAAAGTGGTGGTTCTGACCGCCGGTGAGGTGAAAAAGCTTGCCCGGAAAGAAGGTACAAAGGAAATGGCCAACAAAGTGGATGTGGTTACCAGCGGCACCTTTGGTGCTATGTGTTCTTCGGGAGCGTTCCTCAACCTGGGCCATACCTCTCCCCGTATAAAGATGGGAGGGGGGAAAGTCTATCTCAACGATGTTCCGGCATATACCGGACTGGCAGCGGTGGATGTGTATTTGGGAGCCACCGCTCTGCCCGACGACGATCCCAGGAACAAGGATTATCCTGGTGAGTTCAGATATGGTGGAGGGCATGTTATCGAGGAGCTGGTGAGAGGGAACAATGTTAGGCTTTCTGCCACCGGCTACGGCACAGATTGCTACCCACGGAAAAGGCTGGAGCGAGATATTGATCTAAAGACGATGGGTGATGCTATTCTGTTCAATGTGAGGAATGCCTGCCAAAATTATGAGGTAGGGGTGAACCTCGGAGACCGGCCTATCTATACTTACATGGGCATGCTCAAGCCTCATCTGGGAAACGCCAACTATTCCACGGCCGGGGAACTCTCCCCTTTACTTAACGATCCTTACTATAAGACTATCGGACTAGGGACGAGGGTCTTCTTGGGGGGAGGGATAGGCTATGTGGCCTGGCATGGGACCCAGCATCATCCTGAGGTTTTGCGCGGGGAAAATGGTGTCCCTCGAAGTCCGGCAGGGACATTGGCATTAATTGGAGATCTCAAACAGATGAGCCGGGAGTGGCTACGGGGAGTGAGCTTTAGAGGATATGGAGCCACCCTTACCGTGGGTATTGGCGTTCCTGTTCCTATACTATCCGAGGAGGTGTTAAACTACACCCTGGTCAGGGATGAGGATATTTTTGCCCCGGTGATCGACTTCTCAGAAGCCTATCCTCAGGGAAAGGATGAGGTCTTGTGTGAGGTAAGCTATGCCGAGCTTGGGTCGGGGAAAATACAGGTAGGGGAAGTCGAAGTCCCCACTGCTTCCCTCTCCAGCTACTTTAAAGCTGACGAGATATGCCATATTCTTAAAGGATGGATAGAGGAGGGAAGGTTTCTTCTCACCCCGCCCTCGGCTCCTCTCCTCGGGGTGGAGTCAGGGGTACGCTTCGGCCACAATCCGTGATTTCTCTTCTTACCTTAGATTATGCAGGGGGCTGGTCATAGGTTACGGGTAAATATGTCCTGATACAAAAGCCTCCCGAGATTGCAAAAGGTTAAAATTTGCTGCATTCTAAAAGTGTAGATTGGGTAAGAAAAGATGGAAGCTGAGGATAAAAGAGATGACTTAGCCATTAGTGCCTCCACTACCGGGAGTGAAAAGCTACACCTTAGCCTTTTAGCTTTGAGTCGAGTCTCAGCTGCCATCAGTGGACTATGGGACTTGAACGCCATACTGGAGATCGCCCTGGAAAATGCCCTGCATATCGCTGGTACAACTATGGGGGGGGTCTTGCTCCTCCGGGAGCAAGATCAGGTGTTATCCTATCGGATTCACCGCGGTCTACCCAATGCATCTGTTGAAGGAGTATACCTCAAAGTAGGGGAGGGAATTGCCGGCAGGGTGGCTCAAGCCGGTAAGCCTATTCTATTAGAGGATATCTCCGGTGATCCACAAGCTATTCGTCTTGACCTGGTAGCCATAGATGGTGTGAGAGGCTTTATAAGTATCCCTCTCAAAGCAAGAAACTGTATTAAGGGTGTGATGAACATCATAAGCTACCGTCCGTCTCCACTTACTAAGTTTGATATACACCTCCTGGCCTCCATCGGTGATCAAGTGGGTGTTGCCATCGAGCGGATAAGCTTATATGAGCAGCTGAAAAGGAGCAGAGAGAGATACCGGGAGCTAGCTCGGCAGACCTTAGTAGCTCAGGAGGAAGAACGGAAAAGAATAGCCAGAGAGCTGCACGATGATGCCAGCCAGGTGATCTCCGCCCTGACACTCAACCTACAGGCACTGATGGATATGACTGAAACACCCGATGTTCAGGATGCTCAAGTCTTTAAGGCAGGCTTGCAGAAGTCCCATAGTCTGGCAATCCATGCTGGTACGGAGATTAAACAGGTTATGAATAACCTCCATCCTGCCCTCCTGGATACGCTGGGAGTAATTCCTGCCATCCGTCAGTATACCGAGGCTACCCTTCATCCCCTAGGCATTGTAGTCTCCTGTGAGTTTAAGGGGAACCTTGAACACTTGATACCAGAAGCCGAGTTAGTAATTTTCCGTGCCACCCAGGAAGCGGTAAACAACATCGCCCGGCACTCCCGGGCAAAAAATGCCGCTTTACACCTGGAGCGCAGGGAGGATGAACTGCTGCTGCGCATAAGCGATGATGGCCAGGGGTTCAATGTTTCAGAGTTCACCCAAATAGAGGAGAGCGGTCGAGGAAGGGGAGTGTTCGGTATAAAGGAGAGAGTGCGTATGCTGGATGGTGCCTGTGTGATCGAATCTAAGCCCGGGAAAGGTACCACGATCAACGTGAAGATCCCTGTAGCCTGGAGAGGTGATGCCGAAGATAAAGGTGTTGGTGGCGGATGACCATACCATTCTGAGGGATGGTATCTGTGCCCTCCTGGCCTTGGCAGAGGATATGGAGGTGGTGGGTGAGGCCAGTAACGGCAGCGAAGCTCTGGAGATGGTAGAAAAGGTCAATCCTGATGTGGTGCTCATGGATATAGCCATGCCCATCATGAATGGGCTGGAGGCGACGCTTAGGCTACATAAGGAATTTCCTAGGACAAGAGTATTAGTGCTCACTCAATATGATGATAGGGAATACGTGTTGCCCGCTATCCAGGCAGGAGCCTCAGGCTTCATCAGCAAGATAGCCGCATCTTCAGAGCTTATCTCCGGCATCCGTTCTGTATACCGAGGAGATTCCTTCTTGTCTCCATCTGTAGCTAAGTTCTTGGTCCAGGAATATCAACACGAAGGTAGCCTTGAGGATAGGTATGACCCTTATCAGCAGTTGACTGACCGGGAAAGAGAGATATTAAAGCTAATAGCGGAAGGATATACTACTCGGCAGATAGCCGAAATGCTGGTAGTGAGTATGAAGACTGTAGAGGGACACAGAAGCAATCTCATGGCTAAGCTGGATATCCACGACCGCATCGGCCTGGTCAAGTATGCCCTGCGGAAGGGTATCATCACCTCCTGATAGTATCGTAGTTTCAAGCAAAGCATACCGGCTTTCTGCCAAAACCATTTTTTATCTTTTTAAACCGACTTCTTACTCTCTTGGGAGTAGACCCAACTTGAATAAACAGGGGTAAAACCCCGCAGATCCAGGGGTAAAATTTTCCCCCATCCCAGGGAAATACCTCTCTCGCATTCCACAAAACATTGTTTATACTACGCTTACGGTTAGGGTATAAAAAGGAGGGTGAGATGAAGAATAGAGCGAAGATTCTGGTCGTAGATGGTGAGTCTGAGTTCAGGGGAGATCTGGAGGCAGCGTTGAGGTCGAAAGGGTATGAGGTGGTGGTGGCCTCAGATAAGGCGCAGGCACAAGAGGTAACTCAGAGAAACAGGCCAGATATGGTTATCCTGGGTACTATAATGCCTCGAGGGGATGCCTTCAGATTACACCAGTGGCTTAAAGCATCTCCCAAATTCAGTGACTTACCCATTATTGTTGTCGACGCTCCACCGGAAAAACAACTGATCAAGGGATGGAGAAGAGACGAAGGGCTACGACTTGACGTCGAGGACTATCTGATAAAGCCCATCCCGTTAGACGCCCTGGTATTTAAGATTGAGAAACTGCTGGATAGGACCACCCACAGAATCAAGGTACTGATAGCTGATGACCATGCCATGATCAGGGATGGCATTCAAGCTTTGCTGAGCTTACAGAAAGATATGCAAGTAGTAGGAGAGGCAGTGGATGGCAAGGAAGCAGTAGAGAAGACACTTCAGCTTCTGCCCGATGTAGTATTGATGGACATCGTCATGCCAAGAATGAGCGGGCTGGAGGCAGCCAGAAAAATTCACCAGAAATGGGAAGAAGCTAAGGTACTCATCCTCACTCAGTACGATGATGAGGAAAACCTTCTGGTCAGTCAGGAGGTAGGAGCGCTGGGTTTCATCTCCAAAACAAGCGCCAGCTCTCAGCTCCTTACGGGCATAAGGTCGGTAAGCCAGGGGAAGTATTTCATGTTCCAGAACAACTGACCTCAGGTACAGCATAAATGGAGAAAGATGTAGAGATAATCACCATCACACTCAATGGAGTTGAAGTGTCAGGACACCCCGGGATGACCATTTTGGACCTGGCGCATGAATCAGGAGTGGACATCCCCACCCTGTGCTACGATCCTCTTCTACGCTCCATAGGCGCCTGCCGCCTCTGTGTGGTGGAAGAAGAACACTCTGGTGCTTTGCTGGCATCCTGTGTCACCCCCATAGCCTCAGGAATGATGATCAGCGCCAACTCCCCTCGAGTGAGGGAGCGTCGAAGGATGATGTTAGAGCTTATGCTGGCCAGCCACCCTGATTCCTGTCTGGTATGTGATAAAGGCAATCGCTGTGAGCTCCGCAGGATAGCCTCGGATATGGGCATTGGGGCAGTAGAGCTTGAGAGGATTCCCCAACCAGCTATCATCCAGGAAATCAACCCCTTCATAGAGAGAGACCTGAGTAAGTGCATCCTGTGCGCTAAGTGCATCCGGGCCTGTCAGGAACTGGTGGTGAATGGTGCCCTGGATTACTTCGGTCGAGGTTTTGCTACTAAGCCGGCAACGCTAGGCAATCTCCCCTTAGAAAATTCTGAGTGTACCTTCTGCGGGACCTGCATCGCCCTCTGCCCTACCGGAGCACTCAGGGAGAAAGATACTCCCTACCGGGGGACAACTAGCCAGGTGGTGCACACTACCTGCCCTTTTTGTGGCTGTGGGTGCAACATCTGCCTGGAGGTGAAGGATGACCAGCTAATCCGAGCCAGGCCCGGTAAGGAAGGGATAAACCAGGGCACCCTCTGCGTCAGGGGAGCCTATGGCCTGGACTTCGTGAACAGTCCAGAAAGGCTCACCATTCCTTTGACCAGGGTAGAGGGCAGCCTGGAGGAAGCATCCTGGGACAAGGCTATAGATATAGCCGCTTTGGGGTTCAAGCATATAAAAGAGAAATATGGTCCTCAGGCTCTAGCTGTCCTGGGCTCCCCCAGGTGTACCAATGAGGAAAATTACCTCCTCTCCCGGTTTGCCCGGGGGGTGTTGGGCACCAACAACGTTGACAATGGGAGCAGTCTATACAACTCTGCTACTCGCATAGGCCTGGGACAGTCACTAGGCTTCTTGAACAGCACTAATCCACTCTCTGACCTGGAGCACGCCGAGACGATACTCCTCATCGGGGCTGACCCTTCTTCATCAGCCCCACTGGTAGAATATGCCGTAAAACGAGCGGTGAAGCAAAAAGGGGCCAGACTTATTCTGGTAGACCCCCGGCAAACGGAGCTTTCTTCATTTTCACATCTTTGGTTGAGGCCCAGGGTAGGAACCGATGTAGCCCTTATAAACGGTATAGCCAAATCTATCATCGATGAAGGTCTTTTAGATGAAGAGTATGTATCCCGAAGGACGGATAACTTTGAGGAACTCTCTAAAAGCCTGGAAGGGTATACCCTTGATTTTGTGGAGAGAACAACCGGAGTTCTGGCCCAAAGCATACACCAAGCTGCTTGGCTTTTTGCCCAGGCTAAGGAGGCAGCCATAGTGTATGGAAGTGGCATAACCCAGGTCAGCGGAAGCAGCGGGGTGATGTCTTTAGCTAACCTGGCGATGCTCACTGGAAACACCGGAGCTCAGGGGGGTGGCATCTACCCACTACAGAAGGAAAACAACACCCAGGGTGCCTGCGATATGGGGTCCTTGCCTGACTTTCTCCCTGGATATCAAAGTGTAGAGGATGCAAAGTCCAGAAGGCAGTTTGAGGAGTGCTGGGGTATCAGTCTACCTACCAGCAGAGGGTTAACTGCCCTGGAGATGATGGAAGAGGCAAGGTCAGGAAGGATAAAGGGAATGTACATCGTGGGAGAAAATCCAGCGTTAACCTTTCCTCGCCCTGATCTGATCCGAGAAGCCCTAAGCTCACTTACGATTTTGGTGGTTCAGGACATGTTCCTCACCGAGACGGGAGAGCTAGCTACAGCGATCCTCCCCGCAGCAAGCTTCGCCGAAAAGGAAGGAACCTTTACCAATTTTGAGGGGAGGGTCAACAAAGTTCAGAGAGCCCTAAACCCCCAGGGTGAGAGCTTGCCCGATGGAGAGATCATCCTTAAGCTAGCCTCAAGAATGGGCTTCCTCCTACCCTATCTCTCTCCGAAAGAGATTATGGAGGAGGTTTGCGAACTGGTTCCCTGGTACGGGGAAGATCTGGGATTAGAGGAAAGCAGAAAATCCTCAACATGGGGTAGCATTCACCAAAAACGGCTTCTCAAAGGATTTCCCCGCTTTTGCCCGGTGGAGTATACCCCAAAATTTGAGGCTGGTGACGGTTATCCTTTCGTCCTCATAGTGGGGACCACTCTATACCAGTTTGGCTCAGGGTCCCGAAGCTCAAGGTCTTCAAGGCTCGCCAAATTTTCCCCTGAGCCCTTCCTGGAGGTGAGCGACCCCGATGCCAGGGAACTGGGGATAGTTCTGGGAGATGGGGTAAAGGTTATGTCCAGGGTGGGTGAGACAACGGCCCGGGCCAGAATTGTGGATACCCTACCTCCAGGGATGCTGTTTATGCCCCTTTCCTCCCCTCAAAATTATGTCAATGCGCTGTTCGATGTTAGCTTAGATCCCCAAACGAAAACTCCTGCCTTGAAAGCATGCAGGGTGAGGGTAGAAAGAATCTTATGATGAGTGAACAGAGGATAATCACCCGGAACGACCAGGAGCAGGTGAGGAAAACTATAGCCGACCTCCAGGACCAAAGTTGGCCCCTGATTCCTATCCTGGAGAAGGTTCAGGAGGAATGGGGATATATTCCTCCGGAGTTTATACCCACCATAGCCCAGGCTCTGGGGCTATTCCCCAGCCAGGTACAGGGGGTAATCTCCTTCTATGCGCAGCTTTACACCGAGCCACGAGGGAGAAAAGTGGTCAGAGTATGTCGGGGGACAGCCTGTCATGTGCGAGGCGGAAAGACCATACTGAAATTGGTAAAACGGCACCTGGATATAGAGGAGGGTCAGACCACCCCCGACCTGGAGTATACCCTGGAGACTGTTGCCTGCATAGGCGTTTGTGCCCTGGCTCCCAACATCGTCATTGGAGGGAAGACCTATGGTCACATGAACCCCAAAAAGGTGGAACAACTGCTGGGACACACAAAGGGCGGAGGTTAACATGCATAAGTCATGTACTATTTTTGTGTGCCGAGGTACGGGATGTGTTTCCAGTGGGTCCGATGAGGTGTATGAGGCACTTAAAAAGGAGGTAGAAGGACAGAGAATAGATGGTGTAGAGGTGGATTTCACCGGCTGCCACGGATTTTGTGAACAGGGCCCTAATGTGATAGTGGAACCTGAAGGTATCTTCTACACCCATGTTCAGGCTGAAGACACACCAGAGATCGTGACCTCTCACCTTAGAGATGGCAAACCAGTAAAACGTCTATTCTATAAAGACCCCGTCACCCAGAAGGCTATACCCCACTACCAGGATATAAATTTCTACCAAAAACAGCAGCGAGTCATTCTACGTAACTGCGGACGCATAAACCCGGAGAAGATCGAGCACTACATCGAACAAGGCGGTTATAGAGCGCTCAGAAAGGCTCTGCTAGAGATGGCGCCGGAGGAGGTCATTGAAGAGGTTAAAAGAGCTGGCCTCCGCGGACGGGGTGGGGCAGGATTTCCTACCGGAAGAAAATGGGAATTCTGCCGCAATTCTCCAGGAGATAGAAAGTACGTCATCTGCAATGCTGATGAGGGAGACCCAGGAGCATTTATGGACCGCTCTATACTGGAGGCAGACCCCCATTCAGTGATAGAGGGACTGGCTATCGCCGGGTATGCCATAGGCGCCAGCACGGGCTACATCTACGTCCGGGCAGAATACCCCCTGGCAGTGAGCCGGTTTTGTATTGCCCTCGCACAAGCACAAGAGAGAGGGTTTTTAGGAGAGAACATTCTAGGCTCAGGCTTTAGCTTTGTCATCCATGTCAAGGAGGGTGCAGGAGCTTTCGTCTGCGGTGAGGAGACTGCCCTCATGGCCTCTATTGAAAGTCGAAGGGGTATGCCTCGACCTCGTCCTCCCTTTCCTGCCCAATCGGGTCTGGATGGTAAGCCCAGCAACATCAACAATGTAAAGACCCTGGTTTCCGTTCCCGTAATCATCGATAGAGGGGCGGATTGGTTTGCCGGCATAGGCACTGAAAAGAGCAAGGGAACAGCGGTGTTTGCCCTCACCGGAAAGGTGGCCAACACCGGGTTAGTGGAGGTGCCCATGGGTACTCCTTTATCCACCATCATTTTCGATATTGGAGGTGGCATCCCCCGTGACAAGCGGTTTAAGGCTGTGCAGACCGGCGGCCCCTCTGGAGGTTGCATTCCTGCCCGGTTTTTGGATGTCCCCGTGGACTATGAGTCTCTCTCTCAATTGGGCTCCATCATGGGCTCAGGAGGCATGGTGGTGCTGGATGAGACCACCTGCATGGTGGAGATAGCCAGATATTTCTTAAGCTTCACCCAGGAGGAGTCTTGCGGGCAGTGCGTTCCCTGCCGCCTGGGGACAAGGCAAATGCTTTCCATCCTGACCCGAATTACCCAAGGGGAGGGAAAGGATGGAGATCTGGGCACACTACTCTCCATAGCCAAAACAGTGAAGGAGTGTTCACTGTGCGGTCTAGGGCAGACCTGTCCTAATCCGGTACTCACCACCCTCAATTATTTCCGGGAGGAATATGAAACCCACATAAGAGAGAAGAAGTGTCCGGCTGCGGTGTGCGATGCCTTGATGATATCTCCCTGTCAGCACACCTGCCCAGTGGGGATCAACATCCCCAAATATGTGGCCCACATTGCCGCCGGCGAATACTTAGAGTCCGTAAACACCATCAGGGAGCGCAATCCCTTCCCCGCCATCTGTGGACGCATCTGTCACCATCCCTGTGAGGGGAGATGCCGTCGGGGGGAGCTGGATGACCCCGTGGCTATAAGGGCACTCAAGCGCTTCGCGGCTGACTGGTATTTTGAACACCAGGCTGAGCTACCCTCACCCCCACCCTTTCCCCAGACCCATGGTCAAAGGGTGGCAGTGGTAGGGGCAGGCCCCACCGGGCTTTCCTGTGCCTACTTCCTAGCTCAGATGGGCTACCCGGTCACGGTGTTTGAGGCTCTTCCGGTGGGGGGTGGTATGTTATCAGTAGCCATACCTGAATTTCGTCTACCCCAGGAGGTTATCCAGAAGGAAATAGACTATATCGCTCAGTGCGGGGTGGACATAAAATACAATACGCCCATCAATATGAACTTTACCGTGGAGGACCTTCGAAAGGATGGCTTTGAGGCAGTGTTCATCGCTGCTGGTGCCCAGAGAAGCCAGCGTATCGGTGTACCCGGTGAGCTGGAGGATGTGGAGGGTTTCTACTATGGGCTGAGGTTCTTAAGGGATGTGAGAGTGGGAAGATCAGTCAGGGTAGGGCCTCGGGTAGTGGTCATTGGAGGAGGAAATGTAGCCCTGGATTCTGCCCGCACTGCCCTGCGCCTGGGTACCTCTGAAGTGAGCATCTTCTACCGGCGGTCCCAGGAGGAGATGCCAGTTGCTGAGGAGGAATATGAGGAGGTGATGGCTGAGGGTGTACAGATGAACTTCCTGGTCAGTCCTACCCGGATAGTGAGCGACCACTGGAAGGTGGCGGGGCTTCAGTGCATCCGTATGAGCCTGGGGGAGCGGGACCAAAGTGGACGCCGCCGACCCGTGCCCATTCCGGGTTCAGAATTTTTCGTAGATACGGATACCGTCATCGCCGCGGTGGGCCAGGCTCCCGACCTGTCGTTTCTACCTCCCGATAGTGCTCTAGAGCGCACTAGATGGGAGACCCTGGTAATCAACAGCAACACTTTATCTACCAACGTCCCGGGCATATTTGCCGGAGGGGACTTCGCTACCGGCCCAGGCATGGTGATAGAGGCCATCGCCGCGGGAAGAAGGGGAGCTACGGCCATAGACAAGTACCTGCGGGGGGATACCTCACGGGTGGAGCTATATGACCTGAAGGCCAAGGTAGTAGAAGAAATAGCCAAGGAGGAGGAAACCTGGGAGGCACAGCCCAGGCTGGCCGTATCCAGGCTCCCGGTGGAGGAAAGACGGAATGATTTTAGCGAGGTTGAACTCGGCTTCTCTGAAGAAAAGGCCAGACAGGAAGCTAAAAGGTGCTTGAGGTGCGACCTTGAGACATAAAGGAGGTCCAGTATGAAGTCCATCACCAGGAAGAAGCCCTTAGAGGAGCTAGAGCGTGAGCTCTCAGGTCTAGACAGGATATTCATCGTGGGCTGTGGCACCTGTGCCACGATGACTAAGACAGGGGGGAGGGAGGAAGTCCTGGATATGAAGGACCATCTGCAGGGGCAACAAGACAAAGTAGTCACTGGTTGGGTGGTCATCCCCACTGCCTGCGATGATATGACTGAAGCAGTCCTTAAGGAGAATGGAAAGGCCATTCAGGCTGCTGAGTGTATTCTGGTGATGGCCTGTGCCCTGGGAGTGCATCGAGCGGTGGAGTATTATCCGCAAAAACCAGTCATTCCTGCGCTGGATACCCTGTTCATAGGAGTGGAGGATAGCCCGGGGAGTTTCAGCGAAGTCTGCGGCCAGTGTGGTCAGTGTGTTCTGGGCGAGACTGCCGGCATCTGCCCCATCGTCTCCTGTCACAAAGGGCTCCTGAACGGGCCCTGTGGGGGCACGAAGGACGGAAAGTGCGAAGTGGACCCGGATAAGGACTGTGCCTGGACCCTCATATATGAGCGCCTGAAGGGACAGGGAAGGCTGGATTTGATGCGGAAATTCCACCCCCCCAAGAACTATCAGGTGGTGCCCCGGCCTAAGGGCATTAAAATAGCGTAGAGGAGGAAGAGATGGCATCCAGGTTCAAAGAAGCCCTCGACTCGGGGAAGTTCGTGGTCACCAGTGAGATCGGCCCTCCCAAGGGGACAAACTTGGAGAAGATGCTTCACCACATTGACCTTCTGAAGGATAAGGTGGATGGTCTCAATGTAACCGACCATCAAAGCTCAGCGATGCGCTTCCCCTCTATAGGGGGGTGCCTGGCTATTAAGGAGAAGGATGGTGAGCCCATCCTGCAGATGACCTGCCGCGACCGTAACCGACTTGCCCTGGAGGCTGAGCTTCTACTGGCCTATACCCGGGGGATAAGAAATGTCCTCTGTCTCACCGGGGATGCTGTTGTGGTAGGCGACCATAAAGAGGCTAAGGGGGTATTCGACCTGGACTCTACGCAACTTTTGTGGACTATCCGTCAGATGGAGTTGGGAAAGGATATAGGAGGAAATGACCTTGATGGGGGAGTAGAGTTCTGTGCTGGTGCCATTGTCACTCCAGAGCAGCGACCCATTGAGCCTCAGCTTATGAAGTTCGAAAAGAAGGTGGAACAAGGAGCGGAGTTCTTCCAAACCCAGGCCATTTACGACCTGGATAATCTCAGCAAGTTTATGGATTATGCCCGAAGGTTTCCGGTCAAGATACTGGCAGGAATAGTCCTGCTTTCTTCAGCCAGGATGGCTAAGTACATGAATGAGAACGTGCCCGGCATCTTCGTGCCTCAAGACCTGATCGATGAGCTTTCTAAGGCACCTAAAGGTGAGGCAGTGAACAAAGGTATAGAGATCGCCGGTCGCACCATTGCCATCCTGAAGAAGGAGTCTCTCTGTGATGGGGTCCACATCATGGCCATAGGCAGGGAGGAGGTGGTCCCCCAGATACTGGAGGTGGCAGGATTATCTGCGGAGACCATGACTCATTGAAAAGCCAGAGCGCCCAGCGGTTTAACCTTCTTTCTCCAGTTGTTATAACCGTTCCCCCCTAAATCCAGGACGTTTTACAAACATCGTCCGCTGATTACTCGGCTTTCTCACACCTCCCTGAGTTCCCTCATAATGGCTGCCATAAAGTGGTAGGCTAAAGCTGATAATCTCCTATCTTTACCTTCCTTAATGAGAAATCTGGTAGAGATGGGCTAAGCTAGGGCCAGAAATGTCAAACATGGGTTAGTGCTGTAGCCTTTGGGTCTGCCTTTCTCGCCAATGTAGATCCTGGAGAAGTCCTCCAGGGCGGTCTTATTTCTTGTTGAAACCTTCTACAATCGCAATTTCTTCCGGTGTGAGACCGTAGAGCTCATATACCATCTGGTCAATCTGCTCCTCTAAGACGCTAGTGTCAGCATCGGGATCGGTTTTTTTCGCTTCCAAGATTTGATCTGCGATGGTAGCAATAGTTGTTCGTGTATCTTTTAACACATTTGGTATGGGAAATAATTGTAATTCATTCACCTTGAATTGTGGAAATAATCCCCTCTGCAACTTCCCAAATCTGTGTACGAACCAAAATGTAACGAGCTTCGAATTAAGCGCACCTAGTACAAAACTTGGGTCAATCTGGATATTAATGACATTGATCGAGTTCAAATCATTTAGAAAAATCTCATCGGTAAGACATGCATTAATGCTATATGGAGGCTTAGATGGAATTTGCCTGACTAGTATTCTTTTTGAAGAGAATAACCTAAAGTTTAAAGTACTCCCCATTGTCAAGACAAAAAACAGGGTTGTATATGGTGTATAGTTGAAGCCTGCACCGGGTTAATTTTTCCTTGCTCTTTGACATATACT
>Ga0209121_10003400_pt1 | contig 15451 bp, 14 predicted proteins | sample Cruoilmetagenom3_FD_187292 | JGI IMG/M metagenome (GOLD analysis project Ga0209121, IMG submission 187292) | Oil polluted marine microbial communities from Coal Oil Point, Santa Barbara, California, USA - Sample 3 (SPAdes) (version 2) | ecosystem: Environmental > Aquatic > Marine > Oil seeps ...
TCTTCCCGCTTTCTGTCCCTACAATCATTCAAATTCTAGCCGTTTGTGGGATAAATTATCGACGGCCAAAGAAATTATCCCACTTTTTCAACACTCTCGATGGTTCGGTTGCCTTTGGCCTCGCCTTCTCCAACGAGATGGAGTCACGAGCCTTGATCGGGGGGCTAGTGAGCCGCTCCGGCACCCTCCAGACCTCCCCCTTGTCTACCTCTAGAGCCATAAAACGGATCTCTCCCGTAGATCTGGTGAAGGGGCGCAAGGTGTTCTCGAGGGTAGTATCAGAGGAGAAGGGGCAACTGATCTAACCGGTGGGGGAGGACGATATAGGCCACTTTTTGCTCTACCCGTGCCCGAGGGGGATATACCGCTCCGGGTTGAGAACATCTACCTCTTGGACATTTCCCCCTCGCCTCACAGGGGGAGGAAGAGCAAGGTTGTGCCACAAGGAGGGAGTGAAGGGAGCAAAGATGGTAGGGTTCTGCACCAGACGCCAATGGCTAAGGGAGAGGAGAAAGAGGGTGGATACTATCAAGAGGGCTCCTACCTCCAAGGCAGGTCGAAAGGTGAGTTGGCCCGGGCCAAAATCCCCAAGTCCCCCAGGAAGAGAGAAGGCTTTCCCACAACCCCTGTAAGAAAGCCTTTGATTTAAGAGAGAAGAGATGGAGAGGGCGAAGAAGCGCTGTCCTCTCTATGCGGTGCCATCTGCTACTCTTCCGCGCTTTGGGTATGGTAGAGTTCGGGTTTCAGAACGCCGATAAAAGGCAAATTGCGGTATATCTGGCCGTAATCGAGGCCGTAGCCCACGACGAACTTATCGGGCACCTCGAAACCCACGTAGTCGAGGGGGATATCCATCACTCGTCGGGCCCGCTTGTCCAAGAGGGTACAGATTTTGAGACTGGCTGGGTTCCGGGTGCCAAGGTTCTCGGTTATGTAGTGGAGAGTGCGCCCGGTGTCTATAATATCCTCCACGATGAGGACATTGCGTCCCTCGATGGGGGTGGCCAGGTCCATGAGGATCCGTACCACGCCGGTCGATTCGGTGGCATCGCCGTAACTGGAGATAGCCATGAAGTCAATATCCAGAGGGATCTCGATCTCGCGCATCAGATCAGCCAAGAACATCATCCCCCCCTTGAGGATGCAGACCAAGAGCAGATCCTTCCCTCGGTAGTCTCGGGTGATCCTCTGGGCCAGTTCTTTGGTTTTGGCTTTGATCTCCTCCTCGGTGATGAGCACCTCGGCGATATCGTGCATCATATCACTCGTTTTCTCCATCTCTCCCTTCCCATCCCACAGGCACCGTCCCCGGTATCTGGGGAAATCCTGTCCCGCAGAGATCCCCTTGGGATAAGGACGGGGATACTTTATGTACGCTTTTGGAACCAGATCTTTAAGACCCTCCCCGTCTTCTCGGTGACCCGGGCCCGCTCATCGACCCGGTAGCCAGCCACCCAGACGATATTTTGGGGCGAGACGACCAGGGGCACCTTATCCCTTATATGGTGTGGGATTTTAGCATCGATCATGAATTCCCGCAAGGGCTTGCTTTGACCCCCCATTCCCAGGGGCTGGAAGCGGTCGCCAGGCTTGCGCCCTCGTAAGATGAGGTCTTGCCCCGCCTGGTCGAGATCGAGATAGCCCTGCCAAGGGTTTTGGTTGCTGAGGGCCTCTTCTTTTCCTCCTTCTCTAGCCAGAACCTCGGTTATCAACCACCATTCGGGCAGAGGGGTCCTCCCCGGCACGGCTATTCTCATCTCCTTCTCGATGAGGGGCATCTCTGGTAGGGGGATCATATCCCCGATAATGAAGGTGTCATAAGATCTGAAGAGGCTCAAACCCCGAGGCAGGGTGACCTCTGTGCCGGCGGGCTTCTCGCCCACGGCGCGCCGCGCCTCTTCGATATGGACCCAATCGATGTTCCGCAGATCGGAGCGGAGGTTGCGGATAGCCCGCCTCAACAGTTGCCGCTGGAGGCTGGGGTGGAGTCCCTTCCAGGCTTTGAGGTCGAAGACCAGGGCGTCCTCGACCTCTCTCACGGCCCTCACCCAGGCCTTTTGCCCTTGGCTGGCCAGGTAGTCGTGGTCATCGGCAATGATGAGGGCCGCACGCCGGATCACCTCCCTGATGTTAGGGTTGTACTCCTCAAGGAGAGGCAGGAGTTCATGGCGGATCCGGTTACGGTAGTAGGTGGTATCTAGGTTGGAGCGGTCGAAGCGAGGGCTCAGGTGGTGTTCTTGGCAGTAGGCTTCGATCTCCTCTCTGGGGATCTCCAGCAAGGGGCGCACCAGTCTGAGATCGATGCCTGGAAGGGGCCACCGTTGAACGGGGCGCATGCCTCGTAGGCCCGCTGTCCCCGCTCCTCGCAGCCAGTGCATGATGATCGTCTCCACCTGGTCGTCGGCGTTATGCCCCACGGCCGCAGAAGAAGCGCCCACCCGCTTTGCCACCTCCGCCAAGAAGGTGTATCGCACTTGGCGGGCCGCCTGCTCGATAGCCAGTTTCTCCCTCTCGGCGTAGGCGGGGACATCTCGCTTCTCCACGGTGGAAGGAAGCCCCCAACTGGTAGCCAGCCCCTTCACAAATCTGGCGTCCTCGTCGGCCTCTTCCCCTCGAATAGCATGATGTAGATGAGCCACATGGAGGGCGATGCCCAGTTCCTCCTGCAAGCGGTGGAGAAGATGCAAGAGGCAAAGCGAATCCGGGCCGCCGGAGACGCCTACCACCACTCTGTCGCCAGGGTTGAAGATCTCACATTTAGCGATGGTTTGCCGCACTTGGCTGAGGATGTCCATACTTCGCAGTTAGCCTCTCTCTCCCTTGTAAATCATTATATCACACCTTGTCTCTCTTACCACATCTTGGTGTTAACTCGATGATGGCCACCGGACGGCCAGAGGTTGTATACAAAAGCGTGGTGGACTGGAAAGAGAAGGTAGGGCAGGTTTCCAAACCTGCCCTACTATAAGCAATCATAGCACACTTTGATCGCCACGTGGGTCTCGCAACCTGACAGCACATCCGTTATAGGTCAGTAGTTTGATCCCCTAGTCAAGACCTCCTGGCTTGACTAACGGGTTAAACTACCATAGAATATCCCTGTCGCTCACGGGGGGCGGCTTTTAGTGTTGAAGATGGAGCCGGTATGTTCGAGAGTCTGACCGAGAGACTACAAGGGGTCTTCAAGAAGTTAGCCCGCAAGGGGAAACTGAGAGAGCAAGATGTAGATGAGGCTCTGCGGGAGGTGAGGCTGGCGCTCCTAGAGGCCGATGTCAACTATCAGGTGGTCAAGCGTTTCGTAGGTCGGGTGCGGGAGCGAGCGGTGGGGGTGGAGGTGATGAAGAGCCTCAACCCGGCTCAGCAGGTGGTGAAGATAGTGCATGGGGAACTGACTACTATGCTGGGGCAACCGGGGAGGCTCGACCTCTCGGGCCCTTCGCCCCATACCATCATGTTGGTGGGCCTTCAGGGTTCGGGGAAGACGACTACGGCGGCCAAACTAGCCCTCCACCTGCGCCAGGAGGGACAGAGGCCGCTCCTGGTAGCCACGGATACCCGCCGGCCAGCGGCCATGGCCCAGTTGGAGGTTCTAGGCCGGGAACTGGAGATCCCCGTCTATGGTGAGGAGGGAGGCTCGCCGGTGGCTATATGCGCCCAGGCTCTGGAGAGGGCCCGGAAGGGCGCTTATAGTGTGGCCATTCTGGATACCCAGGGGCGCCTCCATATCGACCAGAAACTGATGGGTGAGTTGGTGGAGATGAAGGATCGGGTTTCGCCGGATGAGGTGCTGTTGGTAGCCGACGCCATGACCGGACAGGACGCCGTCCGCCTGGCTCAGGAGTTCCATCAGCAGGTGGGTCTCACAGGGCTCATCTTGACCAAGATCGACGGGGACGCCCGGGGAGGGGCCGCCCTTTCTATCCGGGCCGTGAGCGGTGTGCCCATCAAGTTCCTGGGCACCGGGGAGAAGCCTTCCGCTCTGGAGGCTTTTCACCCCGATCGCTTAGCCTCCCGTATCCTGGGGATGGGGGATATTTTGACCCTCATCGAGCGGGCCGAGGCTTCTTTTGAGGAGGAAGAGGCGCGCCGGGTGGAAGAGAAGTTGCGCACTGCCACCTTCGACCTGGAGGATTTCCGACAACAGTTGCAACAGGTGAAGCGGATGGGGCCTTTGAGTCAACTGATGGAGATGATCCCCGGCTTTGCCAGCCTGAGCCGGCAACTCCCCCAGGAGGTTACCGATCAACAGATGAAGAAGATCGAGGCTATCATCAACTCCATGACCTCGGAGGAAAGGCGAAACCCTCGAATTATCGGCGGGAGTCGGAAGCGACGGATCGCTAGGGGTTCGGGGACCACCATCCAAGAGGTGAACCAACTCTTGGGTCAGTTCCGCCAGATGCAGAAACTGATGAAGCGGTTAACATTTGGTCGAGTGGATATCTCCTCTATATTTGGTACGTGAACTATCCCTATCCTTATCCCAAGGGGATCCCTGCGGGACAGGATCTCCCCAGATACCGGGGACGGTGCCTGTGGGATGGGATGGGAGAAGAAAGGAGTGAGGAATTGGTAAAGATACGTTTGCGTCGTATGGGGGCCAAGAAGCAGCCCCATTACCGGGTGGTGGTGGCCGATTCTCGGGCGCCCCGGGATGGGAGGTTCATCGAGACCATCGGCTACTATAACCCTCGTACCGAGCCGTCCACGGTACGCATAGATGAGGTGCGGGCCATATATTGGTTGGAGCGAGGCGCTCAGCCCACCAGGGCTGTGGCTAGACTTCTAACCAAACTGGGTATCTCGGGAAGATGGGCTCTGGCGGAGGCTGGGAAACCGTTAGAGGAGGTTGTAGTGGCTGAGGTGGCCGAGGCGGAAGTGCCAGCAGATCTGGGCGTAGATGAACTCGGCCTACCGACTCGGGTGACGAATATCCTGACCTCGGCGGGGATAACCAAGGTAAGCGAACTAAAAGAAGGGTTGGAGAAAGGCGAACTCTCCAACATCTCCGGCCTAGGCCCCAAATCCTTGGAGAAGATAAAGAAGATCCTGGAGGAAGGGAGCCTGTGAGGAGAGGCCTATGAAGGAACTCGTGGAGTATATGGTCAAGTCCCTGGTCGAAAACCCGGATCAGGTAGAGGTGAGGGAGATAGACGGCACTCGCTCCGTTATCTTCGAGGTGAGGGTGGCTCAGGAGGATATGGGGCGGGTGATAGGGAAGGGGGGGCGGGTGGCTAACGCTATGCGTACCCTCCTTCGAGTGGCGGCTATTCGACAAGGGAAACGGGCCATCCTGGAGATCGTATAAAGATGGCCAGCGACGTCGCTGGGGAGATAAGTCACTTCTCGCGCCCTAGGAGGTTAGGGGAGCGCCCGGCTCGTAGGGTGCCTCGTTATCTAGTGGTGGGCAAGGTGGTGGCTCCTTGGGGCACTGGGGGCGAGTTGAAGGTGGCGATCCTCACTGACTTCCCGGACCGTTTTCGGGACTTAAAGAGGGTTTACTTGGGCCATGAACCTTGGATGGTGGAAGGGCATAGGCGACACGGGAGGTGGCTCATCCTCAAGTTGGAGGGGTGCGCCGATCGCAATAGCGCGGAAAAACTTCGAGGAGAATTGGTGCAGATCCCCCTGGAGGAAGCGGTCCCCCTCTCGGAAGATGAGTACTATGTCTACCAGATAGTGGGTTTGGAGGTCTGGACGAGGGAGGGGGAGCATCTCGGAAGGGTCTCGGAGGTCCTTTTCACTGGGGCCAATGAGGTCTATGTAGTGAGGGGAGAGCGAGGCGAGATCCTCGTTCCCGCCATAGAGGATGTGATAAAGGAGGTCGATCTGGAGGAGGGAAGGCTCATCATTGAACCCCTGGAAGGGATGTTTTAGTCCGTCTTGACAAAGGGCCAGCCGTAATGGTATGCTGAGGCAAGAATCTAGGGCTTTTGGCCAGACCAGTACTGATGCGACGGAAAGAGCCCTATACTACAGTCGCCGGACGAGGGGGATGATTGAGGTGATCGAGTCCGGGGAGGAGGGCACAATCCATGCTTACGTTTGGTGAACTTGCTTGGACAGCCTATATCTACGCCATCGTCACGAAAGGAGACAAGACCTACTGGGAAGTGGAACAATCGAGAGAGTCAATAGACGATTTCGTTAGAGCACCAACGAAATCTAAGATCAAGGATATCGAAAACATAGTCGTTAAGCAGTTCCTGACCGGCTGGGGACTGTGCCGGATTTCTGGACAGAAGACATGGGGAATAGCGACCAGAATAGAGCATGAGTTGGAGAAACTAGATGCAGCGGAGAGAGATTTCTTATCTCGTCTGTCGATTGGCAATGTTGGGGCAGGTCGCCTTTCTGACAACTATGCGACTATCATCAAGAACCTTTACAACGCCCTCCGTTCCATTGATGGCTGTGGCCCGACTGCGGTCTCCAAGATTCTCTTCTTACTCTTCCCGAAACTTTTTATGATGTGGGACGAGCCCATTCGCGCTTATCTGAGGAGAAGTGAGTCGCCTATACCAAAGGATGACGGGAAAGGCTACGTGGCCTTCCTGCGTCTTGGGGGACAGGTGGCCAAAAGCGTCAGAGACGACTACAGGGATAGCCTGGGCCGAAGAGATAGACCTGAAGACTATCTATCCGGCAAACTGTATGCCGAAAGAAATACCAAAACTCTCGCCAAGTACCTGGACGAATATCTCTGGATAAAGATCACAAAAGAGGTAATGCTGTCTGATCTCTTGCCTCCTCCGGAGTGGCTCATCGCTTTGGCTCACTCGTGATGGCAGTTGTTCAATGTTGAAGCAAGGGACGAGAGCATTGCCCTAGTTCGTTGTTCATTTTTGGGGAAGCCTTACGTGAGTACCCGACATTTGTGGGTGGTAGGGTGGCAGATTTGAAGTACTGGATCGGCTTCAATTTGGTTCCGGGCATCGGGCCAGCACGTTTGAGGGCGCTTTTGGAGCATTTCGGCGATCTCGAGAGCGCTTGGCAGGCGGAAGCCCGGGAGTTGAGGGAAGCAGGGCTAGATAGACGCTCTTTGGAGAGCCTTATCTCTACTCGCAAGGAGATCTCCCTCGAGGAGGAGGAGGCCAAGGTGGCCCAGGTTGGAGCCAAGGCCATCACCTGGGAAGATGAAAACTACCCCCCGCGGCTGCGTCATATCCACAACCCGCCGCCCCTTCTCTATGTGAAGGGGGAGATCCTCCCCCGGGACGAGTGGGCGGTGGCGGTAGTGGGCACTCGGAACCCCAGCCACTACGGTAAGCAGGTAGTAGACCAAATAGCCGGAGATCTGGCCCGGAACGGGATTACGGTGATAAGCGGCCTGGCGCGAGGGATCGATTCTTTGGCCCATCGCGCCGCCTTGGAGGCGGGGGGCCGGACCATAGCCGTCCTGGGGTCTGGCATAGACATCATCTACCCCGCCGAACATACTAAACTGGCCCAGGCTATCGTAGAAGAGGGAGCCTTGGTCACCGAGTACCCTCTAGGTACCCCTCCTGAGGGGGGAAATTTCCCGCCTCGCAACCGGATCATAAGCGGTCTAGGTTTAGGCTCAGTGATCGTGGAGGCTGGCGAGCGGAGCGGGGCCCTCATCACCGCTGACTACACTTTAGAGCAGGGGCGGGAACTCTTTGCTGTGCCGGGGAATATCGTGGCCAGAAAAAGCCGGGGCACGAACAGGCTCATCCAAGAAGGGGGGGCGAAACTGATCCTCTCGGTGGAGGATATAATGGAGGAGTTGAACTTAACCATGATCGAAGAGCACCGAGAGGTACAAGAGATCCTCCCCGAGAATGAGACCGAATCTACGATCCTTGGCCTCATCTCCCAGGAGCCGGTGCATGTGGATGAGATAGGTCGCCAGAGCGGTTTGCCCATCGCCCAGGTGACGAGCACTCTGGCCCTGATGGAACTGAAGGGGTTAGTGCGCCAGGTGGGGGGGATGAACTACGTTCTGGCGCGGGAAGCAAAAGTTAGATATGTTGTCGATTGAGACCAAGATGTACGCGGTGATACTGGCTGGAGGGGCGGGGACCCGTCTCTGGCCTCGCAGCCGAAAGGATAGCCCCAAACAACTCCTGGACTTAGTCTCGGGGAGGACGATGTTGCAAGCCACCTATGATCGCATCTTGCCTCTCGTCCCCCCTCAGAACGTCCTAGTAGTCACCGGTGGTTCTTATCTCCCCCTAGTTTGGGAGCAACTCCCTGATCTGCCAGAAAGAAACATCATCGCCGAGCCAGCAGGCCGGGGTTCGGCACCTGCGGTAGGGCTGGCCGCCATTCACCTGGCCCGCTCCCACCCCAAGGAGGTGATGATCTGTCTCCCCGCCGATCATGTCATCACTCAAGAGGATAAGTTCCGCCGCGTCCTTCAGGCTGCGGCCAAGGTGGCGGAGGGAGGGTATCTGGTCACCTTGGGCATCCGGCCTCGCGGCCCGGAGACCGGGTACGGCTATATCCAGACCGACGAGTATCTGGAGTCCATCTCTGGTCACGGGGTATACAAGGTGAGACGATTCACGGAGAAGCCAGCCCGGGGCACAGCCGAGGCTTTCTTGCGATCCGGCGATTACTTCTGGAATTCTGGTATCTTCATCTGGGGAGTGGATACCATTCTAGGCGAGATAGAGCGGCTCATGCCCAAACTGTACGCTCAGTTGTTGGAGATAGAAGAGGCTCTGGGGAGTGCCGAAGAGTCTCAGGTTCTGGAGGGCGTCTGGGAGTCGGTGGAACCAGAGACGATAGATTATGGCATCATGGAGAAGGCGGTCAAGGTAGCGGTCCTCCCTACCAGTTTCGGCTGGAGCGATGTGGGGAGTTGGGCCAGCCTTATCGAACTCCTCCCCGCTGATGGTGAGGGTAATGTGGTGGTGGGAGATCATGTGGGGCTTGATACCAAGGGCACCCTAGTTGTCAGCCCTAAGCGGTTGGTAGCCACCATAGGGGTGGAAGATCTAGTCATCGTCGATACCGAGGACGCCATCTTGGTCTGCTCTCGGGATCGTACTGAGGATGTGAAGGCCCTGGTAGCCGAACTTCAAAGGAAGCGGAGGGAAGAACTCCTATAGTGGAAGCCTACTGCGTCAAGTGTAGGGCCAAGCGAGAGATGAAAGCCCCCCAGCCGGTCTACACCAAGAGGGGACAGCCGGGGAGCAAGGGGGTTTGTCCCACCTGCGGGGCCAAGATGTTCAGGATGGGCAGAACCCCGGCCCATGCTTCGCTCCCTAAGCCCAAAGGGAGGCAGAAGCAGGCATCAAAAGGTGATGGCAAATTGGTGATAGTTGAATCACCGGCTAAGGCGCGGACCATGAGGAAGTTCCTGGGCGGAGGTTTTGAGGTTAAGGCTTCGGTGGGGCATGTGAGGGATCTCCTCAAGTCGAGGCTTAGCGTGGATGTGGGGAACGATTTTGCCCCCACCTATCGTGTCCCTCGCGAGAAACGCCAGATAGTCAAGGAGTTGCGGGAGGCCGCCCAAGGGGCGGCTGAAGTCTATTTAGCCACCGATCCCGACCGGGAGGGGGAGGCGATCGCCTGGCATCTCATCGAGGCGGCCAGGATAGAGGTCCCCGTGCATCGCGTGGCTTTTCACGAGATCACCAAACGGGCGGTAGCCGAGGCCTTTTCCCACCCGCGAGGGATAGATATGCAGTTGGTCGAGGCTCAGCAGGCGAGGCGAGTCCTGGACCGCTTGGTGGGCTACAAGATCAGCCCTCTCCTTTGGCGAAAGGTGAGAGGGAGGCTCTCTGCGGGCCGCGTCCAATCGGTCGCTTTGCGCCTCGTCGTGGAGCGGGAACGGGAGATCGAGGCGTTCGTCCCTCAAGAGTTCTGGAGCATAGAGGCCGAATTGGCCAAAGAGGAAACGCGGGGGCAGGAGCCCCGAGACTCATTTAGGGCCAAACTCGAACGGGTGCGGGGGGAGAAGGTCAGACTTGAAAGCGAAGATGAAGTTCAACTCATCCTGAAGGAGTTGGAGGGGGCCCCATATATCGTAGAGCGGGTGAAGAGGGAGGAGAAGCAGCGGAGACCACCTCCTCCTTTCATCACCAGCACCTTGCAGCAGGATGCGTTCTACCGTCTCCGCTTCTCAGCCAAGCGCACCATGCGGGTGGCCCAGCAACTATACGAGGGGGTGAGCCTAGGCACTCGAGGCTCGGTGGGGCTCATCACCTATATGCGGACCGACTCGGTGAGAGTGGCCGCGGTGGCCCAAGGAGCGGCCAGGAGTTATATCAAGCGCAGGTTCGGACCAGCCTTCGTTCCTCCCTATATGCCCCACTACAAGACGAGGGCCAAGCGAGCCCAAGAGGCTCACGAGGCGATCCGGCCCACTTCAGTGCGCCGGGAGCCAGAGGCTATCAAGGGGTTCTTGACCCGCGACCAGTATAGGTTGTATGATCTGATATGGAGGCGGTTTTTGGCCAGCCAGATGGCCCCTGCGCTTTTCGAGGTGACCACCGTGGATGTGAAAGCCGGGGAGAGTTATCTCTTCCGGGCCTCCAGGTCGGTGCTCAAGTTCCCCGGTTTTCTAACGGTCTATGAGATCCGGAGAGAGGAAGAGGAGCCTTTGCCGGAATTGACCAAGGGAGAGCCTCTGGACTGCCTCTGCCTCATCCCAGAGCAGCATTTCACCAAGCCGCCGCCACGGTATAATGAAGCTACCTTGGTGAAGGCGCTGGAGGAGTACGGGATTGGTCGGCCCAGCACCTACGCTCCTATCATCTCTACCATCCAGACCCGGGGGTATGTGGAGCGGGTGGAGAGAAGGTTGGGGCCCACGGAATTGGGCACCTTGATCTGCGATCTCTTGATAAAGCATTTCCCGGATATTATGGATGTGGGCTTTACCGCCCAGATGGAAGAGGAACTCGATCTCATAGCCTCCGGAGAGAAGGGGAGGGTTCCCGTTCTTCGGGAGTTTTATCAACCCTTTGAAAAAGCGTTGGAGCGGGCCGAGGAGGAGATGGAGAAGGTCGAAGATGAGCCCACAGGCGAACTCTGCGAGCAATGCGGCAGCCCTATGATCTTCAAATTCGGCCGGTACGGGAAATTCATAGCCTGCAGCAACTACCCGGAATGCAAGAACACGAAACCATATCTAGTGAAAATCGGGGTCTTGTGCCCCCGTTGTGGTGGAGAGCTGGTGGAGCGGCGGTCTAGGAAGGGGCGACGTTTCTACGGCTGCGCTAACTATCCGGAGTGCGATTTCACCGTGGGACGGAGACCTCTTCCTCAGCGTTGTCCCGAGTGCGGTGGTCTCTTGACCATCGCCTCGCGGAAGTTCGCCCAATGCATCGAGTGTGGGACTCAACTGCCCAGGAAAGAAGTGAAAGCCTCTGAATCTGAAGCCGTAGGAGAAAGGGTGAGGGGTAGGGAGTGGGAGAGAAGATAATCGACTGGGAAGGGAAAGACGATGCCTGAGTACAACGTCTGTGCGAATTGCGGGATGCAATTTGGCCTCGCGTTGTCAGAGTGTCCGAAATGCAAATGGCCCGCGCCGGGCAGAGAGGAAGAACGGAGACTCGAAGAACAGAGACGCGAGGAAGAACGAAAACGGTTTGAGGAATTGATTGTCACTGCAAGTCCGGGGGTGGAAGGTTATCTCGTAACTAAATATATCGACCTTGTGTCCGCTGAGGTTGTCGTAGGCACTGGGATTTTCAGCGAGTTCTCAGCTAGTTTCTTCGACTTCTTCGGTGGGCGGATAGGAGCCTTCGAGAAGAAGTTTGCCCAGGCTAAAGAGGCGGCGCTTACAAAGCTTAGGTGGGCCGCTATTGCGCAAGGTGCCAATGCGGTCATATGTGCGAAGTTAGATTATGAGAATGTCGGTGACCGCAACTTGCTTATGGTCGTCGCCAGCGGTACAGCCGTTCTGGTTGAACCTTCGTCTGCTGCTTCTGGAGAGATAGAAGATTGAAACGCAAAGGCGGAGGCTATCGCATCCCCAAGAGCAGACGGAGCCCCAGATCGAAACCCTGGAACCAACGGGGCCGCAGACCCCCTCGTAGGCGAAAGGGTCGCAGGTAGGGACGGTGGAAGAGTACCTAGATCGGTTCATCACCTATCTTGTGGTGGAGCGGAACGCTTCCCCCTACACGGCTCGGAACTACCGCCGGGAGGTGGGCGAGTTTCTCCGCTTTCTAAAGGGGGAGGCGATCTCTTCTCTGCAAGAGGTAGATCGTCAACATCTCTTCCGCTACCTCCTCTGGCTGAATGCTGGTGATTACGCCAAGGCCAGTATAAGGCGGCGGATATCGGAGTTGCGCTCTTTCTTCAAGTGGCTGGTACGCGAAGGAGTTCTGAAGTCGAACCCCGTGGAGGCCATCTCCGCACCGAAGATGCCCAAGCGTCTCCCCCGCTACCTGAAGCCAGAGGAGATAGGGGCTATCATGCAGGCTCCGGATACCTCGCAGCCTCTGGGGCAGAGGAACCGGGCCATTCTGGAGATCCTCTACGCCACCGGCGTCCGAGTGAGCGAGTTGGCGGGCTTGGATTTGGCGAGCCTGGACAGGGCTAAAGGCGAGATGAGGGTGAGAGGCAAGGGAGGCAAGGAGAGGATTGTGCTTCTAGGGCAGCCGGCGCGGGATGCTTTGGATCTCTATCTCAGAGAGGGACGTCCGAAGTTGTTGAAGGGAAAGCGCACGAGCGCTCTCTTTCTCAATCGCCTTGGAGAGCGCCTATCGGTCCGCGGTGTGCAGTTGATGCTGGATCGCTGCGCTAGGAAAGCGGGCTTGAGGTGGGTGACGCCCCACCTCTTCCGCCACACCTTCGCCACTCATATGTTGGGCGGGGGGGCAGACCTAAGGGTGGTGCAGGAACTCTTGGGCCATGCGAGTCTATCGAGCACTCAGATTTATACCCATGTGAGCCAGAGGAGGGCGCGGGAGGTCTATATGAACTCCCACCCTTTGGCTCGTGAAGGCGAAGCGGAGGGGGGATGAATAGAAAAGCCAGGGTAGAGGAATTGCGCCGGATGCTGAATGAGCAAAATCTGGATGGCATCCTCATAACCCAGCCTAAAAATAGCCTCTATTTGAGCGGCTTCGGACCATCGGTGCAGCCCGATGAAATAGCGAGCGTGCTGCTCATAACGGAAGATGATTCTATCTTGATGACCAGTTTCATCTATCTGGAGCAGGCGGAGAGAGAAGCCCCTGAATTTCGGCTCTTCAAGATGGAGAGGGGAGATGAAGGGATGGTCAAGGTGCTCCCGGGCCTCTTGGAAGAGGTGAGAGCGAAGCGGGTGGGGTTCGAGGCCGAACATCTGACCTTCGCTCGATACCAAAAGTGGGCCAGCGTATCGGCCGAGTTGGTGGCCACGAGCGGTTTGGTAGAGGAGATACGGGCTATCAAGGACCAGGAGGAGATCGAGGCCATAAGAAAGGCTGTGGCCTTGGCTGACGAGACTTACGCACACCTCCGTGAATATATCCGACCAGGTCTCAGTGAGCGAGAGGTGGCTTGGGAGGCGGAGGTCTACATGCGGCAAGGGGGGGCGGAGAAGATAGCCTTCGATCTCATAGTAGCCAGCGGGCCCAACGGAGCCCTGCCCCATGCTACGACCACGGAGCGGGCCCTTAGGGAAGGCGAGTCGATAGTGATAGATATTGGTGCCCGGGTGGAAAGTTACCATTCTGATCTGACCCGTACTATCTATCTCGGTGAGCCAGACACCAGGTTTCAAGAGATCTACGCTCTGGTGAGAAGGGCCCAGGAGAGCGCCTTGGAGGGCATCCGAGCAGGGATGGAGGGTAAGGAGGCGGATGGTTTGGCTCGGCAGGTGATCGAGGAGGCGGGCTATGGGGAATATTTCGGCCACGGTCTGGGTCATGGCGTGGGCCTAGCCGTTCATGAGAAACCTAGAGCGACCCAAGCATCGGAGGAGGAACTCCAGCCGGGCATGACCCTCACGGTGGAACCGGGCATCTATATCCCCGGTTGGGGAGGGGTCCGCCTCGAGGATCTGGTTGTTATTCGAGAGGAGGGGGTAGAGGTTCTCAGCAGGGTCTCCAAGGAACCGAGGCTTCTCTCCCCCGGGATCCTGTAGGGATCATCATCGCTGGGGAAGGAGGAGTGAGAGATGGAGTATATCGATCGCATCGGAAGGGCGAACCTCATCAAGGGGGTGGTTATCTTCCTCGTCGGGTTGGCTATCGGCTGGTTAGCCATCGGTTGGGGCCTCTGGCCGGTGCAATATTACGACACGGACCCCCAAGACCTCCGTCCTAGCCATAAGGAGGCTTGGATCTTGATGGTCGCCGACTCCTATGGCCTCAATCAGGACGACGAGGCGGCTCAAGGACGACTGCAAGGCTTCGAAGAGAGCGAGGTGGGGGAGATCATCTCCTCCCTCATCGCGCGCGCCGAAGAAGAGGGAGATCTCCCAGCGGCACAAAGGCTGCGAGATCTGGCTGGAGCCGTGGGTATAGCCCTGCCCGGGGCTCTGCCGGAGGCTACTCCTACACCCGTGCCAGTAGCCCGTGGCCCTTCTATCCTCCGCTCTCTGGGCCTAGTCTTGGTCCTCTTCCTTCTTGTGGCCCTGGTGGTAGTGGGTGGAGGAGTGGCGCTGGCCCGTTGGAGGGAACGGCGAGAGAAGGCTCCTCTGCACCCCGCACCTAAAGAGGAGTTGATAAGTTGGGAGGTGGCAGAGGAAGCCCCTCTAGGGCAGTTCGTGACCACCTATACCTTGGGGGATGATGGCTACGATATCTCTTTCAACATCGAAACCCCTGCTGGCGAGTTCTATGGAGCCTGTGGGGTGGGCTTCTCGGAGGTGATTGGCGAAGGGGCTCCAGACAAGATCACCGCTTTCGAGGTTTGGCTCTTCGACAAGACCGACCCCGACAACGTGCAAACGGTCACCAAGGTGCTGATGAGCGAGCACGCCTATGGCGACGAGGCACTGCGAGAGAAGATGAAGGATCGGGGAGAGGCGGTCTTGGTAGAGAGGGGGAAGAGTATCGCCATCGAGGCCGTGGGTTTGCAGGTGAGGGCCCAGATAGTGGACTTCGCCTACGGGGTGAGTCCCGATCTGCCTCCAAATAGTTTCTTCGAGAGGCTGACCACGGAGTTGACCCCTCGTATGAAACGAGAAGCCTGAGGACCCCTTCACAGATTCCGGGGTCGAGGCCGTAGATTAGTACCAAAGTCAGGCTTGACCCGCTGACTTTTCTATGGTATCTTGCGAAACGCAGAAGATGGGAGGCGGACCGTTTGCCGCTTCTGCAGGAGGAGCCGAGCCGCTCGAGGGGTTCGGCTCCTCGCCTCTTAGACGCCAAAGGGTGTTCATCGCCATCGTCCGCAGGGATCGAACGGTTTCTGCTGTCAGGAGATACCTTCTGACGTCGAGAGTGTTGAAAAACACCTCCTCGTTTAGCATAGTGGGAAAGAAGTTGATGCGCAGTGTGTCTTCCTGCCTTGTGTCCCTACAATCGTTCAAATTCTA
>Ga0209121_10003401_pt1 | contig 15445 bp, 12 predicted proteins | sample Cruoilmetagenom3_FD_187292 | JGI IMG/M metagenome (GOLD analysis project Ga0209121, IMG submission 187292) | Oil polluted marine microbial communities from Coal Oil Point, Santa Barbara, California, USA - Sample 3 (SPAdes) (version 2) | ecosystem: Environmental > Aquatic > Marine > Oil seeps ...
GTCTTTATGGTGGAGTCGAGTGGTCGAACCCACCATCACTCGTTTACAAAGCATTAATGACACACCCAAAATTTATTAAGAATTTCGGAAGTGTGCCTATTGACGAGATATCAGTTTCAACGAGGATATTTTCTAAAACGGCCACAGAAAGGATAGTAAGGGCAGCATTTAATTATGCACGTGAATATGGTTATAAATCAGTTACTGTCTGTGAGAAACCCAATGTTATAAGAGAAACTTCGGGCATGATGCTTAAGCTTGCCAGGGATATCCAGAAAAATGAGTTTCAGGATATACAACTATGGAACACCAATATAGATGCACAAATGATGTGGCTTACAAAAAATCCTGAAAATTATGGAGTTATTGTTGCGGGAAATATGTTCGGTGATATAGTCTCAGATGCTTTTGCAGGTTTGATAGGAGGTCTCGGGTTTGCCTGCTCAGCACAATTTTCAGCTGATGGTGTTGCCGTTTTTGAGCCCACACATGGCTCAGCACCGAAATATGCCGAGTATGATACTCCTATTGTAAATCCTATAGCTATGATTGAATCGGTATGTATGATGCTTGATTATTTAAATGAGGAAGACATATCTGCCAAAATTCGCAAGGCTGTTGCAAAAGTTATTGAAGAAGGCAAGGTTCGTACCTATGACATGATGAAGATGCCTGGTAAACCTGATGTTATTGACAAAGGAGCAGCCAGTACTATTATGATGACCGATGAAATAATATCAAATCTTTAAATCAGAATTAATATGAACAAGATAGTTTATGATCTCTGGCCCGAACTTGATTGGATTTCAAACGATGAATTAAGGGAAAAAACCGCCAGGGTATGGGAAATAGCCCTTGAAAGAAGTGTTCTCACTGCTGATGACCTCAAAACTATTCCGTTCACACTGCTCTGTGGCCCTGATCTTAAAGTTAGTTTTATGGCCCACAAGAGATGTGTCGTTCATATAGCCCTTGAGAGTGGTAAGAAGATAAATGATTTCTTCAGTGAAGAATTACCGGTTGATATGGATGTTTTGATTTCGGGATCAATACTTGCTGATGTAGGTAAGTTACTTGAATATGTGAAGGATGAAAAAGGTAATGCTGTGCAGGGCACATATGGTAAGTATCTCAGGCATCCTTTCTCGGGTGTTTCACTGGCAGAGGAGTGCGGTTTGCCCCCTGAAGTAAGCCATATAATAGCTGCACATGCCGGTGAAGGAGATCATATAAAAAGGACCACAGAAGCTTATATTGTACATCATGCCGACTTTATGACATTCCTGCCATTCAAAAGCAGGCTCGTGGTGTGAATTAAAAGATGGCGCGGATCAGGAGATCCGCGCCAGCGAAGGTGGGAGCTTCAGCCTATCATTTTTTCTGCCCTGTATTTATCGGATACAAATTCTCAGCCCCCATCTTGTTTATCTTGCGGTCATAGGTAAGAAGACCGTTGGTTTCAGTCTCCACGTCAGTGATCTGGGTATATATTGATGCACTGAGGCCTTTTTCTTTAACCATGCTATGGATAATTTTATAAAATTCATCATATTTCTTAAGAAGGGCATCAGTATTTTCCATGTTCTTATAACCCCAGTTTTTCTGTTCCCAGGTATGATCCTGCACAGGTAAACCGAGACCACCGAATTCACCAAGAACAATCGCTCTGTTATCTTCTGCTTCTGGGCATCTGGGATCGGGATAATGATGGATATCAAGGATATCTCCAGTACCCCTGTCTGTCCATCCTGAGGCACTGTTAACCAGCCTGGTAGGGTCAAGTTCCTTAATGAATTCTGTTATCCTGCCCGTGTCGTACTGACCCCAGCCTTCGTTAAACGGAACCCATACAATAATAGAAGGATGGTTATACTTTGTCTTGATAAGCTTACTGAGCTCTATCTCAAATTGCCTGGCAGCCTCTTCTGATTTATCAATATCGTTTTCATTTCTGCCAATGTGCTGATCACCATTTGGCATATCCTGCCAGACAAGTACTCCCATTCTATCACACCAGTAGTAAAAGCGCCTGTTTTCAACCTTTACATGTTTGCGTAGCATATTGAATCCCATCTTCTTTATCATCTCGAGGTCATAACGCATTGCTTCCTCAGTTGGTGGAGTATATAATCCGTCAGGCCAGAAACCCTGGTCAAGAGGTCCGTTCTGAAATACAAATTTATTATTCAGCAAAATACGTGTAAAACCATCATCATCATTCCCAATAGAGATTTTCCGGAACCCTGTATATGTTTTAATTTTGTCAATTACTTGACCATTATCTATTAACTCTATTTCAATATCATATAAGACAGGCTTATCAGGCGACCACAGTTCATAATCATCAAGAGTAAAAATTATTTCATTATCACCGGATATTTCTTTTTCTTCAATTATATTCTTTTCTTTAATGATACTGGCCCTTGTTGATATCCCGTCATGCATATTTACTATATCAGGTTGGATCCATATCTGCCCGTTTTCGATATCTGTTTCAGTTTGGAAGGAGCGAAAATAAACATTATCAACCGGTTCAATCCAGACTGTTTGCCATATTCCTGATGAGGGAGTGTACCATATACCGTGAGGGTCAGTAACCTGTTTCCCCCTGGCCTGCGGACCTTTACTTGATGGATCCCAGACTCTTACCAGTAATTCATGATTTTTTCCTTTCTTAATATACCGGGTAATATTCATACAGAAAGGATCATACCCTCCTTTATGATCTCCTGCCATATTGCCGTTAACCCAAACCGTGGTTTCCCAATCGCTGGCTTCAAAATTTAAAAATATATTTTTCTTTTTCCAGGAAGCAGGGACCTTAAATTCTGTCCGGTACCATAGGTATTCATTTTCATTGATCCTTTTCTTTACTCCTGACAGTGCCGATTCAACAGGGTAGGGTACAAGTATTTTCCCTTCCCATACTGTTGGCTGTTCATCTTTCCCGGTAATAGTGTAGTCCCACAGACCGTTCAGGTTTATCCATTCTTCTCTTACCATATCCGGTCGTGGGTATTCAGGCCATGGATTTGAAGGATCAATATCATCAGCCCATTGCGTTAATATTGGGTTATCTGCAATTGCCCATTCTGATTCTTCATTTTGCCCGCACGAAGAGAGACCAATCATTATGGCACAAAGAACTAATATCCTATTTCTTTTCATGATACTGTTCTTCTTATCCAAGATTCATTTTTTCTATAGCTTCAATATTTCTTTCATTGGACATAGCCTTTGCTGCTGGTGTATATAGGAAATCCACAAGCTCTTTATATTTATCTATTACTTTGCCTCTTACAATTTTAGCTGTGGCATTGACAAGCCCATTTTCTTCAGTAAATCCCTCATCAAGGATGCCCAGTGCAACCGGCAGCCATCGTTGAGGGAACATTTTACCATACTTTCCACTGGTACGGTATTCGTTTATTTCTTTTTCAATCAGCATAAGTACTGCTCTTTTTCCCTCTTCTGTATCTACATTTATTTTTTTCTCAACCATGTAAGATTTGATGATATGCTGGTTAGGAACTACCAGTCCTACCGTATATGGTTGCTGGTTATTATGTAGTATGCACTGGTCAATATATTTTGATTGTTCTGTTATTGCCTCTTCTATACTCTCAGGGCTATATTTTTCTCCATCATCAGAGATAAGCAGGCTTTTAAAACGTCCCAGTACATAAAGAAAGCCGTCTCCATCAAGGTATCCCAGGTCACCTGTGTGCAGCCAGCCATCTCTTATGGTTTCTTTTGTTGCAATTTCGTTCTTCCAGTAACCATACATTACATTACCTCCTTTAATGACAATTTCTCCTCTATCACCCACAGGTAATGAATTACCTTCTTCATCACATATTTTAAATTCCATATTGTTTACCAGTTTGCCTGAAGAACCAAGTTTGTGGTTGTGTTTGGAGTTTGATGAAATAATAGGAGATGCTTCCGAGAGCCCGTAGCCCTGGTATACAGGTACACCAATAGCGTAGAAGAATTTTTGCAGCTCGATATCAAGCAATGCGGCACCTCCAATAAAATACTCAAGTTCACCACCGAAGAAATCACGTATTTTCGAAAACACAAGCTTATCAAAGAATTTAGCCAGTGGCTTTAATAATATAGAAGCTCCTTTCCCCTTATTCCAGCCTTCTCTATTGTATGCATATGCTATCTTCAGGCCCGTGTCAAACATAAACGAGGTAAATTTTCCTTTTTCCCTTACTCCTTTTTCAATATTCTTCCTGAAGTTTTTGGATACGGCTGGTGCACTCAGTAACAGGTTCGGTTTTATTTCGCGCATATTGTTTGGGAAATTCCTAAGTGTTTCCATTGGTGTTTTACCCTGTTTCACAGATGCGATGCTGGCCCCTTTACCCATGAAAGCAAAAATCGCAGCCGTATGTGCAAAAGAATGATCCCAGGGGAGATATAGTAAGGTTTTCCAGTAAGGGGGAAGTTCCATAAGACTGTAGCCCTGATAACAGTTGGTTATATAGTTACCATGAGTGAGTATAATCCCTTTTGGATCGGCTGTTGTTCCAGAAGTATAGCATATATTGGCAAAATTATCAGGACTTATTCCCCTGTATATCTTTTCAAATTTTTCAGTGTTTCCCGGCTTGGCAAGCCATTCTTTCCCTATCTTTCTTACATGATTGAAATTCTGCTCGTTATCTTCATATTCTTCCTTCTTCTCAAAGCATATGATCTGCTCAATTGTTTTACATTCATCAATTACCTCCATAAGTTTTGGGGTTTGCAGAGCCGAAACCATAATAAATCTTGATTCAGAATGGTTTAATCTGAATTTCACCTCCCCGGAATTAAGTTTGGTAGAGAGAGGAACATTGATTGCTCCGGTATATAATACACCAAGTTCGCTTACTATCCAGTTATTGCATCCTTCCGACAGCAGGCTTACCCTGTCGCCTTCTCTTAAACCCAGTTGAAGCATGCCGGCAGCAAATTCATGAACTTGCTTACGGATCTCTGAATAGGTTGTGCCTTCATATTTGTCCCCCGGCTTTTCCCACAGGTAAACATTATTGCCAAATTTATTGACATTTTCTTCAAAGAACTGAACTATCGATTTCATTGTATTATTTTTAGGATTATGGAATTTTCACCGAATATACAAAATTTTGCTTTATCTGGGGTTTTGACTTATATTCATACTTTTTAATGTCATTCTAATTATTTATATATTTGTTAAATAGTAAAATAATAAGTATAGATATGAAAGCTTTAGTTACAATATTACTCGCATTTATCATGCTGAGTAATTCATGTAAATTTATTGAAAAGAAGGGCTGGTTCGGTAAGTCAAAAGCTGACACTATGGCTGTTTGGCTGGCAAAGCAGGATAGTATAAGGGTTGCCGATTCTATACAGTCTGAGATAGATAAAATGATGGTTATTGAACAGGCCCGTCTTGATTCTATACAGGCTGTTGAGCAGGCTCAGCTTGAATGGGAAGCAAGATTTAAATATCATATTATTGTTGGCAGTTTTCTTACTCCTGAATATGCTGATGATTATCTTAATTATTATTTATCAATGGGTTATAACGCTCAGATAATTGATGGGCCTGAAAACCGTTTCCGGCTGGTTTCTGCCGAAGTTCATGAAGATATCAGCTTTGCATTCAAAAGATTATCACAATACCAGGATACTGTAGAGTTTGAATCATGGCTTTATATTGATGAGTAGAGGGTGATGAATCAGTCTCATAGAATGTTTAACCCTGCACCAGTGTGCTCAGGGCTCATGACTCAAATCAGGCTTTTCCTCTTATAATAGTCTCGGATCGATCCGGGCCAACGGAGATCATATCCACTGGTATACCAGTTTCTTTCTCAATAAAACCTACATAATCCCTCAGGGCTGATGGCAGCTTATCGTAATCACGGATATCGGTAATATCCTTTTTCCATCCGTTCATCTCAATGAATACAGGCTCAATATCAACATTTGTATCAAAAGGTAATTCCTCGACAAATGTGTTATTTACCCTGTAACTGGTACATACCCTTATCTTATCAAAACTGTTCAATACATCAGCTTTAGTCATAAACAGGGAGGTAACACCATTAATCATACATGAATATTTCAGAGCAGGCAGGTCAAGCCATCCGCATCTACGGGGTCTGCCTGTTGTTGATCCGTATTCCTGGCCGTTATCACGGAGTTTCTGGCCTATATCATTATGTAATTCAGTAGGGAAAGGACCTCCGCCTACCCTGGTGCAATATGCCTTGAATATGCCAAAAATGTTACCTATGGTCTTAGGAGATATTCCCATACCAGAGCATGCTCCTGCACTAATGGTATTCGAAGATGTAACAAAAGGATATGAGCCAAAATCAATATCCAGCATTGTTCCCTGTGCACCTTCGGCAAGTATTTTTTTCCCTTCGGCAAGATTCCTGTTTATGAAATATTCAGTGTTAATTACCCTGAATTTTTTAATTAATTCCACTCCTTCAAACCATTCCTTTTCTGCTTTCTCCAGGTTAATATCAGCATTATATCGCTCAAGTATATCCAGATGTTTCTGCTTGTGTTTATTATATATCTCATTGATATTTTTACTGAAAAGATCTCCGGTGCGCATTCCAGACCTTGAAGTTTTGTCAGTATAAGCCGGTCCTATGCCCTTTAGTGTTGAACCTATTTTCATATCACCCTTGGCATTCTCATAAGCAGCATCAAGCAGTCGGTGTGTGGGAAGAATAATATGTGCCTTGCTTGATATTATTAGCTTATCAACCAGTTCAGCCAGTGGTATTTTTATTGATTTTACCTCTTTTAGAAATATAGAAGGGTCAATAACCAGTCCATTACCGATAATATTCAGCTTATCCTTTCTGAATATACCTGATGGTATGGTGTGTAAAATATATTTTTCGTTCTCAAATTCAAGAGTATGACCTGCATTTGGCCCTCCCTGGAATCTTGTAATAATATCATATTCAGGAGTCAGCGCATCAACTATTTTGCCTTTTCCTTCGTCACCCCATTGCAATCCTAAAAGAATATCAATTTCTCCCATACCTGATAATAATAATTTCAAAAAACACCGAAAAATAGTAATTATTTTCCTTTTAGTCGATTAGTATGGGATCTTGTTAATAAACAGTAGCAGTATCTTTATTCACAATATGGAAATTATTTCCGACAAAATACTCATGTGTCTGGTGCATAAAAGCTTGCAGGTGTGTTTCAATAGACCCGTCTTGCTGCCCATCGTAAGCAAAGTTAAGCCAGGGAATATTATTATGATCTTTTTTAAAATCGCCTGATACTGATGCGACGATAGTTCCGGGCATGCATGTAAATGGAAGTATATATACCACGCCTGATATTTTTTTTGTACACAGCCTGTGATTCAGTTAAGGGAGGCATGTGATAAGTTTCTTCCCTGCCGGATTCAAGATATTATTCCAGTATTGATATTCCTCTGAAAGGATTTTCTGATTTCTCAGCCAAGGCTCCAAATTCGTTTTCAATTCTTACTTCTATTCTTTTTGCCTGCTGGTCAAGAAATGAACCCGTTCCTGCCGCACAGAGGCTGTTAAGAGCAAAATCAGATAAACGTGAAGAATTTATCTCATCATCCCTTTCCATCTGTATCAATTTCGAATCTTCACCACCTATCTCTTTTTAATATCATTCAATACTCTTAGAACTACCCTGAAAGGTTTACCCTGACAGTAAGAATAATCTTCAAATACAATACTCCCATGATTATTTATAAGTACCGTGTTTACAGATATAGCCTATGTCAATGCCCAGATGTATTTTACCGGGTAGCAATTTGTCCATTTTATCGGGTATTAATTAATAAACCATGAGAAGGTATTAATCCCCCATGGAATAATTGCATCATTATGATCTATATCATCTATTTCCACAAAAGTCAGGTTATTCTGAGCAGTACCTGCAGAAATAAGGTTATTATACATATTTAATGATTGTTGGAAAGGGACACTCTGATCACCATTACTATGAGTGAAGAGCAGTGGTGTTATTGATTTCCATGGAGTTATATTGCTGGCAATTAATTCATTTTTGATTGGCAGGAAGCAAGCATTTGTATCAAAGCCTGTAAGTATATTGTCTGTAAAGAGTTCATCTAAAGTATTCGGTAAATTTGAGTTAATTTCAGCGTTACATAATGACCCGTCAAATAATCCTGGGATCATACTGGCATAGGGTTCTTTAAAAAAGAGACTGAGCGGATCATTTATAATGCCATTCTGACGCCTTGACTCGATATAATAAGGGAAATAAAAAGGATTTGAGAAGGTCTGCTGCGAAAAGAGGTATTGTGTAAAGTCAATAAGATCGTATGCTCCGGCACCACAGGAAGCAGCTATTAGGTTAAGATGATCAAGGGGGTACTGCTCAATATCTTTTACCAGAGCAAGTGTTGCCCACCCACCCTGTGAATAACCCATCAGGTATATTTCATTGTTAATACTTAATCCTTCAATATAGTCTGTAAATTCTTCAACTGCACTTATCATGTCCCTGATAATACGGTTGCTTGATTCTTTATGGTAGTATAGGTGTAAAAAATCTTCAGATTCGCCGAAACCAATATAATCAGGCATGATAATAATATATCCCAGACCTGCATTTACATTGAGTAGGGAATAAAGTGAATTATTGGGATTAACACTAGGGGCATTTGAGTGACAAGTATTGGTGCCGTTCTGAAAACTGATAATTGGGAATGATCCCCTGGTGTCAGGGATACTCACCAGCCCGGATGCTATAATTTCTTCACCCAGGAAACTTGTTTTATAGCTTATTGAGTAGACTCTGGCACCATATGAAATATTGTCTGCAAGTTCTGATATTTCAGGATATACAGGCTGTAACAACTGTAAACTGGAGACAATATTATTACTTGTATAAGCCCTGAGTTGCCTGTGGTTTTTGAGGTAGGCATGATTAAAATCCTCGGATCGTTCACAGCTGTATATTAGTGACAGCAGAAATAAAACTACGACAGGAATGATTTTCTTTTTCATCTTTTTAAGGCAGTAAGTTAGGTTCTATCAATCTTTTTTGTCCTTACTGACACCATAGATATATAGAGAATGATACAGTGGTGTGAAATTATTCAACTCACAAGCTGTATTAACGATTTCATGTATTCGTGGATCACAGAATTCAATAACCTTACCTGTCTCATTATCAATTAAATGATCATGTTGGCCACAATTATATGCTTTCTCAAACTGGGCAATATTTTTACCGAATTGATGTTTGATAACAAGATTACACGAAAGCAGGAGGTCTATTGTATTGTATAAGGTAGCCCTGCTTACCCTGTAGTTCTTATTTTTCATAAAGATATATAGTGATTCAATGTCAAAATGTCCTGATCTTGAGTATATTTCATCCAGTATGGCAAATCGCTCAGGTGTTTTCCGATGGCCATTCTTCTCAAGATATTCAGTGAATATCTGTTTGACGGTTTTTTTGGTTTCTTCACTAACCATATTTAAACCACATTTAAATAACTAATTTAAATGATTTTTTCTTTAATGCAAAAAAGATATAGTGTTTATGAATAAAGCCTGTTTTATTTAAAATCTTCAACCCTTTTCACCTTGTCTACTCCGTTAATATTTACCAGTTTCATTATCAAATTATTGAGGTCTTTTGTATGATGAATATATAGATCGATTGTTCCCTCAAATATATTCTCATGTACATTTATTGTGATATTCCGCATATTAACGCTCAATTCACCGGATATCATATTTGTAATATCATTAACAACACCGAGTCTGTCAATACCTTCGAGGTGTATTTGAGCAAGGAAGGATACCATTTTATGTATAGTCCATTTTACGGAAATAAGCCTGTCTCCTTCGCTCGACATTAATCTTATTGCCACAGGGCATTTAGGTTTATGAATGATTATTTTACCATCAGGGGCAAGATATCCTATTACTTCATCGCCAGGAATTGGTTTACAGCATTTGGCAATTTCATAGTCTGGCTTTTTATCATCTATGCTTTCCCTTATGAGGTAAGGCATTTTTTTATCAATACTACTGGTTACCTGTTGTTTGTCATTTTCTTTTGTCTCTTTGTGTAATCCTGACATTCGGAGTTCCCAGTATTTTATTAACCGGCTGCTGGGGTTCCTTTTAAGTATTTTCTTTATATTATCCAGGCTGATAATACCATTTCCTATTTTAGAGTACAGGTCATCCCTGCTTATACATTCATAACTGGGAAGCAGTTTATCATAAACCTGTGAATTATGTGTTATCTTAAGTTCATTAAGTTTTTCTTCAAGTATTTTTTTACCTTTCTTCTTAAGATCCTTTATTTCGGCCCGTAAAGCATGTTTTATAGCCGATTTTGCTTTGGCTACGGTTGCATAATCCAACCATTCTTTCACCGGCTTTGTTTTATCACTTGTAATTATCTCAACCTGGTCACCGCTCTGCAGGGTAGTATTTAATGTTTGAAGCTTGTAGTTTATTTTCGCACCGATGGCATTATTCCCTATCTCCGTATGAATTTCATATGCAAAATCAAGCGCGGTAGCACCCTTTGGCAGTGTAATTATGTTTCCTTTAGGAGTAAATACCATTATTTCCGATGAGAAAAGATTCATTTTAAATTCATCCAGGAATTCGATTGGATCGCTATTGGGATTTTCAAGCATCTCACGGATTTTCTTTATCCATTTATCCAGCTCGCTTTCCTGCGTATTATCCCCTTTATATTTCCAGTGAGCAGCATATCCCCGCTCTGCGTAATCATCCATTCGCTTACTCCTGATCTGTACTTCTACCCATCGTCCATGAGGCCCCATAACAGTAAGGTGAAGAGCTTCGTATCCATTAGCTTTTGGCCTGCTTACCCAGTCACGTAACCTGTCAGGCTTAGGCATATAAATATCGGTTATAATAGAGTATATATTCCAGCAGTTTGTTTTTTCAGATACTCCCTTTAAAGGTTCAAAGACAATCCTTACGGCAAGAATATCATATATTTCTTCAAATGGAACATTCTTGGTCTGCATTTTTTTCCATATAGAATATATGGATTTAGGGCGGCCGGTTATATCAAATTCCAGTTTTTCAGCTTCCAGACGTTCTATTATTGGCAGTGAGAACCTGTTGATCATAGCCTGGTTCTTTTTCTCACTATGTGCCAGCTTCCTGGTTATCTCATCGAATATCTTGGGGTGACGGTATTTAAGGCTCAAGTCTTCAAGTTCTGTTTTGATTGCAAAAAGGCCCAGCCTGTGTGCCAGGGGAGCATACAAATAGATTGTTTCCCCGGCAACTTTCATCTTCTTTCTTTCAGGAAGCGAATCCAGGGTTCGCATATTATGCAGGCGGTCAGCTGTCTTAATAAGAATGACCCTGATGTCATCAGAAAGAGTAAGAAGCATTTTCCTGAAATTCTCAGCCTGCTTTGAAGTATTCCTGTCATCATAATTGCCTGGTATCTTGGTAAGACCATCAATTATGGATGTAATTTTTGGTCCGAAATGTTTCTCAATATCTTCCAGGGTATATTCAGTATCCTCGACAACATCATGAAGAAGGGCTGAGGCAATAGATTTAGCACCCAGGCCAAGCTCAAAATTTACAATCTTAGCTACCTCTATCGGATGAATGATATATGGTTCACCTGATCTTCTGCGCATATTCATATGCGCTTTGTTGGCAAGGTTGAATGCCTTGGTAATAAGTTCAATACACTCCGTTGTATTGCAACGTGTAAGGTTATCTTTTAAAGCGTTAAACTCTTTATTGATCAGCGCGAAATCTTCTTCCGTGAATATATTCTTTTTCCCCATATGTTCATTTCAATCGCCCGACTACAAATATAGCGAATATTAAGGTCATTATAAACTTAAAAAGGGGAATCCTGATTAAAAAAAATTGTAACGGTACCGGTTTTTGTAATAGTTATTCCCTCAGGGGTTTTAAGTTCAAGGAACCATATATAAACATCTTCCGGTAATTTCCTGCTTCCATGTCTGCCATTCCAGCCCTCAAGGTAATTACTGGTCTTGAATAGTGTGACACCCGCACGGTTCTTGATTATTAGTCGATAATAAACAGGGCTGAAGGATAATACCGGTTTAAATATCTCATTGACAGTGTTATCATCAGGTGTAAAAGCATTTGGCACAAAAATATTTAAAGCTTGCTCAATGCAGGCTGTTCCGGATATGCTTACAGCATTCTCAAAATATGAATTGAAGCCTTCTTGAGCTATTACCTTGTAGCATACATCCTTTTGATCTGTCTCATACAGGAAGTTATTAAAATTGTCAGTAAATGTAGTATCCATACCGTTAACCGTTGCTATCTCTTCAAAAATCCCTCTATTATGACGAAATACTGTATATGATACAACTCCACCTCTCCAACTGTAGTAATCATTCCATGACAGATGAATCAGATTATTGTCCACGCTTATACTGATATTTATAGTTGATGCATAATTTGAATAAATAACGGGTTCATCACAGCTGTTCAAAGCCGCGAGCCTGTAATAATTAATACCCTTGCCTGGATTATCGTCAGTATATTCAATTTTACCGGTGGTATTATAGGTTTTATGTATAGTTTCGAAACCTGATAAGGTACCATTACTCCTCTCTATCCTGTACCCTGTATATTCAGTCCCGGGATCAATAGTAAAGGACAGATCGACATCTCCATCTTTATTATAACTTGCAAAGTCAGCATTTATCCACTGAGGTGGTATGGGCAGATCAGTATCTGTGCACTTATTATTTGAGAATGATGATAATCCGTTTGATAGACCGGCTACAACATAAAAACAGTATTCTGAATATGATTCAAATGATTCAAATGAATATGTAGTATCACTGCCGGGGTTTGAACCATCTATTATATATGGAGATCCGTTACGGGAATAATATATTTCATATTTATCTACCACCGGGTCACTGCTCAGGTATGGATTCCAGGTAAGCTCAATCTTATTTGCGCAGGTATCTATCTGTACATCAAGATATATGGTATTCAGGAAATTTGATAATGGACTTACATTATCTGATGAATCGATTGCAGCAATAACATAACTTTCGGGGTAGTATGAAGCATTTGAGCCGGTATTTATATATGAGGTTGCAAATGGCTCATAAACAGTATCTATTGCATATCCTTCTTCATTAAGGTAGAGGTATATAACATAACCGGCTACATCAGGTGAATCGCTTACTGTCCATTGTAATGTAGTGTGGCCTGTAAAAGGATCAACAGAAACCAGGTCAAGAACAGGAGGTAATGGGCGTTCAGTGTCCTGTGCAGGCAGATATGCAGTACCTGATATTATTAAAATAATTAATATCGCTTTTATATAATTTCTCATTCTTATGCCTTACTTGCAAACTTAATTAAAAAACAGGCTTTTCAGGTTGTTATTGTTTTTATATTTGCATTTATGACAAAGAGGAGCAAGATCGACAGATTTCTTAACTGGCGTAAAAGGAATATCGGCGACAGAACCTTTGTTATAATAATGAGTGTGATAATAGGTATATCGGCCGGTATGGGGGCTGTCATTATTAAGAGCCTTGTCCGGTATATCCAGAGGCTCCTGACTCTGGGATTTAATCTTGAGCATCACACTATTTTCTATCTCCTTCTGCCAGTGCTTGGTATACTGGCAACAGTAATATTTACAAAATATATCCTTAAGCAGGAAGTAGGTCATGGTATTCCAGCAGTTTTGCATGCTATCTCTAAGAGCAATGGCAAGATAAAAGGGCATAATATGTTTTCTTCCATTATTTCCAGTGCACTTACTGTAGGTTTTGGTGGATCAGTCGGACTGGAGGGACCTGCTGTGGCTACCGGGGCTGCTATTGGATCAAACCTGGGGAAACAATTCAGACTAAGTTATAAGCAGGTTCTAACCATGCTGGGTTGTGCATCAGCTGCAGCTATGGCGGCCATCTTTAAAGCTCCTATAGCCGGTATTGTGTTTGCCCTGGAGGTAATAATGCTGAACCTTTCAATGGCCTCGCTGGTACCTTTGCTTATATCCAGTGCTACTGCAGTATTGACATCATACCTTTTCCTGGGCCAGAACTTCCTGTATACTTTTACCATAAGACAGGGATTTGTCTTTGGTGATGTACCCTATTTTATACTTCTTGGAGTCTTTACCGGTTTGATATCTGTTTATTTTACACGGGTATATATTTATATAGCAGATAAGTTCCAGTTAATAGAGAAATGGGGCAACAGGCTTCTCATAGGCGGATTATTGCTTGGTGTGATGATATTTATCCTTCCGGCTTTATTTGGTGAGGGTTATGAAGGAATAAACAGTGCTCTTGCCGGTAAGTATACTTATCTTTTTGAAGAATCGATGTATTACAGGTTTAATGATAGTGTACTGGCCCTTGTTCTGGTACTTGTTATGCTTATAATCATGAAGGTTGTGGCCACATCGGTTACTTTTGCCAGTGGTGGAGTAGGGGGAATTTTTGCACCTACTCTTTTTACCGGGGCTCATGTAGGTTTGCTATTTGCAATATTGCTCAATTACCTGGGTTTCGAGGTTGAAGCAAGTAATTACGTTCTGGTTGCTATGGCAGGTATGATCGCGGGCGTTATACATGCTCCTTTAACATCAATATTCCTTATAGCTGAGATAACGGGCGGCTACGAATTGTTTATACCTCTTATGATCACATCTACTATTTCATATGCTACACTGAGAATATTTGTCAGAAACTCAGTATATACTTATCAGCTGGCACAGAGAGGAGAATTGATTACTCATGATAAAGATAAAGCAGCCCTGTCACTGATGGATGTTTCAAGCCTCATTGAAACAAACTTCAGTACCGTATCACCAAATGCCACCCTTGGTGACCTTGTAAAAATAATATCCCGCTCATCCAGGAATGTTTTTCCGGTAGTCGATAAAAATAATTTATTTCTCGGAGTTGTATGGGTAAACGATATAAGGCATATAGTCTTTAAACCGGAATTATACGATAATATTTATGTACGTGAATTAATGTTTATGCCTTCACCCACAGTTACATTACAGGAGTCAATGGAAGATGTGGCGTATAAATTCCAGACTTCATCTCACTATAATCTTCCGGTACTGGATAATGGAAAATATATTGGTTTTGTTTCCAGGGCGAATGTATTTTCAAAATACAGGTCTATGATACGTAATTTTATGGAAGAATGATTGGGAAATGAGAGATACTCCTTCGCTACCACCTTTCTTAAAACTATGGCGGTCAAGAAAGCTTGGGAGGACACAGTGAGGGATGAGATATGAGATATGAGATATGAGATGCGAGATATGGATTATTATTTTTGAGTGTTTTAAGAAATGAATAATCTATCTATACTGTTAAGAAGATTTCTGAAGTGGAGGGTAAAAAATGTTGACC
>Ga0209121_10003402_pt1 | contig 15445 bp, 35 predicted proteins | sample Cruoilmetagenom3_FD_187292 | JGI IMG/M metagenome (GOLD analysis project Ga0209121, IMG submission 187292) | Oil polluted marine microbial communities from Coal Oil Point, Santa Barbara, California, USA - Sample 3 (SPAdes) (version 2) | ecosystem: Environmental > Aquatic > Marine > Oil seeps ...
TTACCTAAATGTATGTAATATATAATATATTGTTAATAAGGTATAAGCAATTACTGGAAAATATTTTATTGTTTTCATATTTTTGAATCCTTAAAACCAATTCGTTTTAAATCGAAACCAAATTTATTTTTAATGTGATCTTTAAGTTCATATCCTTCAAGTATTATACCCCAATTATATATATTATCAATATATACTCTATGACCATCATCAGCATAAAAGTAATTTATTCTATGACCAGATATTAAAGTAGATTTAACCCTATCTTTATTTGGATCAATAATAGTTATTTCACCAATATTAATATTTTGTTTTTTTGCTTCATTACGAGTATAAGATGCATAAGAACCGCAGGCAATACACCAATCACAATCTGATAAATTGTTTAAAAAAGATTGTATTTCAGGATATTTACTAAATTGATTTGGAAGTGGTTTTGGTGTTATATTAGATGGTGTATAAATAAGTTCTGTTTTAGGTAATACAGTTATTTCAATAGGATTCATAGTAATAAAAGGATTATTTGGTGTTGCAGCAATAGATGTAAGGCCAATAAAACCTAAACATATTCCAATAAGAATAAATAATTTCATTATTTCAAAACTTTATAAATTAAATATATAACTAATATTGGTATACCTATAGTTAAAACATTTTTAGTATTTTTTTTCGTTTTAATATTTGTTTGCGCTTGTTTTATTACTTTTATTTTTTCTTTTTCAATATTTTGACCAAATAAAGAAGTTTTTAACCATTCTATTTTTTCTTGATCTTTATCTTCTTTAATTGCTAATACAAGGTCACCAATATGTGGTTTTCTATTTAAAGACCAGTGTGGAGATTTATTTATCATAATTACATATCCGCCGTATAAGTTATTTCAATACCAATAATAAATATAACGTGATTCCATGTATCATTCTCATGAGCACCATTTCTATACATATAAATATTTACAAAATCATCTTTTGCAATGTTTGATAGGGTAATTGAGGGATCATATTCATAAAATGTGCAGCAAGTAACAGAACTCATATTAATTGATTGATAACCAGTATCTTCCTGATGTATATTATAAGTTTGACCAGTTTTACCATATTTTGCGCTAAAATTCATATAGACGTTTTCATTAGCGGGATCAAGGTTTATACGATAAATTATTTTAAAATTAACTATTGATACGAAATCATCCGGTACTTTAAAATAATATGCTACTTCTGTAAGTTCATTATCAGGCATACGGACACCATATTGATCACTGTTTGCAGTACTATGAAATGGAGCGGATAAAAATATTGATCTGGTTCTATCCGTATGTGAAGCTGCACCATGCGATTTGGGATTATTATCTGCGGTTACATCAGCATTACTATCTATAGTTCCCAATTTTGATTTTTCGGCATCTGCATAGGCATTTGTGTTTGCTTCACCTTCATATAGAGCTTTTATTTGCGCACCTGTTTGATCAATAGTAGCACCAGTGGCTATACCTGCAAGTTTCGTATTTTTAGTATCTGTATATGCGTTTGCTTCATCTTCATATAGAGCTTTTATTTCTGCACCTGTTTGATCGGCGGTAGCACCGTCTTCTACACTACTACAATCAAGACCATTAATTTTATTACCAACACCCATAAAAAGATCATTATACATATAACAATCTTCTGTTGTTACGAATGCGGGCATAGTTAAATTTCCAGTTAATATACCACCAGTTTTTTTGAGATATGGTGCAATTTTTTTGGTAATTGCTGATGGTGACGCTTCTTTTAAAGCTTTTTCAATATCTGTTTTCTGATCTTTTTTTGCGCTCTCAAGAGATTTAATAGCTACTTCTGCAGTAGTAATAGCTTCTTTTAATTTAGCTATAGAATCTGTATAAATTTCTCCAGTGGTAGATACTTCACCACGTAACTTAATAAATTCGTGCTCTAATTTTGATGGCATTTTAATTTAATTTCCAAGTTTAGATGGCATAACTATACTTCTTTATAACTTTTTGATTCAAGTGATTCATAAACAGCTTGAAATATTAATTCACTTGTATTTGCAAGTTTTGATGCTTCTGATAAGTTTTCAATCGCTACATGAAGTTTAGTTGTTTGATTAAGATCATTATATAATAAATTGAGATCAGTTACACTGTAAACCCAAAGACCAGTATCTTTATATTGTTTACCATACGTTGTTAAATCCATATCAATAAAATCAACTATTTTAATTTTATCAGGATTATTATCATAAAAATTTGATGTACCAAATAACCATATTCTAAAATATAATTGTTGTTTAGACATTAAAGTAATATTTTGAATAAGAATACGATTATCTGTAAGAGTTAAATTTTCTTCAGATGATTCATATTGATTAATTTGATCAATAAAATGAATATCTTTTAGTGATTCAACCCTAAAATATTCGCCAAACGTAATAACATTATCTTTTTCCTGCTCAAATTTCCTTTTCCATGCTTCAAGTTTAAGGACATCAGATTTTGATCTATATGGATCATTACGGTTAGGGGTTCCATGAACTGGCATTAAATCACTCCACTAATATCAACACCCATAAATAAACCAATGCTAATAATAATAACACTAAATATTCTTTTCAACCATGAAATATCGGTTTTAACACTTGCAAGGTCTACTTTAATTTCATAAAGTATCTCTTCAATAGTTTGATTTTTTAATGTCATTATAATTTTGTAGATATTAAAATTATTCCAATAATAGCTGCAAGGATATATGTAGCCTTCTTTGTAAAAGTGGTATTTGTAGTTGTTGGAATAGTGCCACTTGAACTCTCATGTAAACCTGCACCATAAGATGTCGGCGGTGTTGCTACTTGTTTTCTTATTTTTTGTGTTGGACTAAAATATGATGTAGCAGATTTTATTCTATCCATCACATTAGTATGTGTAGCATACCCAATATCATTACCCGATATTGCATCGAATTGCACGACCCCTCTCGGTAGAGTTTGACCGGTTATTGTACTTTTAAAAGTAGGTGATACATAACCTTTAGCAATTGAAATGCGAGTAGCTTTATCTGTACCAGTTAAAGCAGCTTTTGGATCACTAAAATAAGCCATATTTATTTTCTCCAGTACTGACCAATTTTTCTCGTAATACTACTGGAAGTTTTTTCAAGTCCTGAACCAACACCACTTATAACATTTGTAATTGCTGATCCGGCCTTTGGTAATGTCCTTGCAGCATTATACATTGTTTGTGGTACGCCACCCATAAGCGTAAAAGGTTTATTTGTAAGGATTCTATACTGTTCTTTACCAACCTTTGCAGCCGCCGCCGCACCACTCCAAATATATTTAGTACCCGATTCAGTAGCTTGTCTACCGAAATCAGTACCCTTTTTAAATTGATAAAGTATACTTGATGGTGTAGCTTTTATTGTATTAATTACATCATCCGCTTTGCCTTTTGTATATCCTGTTGTACGATTAAAACTTTTTCTGAACCAATCCCATGTATTACCGATCATAAGTGAACTTTGCCCTATTGCTGCGGAAACAGGATTTTTTGCGGGATCGGTTGCCTCTGTAGCATCAACACCCTGTTTTGTTTTATAAGCTTGATATGCAGCAATACTTAATGCGGCCGCTCCAATAGCAATACCAGCTTTTTCATAATTTTTCATTTATTTTACCTATTATTGTTTTCCCAACCAACCAGCCTTATAACAAGAATAAGCCACAATACCAACACCCAATATAGTTGTTGACGGTTCCGGAATAACAATAAGAATCATTCCAACTATAATACCGCCATAAGGTGATTTATGTGCCATTATTTCTTCTTATAAAGTTTATATGCAAATATAAGAATAATTCCTGTAATTACATATTTTATCATTTTAAAAGGTGATGTGAGTTTACCAATTATTTTATTTGGCGCATTTGATACTGTACTCCAAATACCTTGTACGCCTGTAGCTTTTTGAGCAGGTTTGCCCCATACACCCTTTAAGAAGCCTACAACCATATTTATATACCAAAAAAATATGAAATGATCAGATAAACTGATCAGATCATATAATGTTCAAGTACGTAAAGTTTATCGCTTGTACTGGCTTCTGCAGTTGTCTTCATGTAAAGTTTAATATCACCAGATTTCATTCCAGTAAGATCAAGAGCACCAACAAGGTTTCTACTATCATCAAAATCCATCACAGTAAAACCTTTGAAGATTCCGACATCACGATCATCAGGCAACACAATATCGTCACCAGTACCGGCGGCGGTTTCAACAAACATTGATTCCATTGTGTGCACATTATACTCAAGGAAATCCTGCGCCTGCATAGAACCGAAATGTTCATCCCTCATAGTCCATGATATTGGTGATGTCTGTTTAAGCTTGAATCTACTTACAAGTTCAAGTCCATCATCTTCTTGATTAGGTCTTTTTGGAGTACCGTAACCAGACGCATCATACTGGAATAATGCCATACGTCTCATAAGAACACCAGTCGTAACTTCATAAGGCAATGCATCCTGTGACGCTGCAAGTGTCTTCTCATTCTGAATTGTTCTTAATTCGTAAACATTATCACGAGTTATGACTGGGTCACCCTGCTCCATAAATACTTCTTCAAGTGTAACATCAAGCAATGCGGTTGCGTTTGCAATTGTTGTCGGTGCATCATCAAAAAGACCTGCAAGAGCGGCTGTTGATAGACTTGCATCAACATCAATTTCAAGTTTCAAAGATGAGTAATCCATTGCCGGAAGCATAACAGTAAAGACCTGTCCAGTTCCCTCATCATAAAGGAATACTTCATTTTTATTCATGGGATTAACCATAAAATCAAGTGACAGATTACTATACCACGTTTGGCTTGTTTGGCTATCCTCTGTATGTGGAATTTTTGAATTAACTGAACCACCATGCTCAACGTGATCCATTACCATAAGATAAGCGGGATCGGCGGAAATTAGAGTTTCAGAACCATCCCTGATAAGTCTAATTTTTGAAATAAGAGACGGTGCGGCGGCGGGAATAACACTACCAATAGTTGTAACATCAAAATCGCCGTGCTGTCTCAATTCAATACGTCGAATAAATTTATCACGTGGCAAATCAATTGATACGGTTGTATCAGTCTTTGCAACCAAATCAACCTGCTCGGCATAAAGTGTTCGACGTTCTATTTTTGCCATATTATTACTCTACAAGTTCATATTCAAGTAGTACAAAGACGTCACCGTTACCAGTAGTTGCCGTATCATTCTTTAAAATAAGGCTTTCATCGGGATCAAGATCCTTATACTGATCAACAATTGTCATCGCAGTCATAGTCCCAATGGCGGAATCTGCCGCACCAGATGCATGAGCGGCAACAACGTCATTACCACCATGCTTAACATCAATTGCGACATCCGCTACACTCAAAGCAGCGTTAACAACAAGAGAATATCCTCTGCGTAGTCTCATCTTCTGGTGATAACCACCAGCGAGTACAGTATGAGCGCTTGTACCGTCACCTGTCACCATATACATTACAGTACTACCATATACAAGGTGTGGCTGAAAATCAGCCGCTCCATATTCATTTCCCATAATTTTACCTTCCGATTATTTTTCCAACAAATGCACGACCTTTAGTAATAACACCAAAAGTGGTCAATACAACCATAACAACAAATACTTGTACTGTCTGTGTAAGTGATGGAAGATATTTCTTTATTCTCATTTTTTAATTCCTATTAAATTAAATAGTCTATCAATATATACATACTGTAGGGTGTTTATATAGTACCCTACTTTTTCCATGCGGTATAAATACCGTATCTAACTTTTCCAGAACCGTCTTTACCTTTAACAGTTCTTACAGCGTTAGTTTTCGATAACCTTGATTTAAGCCTATCTCTCTGTCTCGCTGTATTAACGACTGAATGTAAAGTAAATATTACTTTACCAAATCTTTTAGTTTGTGATAACTGTGCCATTTTATTCATCTTCTATAAAATATTTATATGACCAAACACTCTCATGAATATCTATAACATACATCCAAGTTATGTATTGATTATAATTCATTTTATGCTTCATTTCCTTTATCAAGCAATACACAAGCGACTACCGCCGTAAAATATCCACCTAATATTATTGGATCAGTAATAAAAAGATAACAGGTTGATATAGTCATTGCAGTAATTGCAATAAGTGATCTAATATATACTTTAGCTACTTTAAAATTCATTTTTTTCTCCTTTTAGATTTTTTATCATTTAATCTACATTTTTGATGATAACCATCTGCTCGAACATAAATAAACTCTGTATTAGGTAAATTATGAAGACTATCCGCTACTTCACGATCTGCAATACCCCTAATTTTTTTACGATCATCTTCAAGGTTTAACCTAAAAAGAATTTTAGTATAAGATTCCGATAATATAATATTATGAATATCTTTTGGTCTTTGTGATACAGAAATAACGGTTACACCACGACTTGCACCCATAATAAGACAATCATATAAATTTGCTGGTATACGGTTTCCACTGGTTAAAGGCGCAATTTCATCAACAAAAAGAATCATATTTCCTTGTTTAAAAACATAATCGCAAAGATCGTCCATCATCTTAAACGCACCGCCAAAACCTTTTGGTCGTGGTGGTTTAAAAATAACCTTCTTTTTAATAGGTTTTCCATTACCAAAATGCTTTTTAAACCAATTTAAAGTAGGATTATAATATTTTTCAATTCCAGCAATAGAATTAAAAACCGGATAATGATTTTTCTTAATCCAATCTACATGATTGGGATCATTTTTATAATCAAAGAATATACATCTTCTTTTATCTGCTTTTATAGCATCAAATAAATGTTTAATAAAAAATGATTTACCAGACTGTGTAATACCACCAACAAAAATATGGTGATCCATATCTATTTCAAGAGCGTTTATATCAGTTTTATGAAGGTTACTATTATCTATAGTTTTAGAATCTTCATTATTTGATCTACTAACCGGTTGATTATTGTTTGTATTTGTTCTATCCATGAAACACCATTAATTTTTTCTACTTTTTTAACAGTATAACTATCAATTTTATCTATCTTTTTAGAAGTTACTGGAGGATTTGTTACTGTAGGAACTGGAGTTACCAATTTTTTAACTGGAGTTTCTATTAAGGGTATTGTTGGAGTTTCTACATTAAGAGGATAAAAATTTAATTGTGTTAATATAGTTCTATTTTTTGTTAATACTGCACCACTGGACTGTATTTGCCCCCATGAAACATTATCATTAGTAACTTGAATATAATAATAACGGTTATCAAGTCCTAAAAATTTTTTACTACCAGTATATTTATCTGCATACGGAGTAAACTTCATACCACCATAAATAGTAAATAAAATTTTATCATCTTTTACATATTTTACAGTACAAGTTCTTTTTTGATAGGAATCACGTTTTGAATAACTTTTTGTATGCGATGATGAATATTTAAAACCTGAATTACCTATAATTATATCAGCCATTAAAACACCCAACCCAAACCAGTTAATATAATTTTAAAACCAGCAAGTGTTACTGTTACACCCAAACCGGTTACAATAATTCCAGCAATAAAATTTATAAAATTAATTAAAAATTCAATCATTTCTACTACCAATTAAAGACGTTGATTCAATTATTTTATCATTAGTATAAGAGGGATAAATATCTGAATCAATAATATTCTCTTTTTCTTTTTGTTCTAACTTTATTCTTTTAGCAATAATACTTATTAAAGATAAAACACAAGTAATAATACCTGCATGCTTTGAAATAGATTTTGGAATTATTTTTGGACAGGTATCATTAAGAGAATTTACTTCATTTTTATTAAGATTCCAATATGATTTTTCTTTAATTTGCGCAATTAATTGAAATATTTTTTCAATTATATTACCAGTTTTCAACGTAGTACTGGAAATTGTGGCTTCTGTATTATCATAGGTTCCTTCTGTTTGATCTTTGATGGTAATAAGGTCATCACTACCAATAGGATCGAGAAGGTCAATATCAATAGTACTTTTTTCCACTGTTTCTTTATCCAAATCCATAAATTATTCCCTCTTTTTTGTTCAATTTTCTTCTTTTTTGTTCTATTTTTCTTCTTTTTTACTCCACCCAATCTGTTAGTTTTGTTTGTGTTTGATGGTTCTGTTTTCGTTTCCAAATCTTCACTATCTTCTTCCACATCAAAGCCATCCCTACCGGAAGAATCGATAGCCATATCATCAGTAGAATCGTCTTTGGGTTCGACAATGTCTTCATTATTGTCTTCAGATTTATCCATTTCTCTTTTAATTCGATATACATAACTTGTAGAAACTTCTAATTCATCGCAAATATCCTGTACTGAATAACCATTATTCAACATTTGTTCAATTTTATCTTTTTGTGAAATTATGTTCACATCCACTTGATATTGTTTTCTTTATACTACTATATACTGTACATAGGGTGTGTACTTTGAACCCTATTCATTTAATACAATTGGTATAGATGAACCATCTTTATTAAAAATTCTTTTTGGTGATGCATGACGAGTAAGCATCTTTGGAATAATAGTCATAGTATAAGCATCTTTATTTCTTTTCAATGCAGTCTTTGTTTTTAAGGGACGATCATATACAAATAAAATAAAATTTTTATCTAATGATTTAACTGTTTTAAATCGTTGTTTAAATACCTGTCTCGGTACACCCTTAATTTTAATTTTAAAACTATCTTTAGATTGATAAGCATATTTTTTTGGATCAATAAAATAATGTTCAATAGCAGTATCTTCATGCGCCATTTTACCAAACTCTGAATCATCTACAAGCTTATCTGGAAGTTTTTGAGATAAAAATGCGGAATCAGTATCACAATAATAAGCATCTTTTAAAAATTTATATAATAATACTCTTGCACGTGATGTAATATAAGAAGACCATGCAACTACTGTTGCTCTCGCTCTTATTTTTTCAATATTTTTATATTCAATAACTTTTGTATTTGGTATTAAAAGACATATTGTTTTAGATGGTATATCTTTTTCTGTTATATCACCAATATAAACATATTTCTCTTTTATAGGATTTCTCTGTGCAAATTTACCATAAAGACTATTTAGCATTCTTTTAGCAAATTCACGCATTACTTTATCCTTCTTTTGTGTCGCTTCAATCTTCATTTCTGAAAAGAATTTGACATAATTAATAAATGGAGATTTAATTCTTTTTCCAGCTATAATTTGATGAATTTTAATTATTTTATATCCTTTTTCTAAAGCTAACCTTATTTCAGGGAAACACCAATCACCAGTAAAAATTCCTGCGGGAAATAATAATTTATTATCTTTTCGATATGGTAATACTGGTATGTTAAGATCATTTGGACATTGAAAAGTTATTTTTGCTGTACCTTCATATTTTTTTAAAACATTATTAAAATATAAAATATTTAAATTATGAATTTCTTTTAACGTTGATGGATCAGGTACATCCATATTCATTACATAAGGATACATTGAATTTATATCATAGTAATATAAAGTACTTTTTTCATATCTCGAAATAAATACTTCACAACGTCCACCATAATATGAATCACGAAATTTTTCATCTAAATCATCACGAATATATAATTTTTCATTTAAAAATTTAGTTTGCCATATTGTTTTTGCATTCGAGGCATACGTTGATTTCATTTTTATATGAAATGTTTTGTATATTTTACCTATTTTTTTAACAAATTCAATAACAATTTCACAGTCCCTAAAACAATAAATAATATCATCATTATCTAAAATTAATGTAGAATAATCATCAATAACTTTAAATTTATCTGGAGTTATATATTTTTTATATCCTAACATTTCGCCTATATCACTTAATGACATAGGACATAAATTAAATGTATCTCTAAAATGAAGTATATGTTTTTTATTTTTATCAAATTCAATTATATAATCATAAGTAATTAAACGCGAATCTGAAAAAAGAGCATGACCTTTTGAATTATTAATAATATTACCAAAAATTTTAGATAAATCAAATTCTAAATTATGCACAAATATAATAGCACCTGATAATAATCTTTTATTTCCTAATATCCAATCATAAAAACCCTGAATAACATTACCGTCACGATCTTCTCTTAATTCTAATATATGATTTTTATTTTGATCGATGATACATAAAACAATAGGTCTACCATATAAACCTACTGTTTCAGTATCAAGCGCAAAATATTTTTTTGGTAATGTATTTTTTGTTTTATTCAGTGGATAAATTACGGACATATTTACAGATTCCAGCAATTTCTATATTTGGTTGCTCTTCTTTTAATTCAAATATAAGATCATTTGGACTAATTAAACCTTCTTTAAGATCACTAATTGTATAATCTGTTTTATAGACCCAAAAAGCTTCTTCTATATATCCACTTGTATATTCAAGTTCTTCACCGACCGATGGTGAATCGCCGGCATAAAAACCAACAAATACAGAACTATCATCAGTACCGCCTTCTGCAAAAATAGGTTTCCACGAACGATTTTCATCAATCATCTGTTCATGATCAATTTCTGCATAAGTTATTTGTAATTCCGTTATAGGATTCATTGTATTTCATTTGTATAATGATTTTTCTTAAATTTAATACATTTATTGCCTGTTCGTTCTGCAAAAGATTCTTTAGTCCATTTATATATTGTTATTCTAACATTATCTCTTTGAACTAATGTTTCATATATCATGATTGTAAACGATGTATAAAGTATATAATTACAATAAATAATACTATAACTTCTAAACCACCTTTATTCTCTTTAGTCATAATCCTCATTCCTATCTTTAAGTTCAAAATTAAGTTTTCTTAATACATCTTCATTAATATTAATTTCATGACGTAACCGACTTAAATTAAGTTTAACCCTATTTTTTCTTTTTCTTAACTCTATTGATGGTATATTACCAAGTATATAATTCATTTATTATGTCTCCGTTATTATTTCTAATTTATTACTTATAATATAATATTTAATATATCCTAAAGGTTTTGGTGGTAAAATCGCTTTTTTTGCATAATCAGGATATTCTTGAAGAGACCCAGTCCGTACCAACCATTGATACCTATCTCTCCATACACCTAAAGTATGATCATGCCCCAAAGCAACAACATCACAATGAGGATTTATAGAAGCCAATGTTCTTAATTGTGCAAGTGGATTTTGCGTTACTCTTGTACCATGCTCAACAACAATATGTCTAATTCCTGAACCTCTTTTTTGTATTATATATTCAATTTCATATTCACTTTTTGGATCACCTAAAAAACTTTGATAAGGATTTAACCCAATTTCTCTCATAATACGATCTTCATGGTTACCGAGTACATAACCTAATACTTTTCTATTTTTAAGTATTTTTTTAAGATATATAATTTGTTTAGTTATATTATCCTGATTCCATTGCATACCTCTATTAAGACCTGCATCAATAAGATCGCCCATTAAAATCATAGGATACCCTTTTGGAAGTATCTTATCAATACGATCAGCATCATCTTCTGTACGGATATGCCAATCACCAGTAAGAATAATTGATTTCATTTTATTCTCACATTAAACAAATAGCAATAAAAGCTACAGCAACTATACCAAATTCAAATAATTTAAGTATAATTAAACACATATCCAATTCTGGATTAATATTCATTTTTATTCTCCTTTTAATTATATAAAGTATATTTAGTTATTCACCAAAAAAGAAGGAATGGTTGATTACCATTCCATTTTATCGAATATATCCTGTCTCTGGCGATCTGAAAAACTTTTCCAAACCCAAACTCCATATACAATATGTTCCATAGACCTTGTTTGTTGTTCGTTCATACTACCTTCTGTTTCAGTAGATTAAACTTCACACCACGACGCTCGCCATTCACAAACTCTTCAATATTCTTAACCGATGATATAAATGCCATATCGTCAATAACGATAATAACACCTTTACCACTTTTAGTTTTATTCAACCAAAAAGCGGTTTCATCATCAATTGTTGTTTCTACCTTAACTGTCTCTATCTTTGAAATATTTTCCTTCTTTAATACTGTTGTCATATTTTTATGCCTCCATTATTTCTACCATATCATTCATAAATCCATCATGTATATATTCAAGAAGCAATATCCTATTGAAATATAGTCTCTGATGAAATTCTAAAGTTTCCTGATCTATTTCACGATCATTAGCAATATCAAAAAACTCTTTAATTGCTCTTTTATAAAGCCTTACAATATCCCTAACGGTTAAACTATAAAACCGTATTCCTGTTTCTACATCATTATGCATTCGAAATTGCATAAGTCTATCCGGTAGTACTTGATCACGCCAAACCCTAAAACGAGTTTCAAAATCAAGTGGAACCTTAAAAGGGTGTTCTTTTGCATAAGTCAATTGATCTTCAAGACTTAATTCAAAGAAACCATATAACCTTGTCCATTCACTCATGATTGATCACCTCCTTTGTGTCTTTGTGTCTACTCCAGTAACGCTTGATCATTTCCATATCCTTCTTCACTTGCTCTGAATCTGGCGACATGTTACATTCCCGCCTTGTTTTGTTACGTCACTACTGTAATCTGGTGACTGTTCATATCTGTCTGCATATTCTTCAAGCCATGATTTCTTCATAATCCTCACCATTTTCCTTTGCTTCTCCGATTAAATGCTTTTTATTCATTTAAATCGCCTCTAACTCTTAAACCAGTTTGTTGCCCTATCCTGCGAGTTCTTGCATACAAGTATTCTCCATTCTTTTCATCCACGTCCACTTCAACAATCATGCGACCTACCTTAATAGCATTACGTGGTGCAAGTTCATGAAAAATCACTATTTCATACATTTCAAGCATGATTTGCAGTTCCTATATATGCAATATTTTTTATTATTTCTACCATAACCGAATCTCCGATTTGTTGTGATAAAAAATCTGTTAGAGCTTTAAAATACTCTAACCTAATCTCTGTTACTTCATCAACGTAAACTTCAACAATTGATAAAGGACAGAGTTTAGTATCCTTTTTAGACTGTTTAGCATACTGACCGCAATGAATTACAACAGCATCATAATCTGGTGCAAGTCGTTTCACTAACTCATCCCTGATAGCGATCTGCAAAACATTTCCGACTGGTATGTAAAATTTAACTTTATCAGTCATTTTTATATTTACCAGTCTTTGGATTAAAACCCTTTTTTACATTCTTTTCAAGAGTTTCAATTTCTTTTACTCTTTGTTCACGTTCAACCTGTTCTTTGTAAGTTTTCGCTTCTTTTTCACGTTCTTTTACTTCTTTTCTATGTTTCTTTAAATTAAAAGGTTTGGTTTCCAAAGTAATTTCTTCACCAACGTGCACATTTACACGGTATTTAGGCCTTATTTGCCCCGATCTCTCATCAATGATCATTTCATCTGATTCATTAAGAAGACCTGAAGCACCACCCATAAGAATCATGCGCCACCCTGACGGTGTATTCTCTGCACCATAGCCAATGGTTGCCCAATCCCAATGGTGAACCGGTGGATAAAACTTTGATAACTTAAGACGTTTAAACATTGATTTAACAGTATTCAACGACTTATCAACCTTCTTTACAATATCTGCATATCCCATACCAATAAGACGAAACCATAATGCTTGTGTTTGCCAGTTCCATTCTGGATCAAATGCTTTTGGTGAATACAAATGTCCATCATTATCAAGACGCAATTCAAGTATCCTTAAATTTTTTTGCATCTTTGGTGATACAATTGGTTCCTTAAATTCTTTACTCTCATCTTCAATTACCAATTTAACACCCTTTTTAAGCTTAATTGGTTCTATTGGATCAGGTACAACACCGGACACAAAAGGTCTAACTTTATGTCCCGCAGATTTGGTATTTATACGTGGATGATAAGCGGCGAGACAACCACCCATAGGTTCCAAAAGCATTTCATGAATTTTTTTCCTGAAACCTTCAAGACTATCCTTAAGGTCGTTTGACATTCTCTCCGCTGCTATCCACTCTCTTTTTTGCCTTTTGATCTGTTTAGATATAGTCATCAGACATTCTCTCCAAAGTAGCATTTCCTACATTGTTTTTAACTCTTCCGATAATATCATCTGAATAAGGAACGTCATAATACTCTATTGACTTATCCTTTGGTGGAATTGTTATAATTCTTTTCTTATCTAAAGATACAAATATTTCAGTAACTTCACCGCTATATGAATCTCTAAATAGATAACCTTCATCTTCCACAAAGAATTCTTTTCCTGATCTCAAACCTATTACTGTAGCCATATAGATCACCTTCTTTTTGTTTTGAAATGTGTTGCCCTATAGTCTCCATCAAGTTCTTTTACCAAATCTCCAATATATCTACGAACCAAATTTATTTCAGACGCTACATTATGGTCGTGTAAAAGAGATTCAGATAGTTCTGTTGCTGCGTTTAAATTCTCTCGTGCTCTACTTAAATATATAAGTACAGTTGTAAGGTCTTTTTCAGACATATTTATCACTCCGTAACCAACCTTCATAATACATATCTCTCAAACCAGTAAATACAAGTACCTGTCTCTCACGTTTGGTCATAAAATCGAGATAGTTAATTGGTCTGGTTGGATCACGCATAAAAGCCTTATTTGCGTTATCACGTGCCCTTTGCGGTACTGACATAATATCAGTCATTTTACATCCCTCCGAATATTAGATTATCGGAGATATATATAGGTTTAAAAACATATAGTGGAGTTAAAAAACCTGTTATAGATTTATCAACAACGCCTACATATTCATAACCAGATACTATTTTACCCATACAATCACCTTCTAAATTATGTGTTCATTCATTCTATACTCAAAAACCCTTCTGTTTTTGCCGCATTAGTAAAAATTTATTATTGGAATCGAACCAATATAAATACACCAGTAATAAATAATCGTCTTATATTAAAGTTAAAAAAATATAATGGAGAAGGTCAATATTAGATTGAATCTATTTCAAAGTAATACTCTTGATTTTTTGCCGCAATCCTTCTCACACTTGTAATTAGAAAAAAGTTAGGGATATCAGCCTTGCACGCCTGCCCTTTTAAGATTGGCCTATCATCACGACTTAAGAGTTTCAATAGTTGCAATGTATATCAATGAGTTCTCTGTCCTCGACAACCCGATTGCGTACGTCTCGTCAGACTACTTACAACCAGTATTCTACAGAGTTTAGCCATTGCCTATCTCTCTCTGTCCGCCACTCAAGGCATCAGTCTGCGGATGTTACAGTTTTTTTCCGGATGAACTATGTTTATTAACCCAACATCCGGTCTGGGTCAAGTTCTGGTACTCTCATCCGCTTCCAGTTCGGATATAGAAAAAGAGATCATTGAT
>Ga0209121_10003404_pt1 | contig 15445 bp, 14 predicted proteins | sample Cruoilmetagenom3_FD_187292 | JGI IMG/M metagenome (GOLD analysis project Ga0209121, IMG submission 187292) | Oil polluted marine microbial communities from Coal Oil Point, Santa Barbara, California, USA - Sample 3 (SPAdes) (version 2) | ecosystem: Environmental > Aquatic > Marine > Oil seeps ...
TTTCATCTGGCGGCCCCATGCCGCCGACCCCTGTCATCCTGTTCGAGCACCGGGGTCCGATGTGCTCGTGTCTCAGATGGGGGGGCCTTACAGGAAAAGGCGGCTTGGGGGAAGGGGGTGGTTTCTGGGCTAGCTGACACCAAAGACAATGGAAACCTCCTGTGGTAGTTTCCGGAGGACAACCTCTCATGCCCGCTTTACCGAGAAATGGATTGGGGTATCGTTTGAGTACAGACGAAAAGATGGCATGGAACCCTTCCGAGCCCCTTGCAATCGCTCCCTCAGAATACGAGGCGCAAGTTGTTGCTTGGCTCGAGGTCGCTGGCGGCAACTTGGAAGGGTTTGAGATTTCACACCAGATTTCCGTCGAGGGGAAATCGGGCGAATACAATCTCGATGGTTTCGCCGAGTTTCATATCCTAGGCGGCGCCACGATCTCAGTCTTGGTTGAGTGCAAACGGCACCGGCGGCCCGTTGGCAGAGATGTTGTGCTGGGAGTCAAAGCAAAACTCCAAGAAGTCAGAGCTCATAAAGCTATGGTTTTCTCAACGTCTGGGTTCCAACGCGGCGCAATTGAGTTTGCGTCAGAGAATGGAATTGCTCTGATTATGTTCGTTGATGGAAGGCTTACATACTGCGTGCGGAGTGCCGAAGGTCCGAACCCGATGAGATGCCCTCCGGGGATACCTAAGTACTCATACCAAATAATCTCAAAATCCGAGAAAGGGTTCAGTATCAATTCGGTAGAGAAAGCTAGCTCCTTGCTTGCCGATTGGTTTGGAGTGGATGTCAGCATCTCAGAACAGAGTGTTATGATAGGCGACGACCAGTGAGAAACGCCCGCGCTTCTCAGCACGGGCGTTCCTGAAACTCTATCGGGGTCGGCCCGCAGGTTTTCTACGAAAACCGCTACACCGACCGTCGCGGCAAGCGCGACGTTAGCGGCGAATACCCAGCCGTTTGATGAGGTCCTGGTAGCGGGCCTCGTCCTTGGCTTTGGTGTAGTCGAGCAGCTTGCGGCGCTGGGCGACCATCTTCAGAAGGCCACGGCGGCCGTGGTTGTCCTTCTTGTGGGTCTTGAAATGCTCGGTCAGCGTGGTGATGCGCTTCGTCAGGATGGCCACCTGGACCTCGGGCGAGCCGGTGTCGCCTTCCTTGGTGGCAAAATCCTTCATCAGCTGCTGTTTTTCTTCGGGCGTAATCGACATCGGGGTCTCCTTGAGGTTCGCGTTGATGGCGCAGGCCGGGATGTCGTCCAGCACAGGCCCTTGGAGAGGATCCGCTCGTCTGGCGGATGCGCGCGTATAGGAGATTCCCCGGCCGAAGGGAAGCCCCTTGTGTAGGGTGGGTGCCAACCCACCGCCCCCTGTGGCCCGCCGTAGGCCGGGCTTCAGCCCGGCACCCCCGGCCGCCGCGCATCAACCGGCCTCGCCCGCCCTTCGCCCGCCAAATCACAGTTAGCGCTATCGGTAACAATTACAATACCTTGACCCCCCGTCCGAGTTCGCCCACCCTTCGCCCGGTCCGTAGGGTGGGGTTCCACCCCACCACGCCCCGCGCCTCACCCAACCGGCAGCAGCACCCCGTCGAAGAACGCGGCAAGCTCCGCGACCCCGTCCAGCGGCAGCACATGGGCGATATACTGGTCGGGACGCACCACCACCATGCAGCCCTGCGCCCGGTCGATCCCGCGCATCTCGAAGATGTCGCCGAGCCCCTTGTGGTCCACGCAGAAGACCTTCTCATGGTCCTGCAGCCCGAGCTTGCCCTTGGTCGGTTTCAGGAGCCCGGACATGTCCTCAAAGGCAAGCGCATCGAAGGTCTCCTGAAACACCGCGCGCAGGTCGATGAGCCCGTCGATGTCCTCGTTTCCCTTCGTGTATTTCACCACCGGCGAGGCCAGGTCGGTCTCCAGCCAACCGGCGAGGGCATGGAGCGGACCGTGATCCGCGCCGACGAAGGCGTAGATCCGCCAGCGCCCGTCGGCCTCCGCCACGTGGCCGAGCTGCATCTGCTTGGCGTCCGAGACCCGCACCACGGGTGCGGAATGAAACCGCCGCCCGATCTCCTCGCCGGTCGCCAGCGTCTGGTGCCTGGCCGGGCCGATCAGCGCGCTTTGTTCGTACTTCACCGCGAGCCCGCCGGTGAACTCGAGGTTTGCCTTGAACTGCTCGACGAAGCGCGGGCTCCCGGTGCCGTCGAGCTCCGAGGTGCCGGGCGGGGCCGATATGATCCGGGCCCATGCGTGGTCGGTGTCGACCAGCCGTTTCGCCTCTGCCCAGCGCTCGGCGGAATAGCTGTGCAAAAGGCTCGGTGCGGCCCGACCCTGGAACACATGCGCGAGCTTCCAGCCGAGGTTGAAAGCGTCCTGCATCGACACGTTCATTCCCTGCCCCGCCTTCGGGCTGTGGGTATGGCAGGCGTCGCCCGCGGTGAACACCCGCGGCGCCCGGTCCTCGCCTTCACCGACATCGTCGAACCGGTCGGTGAGCCGGTGCCCGATCTCGTAGATCGACCACCAGACCACTTCCTTCACGTCGATCGAGTAGGGCGCCATGATCCGGTTCGCCGCCGCGATCATGTCGGTTTGCGAAAGCGCGCGCTCCGCGACCCGTTCGCCGGCATTGAGCTTGTCGAGCTCGACGTACATCCGGAACAGATACCCCCCCTCGCGCGGCAGGATCAGCACGTTGCCCTCGGTCGCAGAGGCGATCAGGCACTTCTGGCGCACGTCCGGGAAATCGGTGTTGGCGAGGATGTCCATCACCCCCCAGGCCTGGTGCGCGGCATCGCCGTGCAGCTCGCCGCCAATGGCCCTGCGCACGGTCGAGCGCGCCCCGTCGCACCCGACGACGTAGTTGGCCCGCACCGTGGCCGTTTCGCCCCAGTCTACGCCGGTATCCTCCAGCGTCACGGTCACCGGGTAGGCGTCCGCCTCCGGGTCTATCACCAGGTCCTTCACCGCCCAGTTGTAGTCGGGCGCGAGGCGGGCGGGCGCGTTTTGCATCACGTCGAGGAACATCTGGTGCAGGCGGGCCTGGTTGATGAGCACATGCGGCATCTCGGAACTGTCGTCAGCCACGTCCTGGACCCGATCTATCCGCCTGATATGGGCGGGGTTCGCTGGATCGGGCGCCCAGAACGCCGTCTGGTTCACCCAGTAACTCTCGCGTTTGACCTTCTCGGCGAAACCGAAAGCCTGGAACATCTCCATCGTCCGGGTGTTGATCCCGTCCGCCTTGCCCTTGGAAATGTTGCGCGGATCGCGCTCGACGATCATCGTGTCGATCTCGGGAAACTGCGCGAGCTGCGCGGCGAGGCAGAGACCGGCCGGGCCGGTGCCCGCGATCAACACGTCGACCTTGTCCGGCAAGAGGGCATGCGGGGCGCGGTCGCGCCGATCGGGGGCGGCGTTGCGGATATCGGGGTCACCCCCGCGAAAGCCGTCCATGTAGAATTGCATCGAAACCTCCCTGTCGCGCCTTGCCGGATAATAGCTGTACTTACTAATTTCGGTCAATGAAAATACGTGTACAAATCATTTGCCGGAAGGTATTGTAATAACAAGACTATATTTCAAGGGAGGCGGTGATGGAAGCACAGCGCATGCCCGGCCACCTGATCCGGCGGCTGCACCAGGTCTCGACCCAGGTGTTCACCAGGCACATCCAGGAGGCGGGGTTCGACCTCACCCCGGTGCAATTCGCCGCGATGGACGCCATCACCTCCAATCCCGGGATCGACCAGGCCGGCGTGGCCACCCGGATCGCCTATGACCGCGCGACGATCGGCGGCGTGATCGACCGGCTCGAACAGAAAGGCTTCGTCACCCGCAATGTCAGCACGACCGACCGGCGCGCGCGCGAAGTCTGGCCGACGGACAGGGGCGTGCGGGCCTATGATGCCAGCCTGCCGGTTGTCGATGCGGTGCAGGACGAAATCCTGTCGGGCCTCAGCAACGTGGAGCGCGCCCGGTTCCTCGAATTGGCGGCAAAGGCGCTCGGCGGCGCTTCGGGCGAAACGCCGGGCGGCTGACAGAAGCCCGGGCCGCCGCGCCACGGACCGGCGTTGCGGGCATGAAACGCCCGCCTGTCGGCCCGGTCAGGGGATCTGCTGCCCCAGCAACTTGTTGGTGCGGTCGAGCTTTTCGGCCAGCGCCGCAGCCATCGCGCGGTGCCAGCCCGCGGCGAGATCGGGCCGGTGCGCACGGATCTCGGCCAGCCGCGCCTCGCTCATCCGGTAGACAACGCTGTCGGTATCGGCCTCGACATTGGCCGTCCTTGGCAACCCCGCATAAGCGGCGATCTCGCCCACAATCGACCCCGGGATCTGCTTGCGCACCCGGATATCCGCCCCGTTGGCGGCCGCGATATAGATCGACAGCGCCCCGCTTTCGAGCATGAAGACATCATCCGACCAGTCCCCGGCCCGCACCAGCACCGTTCCGGCCGCGACCTCTTCGCGCGCCATCGCCGCGAACAAGTGCCCCGCCGCTTCGCGGTTGCCGGTAAGCTGTTCGAGCGCCGAGCGCACCGTCTCGGTCGCGTCGCTGGTTTCCATCCGGTCGAGCAGGGCATTTTCGGCGATCTCCAGCGCGGTTTCGATGTCGCCCACCACCGAAAGCGCCAAAGTCTCGTCGAGCAGACCGGCGCGTGTGACCTCACCGCTGATTTCGGGGTTCATGCCCGCAAGGACGACAAACACGCCCTTGGACCCCGCCAGGATGTCGAGCTTGCGCAGCGCAGCGAGGACGGAGGCGTCCATCCCGCTGACCCGGGAGAAATCGAGGATCACCTGGCGCGCCGGCACCGGGGCTTCGAGCAAGGTGCGAATTTTCCGGGTGAGCTGTTCGATCGAGCCGAAGAACAGGAACCCCTGGAGCCGGACCAGCGCCACTTCGGCGCCAAACGCGTCGAGATAACGAGATTGCGCCGGGCCGCGATCAACCGTGGACCGCGCCACCGCGAGGTCGGTCGCGTCGCGGATCATCGGCAGCCGCGCGTAGCTGACCGCGAAAAGGAGCGAGGCGAGCACGATCCCGAGCGCCACCGCCATCACCATGCCGACGGACAGCGACGCGACCACGATTGCCAGGGTGACAAGCCATTCGAGCGGGCTTTGCACGCGCCGGGTCGCCACCAGCCAGCGCCAGAGGATCGAGCCGCCGAAGAAGATCAGCAGCGCCGCCGAGGCGAAGGGCGGCACGAACGGCAGGATCCGGCCGGAAAACACCGCGGCCACCGTAAGCCCGGCGATCGCAATCATGCCCGGCAGGCGGCCATGGGCGCCCAGCAGCACGGCGGAGGTGGTGTTCGAGGCGGATATGAAACTGACCGTACCCCCGAACAGGCCGGTCGCGACATTGACGCCGCCGCAGCGCAGGAGCTCGCCGCGCGTGTCGATATCGCGCCGCACCGCAAGTTCCGCGCCGGTCACGTTGAGCAGCGTCGAAAACATCCCGATCAACGCGACCGTGCCGATCAGCGGGCCCGCATCCCACAGGACACCAAGTTGAATGTCGGCCAGCGACAGCGGCAGGAAAGGAACCGCAATAGCTGTCTGCGGGCCGGTCATCGCTGGCAGCAACCCGAGCGCGCGCACATCGTCGAGCGATAACCCAAACACGGCGAGTGCGGCGAAGAACCCGCCCAGCGCGACGATCAGCGTGGCGACCAGGCCGAATCCGCGCCACCGGGTGCTGACGAGCCCGAGCAGGGCGGCGAGCCCGAGGGTGAGCCCCGCAGGCAGCAGGCCGGCGCCGCCCGATTGCAGCGCCGAGCCGAGCCAGCCCGGGCCCGCGCAAACCAGATCGGCCGCCGAGACGATGAGCAGCGCGCCCGACGCGGCGAGATACCCGGCAGCCACGGGAAAGGGCATCAGCCGCACGATGCGCCCGAGGTTGAACTGCGCAACCGCGATCATCGCGATCCCGGTCAGGACAGCCGTTCCGCCAAGCACGGCGAAAACGGTCGCAACCCGCTCGCTGTCACTGCCGGGCATCGCTGCGACGGCAAGGATCACCGGCATCAGGATCGCGACCGGTGCATTCTGGACGCTCGAGAACACCGGCCCGACAAAATCGCGGCGCAGGATCAGGCTCAGCGTCCCGACCGCGCCGGCGAGCAGAAAGACCGACGTCGCCAGCGCCGTGCCCGCCGCCAGGCCACCCGTGAAGATCAGGGTCACAAGCGCGATTGCCCGCCCGAAATTGTCGAACCCGACGACCAGCCCGGCAAGCGCTTCACGCAGCACGGAGGGCGGGGCCGTGTCCCCTGGCGGGCTTATATGGTCTTGGTCCCGGGGGCGTCGGATGTCAGCGCAAGCGCCAAGACAGACCGCGCCGCCCGTCGCCCGGACGAGGCCGCCGCGCACAAAAACTGGAAAGTGGAACCCGCCATGGAAACGAGCCGTAGCACCGACACGCGGCCTCATGAAAGGTTTTCTGCAAAACCGCGGACCGACGGGCTACCGCGGTGCCGTTTCCGGTTGACGCGGATCGCTCGGTTCCGCTATGACATCGGTGTCATGACATCGGTGTCATAGAAACGCACGCTGAGTCGACGGGAGGAAAACGTGGCCACGATCTACGATGTCGCAAAAGCCGCGGGCGTGTCGCCGAAGACGGTCAGCCGGGTGCTGAACCGCGACGCGCCGGTCGGGGCCGAGACCCGCAAAAGGGTCGAGCGCGCGATGGATCGGCTCGGCTACGTGCGCTCCAACGCCGCCAGAATGATGCGCTCCAACCGGTCCGATCTCATCGGTCTCGTTTCCGGAGCGATCTCCGACACATCCGGCCTGACTGAAGTGGCCGGCCTGCCCGACACGCTGATCCTCCAGGGGGTCCAGCAGGTGGTGGGCGAAAGCGGCAAGACATTGATGATCGCCGACACCGGCGGCGACCGCGAAAAGGTCGCGCCGCTGGTGCACACCTTTCTCGAACACCGCGTCGAGGGCCTGATCTTTGTCGCTCCCTACCACCGCGAGGTGCAGCCCCGTATGGCCGGGGCCGGCGTGCCGGTGGTGCTCGCCAATTGCTACGACGCCGTCGGCACACCCGCCGTGATCCCCGACGACCGGGAAGGTCAACGCCTTCTGGTCGCCCGGCTGATCGAGGCCGGGCATCGCCGGATCGGCTTTCTCACCCTCGACCCGTCGATGCGTGCGGGCGTGCTGCGCCCGCTCGGGTACCGCGATGCGCTGACCGCGGCCGGGATCGCCTTCGACCAGGCGCTGGTCGAACCGGCCTACGACCAAGGCGAGACCGAGACCCCTGCCGCCCTCACCGCGCCGCTCGCGCGCCTGCTCGCGCTCGCCGACCCGCCCACGGTGATCTGTTGCGGCAACGACGCGATGGCGATGCAACTCTACGGGCTGTTGCGCGCGCGGGGCATCCGCGTGCCCGAAGAGATGTCGGTCGCCGGCTACGACGATCATCGGATCATCGCCCAGACGCTGCACCCGCCGCTCACCACCGCGGCCCTGCCTTATCTCGACATCGGCCGCCGCGCCGCCGAGCGCCTGCTCGGCCTGGTGGACAACGCCGACCCCGAAACGGACAACCCGGTCAAGGTGCCGGGTCCCGTCGCCTGGCGGTCCTCCGTGACCGCACTTACCGAACCGTCTTCTCAGTGAACCGGAGGGAGGAAAACTCCATGAAACTCAAGAAAACATTCACTGCGGCCCTGATGGCCACCACCGCTATCGGCGGTGCCGCTGCGGCCCAGACCGAGCTTGCACTGTGGTACCACGGCGCCGGCAACGAGGTTGAAGGCAAGATCATCAACCAGATCATCGACGAGTTCAACGCGAGCCAGTCCGATTACAAGGTGATGATCGAGAGCTTCCCGCAGCTCAGCTACAACGACAGCGTCGTCGCCGCCGCGCTCGCGGGCAATCTGCCCTGCATCCTCGACACCGACGGGCCGAACATGCCCAACTGGGCCTGGTCGGGCTACATGCAGCCGCTGCCGATCGACGAGGCGGAATTTGCCAACTTCCTGCCCGGCACCAAGGGCATCTACGACGGCAAGCTCTATTCGATCGGGTTGTGGGACGCGGCCGTCGCGCTCTACGCCCGGCAATCGACCCTCGATGAGCTCGGCCTGCGCACCCCGACCCTTGCAGAGCCCTGGACCGGCGAGGAATTCATGGCCGCGCTCGACGCCGCCAAGGCCAGCGGCAAGTACGATTACGCGCTCGATCTCGGCATGAACGACCAGGGCGAATGGTACCCCTATGCCTTCTCGCCCTTCCTGCAGAGCTTCGGCGGCGACATCGTCGATCGCTCGGCCTACCAGACCGCCGAGGGCGCGCTGAACGGCGATGCGGCGCTCGAGTTCGGCGCCTGGTGGCAAAAGCTTTTTGCCGAAGGCTATGCCCCCGGCACCTCCGAAGACCCGGCCGACCAACAGACCGGCTTCATCGACGGCAGCTTCGCCTTCCAGTGGAACGGCAACTGGCGCGCGGTGGCGACGATGGCCGAGGTCGACGACGTGCTGTTCCTGCCGGCGCCTGACTTCGGCAATGGCAATACCATCGGCGCGGGCTCATGGCAGTTCGGCGTAACAACGTCGTGCGCAGCGCCCGATGGGGCCACGGCGTTCATCGAATACGCGCTGCAGGACAAGTACCTCGCCGCCTTCTCCGACGCGCTCGGACTGATCCCCTCGACCGCCAGTGCGGCGCAGATGACCGAGAACTACAAGGAAGGCGGCCCGCTCGCCGTGTTCTACGATCTCTCCGCCGAGCAGGCACTCATCCGTCCGGTGACGCCGGGCTACGTGGTGGAAGCGAAAGTCTTCATCAAGGCGCTCGCCGACATCGCCAACGGCGCTGACGTCGCCGACACGCTCGATGCCGCGGTTGACGAGATCGACGCCGACATCGAGGCCAACGGCGGCTACGGCCACTGATCCTCCCAGGGAGGGGGCCGCGCGCAAGGGCGTGGCCCCCTCCTTCAGCTTGCGGAGGGTCTGATGGCTTCGAAACTGACCACCTCCAACCGGGCGGGATGGGGGTTTGCGCTGCCGGGTTTCGCCCTGATCGCGACCTTCATCATCCTGCCGTTCTTCCTCGCCTTCCTGTTCTCGCTCACCAACCAGCGGCTGATCTCGCCCAACCCGACCGAATTCATCGGCCTGAAGAACTACCGCGATCTGTTGTCGGTCGCTGTGCTCACCATCGAGCCCGAGCGCGACGCGGCGGGCGAGATTGTCCGCGACGATGCCGGCGAAATCCAGTACCCGCGGGTCCGCACCATCACCCGCTCCGGCGACTTCCCCCAGTACAAGGGGATGCGCGAGTGGTTCCGCTGGCAGTCGGGCGACGATGCCAAGGTGGTGATCGCCAAGGACGTGGTGTTCATGAAGGCGCTGAGGAACACCCTGATCTTCGTGCTGTTCATCGTGCCCCTGCAGGGCGGCGGCGCGCTTCTGCTGGCGCTGCTCATCAACCAGAAACTGCGTGGCATCAACATCTTCCGCACGGTCTATTTCATGCCGGTGGTGATCTCCATCGTGGTCGTCTCGCTCTTGTGGCGCTTCATCTATGACGGCAACGACGGGCTGCTCAACAACATCCTGAACGCGCTCAGTTTCGGGCTGTTCGAACCGGTCGACTGGCTCGGAAATACCGACACCGCGCTCGGCTCGATCATCGCCATGTCGGCCTGGCAGGCGGTGGGCTTCCACATGGTGATCTGGCTCTCCGGGCTCCAGACCATCAGCCCGACGTTCTACGAGGTCGCCGCCATCGAGGGCGCGTCGAAATGGCAGACCTTCCGCTTCGTGACCTGGCCGGGCTTGCGCAATACCGCGGTGCTGGTGCTGATCGTCATCACCATGCAGGCCTTCGCCCTCTTCGCCCAGATCGACGTGATGACCAACGGCGGGCCCCTTGATGCCACCCAGACGCTGGTGTTCCAGACCGTCGAGCGCGGCTATGGCAAGCAGGATATCTCCGGCGGCTCGACCATCTCGGTAATCCTGTTCCTTATCGTGCTCGCGATCTCGCTCGTGCAGCGCTATCTCACACGGGAGCGCGACTGATGGCCCTCGTCGCAAAAGAAAACACCGGGCTCCGCCTCGCCGCGCGCTACGCCGTGCTGGTGCTCGTGGCCCTCGTCTTCGCCTTCCCGCTGGTGTTCATGGTGATCTCGTCGCTGAAGCCCGACCTCCAGCTGTTGCAGGATACCGGCTCCTTGCGCGCCTTTCTGCCGGTGGGCGACATCAGCCTCGACAATTACTTCGCCGCCTTCGAGCGCGCCCCGATCGGACGGTTCATGCTGAACTCGGTAATCGTCACCGTGGTGACGGTGGTGCTGTCGATCGTCATCTGCTCGGTCGCGGCCTTCTCGTTCGCCTTTCTGAACTGGAGAGGGCGGGGCGTGATCCTGTCGATCATCCTCGCCACGCTCATCATCCCGTTCGAAACCATCGCCATCCCGCTTCTGCTGGAAGTGTCACGGCTGCCCTGGCTCGGGGTGGAAGGGATCGAATGGGGCTGGCTCAACACCTACCGGGTGCAGATCATCCCCTGGATCGTCGATGCGCTGACGATCTTCCTGTTCGTGCAGTATTTCAAGGACCTGCCGAAGGAGCTGATCGAGGCCGCCCGGGCCGAAGGCGCAAGCTGGTTCCAAGTTTACCACAAGATCGTGATGCCGCTCTCCGGGCCGGTGCTGGCCACCGCGGCGATCCTGAAATCGCTCAAGATGTACAACGAGCAATATCTCTGGCCGCTGATCGTGGTGCAGGACGAGGCGCACCGGCCGATCATGGTGGGGCTTGGCTACTTCTTCCAGCTCGACGTCGCCTGGGGTGAGCTCATGGCCTATCTCACGCTCATTTCGGTGCCGGTGCTGGTGTTCTACCTGATCCTGCAACGCGCCTTCATCGCCTCCATCGCCTCGACCGGCGTGAAAGGATAGCCCCATGGTTCTCGCACTCGAAAAACAATGGATCTGGGACAGCTGGTACGCCCATGACGGGATCCGCTGGCACGCCTTCTTCCTCAAGGCCGACAAGAGCCTCATCAACCCCGACCTGCGCCACTTCAACGTGAGCCAGGGCCACGCGGTCTCGCACGACCTGGTGGACTGGGAACACCTCGGCACCTGCTTCGCACCCAGCGAGACGGAGGCCTGGGACGACTTCACCACCTGGACGGGATCGGTGGTACAGGACGAGGCCGGACTGTGGCACCTGTTCTACACCGGCGCGCGCAAGTCGGAGGAAGGGCTCTACCAGCGGATCGGCCACGCCACCTCCACAGACCTGCACAACTGGACCCGTATCGGCGATGGCCCCTGCCTCGACCTCATTGGGCCCAATGCGGTGCATTACGAGGCCGAACACATCCGCGGCTTCTGGCATGACCGCGCGATGCGCGACCCCTGGGTGATGCGCGACCCCGAGGGCGACGGCTGGTGCATGTTTTTCACCGCCCGCGCGCCGGGGATTGCCGAGGCCAATGCCGGCGGCGCCATCGGCTTCGCCACGTCGTCCGACCTCACCACCTGGGAGCTGCAGCCCCCGGTCTTCATTGGCGGCTTCGGCCAGCTCGAAGTGCCGCAGGTGTTCGAGAAAAACGGGCGCTGGTACTGTCTGTTCTGCACCGCCGCCGAGCACTGGTCGAAAGCGCAAGAAGAGGCGGCGCCCGCAGGCCCGGTCACCGGCACCCACTACCTGATGTCCGAGACCGGCCCCCGGGGCCCCTGGGAAATTGCCCCCGGCCCCTTCTTCGACGGCGACCTGCCATGCCGGCGCTACGCCGCCCGGATCGTCGAGATCGGCGACGCCCCGGACACACACCTCGTCATCATGGGGTTCCGCGACACCGGAGACGACGGGCATTTCGGCGGTTACGTGATGGATCCCGAACCGGTCATCACAGACGACAACGGCCTCCTGTGCGTGGTGCGGGATGCAGAGGCAGCGGTGTAGGCGCATGGCAACCCTGAAACTCAGAGACGCAAGGAAGAGCTTCGGCACCACGGAGGTCATCAAGGGGGTCGACATCGACATCGACGACGGCGAATTCGTCGTTTTCGTCGGCCCCTCGGGCTGCGGCAAGTCCACACTCCTCAGGATGATCTCCGGTCTCGAGGACGTCACCTCCGGCACCATCGAGATCGACGGCCAGGTGGTCAACGACCTGCCGCCGAAGGAGCGCGGCATCGCCATGGTGTTCCAGACCTACGCGATCTTCCCGCACATGACGGTGCGCGAAAACGTCGGGTTCGGGCTGACGATCAACAAGATCGACAAGGCGACCAAGGAGAAGAAGGTCCGGGAAGCCGCGCGCATCCTGCAGATGGAACACCTGCTCGACCGCAGGCCGAGCCAGCTTTCGGGTGGCCAGCGCCAGCGGGTCGCGATCGGGCGCGCCATCGTGCGCGACCCCAAGGTCTTCCTGTTCGACGAGCCGCTCTCCAACCTCGACGCGGCGCTGCGCATGGACATGCGCATGGAGATCGGCAAGCTTCATCAGGATCTCAAAGCCACGATGATCTACGTCACCCACGACCAGGTCGAGGCGATGACGCTCGCCGACAAGATCGTGGTGCTGAAAGACGGGCTGGTGATGCAGGTGGGCGCGCCGATGGAGCTTTATCACGAACCCGCCAACCTCTTCGTCGCCGGCTTCCTCGGCGCGCCGTCGATGAACTTCATCGAGGTCACGGTCGACGCGCTCGAAGGCGACCGCGCGCGGGTTTCCAATGCCGCGCTCGACCCGATCACGGTCAGCACCCGCGGGCGTGCGTTCACGGTCGGACAGCAAGCGATCCTCGGCGTGCGGCCGCAATACCTGCACCCGGTCAAGGACGCGGAAGGCCAGCTCCACGGCACCATCCGCATAACCGAACGGCTCGGCGCGGAGACCATCGTCGAGGTGCGCCTCAACGACGGCGAACCGCTGATCGCGGCCCTGGCGGAAGATCTGGTCTACGAGCCCGGCACCTCGATCGGGTTCGACTTCGACCCGGAGCGCGCCCAGCTCTTCCCGCCGCAGGATTGACCGACCGTGCAACATGAAGCGCCCCGGCAAGTCGCCGGGGCGCTTGTGCTACCCACTCATCCCGCTGCAAACGTCAGGCTGGCCGCGAAGAAGCACAGCATCGCACCGCCCGACGCCACGGTGCGAAGATGGTTCCACCGCGTCCAGTCGCGCTGGTAGGTTTTCCACACCGCGCGCGCCGGGTCGCTGTCGGGATATTCCCGGTCGAGGCGCTGGTTCATCGGCACGTTGGCGCGCGCCGTCACCGCCATGACACCGGCGAGATAGGCCACCGCCGCCGCGGTGAGCCACCCCGCCGCGGCCCCGCCGATGAAGACCACACCAGCGAACGCAAGCACGGCCGACACCACCGCCATGCCCATCAGGAGCACCATGAACAGCGAGCGGTAGACCTCGCGGTTTATCATCTGCATCGCCTTGATCCCGGCCGCGGGCCCGGCGCGCCCGAGCGAGCGCATGACAAAATCCGAGAAGGTGAGGAACACGCCTGCGACAAGCCCGGAGGCGAGCGTGGCGGCGGCGAGCGAGATCTGGAAGAGGTCGGAAAACATGGGTTTTCTCCTTTTAAAACGGGTCAGTTGGAAATGGCGACGGCACGGCCGAGGTAGCTGCGTTCGACGACCTGGCGGCGCAGGAAATCGGCGATGTCGGCGCGGGCGATCTTGAGCGCAAGCCCGCGTTCGGACGGCCCGAACCCCTCGCGGAACAGACCCGTCGCGGGACCGTCGGTGAAGGCCGCGGGGCGGACAATGGTCCAGTCGAGCCCGCTGTCGCGGACCAGATCTTCCTGCAGCTCATGGTCGCGGTGGACCGGTTTCAGGAGCAGGCCGAACATGATCCGCTTCCAGAAGAAATTGAGGTTGGCCCAGCTCTCATGGGCGCCGAGGGTCGACTGGCAGACCAACCGGCGCACACCGTGTTCGCGCATCGCGTCGATGATGGCACGGGTGCCCTGCGACCGGATGCGGCTCTTGCGCGCGGCGCCGGCGCCGAGCGTGACGACGACGGCCTCCTGACCCTTCATCGCGCGTGACACATCCGCGGGGTTCAGCGCGTCGCCAGCGAAGGGGCGCAGGTTGGGATGCGCGAGCCCACGCGCCCCGGGGCGGCGCGCGAAAGCGGTAACGGTATGGCCGTCGGCCAGGAGGCGTTCGACGGCGAGACGGCCAATGCTGCCGGTGGCTCCGAATACGATGACGTTCATCTCTATCTCCTTGTTCGGGTGAAATCGGTGGTACTTGACACCGTGTAAACTTGACACCGCGTCAATAGCGGGTCACTTTACATCATGTCAAGTGATAATCCGACCACCCGCACCCGCATCCTCGACGCCACCTGGACGCTTCTGGAAACAGGCGGCAGCAAGGTGCGCATGTCCGACATCGCCAAGGCCGCCGGGATCAGCCGGCAGGCGGTCTACCTGCATTTTCCGTCGCGCGCCGAACTGCTGGTCGCGACGACCCGGCACATCGACGCGGCGAAAGACATCGACGCCCGCCTCGCTGGGAGCCGGTCGGCGACGAGCGGGCCGGAAAGGCTCGCCCGCTTCATCGACGCCTGGGGCACGTACATTCCCGAGATCCACGGCGTCGGCCGCGCACTGATGGCGATGCAGGACAGCGACGAAGAGGCGCGCAAGGCCTGGGCGGGCCGGATGGAAGCCCTGCGCCAAGGCTGCGCAGCCGCGGTTGCAGCGATCGTGGCAGACGGCGCGTTGCGACCGGAACTCACGGAAAGCCGCGCGACCGACACGCTCTGGATGTTGCTGTCGGCGCGCAACTGGGAGCAGCTCACCCAGGAGGCCGGCTGGTCACAGGCAGACTACCTCGCAGCCATGCAGGACATCGCGCGCCGCTCGCTGATCGCGGACATCTAGCGACGGCGGTCCGTTTCGGCCGCCGTCGCATGTCGGCGCGATCTCCATTCAGGCGAGCTGGGGCACCGGCGCGTCCGCCCTGCCCGGATTACTCGGTGAGAAAACCCGTGACGGCCTGCAAAAAGACCGGCGACAGCGGCGCTGAGAGGTGGTCGGCCTGCGGGATCGGCACGAAGTGAAAATCGGGCAACACGGCCGCGAGCATCTCGACATTGGCGCGCTCTTCATCTGCCACGCCCGCGAGGCCGAGAACGGGAATATCGATCCGGGCGAGAGCTTCCGCATCGAGGTCGATGATCGCGGCGAGCCCCGCGGCCACCGCGGCGAGGGGGGCGGTGGATTGCGCCGGGTCGATCCCGTGCGCGGCGAGCAGCGTTCTCATCGCCGCCTGTGCGTTGGGGTCCAGCTCTTGCGCCCCTTCGGGCGTCATCGCCGCCATGAAATCACCGAAACTGGTGGCCTCACCGAGCGCTTGCGCGATGCTGCCGTAAGTGCCCGCCTCGGCTTCGCCCGACCAGCCGGACCCGGCGATCGTGAGCGAGAGCACGCGGG
>Ga0209121_10003405_pt1 | contig 15437 bp, 11 predicted proteins | sample Cruoilmetagenom3_FD_187292 | JGI IMG/M metagenome (GOLD analysis project Ga0209121, IMG submission 187292) | Oil polluted marine microbial communities from Coal Oil Point, Santa Barbara, California, USA - Sample 3 (SPAdes) (version 2) | ecosystem: Environmental > Aquatic > Marine > Oil seeps ...
CTTAAGTGCGGGTTGTGACATGGTGCTGATGTGTAATAAACGAGATGCACAAATAGAGGCTCTGGACAACTTAACGATTCAAGAGGTGCCTTTAGCTAACTCATTGCTTAAAAAACACAGCTTCGATTTATCGACGCTTCACTCGGATAGTCGGTGGAAAGAGGCCTCAGAGCAAATTAAGCGAATTTTAAACGCTGGGTGATAAATAAACACTCTATAAGTTTGAAGAAGGCGATATGAGAAATATCGCCTTTTTTGTATGTATAGGGTGTGGTTTTGGCCGCTATGTATCTTCTAACTAGCTAAATAGTAAGTGTAAATTATAATTTACATCAAATGTTTTTTATTGTTTACACTTGCAATCGTTTTTGTAGCTGTTATTGTGTTTTTAAAGATTGTTAGCCCAAATGGAAATGTTGGGTGTAAAAATAAATATACAGGTTGAGTTATGCAGAAAAGTGAATTAAGCAATGTCAATATCATCGACGAACAGGTACTGATTACTCCTGAAGAGTTAAAAGCAAAACTGCCTTTGAGTGATAATGCTCGTCGTTTCATTCAAGAGTCTCGTCAAACTATCGCAAACATCATTCACAAGAAAGATCATCGCATGCTTGTAGTATGTGGCCCATGCTCTATCCATGATATTGAGGCGGCGAAAGAGTACGCGAAACGTCTAAAAGCCTTATCTGAGCAACTTAGCGATCAACTGTATATTGTTATGCGTGTTTACTTTGAAAAGCCTCGTACTACTGTGGGTTGGAAAGGCTTGATCAATGACCCACATCTAGATGGTACGTTCGATATTGAGCATGGTCTGCATGTTGGTCGTGAGCTTTTAGTTGAGCTAGCTGAGATGGAAATTCCACTAGCGACAGAAGCACTAGACCCAATTAGTCCACAATACCTAGCAGATACCTTCAGCTGGGCTGCGATTGGCGCACGAACTACTGAATCTCAAACTCACCGTGAAATGGCAAGTGGCCTTTCAATGCCAATCGGTTTTAAGAATGGCACTGACGGTAATTTAGGCACTGCAATCAATGCAATGCAGGCGGCTTCTTCGAGCCACCGTTTCATGGGTATCAGCCGCGAAGGTCAAGTTGCGTTATTAACAACGCAAGGTAATCCAAATGGTCACGTAATTTTACGTGGCGGCAAGCAGACTAACTACGATTCAGTGTCAGTACATGAATGTGAGCAAGAGCTTGGTAAGTCTGGATTAGAGGCGGCATTGATGGTTGATTGTAGCCATGCAAACTCTCGTAAAGACTTCCGTCGTCAACCACTGGTGGCTGAAGATGTGATTCATCAAATTCGCGAAGGCAACAAGTCGATTATCGGCTTGATGATTGAGAGCCATATTAACGAAGGAAATCAATCCTCGGATATACCTCTCAATGAGATGAAATACGGTGTTTCTATTACCGACGCGTGTATCAATTGGGATTCAACTGAGGCACTATTGAAGCGTGCACATACGGAATTAGTCCCGTTCTTAGAGAACCGCTTGAAAGGTTAGTCAGAGTTTAAAATTTAAGTGCCTCATCTAATGGGGCATTTTAAGATCTGTTGCTAACAAATCTGCGCCAGGTGGGCTTATAGATTAGTACGGGTTTATAGATTTAGTAAGGAATAAAATGGCCGTTGAACTGAACGAATTACGCGACCAAATCGATGTTGTCGATAAACAAATGTTGGATTTACTGGCTCAACGTCTCGCTCTAGTAGAGAAAGTGGGCGAAGTAAAAAGTGAACATGGTTTACCTATTTATGTACCAGAGCGCGAAGCTGCGATGCTGGCGTCTCGTCGTCAAGAAGCCGAGAAAATAGGGGTTCCACCGCAGTTAATCGAAGATATTTTGCGTCGTACGATGCGTGAGTCTTACGCTAGTGAAAAGGATTCTGGTTTTAAGTGTCTTAACCCAGAGTTACGTTCAGTGGTTATCGTTGGTGGTAATGGTCAACTTGGTGGTCTGTTTGGCCGTATGTTCAAGCTTTCTGGTTATGAAGTGAAAATCCTTGGCAGCCAAGATTGGGATAAAGCCGATGAGATTTTAGATAATGCCGGACTTGTGGTTGTTACGGTTCCAATTCACCTAACTGAAGGTGTGATTGCGAAGCTAGGTAATCTGCCAAGCGATTGTATTCTTTGTGATTTGACGTCGATTAAATCAAAGCCTCTGCAGGCAATGATGAACATGCACCAAGGCCCAGTTGTTGGATTGCACCCAATGTTTGGTCCTGATGTGCCAAGCCTTGCTAAGCAGGTTATTGTTTACAGTGATGGTCGCGACTCTGAAAGCTACCAATGGCTATTGAATCAATTTGGTATTTGGGGTGCGAGCCTTTGCCAGATGGATGCAGCTGAACACGATCACGGTATGACTCTGATTCAAGCACTACGCCATTTCACCTCTTTTGCTTACGGCTTGCACCTAAGTAAAGAGAACCCGAATATTGATCAGCTTCTGAAGCTAAGCTCGCCAATCTACCGACTTGAGATTGCGATGGTTGGCCGTCTGTTTGCTCAAGACCCGAACTTGTATGGTGATATTATTCTTTCTTCGGATGAGAATATTGAGATGATTCGACGTTTCCATAGCTGTTTCGGCGAAGCATTAGAAATCTTAGATGGCAAAGATAAAGCTAAATTTGTTGATAGCTTTAACCAAGTGAGCGATTGGTTTGGTGATTACTCACAACAATTCTTACAAGAGAGCCAAAGTCTGTTAAAACAAGCACATGACTCGATTCATCGTGGCTAATACTGATTTGAAATCATAAAAAAGAGCGACCTGATGGTCGCTCTTTTTTTATCTAATTCAGAACTAAAAGTAGTTGGTCTACTGTAGGCTAAAAGCAATTAGATCATCATAGGCCAAACCAACAGGTCTTAGTCATTAACAAATAGTTAGCCACTAACAACTAATTAGTCGTGATTGGTTTTTTGTTATCTTCACTCGATACAGTGTCTATGGTCGAGCTAATGTAAGGCACGTTCGTTAGGTTGATCTGCAAGCGAACCACATTATCAATCAACTGAACCAGTGGGCCCCACTTAACTTTCTTTTCTTTTTCAAACACGTAGTTGAAGTTCTCTGGTGTCCAATCCATCAAGTATTGAGGGTTCAATGAACGGCCAAGGAAACGTACCTCATAATGCAAGTGTGGTCCGGTAGAGTTACCTGAGTTACCACAATTCGCAATTACGTCGCCTTTACTGACGAATTGACCGCTGCGTACTTTGAATTTCTGAAGGTGTGCGTAAGAGCTCATGAAGCCAAATGAGTGACGCATGGTTAGGAAGTTACCAAACCCTTTTTTACTTGGACGAACGGTTTCAATGACACCATCAGCAGGTGCTAGGATCTCTTCACCTCGCTTACACGTTAAATCGATACCGGTATGGTTATGGCGCTTACCTGAAATAGGGTTTGTGCGACGACCATAAGACGAAGAGATTCGTTGATAAGTCATTGGACTGTCGTTTGGAATCAAACGGAACATTGTCGCTCTTACTGCTGAATCTATCGCAGCAGCATCAATGCGATCTTCTAAAGAGACATCGTCTGTAAGCAGTTCTTCATCGGCAAGGCCAAGCACGGATTCAACATCGAAAACACGCTTACCAAGTAATTGAATCGCACCTTCTTTCTCAGTCAATGTTTGTGACAGCGAGTGGTTTGTTTCTACCTGTTCAGCGTAAAGAAACTCAGTTTGCTCTTTTTCAACAATCAGCGTTTCGATCAACTGCTGTGCATCACCAGCTTGTGATGCCAGCTCTTGCTGACTTTCAAAGTGCATGTAGGTTGCTCCGCCGATCAAGGCTGGAACAGAGAAAAGAGCAGTGGTGCATAAGAGCACGGCTTTTCGGCCAAAGTAAAACGTTTGTTCCCCTTGGCTTGAGGGGATCGTAATGGCAATTTTTTTAGACATGGTTCTGTATTAACTAAATGCTTCTAATAGAAAAAGGATTATGGAGATATTATTCTTTACCCAAATCGGTAAGGTGCTCAATCTCTCTATAAAGCAGTTCATCGTCACCAACGTTAAGTTCTATAAGACGCTTAAGGTGGCTGATACTATCAATATCTAAATGCTCTATGCGTAAACGCATTGAGGTATTGATGGTAGAGACTATCGTTGCTTCTAACTGAATATTGATATCACTGTTTGCGAGCGTAAAGCTGACTTGAACAGGAATATCATGGCTGAGTTGCTGAAAGTCATCGCACTGAATGAGTAAACCATGAAGAGATAAGTCTTGTACCGAACCGGACACATTTACTGGTCCTTGTGATAATTCAGTTGGCACTTGATAAACAACTCGTGAAAACTGACGTCTTTCAATCATAATTCATCTCTCTATATCGATGCGTAACGTGTAAGCTAGATATATCAAAGGCCGCTATTATTGCGGCCTTTGTTCAAAATGCAAGCGAATTTACTTAGCGATACGCTTGTACTTGATACGGTGCGGTTCTGCTGCCTGTGCGCCCAGAGTTTTCTTCAACCACTCAGTGTACTCAGTATAGTTACCTTCGTAGAAGTTAACTTGACCTTCATCACGGTAGTCTAAGATATGGGTCGCAATACGGTCAAGGAACCAACGGTCATGCGAGATAACCATTGCACAGCCAGGGAACTCAAGCAGTGCTTCTTCAAGTGCACGTAGAGTTTCGACATCAAGGTCATTGGTTGGTTCATCGAGTAACAGTACGTTACCGCCCGCTTTTAGCAGTTTAGCTAGGTGAACACGGTTACGTTCACCACCAGAAAGCTGACCGATGATTTTCTGTTGGTCGTTGCCTTTGAAGTTGAAGCGAGAGCAGTATGCACGTGCAGGGATTTCGAAGTTGTTGATCTTAATGATATCAGCGCCTTCAGAGATCTCTTGGAATACTGTTTTTGTATCGTCCATGCTGTCACGGAACTGATCAACAGAAGCAAGTTTAACCGTTTCGCCAAGTTCAACTGTCCCTGAATCTGGCTGTTCAGCACCACTTAGCATCTTAAACAGTGTTGATTTACCTGCACCGTTGGCACCAACGATACCAACGATAGCGCCTTTAGGCATGCTGAATGATAGATCATCGATAAGAACGCGATCACCAAATGACTTAGTTAGGTTCTTAACTTCAAGTACCTTGTCACCTAAACGCTCACCCGGTGGGATGAACAGTTCGTTGGTTTCGTTACGCTTCTGGTATTGGCCAGTCGTCATTTCTTCAAAACGAGCCATACGAGCTTTAGACTTCGCTTGACGACCTTTAGGGTTTTGACGAACCCATTCAAGTTCTTTCTCAATCGTTTTTTGGCGTGCGCTTTCGCCTGCTTTTTCTTGCTTCAAACGCTCATCTTTCTGCTCTAGCCAAGATGTGTAGTTACCTTCCCATGGGATACCTTCACCACGGTCAAGTTCTAGAATCCAGCCAGCAGCGTTGTCTAGGAAGTAACGGTCGTGGGTAATTGCCACAACAGTACCGCTGTAATCAACAAGGAAGTGCTCAAGCCATGCTACTGATTCTGCATCCAAGTGGTTGGTTGGTTCATCAAGTAGCAGCATGTCTGGTTTTTCAAGAAGTAGACGACATATCGCAACACGACGACGCTCACCACCTGATAGAAATTCGATTTTCGCATCCCATTCAGGAAGACGAAGTGCGTCAGCAGCGCGCTCTAGAGCTGTTTCTAGGTTGTGACCATCTTTTGCTTGGATCAGTGCTTCAAGCTCGCCTTGTTCTTTAGCAAGAGCATCAAAATCTGCATCTGGTTCTGCGTAAGCTGCGTAAACTGCATCGATACGCTTAAGCGCGTCTGCAACATCAGAAACCGCTTCTTCTACGATTTCACGCACGGTTTTTGATTCGTCTAGTACAGGTTCTTGCGGTAGGTAACCGACTTTAAGGCCTTGTTGTGCACGAGCTTCACCATCAATATCAGTATCAATACCAGCCATGATACGTAGTAGGGTAGATTTACCTGAACCATTTAGACCCAAAACACCGATTTTAGCGCCAGGAAAAAAGCTAAGAGAAATGTCTTTAAGAATTTGACGCTTAGGTGGAACAGTTTTGCTCACCCGAGACATGGTATATACGTATTCAGCCATTGCCGATCGATCCTAATTTATTGTTCAAAATTGTCTGCTATTTTATACCAATATCCCCAAAGATGTTACTCCTTGGGTAGAAAAGCCAATCTTGGATAAATTCTTACCAGTTATTGTCACAATAATCAGTAAAGCCTTATTTAATAGGCTTCTGAGGCGAAGTGTTAAATATTAATAATATTTACACTCAAAACCTTTACATTTGATGTGATGTCGGGCGTAAATAGACTTCACGTATTCATACACGCACTAAGGAAAGAGCGAATGTTTTTCCGCATTGGTAATACGAAGGTTGCTGTGGCTGCAGCAGCAATTTTGTCTTCATTTTCACTGGCTCCGACGGTTATGGCTAGCACTGCCTCTGAGCTTGAAATGCAGCGTGATGTTTATGACAGAGCGCAAGAGGTTTTAGACAACCGAGACCTAAAAGCTTACTCGGCGCTACGTAATAAAATTCAAACATACCCTTTAACTCCATACACAGATTATCGCGCCTTTCTTATTGGCTTAGGCGATCGTACACCTGCTGAAGTGGATACTTTTATAGAAGAAAACAAAGCCCTGCCATTTTCGAATCGTATGCGCGCACCTTATCTGGATTCACTAGCCTCTCAAAAGCAGTGGCAAACGATATTGGAATTTCAAACCCAAGAGCCGACTGGCGAAAAATACCAATGTATCTATTACCGAGCTCATTATGAGCAAGGTAATCAAGAAATCGCGTTTAAAGGTGCGAAGCAACTTTGGTTAAGCGGCAGTGGTGTTGATGACGCATGTGACCCGCTTTTTGAAGAGTGGGATAAAGCTGGCTTAAGAACCGATGAGTTGATACTAGAAAGGATGTTGTTGGCGTTTGAAGGCCGTAACGGTAAGTTGATGACTTATCTAATTAAACAATTAGATTATGATGAGGCAATTGCTCAAGCCAAGCAGATGAAGGCGTTGTTCAACAAGCCTGAAGATGTTCTCGCGTTTGCCAAGAAGCACTCTGCGAATGAATTTTACCAAGCTCAAACCGAGTTTGGTTTTGAGAAACTGGCAAGGAAGTCAGCAAGCAGCGCTCAAGAGGTTTTTGATGATGTTGTGAAAGCTCAAAAGTTTTCGAAAGAAAAATCCCAAGAGTTAGCGGACTACCTAACGTTCCGCTTGATCAATACCGACTCTGAAGAGTTGATGGCGTGGCGAGACAAAATGCTCGCGAGCTCATCGAAACAGGTCTTGCTGGAGCGACGTGCTCGCTTAGCTATCCAACATGCAGATTGGACTGGCTTGAAAGAGTGGATAGCGCGCTTAGATGATAAGCATCAGGCTTCGCTTCGCTGGCAGTATTGGCAGGGTCGAGCTGAGATAGCGACGGGGGATAGCGCTCAAGGTAACAAGAGACTATCCGATATTATGGGGCAGCGTAACTTTTACAGTGTAGCGGCAGCTAAGCAGTTAGATGAGCCTATCCAGTACCCAACATCCACGTTGAAATACAATGCTGAAACAGTGAAACCTTTTAACACATCATTGACTCGTATTGGTGAGCTGATTGAACGCGATAAAATTGCGGCAGCTAAGAGTGAGTGGCGTTGGTTATTAGCCAATGCAGACAAAGACCAAAAATCGATGCTTGCGGCTCATGCTGCGACAAAGCGTTGGAATCATCTAACGGTCACGGCCAGTATATCAGCGAAGATGTGGGACAATATTACTTTACGTTTCCCAGTTGCGCACAAGTGGTGGTTCAACTTCTATGCCGAAAAGCACGATATAGACCCGATTACCTTAATGTCTTTAGCGAGGCAAGAGAGTGCGATGGATTCTGAGGCTCGCTCTCCAGTTGGCGCGCGTGGCATCATGCAAATCATGCCAAAGACGGCTCAATACACGGCTAAAAAGCATCAAATTAAGTATCAGGGAAGCGACGACCTTTATAATGTCAGCAAGAATATTGAGATTGGTAGCCACTATTTAGATGGTTTGCTTGCTCAATATGACAACAACCGTATTTTTGCTTTTGCCGCTTACAACGCAGGGCCTAGCAGAGTAAAACAGTGGCGTTCACGTAGTGATGAAAAGTTAGATGCGTATGCCTTTATTGAAATGATTCCATTCAAAGAGACGCGCGGTTACGTTCAGAATATCTTGATGTTCGAGACGTATTATCGAGATATTCTAGGTGAGAAAGGCGCGTTTTTGGCCCCTAATGAACTAGCCACTAAATATTAGTGGCTCGATGCTTTTTGTTTAAAGCTGAGTAATATAAAAGGCAGTGAGTTCGAACCATTTCCACTTACTGCTTTTTTGCATTGGATCAAAGTTAGTGTTTCGGTATAAAGTGTTAAACGCTTTCAATCGTTAAGCGGCTACTTCAAGCCAAAATTTAAAAGTAAGTGTAGATATATGGCATCACAACCTGAATATGATAATTGGCAACAACTAATGGATTTGGTAAAAACAGCGGCTGAAAAAGATCAGCATGAGCTGTTGTTGACCATGATGATGACATCTGATGAGCGAGATGCTTTGGTTGCTCGAGTGAATATCCTTTGTGAACTCATGAAAGGTGAAATGTCACAGAGACAGGTGAGTCAAATGTTAGGAGTGGGTGTGGCGACTATCACGCGCGGTTCAAACGAACTAAAAGCTAAATCAGAACAAGAGAAAGCTGCTATTTCGGGGTTGCTACTCAAGTAAGCCCTTAAAACAGCCACTTTAAGAATTCGATAAAAACGCTAACTACAAGTTAGCGTTTTTTGTTTCTGACTCACTCACTTTTTATCTATCGAATCTAAATGTTTGATAAAAATGCTTTCAATGAAATCTAGCTAGGGAAGTGTTCTGGGTTAACAAATGGGATCAGCGCTAAGATCAAAGCTTGATGATACACAGAACTTCGAGATAGTTGATTGTGTGTAAGTAAGCCAATTGCGCCGCCCTTTTGTTTTATGTTATCCGTTCCGAAGACTTCATCCATTACGTCTCCTAATTCATTCGCATGCTGGAGTTTATCAAGCACAACAGGTGGTAGCATTAAGCTTGCAGAGCGAGACTCGCCACGTTGACCATTTGCTTCAATTATCATCCAAGCAAAGGTAACGTTGCCTTCAATTCCAGATTCTAACCCAACATGAAAATCTGCATTTGGCAGTTCTTGGATTGCATTGTTAACGCGATTTAGAGCGCCTTGATAAGTCTCATCATTGCTCATCGGTTGATCGGACACTCCACTAGGGACGCTGATACCTTTGAATTCGAATTCAGAATCAGGAAAAGCAGAAAGGAATGCACTTTTAACGGCGTTTATTTTAGCTGGGTTCAGCGACGCAATGACGACGGATTTCATGTATTGGATTCTTTTTGTTGTCGATTAAATTGAGTTGGTGTAGTCGATACCATTCGTTCAGTTCTTCCAATGGCATCGGTTTACCGAAGTAATAGCCTTGCAGCATATCGCACTGCGCATCTTGCAACCAGTGATGCATGCTTTCGGTTTCGATGCCTTCGGCTGTGACCTTTTTGCCTTGAGCATGGCATAGCCCGATAATCGGTTTTACTATGTTCTGATTATCGGTTTCAATTAAGGTGTCTAAAAAGACTTTATCTAGTTTGATTTTTTGAGTCGGATACTGCACCAGTTGAGTGATCGAAGTATATCCAGATCCAAAGTCGTCAATCGCTAATCGATAGCCCATTAGCGAGAGTTGGTTGAGCAACGGAAAGCCTTGTGAATCTGAGTAAAATGTTTCGGTTATTTCGAAATCAATCAAGCTAGGTGGAATTTGATTAATATCAGCATGTTCTTTAATGAAGTCAGCAAGGTGCGTCGTTTCTATCCCTGCAGAAGATAAGTTAATTGATAGCTGTACCGAGTGATCAAATTGAGCCTGAAGTCGATGAAAAGACATGAATGCATTTTGAATTACCCAACGGTCAACTTGTTCGAACAATCCAGTTTGTTCAGCAATTGGAATGAATTCATCAGGTGGAACTAAACCAAGTTGTTTCGAATCCCAGCGCAATAAAACCTCAACACCAATAATATGGGCTCCGGTTGAATCCATATAGGGCATATAGACGAGTCTAAATTCGTCATCAAAGTTCTTGTCTCTGAGTGCTCGCTCGATGTTTGCTTGGCGTTGAATTACTTTGTCTAAATCTCTTGAATAGTCAGCAAATTGGTTTTTCCCCGCACGCTTGGCTTGGTACATCGCCGTGTCAGCATGTGAGATTAACTTCTCAATTGAGTGACCGTCGTTAGGGTATGTTGCAATGCCGATACTGGCTGTAATTGGAAAACTTCCAGATTCGGTGGTAAAGCCTTTTTGAAGTGGTGTCAGCAAATCGTCCGAAAACTTATGGGCGATATTTCCTCTCTGAGTGGGAGCATTGATGTACACGACAAATTCGTCTCCAGAGAGGCGAGCAGGCATACAGTGAGCGTCGTATTTTGTTTGATAATGGGCACAAATATCGGAAATACGCTTGGCGAAAGAGACCAATATTGAATCACCAATTTGATGTCCGTATTTGTCGTTAACAAACTTGAAATTATCCAGGTCAAAGTAGAGAACCCATGTTTCGGTATTTGAGCTAGGCTTTGGTAGCGATTGTTGAACAAAGGTTTGAAATTGATGCCTATTGGCTATTTGTGTTAATTGATCATTCTCAGCCAAAAGCTTAGTTTGCTGATAGGTATTATCTAACTCTTGGTACATGTCATAAAAACGCTGCGATAGACGACCAATTTCATCACGAGTACCCAAGCGTTCAATATTCTTACGTTGTTTTTTCTCTACTTGTTGTAGCTGTCTATCGAGTCGTGTTATCGGAGTAATAACACTGCGTGACAAAAGCATGAGCAATAAAATGACGGTAACTAAGGCAGAAAGTGCAAATGATAAACTTAGTTTGTTCCAAATGGAGTCGAGTTTGTTCTCTAATAGAAACTGTGCAGGGTCTACTGTGGCGTAAAGCTCTGGTGCAAGCTTTACTGAGTGAGTAACACTGTTGTCCATCGAAACCGCGATAGGTGTGAAAAACAGACTTGTTTGATAGTCGAACTCTATCTGTTTTCTCAGTGCATTAAATTTGTCGAGAGAGACCGAGACTACAACAAAAAAAACATCATTGAGTGGGCTGTTTGTGGATGGAGCAACGGCTTTTTTACCTAGCATATCATAGTGAACCAACATTCCTTCTCCTTGAGAGTTTTGGATATAGTTGGTGCTCGATGTTGCTAATGTCTCTTGGTAATGTTGATCAACAAATTCTAATATCTTAGTGTCAATCTGAGCTCTAACATCATTGCTATTGTCTGCGTAGTAATTGAGCTTTCGATCACCATTGAGGATCGCTAAGCCAGTATAACTTTCATCACCATCCTGCAATACATGTATGGCTTTTCGAAGATTACTAACCAATTCAAGATCGCGAGATAAACTCTGTTCGGTGAAAAAGTACCGCTTAACCATATCACTTTGAGTCAATGTGTAAGAGTAGCTATTGAGGAAGGCGCGAGACTGTCGAAAATGCCCGGCTAACTTTTCCATATTCAGTTGAAGTGCGTTGTCTTCGCGTTTGATGAAGCTGCTTTTCTGCGTTGAATAGATAATATAGTTAGAAGCCGCGGTACTGATCAGTATCACAGGAGTTATCAGTAGTAATATTTTAGTACTTAGCTTCATAGTTAATGACAACACTATTTATAAATTAAGCAGATGATTTTATGTTACTTAATGCTTGCTCGCTATTAATTGCACTTAGTTCGATGCGTTCCTGTGAAGGGAATTAGATTTTCGATTTATTGTTGGAAGTTTTATCAATGAAGATGGAGTGAATGAAGCTGTTGATTTGGTGAAGCTAGAAAGGTTTGATAGCTGACAATAACCTGCTAACGAATAACTAATTGAGATATAACAAAATATTTTTGTACGTCATTTGGTCGAATCGTTATTACGTTAGCAGTGATGTTATTTTACTTAGTGGTCTATCATAGGCCAAATGCTAGTCACGTCATGCTCACGACAACTTAACTTGAGTCGCCTTAATGTTTTCACTTGGGTAGCATCCCAGTACTTTCAGGTGACGGGTAATGGCCGTTAGTTCAGTTATCGCTTGTTGCATGTTATCTGAATCTAGGTGCGCCTCTAAATCAACATAGAACATCTCTTCCCAAGGGTTTCCCATGATAGGACGAGATTCCAGCTTGGTCATGTTGATACCTAGACGTTGCAAAATAAGTAGTGTCTCCACTAGGGAGCCAGCTTCTTGAGATGTCGACATAATCAACGTTGTTTTAGCTGGAATTTGAGTTGAAACCTCAACGGGTTTGCGAGCTACAACGATGAAGCGAGTATGGTTCTCTGTTTGGTTTGCAATATTGCCTTGGATAGGCTGCAGGCCGTAAAGCTTACCACTAGACGCATTACCAATAGCGGCAACATCATCACCATCCAGTTCTTTTACTTTCTTCATTGCATCTGCTGTGCTTGCACAAGATTCAAGACTCACGCCTTTTAAGCGACTCAAAAACTCACTGCATTGTTGATGTGGCTGTGGGTGTGAATAGAGTGTTTTGATGTCTTCTAAACGGATATCACTTTTCGCAACAAGGCAGTGCTCAATAGGCTGAGAAAGTTCACCAACGATGTAAAGAGTCGTGTGTTGTAGTAGGTCGTAGACTTCGTTAATTGACCCTGAGCTGGTGTTCTCAATAGGCAATACACCGTAGTCAGCATGGCCAGATTCTACCGTTGATGCTACTTCTTTGAAGTGATTACAGTTTAATTCAATCAACTCCATATTCTTACGGCTAAAATATTCACGGCTCGCCAGATGAGAGTAGGAGCCTTTAGAGCCTAAGAATGCAACGCGAGCCAGTGGCTTACGGCTTTGTGGATTCGCCAAATTTTGCAAGTATGACTGTTGCAGTAGAACGGAATCTTCAATGATTGTGTGAAACAGTTTAGTGATGTACTGCGCATCAAGCTCATATTTATCTTTACCATTGTTAATGAGCTTAACCAGAAGCTGCTGCTCACGAACAGCATCGCGTACAGGCTTTGATGTTTCTACTTTGCTTTTCGCAACTTCGATACTGAGTTTGCGACGTTCGGAAAGTAAACTCAGCAGTTCGTCATCTAAATCATTAAGACGAAGGCGGATATCATCCAGTGAAATTGAGCGGTCAGTCATAAATGTGTCCTTATAAAAAAGCCTCCCTAGTGTGGGAGGCTTCTTGTTCGTTTTTGACTTGTTTTTCTAAAACGACTCAGCCTCCGATTTACGGAAGAAAAAAGAAGTCAAAAATAAACAAAGATTGAGAGTGCATAAAAAGTGATTGTTTTATGAATGTTTAAACACAATAAGCAAGCGAGCTACGAGCGTCAAGCAAAAAAATAGCGCCTTGAGGCGCTATTTTTTAATCTGTTCTCTTTCCTTATTCTACTTCAGCTTCTAGCTCTTCAATTTCAGGCTTTTCAGCGCGGCGCGCTTCTGGTTTATGGCGTAGCTTGTTGAGTTGACGCTCTAGTTTTTGTTCTACTTCGTTGATAGCTACGTAGAGGTCGTCATGGATTGATGAAGCAACAAGTTGGCCTTTCGGTACGGTTAGAACCGCTTCAAATTTCTTTTTCTTGTTTGGTTCTTCACTAAAGCTCGCTTGGCAACCAATGATGTCTACTTGCCATTTATCAAGCTTTTTAAATTTGCTTTCTATGTGATCACGGATTGCAGAGGTAATGTCGATGTTTTTACCAGTGATGTTCATTTTCATAGAAGTTTTCCTCTGTTGTATCCCTCATGGGTTAACTTCAGATTACGACTTTTAGGAATCAAGAACGTGATCTAGATCTCATTTTTATTGGGTGGGATGAGCATTAAAATCAAATGTGATCTTACGCAAGTCTTGATATATTTTTGGCGAAAAATGCTTGTTATCCTTATGAAAAACGATAACTTGGAGGCAAGGCTTCGCTAAAAATTACATCAGTTTTTAGGGGCGTTTTACAGCCTTTTTAAAGTGCGTGATGAAAATTCACTCAATAAGATTATGTGAACTAACGCACACTTAGCTTCTGCTTTAATGGAATATTGAAAGCCCGCACCGGTTTCCTTGTGCGGGCTTTTTAGTTTTTCGTTGCTTCGCGATTTCGCAATCGGAAAGTTTCGTATGGACTCAATATGACTTTTTGAGTTTGTACGTTAATCGCTGGTTTGTAGTAATCTCGCTGTACCGTTCTCTCGGATGGTATTAATTGCCTGTAATTGTTTGTAAATAACGAAGTAGCGGTTGATATTAGTGACGTAAGTAACGGGTTCTTTACTCACATACTTACGCGTGATGATTTCTACATTCTTGAACCAGATGTTGGGGTTATAACCTTTTTCCTTGGCTATAGCTCTCATCTTTCTAATTTTAGCGGGTCCGGCGTTGTAAGATGCCAACGTAAAGTAGATTTGGTTATCAGGAGATATTGCCGGGTCATCAAAATACCGATCTTTGATAAAACGCATGTATTTCACGCCCGCGTGGATATTGTTATCCACTTTGTGAATGTTTTTAATATTGACGTTTTTGTCTCTAGCAGTACTCGGGAGTACCTGCATTACGCCAATTGCACCTCGGTGAGAAACCCTGCTCTGATCAAGTCCTGATTCTTGAAAGCCTTGAGCTGACATCATTAAAGGGTCAAATTCATACTTGCTTGAGTATTTTTCAAACACATCAGCGAGTTTAGCCACTTTGTCGACTTTGTTAGGATTGAGAGCTCGGCCTAGCCAGCGAGTATTATCGATATACTTTTGATATATCACGTTGCCGAGTAAGGTGCCGCTGCGAGAGGTTTTAACGTATTTATTGATCTCTTTCTTTAAAATTGGACTGTCTTTTCTTAATGCCCAAGCAATGCGACCATTTTCTCGTAAAGGCAAGTCGGTATGGACTTGAATATTTTCCATTACGTCAGTCCATAGTTTTGCTTTGTGACTATCGAGTATCGTGCCTTGTATATAACCTTGGTTAACTAACTCGATCAGTTCGTAGTCTTGTAATGATTCTTCGACAAAGTGGACGTGAAGTGGGGATAAATCTAATCTGTTGAGTTCTTTGTTCACTCTCTGCACACTCTCGAAATAACTTGAGCTTGCACGAATCCACACCTCTTTGTCGCTTAGTTGTTTGATATCGGTAATAGGGGGAGACTTTTTCCCAGTGATAATGAGTTCTTTGACACTTGTTATCATTGGGTCTGAAAAATCGATGGCTTGTAAGCGTTTATCGGTGACCGTTAGGTTTGCTACGGCGATATCGCCATAACCAGATTGCAACGAGGGG
>Ga0209121_10003407_pt1 | contig 15424 bp, 18 predicted proteins | sample Cruoilmetagenom3_FD_187292 | JGI IMG/M metagenome (GOLD analysis project Ga0209121, IMG submission 187292) | Oil polluted marine microbial communities from Coal Oil Point, Santa Barbara, California, USA - Sample 3 (SPAdes) (version 2) | ecosystem: Environmental > Aquatic > Marine > Oil seeps ...
TTCCTTCGGTTCTGTTTCATGTTCTCCTCCTATTCCATATTCATTATAGGAGCAGAACCCGCTCTTAGCTACCTGTCCAAATTTCGGGGACCACCTCATTATGAAAGGGTCAAAACATTTTTAAGAGAATATAAACCTCAGGGGAAAATAGTAAGCAGACTGCAATTTCAGCATATCAGGGCATTGGTTAAATCTATATGGTTTTTGGGTATCAGGGAAAAGGGGAGAAGATACTACTGGAAGTTATTCCTTTCAACCCTGCTAAAGCAACCACGGAAATTCCCCCTATCCATAAGTCTTGCTGTCTACGGATATCATTTCCGTAAAGTTGCTGAGAAGTACATCAGTCTGACGGTTGAAGGTCCTGGTAGTTCCGTTGGCCACGGAATCAGGGTGGATAGAATAGCCGACTGAAGTCACCTCGCTAGTAAATTCTTGTAGGTATAGTTACACAGTGCTCTCAGGAACTGTTATCCGCGCTCCCCAAAGTTGCGCCCTTTTCCCTGACGATTTGTTTCTATCAGCCCGGTTCAGTCAGGCTGAAGCCGCTGGCGAAGAATCTCGCTACCTTACCGGCAACTTCATCCTCGTATCCCTGCCAGAAGTGGTCGGCCCCGGAGATAACCTCGAACTCCCTGGGTTCAGGAATATCCCTGGCATACTGTTCAAACTGCTGGGGTGGGATGATGAAGTCATAGTTGCCACTAATCATGAACTTTGGTTTGGAGCACTCCTTTAACTGCTGCCATCCCGAGTCTGATAGTGCCGGTGACACCATTGCCAGCAGGCTCACCCTCTTGTCCCGGACGGCAACAGGCACGCCAACGCCGGCACCAAAAGAATATCCCGCCAGCCCTATTCTCTCCTGGTCAATACCGGATGTTGAGGTGACGAGGTCCAGTGCTGCTTTAACATCCTCCTGTTCGTCAATGCCGCCTCCATATTCACCGCCGCTCTTGCCCACTCCCCGGAAGTTAAACCGAAAAGCGGTAATTGAGTGCCGGGCTAAAGCCTGGCAGATAGCAAGGACGGTACTGCTCGACATGCTGCCGCCATAAAGCGGGTGGGGGTGACAGATGATTACCGCCGGGGAAGGCTCAGTAAGCTGGGGGAAGTGCCATACCCCTTCCAGGAGGATATCTCCACAGGGGAAGGTAGTAAGAACCTGTCTCAACCTTCCTTTTCCCCTTCTTTCTCTCCTTCCGGTTTGCTCGCTTTCTCCTGCCACCAGGCTTCGAGTCTGGCTGAGATCTCTTTCTCGAAGCCCTGGTTGCCGGGGACATAGTAGCGTTTACCATGAAGAGAGCGGGGCAGGTTTTGTTGCTTGACAAAATGCCCTGGAAAGTCATGGGCATATTGATATCCCTTGCCGTAGCCCATGTCTTTCATCAGGGGCGTCACCGGGTTACGCAATTCAAGCGGCACTGATTCAGTCTGGCCCTGCTTGAGTTCGTCCTGGACCCGGGAATATGCCTGGTAGAGGGAATTACTCTTGGGGGCGGTGGCCAGGTAGACAGCTGCCTCGGCCAGGGCAAGGTTGCCTTCGGGCATGCCGATGAAGTGGACTGCCTGCTGTGCCGCCATGGCTACTACCAGTGCCTGGGGGTCAGCCATGCCTACATCCTCGGAGGCAAAGCGGACCAGCCTGCGGGCAATATAGAGCGGGTCCTCTCCCGCTTCCAGCATCCTGCCCAGCCAGTAGAGGGCAGCGTCGGGGTCCGAGCCTCGCATTGACTTGTGAAGGGCAGAGATGGTGTCATAGTGCTCTTCCCCTGTCTTATCATAGCGCAGCGCCCGGTGCTGGACGGCGTCCTCAATGGTGGACAGGGTGATGCGGCGTTTGCCGTCAGCATCGGGGGACGTGGTCAGGGCGGCTATCTCCAGGGCATTGAGGGCGACCCGGGCGTCATTGTTTGACATAAGGACAAGATGGTTCAGGGCTTCTTCGGTCAGCTCTGTATTTAAGGCGCCAATACCCCTGAGTCTATCCTTCTGCGCCCTCAGGATTATGATGCGGATTTCGTTCCCGGTAAGCGGGTGCAGGGGGAAGACCTGGCAGCGGGAGAGGAGGGGAGAGATAACCTCAAAGGAGGGGTTTTCGGTGGTGGCCCCGATAAGGGTGATGGTGCCGTCTTCAACGAAGGGCAGTACCGCATCCTGTTGGGCTTTATTCAAGCGGTGAATCTCGTCAATGAAGAGAATGGTTTTCTGCAGGTGCATCCGGCGGCGTTCCTTGGCTTCGTCTATTATTCGCCTGAGTTCGGTGACCCCGGCACTGACAGCGCTTACCGGGCTGAAGCACGACTCGGTAGTATTGGCGATAATATAAGCCAGTGTTGTCTTACCGCTGCCCGGTGGCCCCCACAGAATCACTGATGGTAGCTGGCTGGCCTCAATTGCCTTCCGCAGTACACGTCGCTCGCCTACCAGATGTTCCTGGCCAACAAAGTCATGGAGGCTGTCCGGCCTCATCCGTGCCGCCAGCGGTGCCTCCCCTTTCATCCGTTCCTCAGATTGATGTTCAAACATATCCATGGTGCACCCCCTGGTAACCTAAGCGCTGCCGCTGATATTCTCAACAGCGGAGTCACTGACACCATGTGGCTCTGCCAGTATCTCGATAATCCGGGGGAAGATGTATTCGGCGACATCGGCCCTTTTACCGCCGTGGGTGACAATCAGGTACCTGCCCTGGCATACCTCATCAGCACACTCTTTTACCTCTTTAACCAACCGCGGGTAAAACTCGGGGGTCAGTCCCCTGTCACCGTAGTCTCCCTGGCAGGTATCATGTCCCAGGTTATGCCATATCATATCAGGCTTAAACTCCCGGGCGCGAGTGATAAACTCCTGCCTTACCTTGTCTATATACTCATCGTCGGTGGTTTTGTAGCCAACATCAACGCAGAGCTTGATGCCTTTACCCTCTCTCAGGTTCCAGCCGCAGAAGCAGACATGGAGCACTTTGTCATCGTTCAGGAATATTTCGCGGGTGCCATTACCGTGGTGGGCATCGGTATCCAGAATAGCAAATCTCAGCTCCCCGAATTTCTGCCGCGTATTGAAGATAGCCGGTCCCGCACAGGAGACATAGGTGCCTCCCCAGGCAGAACTGTGCTCGGCATGATGGCCCGCGGCTACACTGAAGACCAGGGCGTTATCTATCTCACCGGAGGCTATTTTCTCGGTAGCCTCAACGCAGCCGCCAACAGCATAACTGGCACCCTCATAGTACCAGGCTTCCTTTAAGTCCCGGACGAGTCCTGGGGAGTGTATCTCAAGCAGCAGCTCTTCTGAGACTTTTGGAGGAACAAACAGCTTTACCTGGGGCAGCTTTAAGGTATGCTCCATAGCTTCAGGGAAGTTCCGAAACTTATTGCCGATTATTATCCAGTCCTGGCGGCTGAAGATTTCATGAAAGAATACACCGGTGGTCATTTGTACCTTTTTACCTCGAAGCGATATAGCTTTACTGGCTCATCGGGGGAAATCCCTGCCTTCTGGCGGCAGATATCGAGCTGGTAGTCCACCGTGTCGACCCCCTCAAGATCAGGCAGCAGCAGCCCCCGCCTCCACCCCGCCTCCACTATCGCCCCGTATTTCCTGGGGTCTAGCTGGCCCTTGCTCCCGATGGGCTCGGGCCGGGTCAGGACATCCACGTTATAAGTAAGCTCACCAAGCTCATCGGGGCTGACGGGGGGGAAACGGGGGTCTCTGGTGGCCGAGCTGATGGCATTGGTGATAATTTCCTCGGCGACATTCTGCATCTGGGGTTCGATGGTACCAATGCAGCCCCGCAGCTCGTCGAACTTGTGAATGGAAACGAATACCCCGGCCTTCCCCCGCATCTCGGGGGTAAGTTCGGGTGGTGGGGGGGTCTTTCCCTCCCTGACATAGATCTCCACTGTCTCCCGGGCCAGCTTCATCAGGGGAGAGGGCTCTCTTGCGGTTATTATTATCCCTGCATAACCAACTACGCTGGAATAATCACCCGTGGTGTCACCGCTGGTCTGATATTTAACCAGTTCCGCTCCCTTTGCCCCCAGTTCTTTGGCTGCCGAAATAAGGCTGACTGCCGGGGCGTAGCCGCACATGGTTATATCGAATTCCCCGACCCGTTTCAGGAGTTCGTCTTCATCCAGTTTGAGAATCGCTTCGATGGCTTTGAAGTCCTTTGTCCGGGCAGATTCCCGGGGCTCGTAGTGGGTCATGTCGCTTGAGGCGATGATTACGACCTTTCTCCCCAGTGCTTTAACTGCCCTGGCGATTTCCTTACCTATCTCCTTGTAGGTATCGCCGGTAGCGTAGGCAAGTACGATGGGCACGAGCTTAATATCCGGCTTGAAATACTGCAGGAATGGCAGCTGGACCTCGATGGAGTGTTCCGATAGATGTGCCACGTAGTCGTCCTGCAGGTAGCTGGATGTGGTCAGAATCCGCTCTGCCAGTTCGGAATCAATCTCTATCTCTCCTAGAGGTGTCTTCCATGTACCCTGGGCCATAATACTCAGCGGCTTTCCGCTGCCGGTATGGCTGGGGCCGATAATAATAAAGGTGTCTTTGAACTCGATTCTGGATATAGTGGCCCCGGCTACCGGCCCTGAGTAGATGTATCCAGCGTGGGGCGAGATAAGCCCGATTACCTCTTCCCGGGGCACCCTGTCATCGACCATCTCGCCAATTATTGCCTTGAGCTGCGCTGGTGATTCTGGATAGAATTGTCCGGCGACAACCGGTTGTCTGGTCATCATGCCTCCTCCTTTACCCGGGACGTCCTGAAGTTGAGATCTGCCCCGCAGAACTTACAGCTTGAACCATCAAGACCTACTACCTCGGTCTGGTAGCCGAACCTCCGCACGATGAGCTTACCGCAGTTGTAGCAGAAGGTGTTCTCGCTCTTGTGTCCGGGGACATTGCCGGTATAGATAAACTTGAGTCCGGCCTTTTGCCCGACACTGCAGGCATGCTCCAGGGTAGCTACCGGGGTTGGTGGTAGATTCATCATGTGGTGCTGGGGGTGGAAACGGGTTACATGCCACGGTGTCAGCTCACCGAGCTCGTCTTTTATCCAGTGGGCAATCCCCTCGAGTTGCACGTCATCATCGTTCATGGTGGGGATAATATTGGTCACCACCTCGATATGCATGCCCCATTTGTCTTTGGCCCGCCGGGCAACCTCAAGTATTCCCTGCCAGTGCCTTATCCTGGCCAGATTGCGGTAAAGGGAATCGGAGAAGCCCTTAATATCTACCCGCCAGGCGTCGAGATATGGCCCGATGGCATCCAGCGCCTCGGGACTGAGGTAGCCATTGGTCACATAGACGGTATAGAGGTTATTCTCCTTGGCCAGCCTGGCCGAGTCCAGGGTATATTCGAACCAGACGCTGGGCTCATTGTATGTCCAGGCAATGCCCCGGCACTGGTAGCGTTTCGCCAGCTCGATAGCGGCTTCGGGTTGAACTTCCCGGGAGCCCAGCCAGGGCTTGCTGGTCTCGGGACAGGAGATTTCCCAGTTCTGGCAGTCCTGGCAGTGGAAATTACAGCCCCAGCCACCGATGGAGAAAGCAAGGCTGGCGGGGAAGAAGTGGAACAGGGGCTTTTTCTCAATCGGGTCAGCGGCGATTGATGATGCCTGGCCGTAGTTCATGTTATACAGGATGCCACCTTCGTTATGATACATCCGGCACACGCCGGACTTACCCGGGCCTATCGTGCAATGCCACTGGCAGATGTGGCACTGCACCCTGGAGCCGGGCAGTTTTTCGTAGAGCATCGCCTCATGCATTGTTAGCCTCTTAACCTAATTATATCACTCAACTACTATCAATTATAAGCCTGCTGGCCGGGGGTATGTCCCCCTTTCCCTTGACTGCCTGGCGGGCACTGGCTAAACTTGATAGGAATTATGAGAGTCATCGGTCTTACGGGTGGTATCGGCAGCGGCAAGAGTACGGTGTCCCTGTTTTTGGCGGAACTGGGAGCAGTCGTTATCGATGCCGACAAGGTAGGGCATGAAGCCTTCAAGCCCGGTACCGAGTCCTGGAAGGAGATAATCGCCGCTTTTGGCAGGGAAGTTCTTACTCCCGATGGCGAGATTGACCGCCGGAGGCTGGGGGAAATAGTGTTCGGAAAGCCTGAACTCCTCTCACGGCTTAATCGGGTAATGCATCCCCGGGTGTATGATATGGTGAAGGCCCAACTCGAGGAGTACCGGCAGCGAGGAGTAAAAGCGGTAGTGCTTGAAGCCCCGCTGCTGATTGAGGTTAATACCAAGGGGGCTTCACTGATAAAACTGGTTGATGAAGTATGGGTTACTGTAGCCTCTGAGGCTACCGTAGTCAGGCGGCTTGAAGGACGTTCTGACCTGTCTCGGCAGCAGGCCCTGGCTCGAATTAAGTCACAGCTATCTTCAAAGGAGCGGATAAAACGCGCCGATGTTGTAATCAATAATAATGGTGACCTCGATGACCTTAAGGCCAGGGTGGGGAGACTCTGGCAGCGCCTTAATGCCCGGCGTCCCTGATTGGCTCACAGTTAGTTGCATTTCACAGGAGCAGTCTGCTAAAATACATTAGCAGTGGAGGTTTGAAATTTACGCTATTATCGAGACGGGTGGCAAGCAGTGTAAGGTAGCCCCCGGTGAAACCATTGATGTAGAGCGCCTTAATGCGGCTGAGGGCGAGAGCGTTGAGCTGGACAGGGTGTTATTTGTCGCTGATGCTGATAAGGTGGCGGTGGGCACCCCTCTGGTCCCAGGGGCGAAGGTGGTTGCCACTGTCCAGGGAGAGGGCAAGGGCAAGAAGGTCATTGTTTTCAAATACAAGCCCAAGGTGCGCTATCGCAAGAAGACAGGACATCGCCAGCTTTATACCAGGTTGACTATTGACAGGATAATTGCTCCAGAGGTGGGGCTTGGTGAGCCGAAGAAGGCTCGCGTGCGCAAAAAAGGAGTGAGTCAGAATGGCGCATAAAAAGGCCGGTGGCTCCATCCGCAACGGTCGTGATAGTCAGTCCAAGCGGCTCGGAGTGAAGCGGTATGCGGGTCAGGTAGTGCGTGCCGGCACTATTCTGGTCCGGCAGCGAGGGACGCGTATTCACGCCGGTAATAATGTCGGCGTTGGCAGGGACCATACCCTTTTTGCCCTTATTAACGGTATGGTCGCATTCGAACCGACCAGCAACGACAGAAGAAAGGTTAGCGTTTACGCTGGATAGCTGGTATGAAAGATAAGATTCATCCCAGGTATTATACGGATGCCAAGGTGGTTTGTTCCTGTGGTAATACTTTTACTACCGGCTCGACCCGGAAATTGCTAAAGGTCGAGCTATGCAGCAAGTGCCACCCGTTTTTCACCGGGGAGCGCCGGATGATTGATACTGCCGGGCGGGTGGAGCGATTCAGGCGGCGCTATAAGCTGGAAGATTAGACAGGCCAGTCTATAAGAGAGACGAAGGCGGGCTAGAGAGAACCGCCTTTTCGTTTATCAGGGGACTTGATAGTGGCAAAGAGATTTTATTACGGCGGGCAGGCGGTTATTGAAGGAGTAATGATGCGCGGGCGAAGGGTGATGGTAACCGCAATACGCTGCCCTGGCGGCGAGATAACGACGGATGTCCGGTCGCTGGCCAATATTTATACCAGCCGGATGCGGAACACCCCGCTTCTACGGGGCATCATTGTTTTGATTGAGGCTCTGGTCCTGGGGATTAAGGTCCTTCTCTACTCAGCTAATGTGGCGCTGGAGGAGGAAGACGAGGAGATTTCGGGAGGGATGGTCTGGATTATAGTCACCGTTTCCCTCGCCCTGGCGGTTGCCCTGTTCTTTATGGTCCCCCTTTTTCTTACCAGGTTACTCAATATAGAATCATCCATCGTGTTTAACCTGGTGGATGGCGGCATCCGGATAGCTATCTTTATTCTTTACCTCTGGCTGGTAGCGCTGGTACCTGACATTAAGCGGGTATTTGCCTATCACGGTGCTGAGCACAAGACAGTGAACGCCTACGAAGCCGGTGTTCCTTTAGAGGTGGAAGCGGTCAGGGAGTATAAAACGGCTCACGTGCGCTGTGGTACCAGCTTTCTGTTTGCAGTCCTGCTCATAGCCATCCTGGTTTTTGCCCTGGTTGGTTTACCCTCCCTCTGGCTGATGGTGCTGTCGCGAGTTCTGCTCATTCCGGTTATTGCGGCTCTCGGCTATGAGGTTACCTACTTTGGCGCCAATCATACCGGTAACGCTTTTGTCAGGATGATTGTAGCCCCTGGCCTCTGGCTACAGGCGCTAACCACCAGAGAACCGGATGATAGACAGCTCGAGGTCGCCTTATCAGCATTGAGGAAGGCAGTAGAAGTTGACCGGCTTGACGAGGCAGCTTAGGTTTCCTCTAGCCCTCGTCGATATCCTTCCGGGTTAGCTCCTGGAAGAAACAGGTCCTGTTGCCGGTGTGGCACACGGGGCCGGTGGGTTTTCCCTTAACCATAATGGTATCGCTGTCACAGTCCTTCCATACGGAACGCACCCTGATGATGTTGCCTGAGGTCTCACCTTTGTGCCACAATTCCTGGCGGCTGCGGCTGTAAAACCAGACTTCACCGCTGGTCAAGGTGCGGCGCAGCGCTTCCTTGTTCATATAACCCAGCATCAGCACCTCACCGCTATCGGCATCCTGGGCTATCGCCGGAATAAGTCCCTTTTCATCAAACTTTAGATTCTCTTTCAAGCTCGTTCCCTTCATCCCTCCTGGCACCCGGAGAGCCCTTCCCGTATTTAGCCAGCGGTTGCCAGTGCTTGTTTCAGGTTGATATCCCCGCTATAGAGCGCCTTGCCGATGATGACACCCTCGACACCCAGTGATTTGAGTATCTTGAGGTGGGTCAGTGATGAAACACCGCCGGCCGCGATGAGTGGTAATCTGACGGCTTCCGCCAGCTCAGCGATGGCGGTAAAGTTGGGTTCGGTGAGGGTGCCGTCACGGCCAATGTCGGTATAAATAAGTCGCTTTACACCGAACTGCAGGATAGATGTGGCGAATCCTACCGTCTCCAGTCCGGTCTCCATCCGCCAGCCACGGGTGGCAATATGTCCCTCGTGGGCATCAATGCTTATGATGACGGATTCGCCATGCTTCTGGCATGCTTCCCGGATCAATTGGGGGTCTTCTACCGCGGCCGTGCTCAGGATAACACGCTCTACCCCGGCCTTGAGCACCTGCTTGACCGTTTCCATCTGGCGGATTCCCCCACCCAGCTGGGTAGGGATTAGTACGGCGTTGGCTATCTCGGTAATGATATCCAGGTTCTGCGGCTCACCGCTGGCGGCACCATCTAGGTCAACAATATGGAGTCTTGGTGCCCCCACTGATTGCCACCTAAGTGCTACCTCTACCGGGTCGTCGGAAAAGACCGTTTCCTGGCTGTAGTCACCCTGGTACAGGCGGACACACCTGCCATGTCTGAGGTCTATAGCTGGAATTATTTCTATGGCAACCTCATCCCCTTAACCCCCCTCTCCCCAAAGGAGAGAGGGGGAATGTGTCGAGGGGAAACGCCTGTAGAAATTTGCCTACAGGTTAATATTAGAGTACTTTCGCCACGGTTTGGCCAGGAATGCCTTATTGTCCTTGTTCTTATCTTCCAGGATGTCCAGGGACCTGTTGATGACCTTTCTGGTATCACTGGGCATTATTACGTCATCAATATAGCCTCGCTCGGCGCCACAGTAGGGGTTTTCGTAGAGATCGCTGTATTCCTTAATCCTCTGGGCCCGCGTCTCCGCTGGATTCTCCGCATTCTTAATTTCCTTGGCGAAGATGACACTGGCGGCAGTTTCGGCACCGACAATGGTAACCCTGCCGGTGGGCCAGGCAAAGACGAGGTCGGCCCCGATACCTTTGTCCAGCATCCCGTAGTGGGCACCGGCGTAGGACTTCCTGAGAATGATGGAAATCAGAGGTATAGTGGCATCGGCCCAGGCAAAGAGCAGTTTGGCGCCGTGGCGCAGGATGCCCTTCCAGTCCTGCTCCGAGCCTATCATATAACCGGGGCAGTCACCAAGGGCGACTACCGGGATGTTGAACAGGTCGCAGAACCTGATAAACCTCGCTCCCTTGTCGGCGGCATCGATATCGATGGTGCCGGCTGCCCACATCGGCTGGTTTGACCAGATGCCCACCGGGCGCCCGTTAAAGCGGGCAAAGCCGGTGATTACCATGCGGGCATGGTCTTTCAGTGTCTCATAGAAATAGCCATCATCTGTTATGGCGTGAATTACCTTATACATATCGTAGGGTTGAGTTGGTCGGTCGGGGATGATGGTATCCAGCTCGGGGCATATCCGCTCCGGGTCGTCCTTGGTCTCAACACGGGGTGGCATTTCCCTGTTGTTGGACGGGAAGAGGGCTAAGAGCTCCTTGGTCTTGTCCAGGGCGTCCTTGTCGTCAGCGGCTACCACATGAGTCTGTCCTGATTTAACGGCATGCGCCTTCCATCCCGAGAGTTCCTGGAGGCTAATCTCCTCACCGAGCTGTGTCTTGGCAAAGGCGGGGCCAGCGATTCCCATGAAGCCGGTCTCTTTGCACTGGATGATGAAGTCCTGCATTATCGGGTGATAGGCCTGTCCCCCCAGGCAGGGGCCCATCAGCAGGGCTATCTGGGGGACGATGCCTGACGCCTCGATTTGAGCCCGGAACAGGTTGCCGTACATTTCCAGTGTGTCCATCCCTTCCTGGAGACGGGCGCCACCGGAATCGTTCATACCGACAAGCGGCCATCCCATTTCCTTGGCGAAATCGATGGCCCGAATTTCCTTTATGCCGTGATACTCACCGAAGGTACCCGCCATCGCCATATAGTCCTCTGCAAAGGCGACAACAGGCCTGCCATTTACCATCCCGTAGCCGGTTACCACTCCTTCCGCGGGTACGTTTGCCTTGTCCATGCCGAAATGAATGGTCCGGTTTTTAACGAACAGGCCAATTTCATTGAAGGTGCCAGGGTCGAAGAAATAATCTATCCTCTCTCTGGCTGTCCACTGGCCCTTTTTATGACGCTTTTCAATTGCCTCGGAGGAAGCCATCTGCACGATTTTCTGTCGTTTTTGCTGGTATTCCTCGAGTAGCTCTTTGGTCGTTGCCATTTACAGTCCTCCCCTTTCTCAATTTGAACTTCCGGCATTGTTCTCACCATCTCTGTGGCTGCCTGGAATTTAGGTGTATTATATCATTATTGCTACTGCGATAACAAATGCCCCCGCTTTCTGTTCGGGGGTAAAAGCGCTGCCGGCGCTTTCGGGTCTGGGCGTGTTGTTTGTGTGTCTTCTTGTGTGCTATAATGTGTATAAAATTTTTGGGGGGGTAGATGGGAACGACGACACGGCCCAAAAAAGCATCAAAGACAGATGATGCCATATTACGTGACTACGAGCTGATACTGATTGTTAGTCCTGATGTTGGGGATGATGCGCTTGATACTACCATAGATAATATCAGCCGGCTTATTACCGGGAAGGGTGGTACTATTGCCAATGTAGAGCGGTGGGGCAGAAGAAAACTGGCCTATCCTATAAAGCGTTCTATGGAGGGCAATTATGTAGTGGTTCAATTCAAACTGGGAACGGCATTGACTAAGGAGCTGGAAGCAAACCTTAAAATCTCTGAGGAGGTTTTAAGGCACCTGCTGATAAGAAACAGCTAAGGGGTTTTGAAGCGATGTTGAGCTTGAATAAGGCAATGATTATCGGTAATGTTGGTACTGAACCCGAGATGCGTTTTACCCCTAATGGTAACCCGGTAACCTCGTTCCGGGTTGCTACCAACCGCGTATATACTACCCCTGAGGGTGAGCGTAAACAGGAGACGGAGTGGTTTACGGTAGTTGCCTGGAACAGGCTGGCTGAGAATTGCAACCAGTTTTTGACCAAGGGTCAGCTCGTCTATGCTGAGGGCAGACTGCATACTCGTAGTTGGGAAGGCCAGGACGGGCAAAAACATTCCCATGCCGAGATAATAGCCAGCAGGGTAATATTCCTTGACCGGCAGCGGCCAGCCGACTTGCCTGAGGGGAAGATTAGCGAGACGGGAACGGGTGAAATTGAGCCGGAGGATATTCCGTTTTAGGATAGGAGGACAGGGCTTATTAGTAGTTAGTAGGCTTGCAACGAATAATTATGGCTAATATTACCAGACCAAAGAGCAGGAGATGGGGTGGGGGCAGGTATATACCAAAGCGTAAACCCTGTCCCTTTTGCAGTGACAGGAATAAGACAATAGACCATAGAGAACCGCTGAAGCTACGCCCCTTTATCTCGGATAGGGGAAAGATTATGCCTCGTCGTAAGACCGGTGTTTGTGCTAAACACCAGCGTGTCCTGGCGGTGGCGATAAAGAGGTCCCGGCATTTAGCTCTGCTACCGTATGTGCCGGCCCATATCCGTCAGACGGGCGGCATTGGCATACATAATTAGCATGGCAGTAATATAATCACTTCAATCTGGTGAGGAGTTAGGGTGCCAAAAAGGACTTATCAACCGAAGAAGATCCCAAGGAAGCGTGTGCATGGCTTTCTGGCGAGAATGAGCACCCGGGGTGGACGTGCTGTCCTTAAAGCAAGGCGACTTAAAGGTCGTAAGAAATTAACCGTGGTATGATGGCGCAGGAAGTGGCACTACTGAAGAGGGAAGGATACCTTACCAGGCCGCAGCAGTATGCACAGGTTTATGAGAAGGGTAACTCGTGGCGGAATAGCCTGGTGGTGGTAAAGGCTTTACCGAACGGCCTTGACTTATCCAGATATGGTTTCTCAGTTAGCAAAAGGGTAGGCAAGGCAGTAACAAGAAACAGGATAAAGCGCTTGCTTCGTGAGGTCCTGCGGAGGATGCCGGTTAAGCCGGGGTGGGATATTGTATTTATTGCTCGCCCGGCGGTAGCGGGCGCCGACTTCGCCAGCCTTGAGGAGGCGGTTGGGGTCTTGTTATCACGGGCCGAGTTACTGATAAGGAAGTATGAAGAAATTTGCCCTGGGGTTGATTAGACTTTATCAAGCGACCCTGTCACAGAGTATGCCACCTTCGTGCCGTTTTGCTCCTACTTGTTCTCAGTATACCTATGAGGCTATTTTGAGGTTTGGTCTCTTACGGGGGGTGTGGTTGGGAGTAAGGCGAATAGCTCGTTGCCATCCGTTTAACCCCGGTGGTTATGACCCGGTACCCGATAGTTGTCACCAGCCTAAGGTTTAAGAAGGTTAAAAAGTGCGGGTTAAATGTAGCAGAATATTGCTCCTGGTGAGTTTGCTCCTCGTGAGTGGACTGGCTGGTGCTGGCTGTGCCCAGACCGGTGCTGTACCCAGGGGTTGGTCAGGGGCCGTATCCGCCGATGGTACTCTGTTTTTGGGCTCGATGGACGGTGAGCTTGTTGCCCTGGAGGCAGCAACCGGAGCCCGATTGTGGGAGGTTCCTCTAGAAGAGGCAAAATCGAGCGGCGGCTTTGGCTGCGCAGCGCCTGCCAGCTCGGTGGCGATATATGGCACCCCGGCGGTGGCTGGAGACCTGGTTTATGTCAACGGTTACAACGGCAAGGTCTATGCTATTAACTCAAGCTCAGGAGCACTCAGGTGGGTATACCCCCGGGAAGGCAATCTTCAACCTATCGTTGGTGGGCCGGTAGTAGCCTCTGGCAGGGTCTATTTTGGCTCTGCTGATGGTAAGGTCTATGCCCTGGATGCTGCTACCGGTGATATGGAGTGGGAGTTTAGTACCGGGGATAAAATTTGGTCGACGCCGGCGGTGGATGGCGATACGCTGTATATTAGTTCCTTTGATAAAAAGCTCTATGCCCTGAAAACGAGTGACGGCAGTAAGAAATGGGAATTTGAAACCGGAGGGGCCATCTCGGCCACCCCGCTTATCTATGAGGGGACAGTTTATATTGGCTCCTTTGACCGGTATCTGTATGCTGTAGATGCTGATGATGGCAGCCTGAGATGGAAGTTTATGGGCGGGAACTGGTTCTGGGCGAGAGCGATACCCTGTAACAGTATTATCTATGCCGGCTGCCTTGACGGCAAGGTCTATGCCCTGGATGCTGATACCGGTGATAAAGTAACTGAGTTTGATTTGGAAAGTCCGGTTAGCTCATCACCGGTCCTGGTCAACGGCTCGCTTGTTGTTGCTTCAGAAGAGGGGAGGGTATATTCCCTGACCAGTAACCGGAAGGCGACACTGAGAGACCTGGAGGAAAAGGTGAGTGCCCCCCTCTGCGCCAGCGATGGTGTTGTTTACGTTCATACTCAGAAGCATGACACGCTCCATGCGGTGAATGCTGAGACCGGGGTAACACTGTGGAGTCTCCCGTTAGGTAAAAAGTGAGGTAGGGCTCGTTGGATATAGGAGCAATCTGGGACTTAATTATTCTGCAGCCGATGCTCAATAGCCTGATTGCGCTATGTAGCGTGCTGTTCAATAATTTCGGGCTTACAATTATCGCCCTGACCATTATCGTTAATGCTTTGATGCTGCCGCTTACCTTAAAACAGCTTCATGCCTCCAGTGCAATGCAGGAGCTCCAGCCCAAGCTTTCGGAACTCCAGAAAAAACATGCCAAGGATAAGCAAAAGCTGGCTGCGGAGCAGATGAAGCTGTATAAGGAGTCAGGAATAAGTCCTACCGGCTGCCTGTTACCCATGCTGGTCCAGATGCCCATCTGGCTGGCCCTCTACCAGTCAATCATCCGGGTGCTGGCAGTGACCCCTGAGGACTTTCTGGGCCTGTCTCAGTATCTCTATTCCTGGCCGGTCGTGTACTCCATGCTGCCTTTGGGAAATTCGTTCCTGTGGCTGGACCTGGCTACCCCAGACAAATATCTGGTACTGCCAATCCTGGTGGGAGGGGCAATGTGGGTGCAGCAGAAGATGGTAATGACCCCATCTGCCGACCCCCGGCAGAAGTCACAGAGTCAGATGATGCTGTGGATGATGCCCCTGATGTTTGCTTTCTTCACCCTGCAGTTCCCCAGCGGCCTGGCTTTGTTCTGGGTGACTTCAACTGTTATCAGGGTTGTTTTACAGTACTTTGTTACCGGCTGGGGGGGTCTGGCTGGCATCTTCGGTGCCAAAAAGCCGGCCAGAGACAAAAAGTATAAGAAGCGCATCGCCCAGGTAGAGGAACCTTCAGCAGCGGCTGATGTCGTTGAACCAGGCCAGGCGCTGGGAGAAGAAGAAGTAAGCGGAGGGCAAACCGGAGAAGAACACCGGAGACAGAGCTATCCCGCACCCTCCAGAACAGTCAAGCATCGACCACGAGGGGGTAAAACTCACCGTGGTAAAAAGAGGTAGGCCTGACATCAAAAGGCTTACCCGGGGGAGGCAGGTCGGAGTAGGATAGTGGATGAGATAACCAGAGACGAGAACGATATTGCCGAGGAAGTTTTAAAAACG
>Ga0209121_10003408_pt1 | contig 15419 bp, 15 predicted proteins | sample Cruoilmetagenom3_FD_187292 | JGI IMG/M metagenome (GOLD analysis project Ga0209121, IMG submission 187292) | Oil polluted marine microbial communities from Coal Oil Point, Santa Barbara, California, USA - Sample 3 (SPAdes) (version 2) | ecosystem: Environmental > Aquatic > Marine > Oil seeps ...
TCACCGGCAATACCGGCGGAAGCAGTGCCCGAGATTGCCGCTTCTTTATCGCCGCTAGTAATAAGGGCAGGTTTTCAGCCGCCTCGGTTGACAGAAAAAGAAACAACTAATCTTGAGAAAGAAGTGGAAAGGCGGTTGTCAAAAAAGCTTCCTCCCACTGTCAGAAAGGCGGCTTGGCGGTTAATCAAAAAGACAGCTACTTATCGCCGGCTTGCTTCTCGGGTAAATCTTAGAGTGAATAGCTTATTGGTAAGGGAAGCGATAGATGAAGCGTCTCGGGAAGTATTAGTAAAGCTTGGTAAGCCCCCGGCTCCTTCTAAATTGATAGCGGCGCAGTTGGTGGAGATGGTTTCCGGGGGGGCTCGGGTCGAAACAATTGACCAGTCGGAGGTGGAGCAGTTGGCGGCTGTTATTACCCATCGGGTTAGGGCGGCTTTACCTCAAGCCCCAATAGGTGAAACAGAGGCTGTAATAAAACAGGCCCTTGGTTTGGCGCCAGGGCTGACTTTAAAGGAGAAGGCGATTGGCAATTCGACCCAAAAAGCCTTGCGGGTAATTTCGACTACTCTACCTGAAGAACAGGAAGTTATTAAAGAAGAAGTTGTTAGCGCCTATCGAGATTTGCTTTTAGAGCAGGGCGTTCCCGAAAATATTGCTCCTTTGCTGGCCGCTAACTTGGTTGCGAGCCAGTTGCCTGCTAGTCTTTACGAAATAGAAGTTGCTGTTGACCAAATTCCCCCGGAAATTATTGATCGATTAACAACTAGTGACAAAGATCAATTGGGTAAAAAAGATGCCTTGCCTTTCTGGAAAATAGTTTCTGCTTTAGAACCTGGCCAGGAAGAACTTTTTCTGCCTTTGCTTGAGGAAAAAATGGTTGACACCAGTCGAGTAGAGATTTTAACGCCAGCTGGTTTTTTAAAAGTGATGAAATTTAGCCAGATGCCCCCTGAGGAGTTAAAGGAGTTTGGTGAAAAAAACACGCAAATTTTAGAATGGTTTGAGAGATTAAGAGGAGTTGATAAAGAAAAATTTAGTTGGCTTGAATCCGTTGTTGAGCGGCTAGGACAAGAAAGCCGCTTGGTAAAAATAGTTGAAAATAATCCTATTTATCGTTTCAGACAAAGATTTATTCAAGCCAAGGCTAAACTTTTAAGGCCAATAGGTAATTTTGCTGTTCGCACTCTTTCGTTTGGCCGCTTGCCTACTTGGGCAGTTGCCAAAACTACCTTGCGCAACTGGTTTTTCAAAACTGGAGTTGGCCAGGCGGTCCGTTTAGTCGGGGCTAAGGCTAGCCAAAAGATCGCTTCTTTAGCGCTTAAAACTGGAGCTAAGAAACTGCTTAGTTCAGCGGCCGGAAAGGCAATTGCGGCTGGTTTAAGCACTGTTTTAGGGGTTAGCACCGGCGGGGTTAGCTTATTGATCCAAGCAGGGATAATGGCTTTAGGCTGGGTGGCCAAAAAAGTGGTCGGTTTAGGCAAAAAACTTTTGCAAGGCTTGGGGATTGATAGCAGTAAAATTGAGAGGTGGCTTAAAGAAAATATTCCCCTAGCGGGTGGTTCATTGGGTAAAGCAGCTACTGGCGTGGCCGGTTTTACTGTTGCCGTAGTTGGTAGTTTACTGGCTGCGCCTTTGGCTATTACCGGAGCGATTTTGGGCGCTTTGGTGGCCGGACCGATTGTTTTAGTGGCAATCATTTCTCTTTTAACGGCTAGTATTTACGGCTCGGCTCAGTGGAACGCAATGCAGGGGAGGGGTTTTTCTCCGGGTGATATTGGTGGAATTGAATTAACCTCAGAAGAGTTAGCCGCTTTAGGCGAAGGGCATTTAGCCCTGGGCTTGCAAAACGCTTTAAGCGGTTGTGGCATTTCCCGAGTAAGTAGCAGTAATTTAACTGCGGTTGATACTTGTTTAAGTGAAGCGGGTTTTTCTCGCACCGCAATTGAAACGATTAAATATTCAGCCCAAGAGTATGATTACTTGCAGTGTGTTGGTTTTGTAGTGGCTGCGGTTCCTGGTTTTTCTGGAGGAGGGGATGCCTATACTTTTATTGATCATCCGCCAGCTGGCTGGCATTCTACTTCCGGACCAGCCCAAGTTGGGGATGTGGCAGTTTGGGGTCCGTCTTCTGCTTGCGGGGGAGGAAGTTGTAGTAGCAACCCAGCTTGTTGTGGCCATGTGGCAGTAGTTACTAAAGTGGAAAATATTGAGGGAGTAAGCTATTTATATGTTACTCAAGCTTGGGGGGAAAGCGGCAAGGTAAGTACGGTTAAGGTGCCTATTGATGGGCCGACTACTATTCTAACAAGAAAATAATATATTATTAAAATATGAAACATTTTTTAGCCCGTTATTGGTTTTTAATTTTATTAGCTTTTTTAGCAACTGTTTTGTTTTTAATTAGAAGTTTTTTTCAAACCAGCCCCTTGCCTTTGGTAACGATGATTAAACCTAAGGCTGGCCAATTGTCAACTTCGCCGGAGAAAATTGAAGTTGAATTTCGGCAGGGAGTTGATTTTGCAGCGGCCGACTTTCAATTGATTGCTATTCCCGAAATTCAGTTCAAGTTGGAAAAAAAGAAGAACGTGTTAATTATTAATCTAATAGAGACTTTTTTGGAGGAAGAAAAGTATTTGCTTGAACTTCGGTTTAAAAATCAGCCGTTGTATTCTTGGTCATATTTTTTAGCAGTGCTACCTACGCCCCTACCTGAAAAGAAAGCTGGCTTTGGCCGGGGCGACCCTAACGCTTTTGAAAAAATTGAAAAAGAAACGCTTAATGATTATCCCTTAATCAAGCTTATGCCTCATGAAACTGAAGACTATTATTTGAATTATGTTTCTCCTTTGATTTTGGGAATAAAACTTAAAAAGGGAGAGCAAGAAGAAGTAAAAAAACAGGTTTTGCTTTGGCTTGAAGAGAAAGCAGGAGGGTTGGAAAAACACCAACTTGTTTGGTTTGACTAGCCATTTTTTGAGGCATTTTTAGTGTATAATACTTTTTGCGATGCCTAAAAGAACCTATCAACCAAAAAAATTAAAAAGAAAGCGCAAGCATGGTTTTTTAAAAAGGCTTAAGACCAAGGCCGGTCGTCAGATTTTAAAAAGACGTCGAGGCAAAAAGCGGAAGCGCTTAGCAGTTTAATTTTCTCGTGGCACTTCCTAAAAAATATCGTTTACGCCGCTTGCAAGATTTTGACCAGGTTAAAAAAAATGGCCAGCTATATTCCCATCCCTGGCTGGGAATTTTAGTTTTTAAGCAGGAGAAAACTGGCCCTTCTCAGTTTGGTTTTTTAATTTCTACTAAATTTGATCGCCTGGCAGTGGGGCGCAACCGAATTAAGCGCCTTTTGTCGGAAGTGGTTTTTTCTTTTTTAACTCAGGTCAAGCCAGGTTTTAAGGTTGTTTTTTTACCCAGGCAAAGTTTAAAAGAAAAACCCTTTTTAAAAATTAAAAAAGCAGTAGAAAAACTTTTTAAAGAAGCGAATCTTTTAAAATGATTAAAAAACTGTTTTTAGGCCTAATTCGGCTTTATCAGCGCTGTTCAAATTTTACTCCCGCCTCTTCTTGCCGGTTTCAACCAAGTTGTTCCCAATATAGTTACCAGGCGATTGAAAGCCATGGTATACTCAAGGGTTTATTTTTAACTTTGAAAAGAATAGTGAGATGCCACCCTTTTAATAAAGGCGGGTGGGACCCGGTAAAAGTTGAAAAATGAAAAGTTAAAAGTGAAAAGTTAAGACAAAAATAAGAAATAAAAATACGAATGAGTATCGGTAGAATTTTGCTTTATCAGCCCCTTATTAGTTTACTTATCTTTTTTTACCGCTACTTGGGTAATTTGGGTTTATCAATTGTGGTTTTAACGATTTTGATTAGAGTTGTTCTTTTGCCTTTAGCTATGCCGGGGATGAAGTCGGCCCTTAAGATGCAGGAACTGGCTCCCCAACTGGGAAAACTAAAGAAAAAACACGGTAAAAACAAACAAAAACTAGCTGCCGCTCAAATGGCTTTGTATAAAACCCATAAAATTAATCCCGCGGCTGGCTGCTTGCCTCAAATTATTCAGATGGTAATTCTAATTACCCTTTATCGGGTTTTTAACAATTTACTTCTTGCCGGTGATCCAGCTGGGGTAATTGAAAAAGTAAATAGCGCGGTTTACGCTTTTTTGCGCCTCTCTCCAGAAACAGTTATTTCTACTAAGTTTTTGTACCTGGATTTAGCTAAGCCCGACTTAATTCAAATTATGGGCAAGAGTTTGCCGGGGCCGTTTTTGCTTTTGGCGGTTGCTTCTCAATACTTGGCCGCGCGGTTAATGATGCCCGTAGTTAGAAAAGGAGAAAAAGTAGCCGCTAAAACCGCTTCCAGCAGCGATGATTTTGGGGTGATGATGCAAAAACAATCTTTGTATGTTTTTCCTTTTATGACTCTTCTTTTTGGTTTTAGTTTTCCCTCGGGCCTGATAGTTTACTGGACAGTTTTCTCTTTATTTAATTTAGGACAACAATGGTGGCTAAAGAAGAAAAATTAATTAAAAAAACGGCGGAAAAATTATTTTCTCTTTTAGAGGAGAGTGATTTTGAGATAGAAGTGAAAAGGGGCAAGGAAAAAGAGTGGCAGTTAAAGCTGGAAGTTTCTAATCCTGATCGTTTAATTGGCTATCAAGGCAAGACCTTGGATGCTTTGCAGTTAATTTTAAAGTTGATGATTTGCTCTCAACTGGGAGAGTGGCGGCCGGTGTTGTTAGATATTAATGGGTATCGAGAAAAACAAAAAGAACGGGTGATTAGCTTGGCCCAAAAAGCGGCCTCTGAGGTCGAAGTTAGTCAGCGCCCGGTTTATTTGCCGCCTATGTCTTCCTGGGAGAGGCGCCTGGTTCATTTGAGTTTAGCTGACCATCCGGTAGTTGCCACCGCTTCTGAGGGCGAGGGCGGGGAGCGGCGGGTGGTAGTTAAGCCAAAAGCTTGAAATTTATGAAAACAAGACTCTTTGTTTACACCGATGGGGCGGCTCGGGGTAATCCAGGGTTGGCGGGGGCGGGGGTGGCGATAAAAGATGAAACAGGCAAAATCATTTGCTCCCTCTCCAAATTTTTAGGCAATAAAACCAACAATGAGGCTGAATATGCAGCCGTGAATTTGGCGGTTGACTGGCTTTCACAAAATCTTCCCAAAACGAAAGAAATACAGTTCTTTTTTGATTCTCGGCTTTTGGTTAATCAACTATCTGGCCATTGGCGAGTAAAAGCCCCTCATCTAAAGCCAATAGTTGCTAATCTTAGGTTAAAAATTGCTGGTTTAGGTAAAAAAGTGCTTTTTAACCATCTGCCTCGGGAAGAAAATAGCTTGGCGGATGGCCTGGCTAATTTAGCGATTGACGAAATTGCGGGAGGTTGAAAATAAGACTGTCGCGGGTGGTATTTAAAAATACTTCGGTTCAATTGGTCGGTCGGGGAGTAATTCTTTTTTTTGGTTTAGTTACCACTAGTTTATTAACTCGATCGCTTGGTCCTGATTTGTATGGAGATTATATTTTTCTAACTGCTTTTTGGCTGTTTTTAGTGAGTTTTAGTGATTGGGGCACGCCTTTTATTGGGATCAGAGAACTTTCTCAGCAAAAAACTTTGGAGAAGAAGCGGTTGGTTTTTACTAACTTGGTTTGCTTGCGCTTTTATCTTTTGCTGGCCAGTTTATTACTGGGCCTTTTGGCAATTATCAGCTTGCCCTTGTTTTCTGGTCTTAGGCGGCCGGCATTTATTTGCTTAGGAGCGGTTGTTTTAACCAGCCTACAGACAAATATGATGATTGTTTTCCAAGCCCTTTTGCTTTTTGGCTGGCAGACTTTTATTGAAGCTTTAAATTCTGGTTTGTTTTTGCTGCTGGTTGTTGTTAATTTTGCTAAAGGCGGTAGTTTAACCGGAGCAATTTTAGCTTTAATCGGAGCCCGTTTTTTGCCAGTAATGTTTGCTTGGTTTAAAGGCAAGCGGCTTTCTGTCTGGCCCGGAAAAACGGATAAAAAACTCCAGCGTTTTTTGTGGAAAGAGGCCTTGCCCACGGGAGGCCTGCTTTTTTTATCCACTGCTTATGACCGGTTGGTTGACACTTCTTTTTTGCGTCACTTTTGGCCATCCTCAACAGTCGGAATCTATGGTTTAAGTTATAAATTTTATGGCAACTTAATCTTGCCGGCTTATTTTTTGTCCCGAAGTTTACTGCCCATTCTTTCTCAAAAAAGAAACTCAACTCGTCGATCATCTGCTTTTAGACTAGGCGTTTCTTGGTCGCTTTTAGGAGCATTTTTAGTGGTGGGGGCAAGCTGGTTTTTTTCTCCCTGGATAATTAAACTCTTGGGAGGCGAGGCTTTCTCGGGCTCTATTTTGCTTTTGCGGGTTTTAATTTTCTCCTTGCCCTTTACCTATCTAAATCATATTTTCGGTTTTACTTTAATTGCCAGTGGCAAACAGATTTTGAGTTTTAAAATCGGGTTACTTTCTTTAGTTTGGAATTTGCTTTTGAACTGGTGGGCGATTCCTCGCTTTTCCGCCCTGGGAGCAGCCGGGGTAACAGTGGGTACAGAAGTTTTAGTTTGTCTGCTTTCAGCTTGTTTTGTTTACAAAAGCAGCTTTATGGCTGACACTCCTTCGTGATATACTAGAACTAATGATCAAGAGAAAAAAACCAAAAGGGAAAAGGCGCTTGTTTTCACCTCGCAACTTAGGTCGGGGCTTTTTAGGCTTACTTATTTTCTTTTATCTTTTTTTAGGCTTGGCTAATTTTTCCGCCAATTCTTTAGAGCAAATTTCTTTGTCAGAGGCTTTAATCAAGATCCGCCAGGGCGAAGTGGAGCAAATTACCGTTATTGATAATAAAATTGAGCTCAAGCTTAAAAAGGACGACAAGTTGGTTTTTACTGATAAAGAGCCGGGAGTGAGTTTCACTGAAATTTTAACTAGCGCGGAGATTGATCCAGCCCAGGTAAATTTAGTTATCAATAATCAGGACTGGACCAAGATCTTTTTTAATATTTTAGGAACTTTACTGCCCCTGGCTTTTACCGCTTTTATTTTCTTGTATATTTTTAAACAAGCGGGTCGGGCGCAAAACAGCATTTTTTCTTTTGGTAAATCAAAAGCCAGGCTTTTTATCAAGGGGAAGCAAAATACCAGTTTTAAAGATGTGGCGGGTTTAAAAGAAGCTAAAGAAGAGCTAAGAGAAATAGTGGATTTTTTAAAGCGCCCGGAAAAATATCGTCGGGTTGGAGCCAGAACCCCCAAAGGGGTGTTGTTGCTTGGCCCTTCGGGAGTGGGTAAAACGCTGATGGCCCGAGCAGTGGCCGGAGAGGCCAATGTTCCTTTTTTTTCAATGGCCGGTTCGGAGTTTATGGAAATGTTGGTCGGAGTTGGAGCTTCGCGCACGCGGGATCTTTTTTCTACCGCCAAAAAATCAGCCCCGAGCATTATTTTTATTGATGAGTTGGATGCGATTGGTCGAACTCGAAGCGTTGGGGGAATGCCAGCCCACGATGAGCGGGAGCAAACTCTTAATCAGATTTTAGTAGAAATGGATGGTTTTGAGCCGACGGATCAAGTGGTAGTGATTGGAGCGTCGAATCGCGGAGATCTTCTGGATCCGGCTCTTTTGCGACCAGGTCGGTTTGATCGCCGGATTGTTTTGACCTTGCCTGATTTAAATGAGCGGAAAGCGATTTTAAAACTTCATGCTAAGGGTAAACCGTTTATTAGAAATACTTCCTGGCAAAAAATTGCCCGGCGGACGGTTGGTTTTTCGGGAGCTGATTTAGAAAATATGCTTAACGAAGCGGCTATTTTAACTGCCCGGGAAGGTAAAAAAACAATTGGGGAGACTGAGATTGAGGAGGCGGCTTTAAAAGTTAAACTGGGTCCGGAGAAAAAGCGACTGCAGTCAAAAAAGGATCGGGAGATGATTGCCTATCACGAAGCGGGCCATGCCTTGGTTAGCTTTTCTCTTCCTGATATAGATCCAGTAGAAAGGGTTTCGATTGTTTCTCGGGGTTTAGCTTTAGGATACACCTTAATTCCTCCGCTCAAAGACCGGTTTCAAGAAACCAAAACCCGCCTTCTTTCTCAAGTGATCGCTCTTTTAGGTGGCCGAGCGGCGGAAGAACACCAATTTAAAGAGGTAGCCACCGGGGCAGCAAGCGATATTCAGCAAGCAACCAGACTGGTTCGAAAGATGGTGATGGAGTATGGCATGAGCAGCTTGGGTCCGCTTAATTTCGGTCCTGATATCGATTCAGATGGCTATTCTTTCCGCGCCTACCTAAGCGAGAAAAAAATTTCGCCGAGCATGCAAGCTAAGATTGATGAGGAGGTTAAAAGTATGATTGATAGTTGTTATAACCAAGCGAAAAAAATTATCAAAAACAAAGAAAAAGCTTTAAGCAGAATCGCCAACAAGTTGGTGAAAAAAGAAACTCTTTCGGGTAAAGAAGTTAGTAAGTTAATTAATAGTTAATAATTAATAATTAACAATGGCTGATATTTATTCGGCTCCAAAAAAGAAAGCTTCTTTGGTTGGTAAAAAAAAGAAAAAAGAGCGTTCGGAAAAATTAAAACAGGTGAGAAAAGAAGTTTATCGCTTGGTTGGCAAAGAAGGTAATTTTTTAAGCGCTTTTGTGGCTCGGCCCGCTCGCCTTTCTTTTGAAAACCAGATGGTTAAAGAGAAAGTGATTTTGCTGCTGCGGCGTCACTGGGTGACCAATTTGCGCTGGATAGCGATTGTTTTGTTAATGATAATTGTCCCTGGCCTTTTAAGGCTCCTTCCTCCTTTTGGCTGGCTGCCGGGTCGTTTTAAACTAGTCTTGACAATGATGTGGTATTTATTTGTTTTAGCCTTTATTTTGGAAGAGTTTTTTAGCTGGTATTTTTCCGTTAATATTATTACCGATGAACGGGTGATTGATGTTGATTTTGTCAGCTTAATTTACAAGCGGGTTTCCGACGCAGAGATTGTTAATATTGAAGATGTTACTTATGAAATGGGAGGCATAGCGGGGACGATGTTCAGTTACGGCACGGTTTATGTTCAAACTGCGGCTGAAGCGAGAGAGTTTGAATTCGAAAGTGTTCCTAGGCCGGCTTTGGTGGTTAAGGTTTTGCAAAAATTGCGCTTAGAGGAAAAACAGGAGGAGTTGGAGGGGAGGCTTAGTTAATGGAATTAGTTTGGGTTGTTGCTAAAGTTTGCCTGCTTTTTGCTTTGGGGCTGTATATTCTTTTTGCTTTTGTTTTGGTTCGCCAGGTCTATATGATGATGAAGGTAATTTCAACTCCCCACAACTGGCTAATTAAGCTTTTCGCTTGGGCTCATCTTTTGGGCAGCTTTTTGGTTTTTCTCTTTGCCCTGATCATTCTTTAACTCCGCTGTTTGGCAACTTAAATAGTGTACTGGTGATTCGAATCATCGAATCAATTTCAAAAGTCATTCTGGCCCGCCGGTAGGCAAGAGAAGAATCTTTAGCAGTCGTTAGAGGATTTTTAAATCTGGTATTTTTTTAAAGTTTTTGGTATTTTTGGTCGCTAAATAAGCGGAAAGACAAATTGCTGTTGCTCCTATTAATAAATCAATGGCGCCGATTTTTTGATATAGCTTATGTTTTCTGTTGATTTCAGCGGCTGTTTTGGCGATTTCTTCATCGATTGGAACAATTTTGAACTTGCTAAATAAAAGCTCACTGTTTTTTAAAATTTCTCTTTTTTTTAAAGAAAGACCTGAGTAGAATTCGAAAACTACTACTGCGGGAACAACTAATTCTATTTTTCCTTTTTCCTGAAGCTCAAGAAGCTGGATTAAAACCCTTCTTTTACCGCGGGCGTGGTCAATGATTATATTGCTATCTAAAACAACAGTTTTCATTTTACCAGCCTAGATTAGTCTGTTTTTCACTTTTAATAATTTTATTTTTTTCATATGGCCAGAGGTTATCCGCGGCCATTCCGAAACTTTTGGCAATGACTTCTTTTAAAGAAACAAAGCTATTATCCGCCCTTTTTTCAGAAACCAATCTAATAAGTTTTTTATTGTTTTTTTTGATTATTACCGAATAATTTTGATAGGCAACCATTTCTATTAGTTCAAAGAATTTGTTTCTTGCTTCGGTGGCGCCAACGCTTATTGTTTTCATTTGTTAGCTATTATCGTACATTGTGTACACTGTGTCAAGTGCTAACAGAAAATACTCTCGAGGTGTCAATATATGATCACCTCTAAGGTGTGTTTTGACTCCTTAGAGGTGTTATTTGCCATTACCCTGGTGTAGAATGAAATTATGGCTATTCAGGTTAAAGAAATTATTGGCACTCCGGACAATAAAGGCTGGGTTCAGGTCCACCATTTTGCCGGTTTAGAGGCAGACAAGAAAAGCAAACGAGGACAGATGGTTTTATTGTTGGCCTTGAAGGGAGCCTCAGAAGAGGCAGCAACTGGTTATGGCCGAGAGATTATCTCCCGAGTTTATGAAGAATATTACGGCAATTTGGAGGAGAGACCAATGGCGCGCCTTAAACAAATGCTGGGCAAAATCGGTAAGGAGCGGCCGGTTTATTTGACCGAGAAAATTTCTCTTTCGCTCTTGATTGCTATTTTTTGGCGCGGTTTTTGGTATTTTGGAATTTGGGGGCAAGGCCAAATATTTTTATCGAGAAAAGGGGGGTTATTGCCGTTATTGCAAGGTGAGAGCAAACAAGTTCTAGTTATTTCTGGGCAGTTGAAAAAGGGGGATTTAGTTCTTCTGGGGACAGACGCTTTTTTTGCCCAAATTCCCCAGGGAACGATTAGAGCCTCTCTTCAAGGCGGTAATTCTGAAATGGCCGCCGAGGTTCTTTCCCCCTTAGTTCACGCCAGGCCGAACCAAAGTCAAATTGGGGCTGCTTTGGTCCAAAAAAGCGACCAAAAAGAATTGAGGGAAGAAAAAAATCAAGAGTCAGCATCTAGAGCTGAGCCAAAGCTCGCCCCACCGGTAAAACTTAAGTCAAAATTTCAGCCAAAAACTTCTAAATTTTCTTTTTCCCTGCCCTTTTCCTCCCCGCTTTTTAACTTAGTTTTCGGCCTGGTTCTATTAGCAAGTTTGTTGGGATTGGTTGGGTGGGGGATTTGGCGGCAAAAAAAACTAGCCAAACAAAAAGAATTTGACAATCTTATTGCCCAAGTTGAAGACAAGCTCCAAACAGCTGAGTCAATCCAACTACTGGAGACTGGGCAAAGTTTAGGCTTGGCAAAAGAAGCGCAAGTCTTAATTGTTCAAGCGGCTGAACTCAAAGAGAATAATTCTCATGTATTGGGTTTAAAAGAGAGGGCGGAAAAACTGATGCTGATTTTGGGTGGTGGAGAAAAACTTAAGCCTGAGATTTTTTTCCGCCTTAGTTTATTAGCTGAAGGAGCGGAGGGTCAACAGCTGGTGGTTTTGGCTGATCAGTTGTTTGTTTTTGATCCCAAGACCCAGAAGGTTTTTGGTTTTGAATATCCCCAAAAACATAGCCAAACTTTTTCTGGTGGCCAAATTATTAAAGACAAGCAATTTTTAACGGTAGTAAAAAATAATCGCTTTTACTTTCTAGATGATCAGGGAATTGTTTTTTGGGATGGCAAGGGCAAGGAAGAACGAGTGGCGGAACATGAATGGAGTCAGCCAAAAAGTTTATTGTCGTGGGGTAATAACTTTTATGTTTTAGATGTTGGGGAAAAAAAATTATTGAAATTAGTTGGTTTGGGCCAAGGATACGCTTCACCTGGCGATTGGTTTGTCACTCCGCCTGCGCTTTCTTGGGAAAAAATCAAAGATGTTGCCATTGATGGCCACATTTGGTTTTTAACTGAAGATGGGCGAATAACTAGGTTTTTTCAGGGAAGGCTTGCGCCAATTAAATTGGAAAATAATCCAAGCAAATCCAGTGAACAACTAGCTCTTGCTACTGAGGGGTCGCGTTTGGCGATTTTTAATCAGGAGAGCCAGCTTTTAGTTTGGGATAAAGAGGGCCATTGGCAGGGTCAGTTGAATATAGACTTGGCTCCGGTTATTGATATGGCTATTAGCCCAGAGGGAAGATGGTTGTTTTTCTTAACCAAGGGCGAAGTTTATTGGCTTGATTTAAATGAAGCGCTACTTGAACACTAAAGCTCGCCACCATCAGATTTTAAGCAAGCTTGAAGCAGGAGTGGTTTTAACTGGGGCTGAAGTCAAATCAATTAAAACCAGGGGAATTCAGCTGGGGGGAGGTTTTGTGCAAATTAATAACGGTGAAGTTTTTCTGATTAATGCTATTATTGCTCCTTATCTTTGCGCTCGTCAGCCCAATTATGATCCAGGGGCTTCGCGCAAATTGCTTTTGAAAGAAAAAGAAATTGCCTGGCTGATTAGTCAAAAAAAGAAAAAATTGACAATTATCCCCTTGGCTTGCTATACTAGGCATGGTTGGATAAAAATCCAGCTAGGAATAGGAAGAATCAAAAGAAAAGTCGATAAAAAAAGAGAGTTGATTGCAAAACAGGAAAAAAGAGAAATAAGAAGGGGATGAACTGATTCGACAGGAAAAGCACTTTAAAAAGCTGCAGGTCTTCGTTGGTTCAATTGCGAAGTAAAACAGGACCAAAAAAATATGCTGAAAAACAAACAGCACCTCTTAATTACGCTTTTGCTTAAATAGGAGCATCTGCCTACTTTTTGTTCGGGAAAGTAGAACGGGTGTCAACTTATCCGAACTTTTTCCAAAATCTTGGCTTGAATTTTGGCAAAGACCATAAAGCCGTTGTTAGTTTAAAAGTTTGGTTATTTACTAAAAACTAACTTAAACCAAAAAATAACCTAAGCCTGTAGACGCTTTTTTAGTATTTTCTTGGACCCCCGGTCACTCCGGGGCATCTCCACCGATGAGTTTTTTGCTCCATTTACTTTTTCCACAACAGTGTGTGGTATGTGGAAAAGTCGGAAGTTGGCTTTGCACTGGTTGCAAAAATAAATTGCCCCGATTGAGAGTCCAGCTTTGTCCAGTTTGCAATAGTCAATCAATCATTGGCTTAACTCACCCGGGTTGTCAAAAAACTAACGCCTTGAGTGGTTTTTTCTCGCCTTTCGCCTACCAGGGAGCAGTTAAAAAACTGCTCTCCGCTTTTAAATTTGAAATGGTTAAAGAGCTTCAAGCCGTGATTACTGGTTTGCTGACAGAGGAGGTTAAGAAAAACGTCTCTTTGTTGTTTTTTTGGCAAAAAGAGAAGTTTATCTTAACCCCTTTACCACTTCACCCTTATCGTGAGCGTTGGCGGGGGTTTAACCAATCCTTGTTAGTGGGAAAGAGCTTGGCTAAAAGCCTTAATTTGGGCTATAGATCAGACTTTTTAAAAAGGATTGATTTTGCTCCCCCTCAAGTGGGATTAGACAAAAAAGAAAGATTAAAAAATATTAAAAATCAGTTTCGGGCAAGCTTAAAAGTAAAAAATAAAAATATTGTTATTTTTGATGATGTTTGGACCACCGGGGCGACTTTAAAAGAAGCAGGGCGAGTTTTAAAAAGCAACGGGGTCAAGAATGTTTGGGGCCTGACTTTCTGTCGGTAATTTTTATAAACTCCGTTTTTGTTCAAGTGCATTAGTAACAGCTTAAGTGACGAAGTTTCTCCTCGGAGGTGAGCCCTGGCTCCTCCGAGGTGGAACGACGGAATCAGCATTTTGTGTTAGAATACCCAAGCAGAATGAACGACCCAACTATTCTTTTTGAGAATAATCATCAGGAAGAAAAAGAAAAACTACCGATTAAATCCAAAACTGAAGTGGTGACTGAGGTGGAAAAGCTGGTGGGAAAATACCGGCTCGCTTATCAGTTGCCAATGAGCGAAGGGGGAGCAACTATTCATGTTGATGAGGTTGCTTCAAAGCTAGCGGGTTTTTATGAAAAACTACGCCAAGTTGTTGACTGGAAAGAGGAGCATTTAATCAGAAGAACGGCAATTGAGCGAATTTTAAAAAGAAGATTGATTACCGAGCTTTCTGGTTTAAAACTTAATCCGGACTTAGAAGCCGAAGGAATGGCCGAACCATTAGTTCTAGAATTAGTCAGAGCCGGGCATCTTCCTAATGATGAAATTCCCAAAGGCAGAATCGAGTTAGTTAGAGAAGTTTTGGAAAAATATATTTATATTCTCCAAAACGCTCCTTGGTCGGCTAATCAAATCCCGACCAATTTTAAAAAGAAAGTTAATTTTTATAGTTGGCTGTTGGAAATTGCCGCTTGTGAAATTGAAGAGGTTTTAGACCCGCCAATAAAGCAGCGAGCTTTAATGGATTTTATGGCCAAATCCTTAGATAGCGAAATCAAAGTTATTCCTTTGGGAAAAATGGAAGAGGGCGAGAAAACAATCCAAGCCTTAATTGCCACCCACCGCACTCTTTTTCATTTAGATACGGCCAGTATCAGTTATCATCTTTTTCAATATTATTACTCAGAGTGGGCCAAGCCCTCTAGCCAAACTATTGACCAAGCGGCCAAAAATATTTTTTCTCTTTGGGAGCAGATCGAAAGTCACCTTTCTCATCCCTTATCGGGTGAGTTTTTTAAACTAGCCGAGCGTTATGATACTTTGTATTTGATTTTAGGCGATGTTTTGGATGATATTCTTAAAAAAGGGGAGTCAGCTTTAGCTAGTTTGGGAAAAAAAGAAAGATTAAAAGAGCTGATTAAACAAGCTTATGACCAAAGGCTGGCGACCTTAAAATCCCGTCTTTTTCGAGCGGCTGTTTATTCAACCTTATCTATTTTCGTGGCCGGCGGCCTTTCTTTGTTTATCGTAGAAGTGCCTTTGGCCAAGCTTTTTTACGGCCAGTTTAGCTTACTGGCCATTGCCGTAGACATTCTTGTTCCTAGTTTGTTGATGTTTGTTTTGGTAGCGATGATCAGGCCGCCGGGAAAAAGCAACTTAAAAAAGGTGATTGATGGAATTTTGAAAATTGTTTTTCCCACTACCAAGGGTGGTTTTTACGAGATCAATGCCAGCCCGAAAAAAAGATTAATTTTCAACTTGATTATTAACTTTTTTTATCTTTTGGGAAGCACTCTGTCTTTGGGTTTAATTCTTGCGGTCTTTTATTTTTCCCGGGTTCCGCCGACTTCCCTGTTTTTAGATACTTTAAATGTAGCCTTGGTTGTTTTTGCGGCGATGATTATTAAGCAAAGAGCTAAGGAGATAACGGTTGAAGAAAAAACTTCATTTTGGGAGTTTTTAATTGATATGCTTTCTATTCCGATGGCGAAAATTGGCCAATGGCTAGCTAATAAATGGAAAGAATACAATGTGGTCAGTATCTTTTTTACGGTTTTGATAGACACCCCTTTTATGACTCTGGTCGATTTTGTTGAAGGCTGGAGTTCTTTTTTGAAAAGAAAAAAAGGCGA
>Ga0209121_10003410_pt1 | contig 15416 bp, 30 predicted proteins | sample Cruoilmetagenom3_FD_187292 | JGI IMG/M metagenome (GOLD analysis project Ga0209121, IMG submission 187292) | Oil polluted marine microbial communities from Coal Oil Point, Santa Barbara, California, USA - Sample 3 (SPAdes) (version 2) | ecosystem: Environmental > Aquatic > Marine > Oil seeps ...
ATAGCGATGGAGAAGGAATTAAGGTTTGCAATAAGAGAGGGTGGAAAGACGGTTGGTGCAGGTGTGGTTACTAAAATATTAGAATAGGTGAGGGAATAATTGGAACAGGAGAGAATAAGAATTCGGTTAAAGTCGTATGACCATAGTATACTTGATCAATCGGTAAAAGAGATAGTTCAAACTGCAAAGAGGACGGGTGCTGATGTATCAGGACCTATTCCACTTCCTTCTAAAAGAACCCTTATTACTGTTCTTCGTTCTCCACATGTAGATAAAAAATCAAGGGAGCAATTTGAGATAAGAGTTCATAAAAGATTAATAGATATTATCCACACAACGCCACAGACAGTCGAAGCGCTCACAAAGCTTGAACTTCCTGCGGGTGTAGATGTAGAGATAAAAACTTAGGGTATTATGATAGGACTTATTGGAAAGAAAAAAGGGATGACGCAGATATTTGAAGACAATGGAGTAGTTGTACCTGTTACCGTTGTTGAAACAACTCCTTGCACAGTTTTACAGATCAGAACCATCGAGAAGGATGGTTATTCCGCTGTTCAGGTGGGAACTGGTAAAAAAAGGAAACTTCCGTTACCGTTAAAAGGACATATAAAAAAGGCTAAACTTGATACCACAATGGCTATTTTTGAATTTAGGGTTTTGGATACTGGTAATTACAAAATTGGACAGAAATTGGATAGCAGTTTATTTCAAGAAGGTGAAGTGATAGATGTAACTGGTTTATCGAAAGGAAAGGGTTTTCAGGGTGTTATAAAAAGGCATGGTTTTTCTCGTGGTCCAGAAACCCATGGTTCTAACTCTCATCGTGCCCCGGGTTCTATAGGTGCATCGGCAACCCCTGCAAGGGTAGTGAAGGGTAAGAAACTACCAGGACGAATGGGTGGAGAGCGCACTACAATCAAAAATCTGAAAATAGTAAAGATTGAAAAGGAGAAAAAAGAAATAGCAATTGAGGGTGCGATTCCAGGAAGTAGAAACAATATAGTTATTTTAAGGAAAAAAGTATTAAAAGGAAAGGGAAGTTAAAAAGAATGGAAAAGGAAGTAACTATCTTCTCGATTAAAGGTGAGGAAAAGGGCAATATTGCACTTCCTTCAATGATATTTTCTATTAAACCCAATAAGGATGTTCTTTATGATGTTATGCGAATGTATCTTGCCAACAGAAGGCAGGGGACTGCCTCCACAAAAGAGAGAAGCGAAGTTAGGGGAGGGGGAAGAAAACCGTACAAACAGAAACATACAGGTCGTGCAAGGGCAGGGTCAATTCGTTCTCCACTCAGACGTGGAGGGGGTGTTGTGTTTGGTCCAAAACCAAGGGATTATTCTTTCAAGGTTCCCAAAAAAATGAAGAGGTTGGCGATACAAACTGCCTTTACTCTAAAGAATGAGGAGAATAGGTTAAAGGTTATAGATAATCTTGATTTCGATGTTCCCAAGACCAAAATGGTTCATGAGATGTTAAAGGATTTTGGAGTGGAAAATAAAAAGACACTATTACTTCTGGATAAATATTCAAAAAATGTTTTTCTGTCGGGAAGAAATATTCCCAATCTCAAAATATTACTTGCAAAGGATGCAAATGCTTACGATATTTTATGGGCTGAAGAACTTCTTCTGACGAAGGAAAGCATTGAAATTATAAAAAGTCTCTTTCAGAAGCGCAGGAAAACAAAACAGCAAATTTTCAAGGCGGATAACAATAAAAACCAAACACCCAATGGGGTAGAAAAGGATTAGTTAATATGAACAAAGAGCCAAGAATGATAATTATTGCACCTATAAGAACGGAAAAAACCGAGAATATACTTTCGAGTGGTCAAAACAAATATTATTTTAAGGTTGCTATCGATGCAAATAAGATAGAGGTCAAGAAGGCTGTAGAAGAACTGTTTAAGGTTAAAGTTACTAAGTGTGATACGATAAGGGTCAAGGGTAAGAGGAAAGGTTGGGGTAGGACAAGCGGAAAGAGAGCCGATTGGAAAAAGGCAATCCTTACCCTCAAAGAGGGTGATAAAATCACTATTTTTGAAGGAGCATAGTTAGAGTATGGGTATAAAAAAATATAAACCTTTATTACCTTCGTTAAGGTTCAAAACGGGTATTCGAAATAATAAACTTACAAAGATGAAACCAGAAAAAGGTCTTACCATATCGGTTAAAAAGAAAGGTGGTAGGAATAATCAGGGTCGAGAAACCACTGGCTCAAGAGGTGGAGGTTCAAAAAAACATTACAGACGGATAGATTTCAAGAGGGATAAAATTGGGATTAGAGCAAGAGTAAATTCTGTTGAGTACGACCCTTTCAGAGGTTGCTGGATAAATCTTCTTTTTTATGCGGATGGTGAAAAAAGATATATTTTAGCCCCAGATGGTTTAAATGTTGGTGATAGTGTTATCTCTGGCCCCGATGTTACAATAAAAGTAGGGAACGCATTACCACTGGTAAGGATTCCTCTTGGAACCGAGATTTATAATATTCAATCTTTACCAGGTAAGGATGCAACACTTGTGAGAAGTGCAGGCTGTACTGCGCAGATATTAGCCAAAGAGGGCAATTATGCCCATATCAGACTTCCATCAAGTGAAGTTAAGCTTTTTCGTCTTGATTGCTATGCTACAATCGGCTCCGTAAGTAATTCGGAGCATAGTAGTATCTCATCTGGAAAGGCTGGGAGAACTCGCTGGCTTGGAAGAAGACCTCATACAAGGGGTGTTGCTAAAAATCCTGTTGACCATCCAATGGGTGGTGGTGAAGGGAAATCATCGGGTGGACGTCACCCTTGTAGTTCTCGTGGTTTACCTGCAAAGGGATATAAAACAAGAAAGAAGAATAAACCGGGAAATAAATTTATTGTCAGGCGAAGAAAAAAGAGAAGAGGAGGAGGTTAATTTGCCACGCTCTGTAAAAAAAGGTCCTTATATTGATGAAAAATTGCTCATAAAACTGAAAAAGATTACTGCTTCTGGGAAAAAAGAAGTTATCAAAACATGGGCGAGAAATTGCACCGTATCGCCTGATTTTGTTGGTCATACCATTGCTGTTCATAATGGTAAAAAGTTTATACCTGTTTTTATAACCGAAAATATGGTAGGGCATAAACTTGGGGAATTTGCTCCCTCAAAGATTTTTCACAGACATGGTGGAAAAAAGGCAGAGAAGACAACAAAAATAAAGTAGAGGAAATATGGAAGGGAAATCTGTTTCGAAATTTGTACGTATGGCTCCAAATAAAGCAAGACGTGTTGCTAATCTTGTAAAAGATAAAGATGTTAATACTGCTGTTGCCATACTTGACCATATTCCAAATCGTGCTGCGGTTCCTATAAAAAAAGCTATAATGAGTGCAGTAAGTAATATAATAAATCAAGCAGGTGAAATAAAAGTAAAAGAAGAGGACCTTTTCCTAAAATCGGTTGAGGTTAATACGGGTTCTTCAAAATATATGAAAAGGTTGAAACCAAGAGCTATGGGGAGGGCAGATGTAATAAAACATCGAACCTCTCATATTTCTGTGGTTGTGGCTGAGAAGGTAGAAAAGGAGGCATAGTTTTGGGTCAAAAGACACATCCTTATGGATTCAGATTGGGTTTTGCGAAGAAGTGGAAATCAAGATGGTTTTCCAAAGGTAATTATAGCAAATTTCTATCAGAAGATATTGAGATAAGAAAATATCTACGGCAGAGATTGAAGAATGCTGCTGTTTCTGATATAGAAATAGAAAGAAAGACGGATAAATTAACTGTAAATATAAAGACAGCAAGACCTGCGATAGTAATAGGAAGAAAAGGTACTGAAGTCAATAAACTTAGGGATGAATTGAAATATTATTTAAAAAGGGATGAATTAGAAATTAATATTTTTGAAGTGGGGATACCAGAGCTGGAAGCAAGATTGGTTGCTGACAATATTGCAAAACAGCTTGAACAGAGGGTTTCTTATAGAAGAGCAATGAAGAGATCTATTTCTTCTTCTATTAGGATGGGAGCTAAAGGTATAAAAATAGCCTGCTCTGGAAGACTCTCAGGTGCAGAGATCGCAAGGAGAGAATGGTATAGGGAAGGGATGGTTCCGCTTCATACTTTACGAGCAGATATAGATTATGCTAATTCGACATCTTATACAGCATCAGGGACAATCGGAGTAAAGGTTTGGATTTTTAAAGGTGAAATTTTCAAAAAAGGATGAAGAGGTAATAGATTATGTTAATGCCTAAAAAGGTAAAGCATAGAAAAGTTCAACGTGGTAAAATGAAGGGTAAAGCAACGAGATGTAAGGAACTCAATTTTGGTGAATATGGGTTGCAGTCCCTTGAATCGGCTTGGATTACAGCAAGACAGATAGAAGCAGCAAGAGTTGCCATTACGAGACACCTGAGAAGAAAGGGTAAATTATGGATAAGAATTTTTCCAGACAAACCGGCAACCAAAAAACCCCCTGAGACAAGAATGGGAAAAGGGAAAGGTAATCCTGAATTTTGGGTTAGTGTTGTTAAGGCAGGTAGAATAATGTTTGAGGTAAGTGGGGTAGATGAAGCATCAGCAAAGAGAGCAATGGAACTTGCTACGCATAAATTACCTATAAGGACAAGGTTTGTACACAGGGAGAATGTATGACAGGAAAGGAATTAAAGGAAAAGACGGATGTAGAACTTTTTTCCATGCTTCACGATCTTTACGAGGAACTTTTTAATTTACGGATTGCAAAGGTTTCAGCCAATCTTACGAACCCTGCAAGGTTTAAACATGTGAAAAAGGATATCGCACGGGTAAAAACAATTTTGAATGAGAGAAGGAGGGTGACTACTTGAACACAAGTGTTAAGAGAGTAAGAAAGGAGAGAAAAGGAAAGGTTGTAAAGAAAAGCGGTGATAAATCTATCCTTGTTGAAATAGAGAGAAGAGTTAAACATCCTATTTACGGGAAAATCGTAACAAAGAAAAAGAAATTTATGGTTCATGATGTTTATAATAAGGCTAATGTCGGTGATGTTGTTACATTTGTAGAGACGCGACCTTTGAGTAAAAGGAAAAGATGGAAGTTAATAAAGATAGCGGAAAAACAAGGGACTTAACGAAATGATACAGGAAAATACTCATTTTACAATCGCTGATAATTCTGGTGCTAAGGAAGGTATGTGTGTTAAGGTGTTGGGAGGTTCGCACAGAAAGTATGCAAAGATTGGTGATGTGATTGTGATGGTTGTTAAAAGTTCTCTCCCAGGAAGTCAGATACAAAAAGGGACGATTCAAAAGGCAGTGATAGTAAGAACAAAAAAGGAATTTAGAAGAAAGGATGGTTCTTATATTAGATTTGACGATAATGCAGCGGTAATAATTGACAGTAATAAAGAGCCAAAAGGAACGAGAATTTTTGGTCCTGTAGCGAGGGAACTGAGAGAAAAGAGATTTATGAAGATTATATCCCTTGCTCCAGAGGTGGTTTAAGCGATGGAAACAAAAAATAGATTAAAAAAGGGTGATATTGTTATTCTTCTATCCGGGAACGATAGAGGGAAAAAGGGAAAAATATTAAGTATCGATAAAAGGAAGAACTTTGTAATTGTAGAAGGAATAAATCTTGCAAAGAAACATGTACGACCAAGAAAACAGGGTGAACAGGGAGGAATTATTGAAAAGGAGGCACCGATACATATTTCTAATTTGAAACTTGTATGCCCTAAATGTGGTAACCCAACAAGGGTTCAGAAGTCAATACTTGATAACAAAAAAAAGGTAAGGATTTGTAATAAGTGTGGTGAATTCATTGACTGAGGAAGGGAGTATGGAAAAAGAAGTAAAATATGAACCGAGGCTCTTTATTGAGTATAAAAAACATATCCGTCCAGCACTTAAGAAAAAACTTGGTTGTAAAAATATAAATGAGGTTCCAAAACTGGAAAAAATTGTTGTAAATGTAGGTTTTGGCAAAGCTGTTAGTAACCCCAAACTTCTGGATGGTGTTATGGATGATCTCGCTATTATTACAGCCCAGAGACCTGTTGTAAGAAGAGCCAGGAGATCCGTTTCAAACTTTAAATTGAGAGCAGGTGTTCCGATTGGATGTAAGGTGACTATCAGGGGGAAGAGGATGTATGAGTTTTATGATAGGTTAGTCAATACTGCGATTCCGAGGATCAGAGATTTCCGTGGATTATCAACGGATTCTTTTGATGGAAGGGGGAATTACAACTTTGGTATCACGGAACAAACAATTTTTTCTGAGATAAATTACGATAAGATTAAGACGCTATTCGGTATGGATATTGCTATAGTAACGACTGCCAAAAATGATGAAGATGCAAGAATTTTTCTTATGGAATTTGGTTTCCCATTCAAGAAACAGTAGGAGGTTAAATGGCTAAGACATCGCTTGTTATAAAGTCAAAAAGAAAACAGAAATTTAAAGTGAGAATATATAATAGGTGTTCGAGATGTGGTAGGTCGAGAGGATACCTGAGAAAATTTGGGCTATGTAGAATATGTTTCAGGGAACTTGCACTCAAGGGAATTATACCGGGTGTGAAGAAGGCAAGTTGGTAGGAATAGTTACGGAGGTTTTATGAATGTTACTGACCCCATTAGTGATATGCTTGTTAGGATTAAAAATGCAGGAAAGGCAGGGCATAAAATTGTTCGAATTCCTGGTTCGAAGGTAAAACTTTCAATTGCTAAGATACTAAAAGAGGCTGGTTTTGTTGATGAATTTAATTTTATTGAAAATACAAAACAGGGAGAGATAGAGATAAGATTGAAGTTTGATGAATATGGGGATTGTTTAATCAGAGGTGTGAAACGTGTAAGTAGACCAGGACTAAGAAAGTATGTAAAGAAAACCGAGGTTCCTACGGTTCTCAGTGGTTATGGAACTGCAATAATTTCAACCTCAAATGGTATTCTTACGGGAAGGGATGCGAAAAAAAAAGGTGTGGGTGGAGAAATATTATGTTTCGTCTGGTAAAGGAAGGAGTGCTTTGTGTCAAGATTAGGTAAGAAACCTGTTTTATTGCCAGATGGTGTTACAGTTGAATTTGTAAATAATAAACTGACGGTCAAAGGAGTAAAAGGTATTTTAACAATGGATATACACCCCGATATTTCATTGAATGTTGCTGATAATATGATTACTGTTTCGAAAAGGTTTGATGATAAGTTTCACAGAGCGTTACTTGGAACAGTCCGTTCACTGATTATGAATATGGTAATTGGCGTATCACAAGGTTTCGAAAAGGAACTTATTATTGAAGGTATGGGATATAAGGCAGAAATGAAGGGAGAGGATTTGAGTCTCCTACTTGGTTTTTCACATCCGATTATATTTAAGAAGACTGAAGGTATTAATTTTAGTGTTTTGGGTAATAATAGGATAATAGTAAAAGGAATGGATAAAGAAAAGGTAGGAGAGATATCTGCAGAAATAAGGGCATACCGAAAACCTGAACCTTATAAGGGTAAAGGAATACGGTATAAGGGTGAGAGGGTGAGAAGAAAAGCTGGCAAGGTTGCTGTATAAAGTAAAAAGAGAAGAAAATGGAAAAAGGAAAAATTAAAGAACTTCAGAGGAAAAGAAGACATAGAAGGATCAGAAAAAAAGTTGAGGGAAATAGTGATAGGCCAAGACTTGTTGTAAAAAGAAGCCTAAAACATATTTATGCACAGATAGTCGATGATATTAAAGGGAAGACACTACTCTCAGTGTCAACCCTTTCTAAGGATATTAAGAAAGAATGCGAGGCAAAGACAAAGACAGAGAAGTCCCATATTGTGGGTCATTATCTTGCTCAGAAATGTAAGGAAGCTGGCATCAAATGTGTTGTTTTTGATAGAGGTGGATATAAATATCATGGAAGGGTGAAAGCACTTGCTGATGGAACAAGGGAAGGAGGTCTTAAGTTTTAATGAATCTTGAGAAGATGGTAGGTATAAAAAAGAGAGAAAGAGTAAATATTCAGGATATTGATCTTGAAGAGACTGTAATAGATATAAATAGGATTTCGAAGGTTGTAAAGGGTGGAAAAAGGTTTAAATTCTCATCTATTGTTGTTGTTGGAGATAAGAAAGGATATGTTGGTGTCGGATATGGAAAGGGACCGGAAATTGCCGATGCAATTAAGAAAGCAAGTGAAAATGCAAGAAAGAATGTTACGAAGATAAATGTTATAGATGGGACCATTCCCTATGAAGTGATTGGTAAATGCAGTGCAAGTAAGGTATTTATGAAACCTGCTTCAAAGGGAACAGGTATTATTGCTACAAGCAAGATAAGAGCAATTCTTGAATATGCAGGGATAAGGGATATTCTTACGAAATCGCTTGGTTCAAATACTGCCATCAATCTGGTTTATGCTACGCTCAATGGTTTACTTAATTTAAAGGACCCTAAATGGTTTATACATCGTCGTAGCCAAAAAGTAACAGAAGGGGAAAAAGAGAGAAAATAGAACTTTTGAATCCCTGAATGAAATTAGGGAGAATATTATGGGAAGAAAATTGAGGATTACACAGATTAAGAGTGCTATAGGCAGGCAGTTTGACCAGAAAGGTACACTGAAAGCACTTGGTATAAAAAAACTTAATGTTTCGGTTATAAAAGAGGATACTCCACAGATAAGGGGTATGATCAGAAAAATCAGCCACCTTCTTATAGTAGAGGAGATTAAGGAAAAGAAGAAAGAAACTAAAGAAACCAAAAAAACCAAAGAGACTAAAAAAACCAAAGAAACTAAAAAAACCAAAGTGGCTAAGGAAACAAAGAAGAAGAAAGGGAAAAATGAAACTTCATGAAATTACTCCTCCAAAGGGTGCGAGAAAAAGAAGAAAACGACTGGGAATTGGCTCCTCATCCGGTCATGGTGGAACCTGTTGTAAGGGAAACAAAGGGCAGAGGAGTCGTTCTGGTACAAATACATATTCCTGGTTTGAGGGAGGGCAGATGCCTCTCCAGCGAAGGGTACCAAAAAGAGGGATGACTCCCTTTAAAAAAAAGGTTTATCAAATTGTAAATCTTAAAGACCTGAATAGTTTTGAGAATGAGACAATTGTCGATGTCACTCAGTTGAAGAATAAGGGTATTGTTAAGAAAGAAAATATCCCTGTAAAGATTCTTGGAAAAGGGACCCTTTTGAAAAGTCTAACTGTGAAGGTAGATGCTTGCAGTAAAAAGGCAGAGAAGATGATAACCGACAAAGGGGGGAAGGTAGAGATAAAAAGTGTTTGAAAAAGTATTAAATATATTTAAGATTCCTGACCTAAGACGGAAACTCTTTTTTACACTTGGTATGTTCGTTATATATCGTATTGGTGGCCATATAACATTACCAGGAATTGATGCCAATATTCTATTACAGCAATTCCAGCATCTTAAAGGAACCCTGATGGGTTTATACGACATATTTGCTGGAGGTAATCTAAGTAGAGCAACCATTTTTGCCCTTGGTATAATGCCCTATATTTCGGCATCTATTATACTGCAACTTCTGGGTGCTGTAATACCGTATTACCAGAGGCTTCAAAAGGAGGGAGAGGAAGGTAGAAGAAAGATAACACAGCATACAAGATATGGAACAGTTTTACTCGCAACTATTCAGGGAGTTGGTATCAGTATCTTTCTTGAAAATTTGGGTCCTGGTGTTGTTATTAATCCAGGTATGGGATTCCGATTATTAAGCGTTTTAACAATGACAGCAGGAACTATATTCATAATGTGGCTTGGGGAACAGATAACCGATAAGGGCATTGGAAATGGGATATCTTTAATTATTATGGTAGGTATTATTGCGAGATATCCGAATGATATGCTGAATGCCTTGAGGCTTTTTAAAACAGGAGTTCATGGATTCTTTTTCTATATAGTTCTTATTGCTTTTGTTGTTTTGATAACAGCAGCTGTAATTTTTATAACACAAGCGCAGAGAAGGATACCTGTGCAGTATGCAAGAAGGGTTGTCGGAAGAAAGGTTTATGGTGGGCAAAGTACTTTTATTCCTCTGAATGTTAATGCTGCAGGTGTAATACCTATTATTTTCGCTCAGTCTGTAATAATGCTTCCAACAACCGTTGCTCAATTTTTCCCGAAGACAGGCTGGTTGGAGAATGCTACTGCCGTATTTCAACCAGGTTACTGGCTCTATAATATCGTATATGGTATCCTTATTGTTGTATTCGCATATTTCTATACTGCAATTATTATAAACCCAGTGGACCTTGCTGATAATATGAAAAAATATGGTGGTTTTATTCCTGGAAAAAGACCAGGAGCAAAAACATCCGAATATATAGATAAAATTATCACAAGAATAACACTTCCAGGTGCCCTCTTTTTCGCTTTTATTGCAGTCCTACCAATGTACTTAATAGTTCATTTTAAGGTTCCATTCTATTTTGGAGGTACATCACTTTTGATCATCGTTGGAGTAATGCTCGATACAGTTCAACAGGTGGAGGCACAATTGATGATGAGGCATTATGAAGGTTTTATAAAGAAGGGTAAAATAAGAGGTAGAAGAAGATAACAATGATTGTTATATTGCTTGGTCCTCCTGGTTCAGGTAAAGGGACTCAAGCAGAACTTATCAGGAAAAACCTTGGATTTTGTGAGGTTTCAATGGGAGATATGATAAGAGAAAGTGTTAATAGAGGGGATGAAATAGGAAGAAAGACGAAGAGTTATTTCTTAAAAGGAGAACTCGTTCCAGATAACATTATATTGGAGATTGTCAAAAAGGAATTGGATAGTAATACAGACAAGAAAAATTTTATATTCGATGGATTTCCGAGAAATATTAACCAGGCTATCTCCTTTGTTAACATCCTTAATTCACGGGGTAAAGGGATTGATGTTGTTTTTTATTTTGATGTTCCTTTTCCTGTTTTAAGAAAACGTCTATCACGACGTTATATCTGTCCTAATTGTGGAGCAATCTATGCTCTCGGTACTTCTACTCTCAAATTGCATAATACCTGCGATGTATGTAATACGACTCTTTTGAAAAGAGATGATGATAGTGAGGAGATTGTAAAAAATCGTTTTCAGGTTTATAAAGGAGAGACATTTCCTGTAAAACAGTTCTATAAAAAAATGGGTTTACTTATCAATATTAAAAATGACCGTGGAAAAAAAGAGATATGGATGGAGATTAAGGAGTACCTTAACAAAATGCTCCTTAAGGAGGCTCCCGATATCAAAGGAGGTTAATGAAAAGTAAGAATATAAAGGTAGATGGTACAGTAGTGGAGGTATTACCCAATACGATGTTCAGAGTGAAACTTGATTCTGGGCATTTACTGCTTGCTCATATTTCTGGTAAAATGCGTATGCATTATATAAGAATACTGGCAGGAGACAGGGTTACATTAGAAATTTCTCCCTACGATATGAAAAGAGGAAGAATCGTATATAGATATAAATAGAAGGTGATAAAATGAAAGTAAGAGCGTCGGTTAAAAAAATCTGTCCACATTGCAAAATAGTAAAGAGAAAAGGCAGGATAAGAGTTATCTGCGAGAATCCAAAACATAAACAGAGACAGGGATAAAAATAAGGAGGTTTAGTTGGCAAGAATTGCAGGTGTTGACCTACCCAGGAATAAGAGTATAGAAATTGCCTTGACATATATTTTTGGAATAGGTAGAGCAACATCATTGAAAATTCTTTCAAAGACAGGAATAATGCCCAATAGGAAGGTAAATAACCTTGATGAAAAAGAGGTGGACCTAATAAGGAAAGAGATAGAGAAGAATTATATTGTTGAAGGCACACTCCGTGTAGAGATTTCAAATAATATAAAGCGTCTTATTGAAATAGGTAGTTATAGAGGGATAAGACATAAGAAAGGTTTGCCTGTGAGGGGGCAAAGAACCCAGACGAATGCGAGAACCAGGAAAGGTCCCAAAAAGGGTTCAATTGCGTTGAAAAAGAAAACAAAAGCAAAGAAATAGTTATGTAGGAGGGGCTATTAGATGACACAAAGACCTAAAAAGATAGGGCAACACAAAAAAAAGAGAGAAAAGGTGGAGCCCTCCGGAATAGCACACATTCATGCATCTTTTAATAACACAATCGTGACAATAACAGATCTGAAGGGTAATGTTCTTGCCTGGTCGAGTGCTGGCAAGGCAGGTTTTAAGGGGTCAAGAAAGAGTACACCTTTTGCTGCCCAGCTATCTGCAGCAAGGGTGGCAAAAGATGCTCTACATCTTGGAATTCGAAGGATTGAAGTATGGATAAAGGGTCCTGGTTCAGGACGTGAAGCTGCAATCCGTTCACTCCAGGCGAATGGTTTGAAGGTAACACTAATAAAGGATGTGACACCTATTCCACATAATGGGTGTAGACCTCCTAAAAGGAGAAGAGTTTAATAACGAGGAGGAAAATTTATGGCAAGATATTTAGGTCCTGTTTGTAAACTGTGTAGAAGGGAGAAACAAAAACTTTTTTTGAAAGGGACCAGATGTTTTAGTGAAAAATGTGTGCTTTCATCAGAGAAAAAAATCACTCCTCCTGGTGGTTTTCCAAGAAGATTTACAAGGAAGGAATCCGCTTATAATATCCATTTAAGGGAGAAACAAAAAGCAAAAAGGTTTTACGGAATGCTTGAGAAACAATTCAAGAAATATTTTAAGATTGCGGAAAAGAAAAAAGGTGTCACAGGAGAAATATTACTTATACTTCTTGAGCGGAGACTCGATAATGTTGTTTATACATTGGGATTTTCAAATTCGAGGGCACAGGCACGTCACCTCGTAAGATATTCACACATTAAGGTTAATGGGAAAAAGGTTAATATCCCATCGTTTGAAGTAAATAAGGGTGATGTTATTTCGGTTAGGGAGAAGAGTCGAAAGATTAAGTTTATAAAGGAAGCTCTTGAGGAAAAGATGAAAGTGGGGGTTCCAAAATGGCTCTCTCTTGATGCAAAAAATTTCAAGGGAGAAATTATTAATTTACCCACAAGAAGTGAAGTTCAGATACCAATTCAGGAACAGTTAATTGTTGAATTTTATTCAAAATAAGGAGGCATTCTGATGAAGTTATTATCGCTCAAGATGCCTAAGGAATTGAAAATTGAAAAGTTGAAAGATGATTATGGAAGATTCCTTCTTTCTCCTCTTGAAAGAGGTTTTGGTGTGACTATCGCTAATAGTTTACGAAGGGTTCTTCTTTCATCTATTCAGGGAGCTGCAATAATTTCTATAAAGGCTGAAAATGTTATGCATGAATTTTCGATTCTGCCAGGTGTTCTTGAGGATATGACAGAAATTATTCTTAATCTGAAAAAGGTCAGGGTTCAAATACGGGATGGGAAACAAAAACATCTTTATTTAAACGTTAAGAAAAAAGGCGAAGTTAATGCTGAAATGATTGAAACTACCGAGGGTATTAAGATAATGAATCCCGAGCAACATATTGCGACAATAACAGGTAACGATGGTGGTTTGAAATTTGAAATGGTTGCAGATATTGGCAGTGGGTTTGTTCCTTCAGAGGTGTTCAAAACACCTAATGCGCCTATTGGGACGATCTTTCTGGACGCAGTTTTTTCTCCCATTAAAAAAATGAAGTATTGGATTGAGACTACCAGAATCGGGCAGAGAACCGATTACGAAAAACTTTTTTTTGAAGTTTGGACCAATAAAACCATTACTCCTGATGAGGCAGTAGCTTTGTCAGCAAAAATAATAAGGGACCATATAAACTTGCTGATTAGATTCGAAGAAGAACCTGAGATTATTGCAACGGAGGAAGTTGATAAAGATGTTGCAAAAATCAGGAGACTTCTAAATGTAAAAGTGAGTGAGCTGGAATTATCCGTTAGATCAAACAATGTAATGAAACAAGCGCATATCAAAGCACTTGGTGATCTTGTTCAGAAAACAGAAGCCGAGATGTTAAAATTTAGAAATTTTGGTAAAAAGTCATTAGCAGAGATGAATAATATCTTAAACAGTTACGGACTTAGTTTTGGAATGGATGTAAGTAAATATAAAAGTGGTGGTAAGATTGGAGACGGAGATTTTGATTTGGATATGGTAAGAACTGTTAAACAAACCAAAGGGAAAAAAGGCGAGAAGAAACAAAAGAAGAAATAGATGGGGGTTTATAAATGCGCCATAGGGTTAAAACAAGAAAATTAAGTAGGGAAAAAACACATAGAGAGGCATTACTTAGAAATCTTTCCAAGGCTTTAATCTTAAAGAAATCGATTATTACAACTACTGCAAAGGCGAAGGAAACAAAGAAATTCGCTGAAAGATTAATTAGTATTGGGAAAAAGAATGATTCGAATACCCATAGAAGAATCTTCCAGATACTCGGCGACAAAAAAGCTGTGAAGGTGTTGTTACAAGAGATTATTCCGGATATTGGAGATAGAACAGGTGGAAATATTAGAATAATCAAGACAGGAAAAAGGAAAGGCGATGGCGCTGATATGTCACTTATTGAATTTATCATCGAGGAGAAGAAGGAAGAAAAGAAAGAAAAAAACAAAAGGAAAGTAAGGAAACCAAGGATAGGAAGAAAAAAAGCCGTTTCAGAAAAGAAGAAAGAGACTAAAAAAAAGAAGGAAGATAAAGAGAAAAAAGTTAGTAACAAAAAATCGGGGGAGAAGGAAAGAAAGACCAGGCTGAAAAAGGCAAAAAAAACAAAGGGAGAATAAGTTACTTTATTATTGTGAACTCAACCCTTCTGTTTTTCTGAAGATTTTCTTCCGTATCATTAGGTGCAGCTGGCTTTGTATCTGCGAAACCTTCCGTCGTTATCCTATCCGACTCTACGTCAAAATGTATTATAATATATTCTTTTGATGATTTTGCACGTGCCTTTGAGAGTTCCCAATTAGATGGGAATTCCGTAGTATGTATCTCTCTTATATCTGTATGTCCTTCTATTTTTAACTTATAAGATGGATTTTCTTCGAGTGCCTTTCCAATGCTGTTCATAACCTCAAATGCTTCCTCTCTCAAATTCGCTTTTCCCGTATCAAAGAAAATATTTTTGAGGATAATTGAACCTTCACTTTTTATTAAATAAAAACTCTTTTCTTTAAGTTCCCCTGAACCTACATAAATCTTTTCTGTTTGATTGATATAATTAAAGGAACTTGCAGAAAGTATATATTTCCCCTGTGTAAGATACCCAATTTCATAATTTCCATTCTTTTTTGTCTTGATATTACCAGATAATGGACCGGAAAAATCTATAGTTCCTGATATGGGTTTCTTTGATTCTGCATCGTATATTACACCAATAATTGCAGAGGGCATTGGTTTTCTCATCATAACCTTGATTTCTGTATATTTGTTCTTTTTATGGGAGAAAGAATCACAGACAGTAGCATATCCTTTTTTCTCCACAGTTATTTTTGTTTTTCCTTCGGGAAAGAATTCTCTTCTGAAT
>Ga0209121_10003411_pt1 | contig 15413 bp, 16 predicted proteins | sample Cruoilmetagenom3_FD_187292 | JGI IMG/M metagenome (GOLD analysis project Ga0209121, IMG submission 187292) | Oil polluted marine microbial communities from Coal Oil Point, Santa Barbara, California, USA - Sample 3 (SPAdes) (version 2) | ecosystem: Environmental > Aquatic > Marine > Oil seeps ...
CCTGGTTGAATAAATCTCGCAACATGAGGAACTCCTCCATATCCAGCATCAACACAACCCCTGAGTTTCAACTCAGGGATTGGCAGGTGGACATTTCTGCTCCGCCATAATTGGACACTTTTAGACCGCCATTGACAACGTTGACCTGTGGATCTATCTTTTGAGAACATGTACTGGACACCCATTCATTTAATTTGTGAATCTCTTCTTTATCCAACCCAGTAATTTCCCCGTCATCTGATACTCCCACTATAATATTACCACCATTTGAATTACTGAAAGCACATATCTCAGCAGCTAATGAATCTATGCTCCCAAATCGCTCCTTAAACTGGGTCTGTGAATCTTCGCCCTTTTCAATTAGCTCTAAAAGTTCTAAAGTGTCCATTGATAATAAATCTCCTTGCGCTTAGTGAAAGCTTCTTCTCCACCTTCCATAATATCAACTATCTTTTTCTGGATATGGAACCGATCCATACTTCCGGCTTCGGCTAATATTTTATCATCTTCATTTGTAAATATGATCACCTGTTCACAATCACCAAGAACCGGAATATTCGGGTTGTGCGTGGCAAAAATTATCTGACGTTCGCCTTTTAACTTAAGAACTTTTTTAATTAAACCTTCGTATACTGTCTGATTGTCAAGGTCATCTTCTGGTTGATCCATGATCACAGGTGTATTTTCCTGTGATAAGAGAAGCAACAACAAAGAAGAAGCTCTCTGTCCCAATGATAGTTTCTGGATGGGTTTGCCATCGTATCTGATTTCGATAAGATCCGGCACACGATAGAGGCATAATACTTCTTCCTGCTCAAAAAACCGTTCTTTAAATTTTAGCCATTCATTATCCGTAAAACCTATCACCTGGAAATTATTCCTGTTTTCCAGTGAATTGAATAGCTCTATGTTATCAGAGAAATTGCTGCTAAGCTTGTCAAGTTTTTCTCCTCGTAATCCGGTTCCCCGAAACATTTCTTTCATAAATTCAGCATAGCTTTTTTTATTCCCTTTATAATCGATTTCAAGCTGTATGATTGTTTGTGATGCATTGATCTCTTCTTTTTTTAGTTCCCGCTCTGACCATTGTTCATGCCATAGATCTTGCAGTTCGGAATACAGACGTTGCTTTGTATTTTCAAGTTCCATTGCCATTCGGCCATATTTCTCAATCTCGGAAATGGCTACTTGGACCTGTTCAAGTTCCTTCACAAACCGTCCGAAGTCATCGGGGGATACTTCAGGAATATTGATCTCCTGTTTGATTCTAGCAATTTCTTCCTCTACACTATCTTTTGCTTCGATAAATTTATCTTTCAATATTTCAAGTTCAGCAAATGTAGCAGTGCCTACCTTTTCCATTTCATCAACTTGCTTGAGCCAGGTATCTTTTAAAGTCAACAGTTGTATTTCAAGTTCTGCAAATAGATCAGGGTTCTCTTTTGAAGACATGGGGAATATGTAAGAAAAGCCGTTTTCAATTTTTTCCTTGAAGGTAGAGATATCATCTTTTGAAGTTTTGGCGAATTCAGCAAGCCTTTCAAATATCACTTCGTCTCTTTTAAAGTCAGCTTCTTTTTGTAGCTTATCTGCTATCTGCAGTTTTTCAAATACCGCGATTTTTTCTTTTAAAGATGCCTTTTTTGCTTCATATTCTTCTTTTTTCTTTATTTTCCCTTTCAAATTGCCAAGGCTTTTTAGTATATCTTTGATATCGTCCTCTTTTTCCCGCATTTGTTCCTGTATCGTCAGTAATTTATCCCCTATGAACTGATCAATCAGTTCAATTTGCTGTTCTCTGTCCATAGATTGTAGCTGAATGTCATTTTGCCCGTAATAGACAACAGGAAACATAGACGATGGATGAAGGTTAGGGATATATTCATCATCCCTGTACACTTTTGGTCTTTCACCCATTATTCTCTCGATACGGTATACCTGTCCGGACGCCAAAATTTCAAGGATAATCTTTCCACCCGACCCAATTGCGTATCTTTCCAGAAGTTCATCCTTATATTCACGGTCCTCTCTGGCATCAATTTCCAGTGCATACCGTATGGCTTCTAAGAGCGCTGATTTCCCGGAACCGCGAATCCCAATTAAATTGTTCATGTCAGGGCTTAGGTATATGTCAAATGCAGACATCGCTTTATCAGTTTTAATCTGAACTCTTTTGATGCAAGGATAGTCGATCTGTGGGGGTTCATCCCTGATGCGCAGTTCATGATTCATGAGTGAAAACTTAACGGCATCAAAACTATATTCACCAATTTTGATATTGGAATATCTGGTACCAATCTCTTCTATTTTTTTGGGATCGGATGCTGAAATGAACGCCGGAATGAAACTGAATTCATCCTGTCCCGTTTCTTTTGCAGCCTCTTTTACCCAGTCATTTATAAAAGTCGATCGTGAACTTTCTCCAATATTCTGACATGCTAATATCTGTTTTCTAAAATAACCTCTTTTCAGGAAATCCTTTATTCTCCCACCCTCAAACTCTTTAAAAAATCCTCTGTTATTGTCAGTATGTGCGAGAATAATGAAATAATGGCACTTTAGTTCGTTCAGTTTTTCAATTGTGGTATCAAGGTTTAGATTACAAAGAGCAGGATTTCCCGTATTATCAAAACGAGGATTGCTTCCGAACGCGAACGTCAAAAAAGTTTCAATCTTTGATGTATTATTATCATCCTTTTCAGCATCTTCGGGTGCAAATATAATGAGGGTGTGCATTCCTCGTTTTCCATCCTTAACAGAAAGTTCAACTCCCGGTAGAAGGAAGATACCTTTGTTTATGGCGGTTGTTTTGAGTACCTGGAATTCCTCGTTATCAAATTTATTGTGATTTGTTATTACCCCGATCTTAATATCTTTTTTCTTCAATTCACTTACATATATTTCTGCAAACTCAGTGTCATCTGATATGTCAGTTTTAAACTTTTTATCTGTCCCTGTATGTAGATGCAAATCAGCTTTCAGATACGTAGAACCATCTGGAAAGCTTGTGTTCTTTTCCATAATTGATCTCATATTTCTTTCACCTTGTATCTGTAGTTTGCATCTTTATTTTAATTTTTACCCAATTCTCAGCACTCATACTACGTTTACGTTAGAAGCAGGTGGTAGTGTAACGACTTTTCTGTAATTTGGTTTGCGCTACATGGTGCGACCCAGTCACTGGCTCTCCGACGCGAAGCGCATGCGGAGCATCTGCAGCAGCCTCGCGCCCTGAGCCTGGTGCCGTACAAGGTTGAACTTGACGACGGATAAAATGGGGCCAGATAGTTACGTATGTTCGCTATCGCGGATCACCGCATCCAACCCCGACCCGTCGCCCGAAGCACGTAGCGAGTTGGTGCAGCTAGGGCAAGGTCGGGGCCGTCAAGTTTGATGATATGCCTGACATTTCTACACGTTACACGTTATATCTTTATCGGAAAAATCTGAGTGCGCCCAACCCGCAGATCGACCCGCGCCCCCGGTACGCCCATCCAGACCCCGCGCCAGGTGGCGTTTGTCAGAACCCGAGCGCCAGATATTCGCCCCCCGGTCCCCGGCGCCAGCCGGGCGCTTCCCCTTCCAAGTTCTGATGAGGATCGACGCCTGCGGGATGAAGACCATACGTTATATACAAAAACAAATAGATGGCAGACAGATTTACAGCACCGATACTCTCCCCAAGACGTTGGTACGACCCCAGTCCCCTAGATCTCCCTGACAGTCAAAAGCTCCCGGAATTCGAGCAGAGAGCCATCATGGGCCACGCTGGACCAACCAGCTAAAATCCGGTTCAAGTTTTTATCTCGAAGAACCTCGGCTTGTCAGGGGAAAAATCGAACCTGTTTGCTTGATACAGTAGCTTGAAGACCTCCATGAGGCCGGGTATCCCACCACGTTTCAGGGCGTCAGACCATATCCTATATGAGGAGATAATTGACATCCTCCTGGGGTAGGCCTTTCGAACTGCCCAGTCTATAAGCTGTTCCATCTCAGAGGGTGAAATGTTCGGGTGATTCCATACAAGATGCTTACCGTCAAACTTGTGATAATCCTTCTCAAAGATTCCATACTTCTCATCGATATCATTCCAGAGGGGTGTCAATGGAAGAGGAGTTACCACGCAAACCTGAGTCAGGTCCAGTCTGAGGCTTGCGAGCTTTTCAATATCTGCCCTTATGGACTCTACGGTCTCATTCTCAAAACCGATCATATAGTATCCCACTGTAGCCAGACCATGCTCCTTAAGTTTCTGCAGTACTCTCATTATATCAGCTGCAGTCTCCTTCTTCTTGACACTGTCCAACGTCGATTGATGAAAACTTTCGATACCAACCGCTGCACCGCCGAACCCTGTGAACTTACCATTCCTCTGATTCTCTTCGTATGAAACTATCCACTCATCGGCCTTTTTCTGTAAAAAGTCAGCTCTGACCATACAGCCCCAGATCATCTCATATTTTTCAAGAAGTTTCACTACATCATCGGCGTGCTTCTGTAGAACTCCAAAATTTTCGTCCTCGATCAGCACAATCTTTACCCCAAGATCTCTATAGTAAGAGAGCAGGCGCTCTATACTCTCTATGGGTATAGCCGACGGTTTATTGCAGAAAGCAGATGTCTGACAGAACCTGCACCCGGCAGGACATCCCCTTGTTGTGAACATGATCCCGTACCAGTTGAGCTTTGCTCCAAATGGAGTTGCAAGGTATTCAATAAGCGGTGGATGAACTATGAGATCGATCTCTCTGCCCACCTCTGCTGCCACCTCATGCTCAGCATAACCTATAAAGATCTTATCAAACCGGTCCTGGATCTCAGGTGTCAGGGCACCGTAATTGCCGCACCAGATCTCCTCGATGCCAGCCGATCTGGCATACTCTACCATCTCCAGAACTTCAGGTGTATCACTCAGATAAAAGGAGAAACCAACTACATCCCACCCCTCCCTGAGTTTCTTCACATACTGTTCCCATGTAGGATATTCCAGGATCTCTATCTCGGGGATATTCTGCTTGAGAAAACGCAGACCATATGATTGAATCCTCGGCCAGCAGAACTTGAAGTATCTGGACCTGGAGTTGAAAGCCATGTAATCATAAGATGTACTGGTATAAGATGTCATTAGCAGAACTTTTTTTATAGACTATCACCTCGTTGTATGTTTACTAGCATTTTTCAAGACCTAAATGAGCACTGCCGGATCTTCCTTGGCTGATCCGCAAGAAAATGCTCGCTTACGCTCGCATTTACTTGAGCACATAAAGTTGTACTTTATGTACAACCAGAAAAGCCTGACGCATGAGCTGGCGAATATGCTACCTGGATATCATACCGGCATGTAACCATTCAGCCTGTTCTATGCGAACATACGTGAAAGGCGTTCAATCTGAAATGCTGGGCATTCATCATCAGTTAAGAAGTCTTTGAAGAGAATCAACGTCGGCGGGATGTAAAATTTATATACAATCATGTAAAATATCCTCTCATGATAGTTACAACTACGGATACAGTTCCCGGAAAAAAGGTGACGAAGGTACTTGGCATCGCAAAAGGTAGCACCATAAGGTCCAAGCATGTGGGAACGGACATAATGGCCGGGCTAAAAAACATCGTAGGCGGAGAGCTCAAAGGCTACACAGAAATGCTGAACGAGGCGAGAGAAGAAGCTCTGGAAAGGATGGAAATGGACGCCGACAGCATGGGTGCCGATGCCGTGATCAACGTCAGGCTTATGACATCTACAGTCGTGGCCGGGGCCGCCGAGGTGCTCGCCTATGGGACCGCTGTCAAATTAGAGGCATATTAGGCGTTTAGTTAATAATCAATGTATTTATTATGTAATATATCCCAACGGTTGCTACTTGAGTGATGCCTGCCATCTCGGCCAGGGCGATGAAGAGTGCCGTCTGCCCGCGCCCCCTCCCCGGATTCCCTCACAAAAAGTCCCGGCAGAAGAAGTTCCGGCAGAAAGGGTTATTACCGTACGGACAAAAGACCGCTTTCTATGGTCCGAGAGACGAAAGACGAACCCGAGCATGACACCCGCCAGCGGGAGAAGAACCTGGGTATGGTTGCGCTGGCAATCCTGTTCATCATAATCTTCTGGAACACGTACTGGTTCCTATCGAAGTTCCTCCTCCTCTTCATAATAGTCTACGTGGCCTACATGGCGCACCGCCACTTCTCCTGAAGGACACAGATTCCTGAAGGGAGCAGAAAGGGTTATTATCAACAAAGACCTAAACCAAGATATCATGTCTCATCGTTACATGTCGGGCAGATATCGACAGGCACGCCAACCATGGATGAACATACTCCTGATCGTCCTGGCCATCGTAATAGTCGCCCTGCTCTGGACATACCTCTGGTCTCTCCTCAAGATAGCCATCTTCGTGGCGGTGGTCTACGTCGTCTACCGTCTGCTCCAGGGATACATCTGAGACGCCTCCCAGACCCGCCTGGCCTCTCTCAGATCCTCTTTTGTGTTCACGTTAAAGAAGCTCAGCAGACAGGGGTCTGCGGGCCTCAACCTGTCCACCGGTACCCGGTTCACCCTCAGCGTCTCCAGCGGCGCGACTATCCTCCGTTCGCCACCCAAGATCGCCTTCCTGCAGGCCTCGGCCATGGGACCGGACCGGTAGACGGCATGAAGAGTCTCCAGCACCCCGTCTTCCCTCAAGGGAACCACCGCATCGTGACCCTCGGCCAGGCGGAAGAGCGTATCGAAGACCTCCGGGCTGATGAACGGCAGATCACATCCCGCGGCCAGAGACCAATCGCCCCGGGCAGCCTCCATACCGACGGCCAACCCTGCCACAGGGCCGTAGCCAGAGACTTGGTCGCAGACAACCCTCGCGTCCGGGACCAGTCTCTGAGTCCGTCTTCGCTGCGGCTCGTCCCTGACCACCACGACCACGTCTAAAGCGGCATACCGGACCCGGTCCACCACCCACTCGATCATGGTCCTGCCAAAAAACTCCATCGCAGCCTTATCCCCGCCGATCCGCTTCCCGGATCCTCCCGCCAGGATCACCGCAGACCTGATACCTTCCATCCGTTCTCCTCGCAGTCCTGGCGCAGCGCCTGGCGGAGGACGAAAACTGAATCCGGATGGACCTCACCGATACCGATCACGGTATGATCGGGACTTATCGAGGCGGTCTCTTTTCTGATCTCTCTGAAGGCCGACCTGAAGACCGCACGGTCGAAGGACCTCAGCTTCCCCAACCGCTCGTTGGCCAGCCTTTTGGTAATCTTGTTCCCGAGAACGACAAGGGCCGTTCCGCCCTCCATTTTCACCACAGCCCGGCCCTCCGAGATGTCCACCAGCAGATACCCGCCGGGGGTGACGTAGATCCTCCTCCTGCGATCCGACCCCGGGGAGACCTCGGTCACCTCGCCTACCAGCACAGGACCGCGCTTCCAGACCTTATCTCTCGCGTCGGAGACCAAAATCCGGGTCCCCAGCTCCTCGGCCCTCCTGACCAGCTCCTCGTCGGTCCTGATCCGGCCGCCGTAGAGCTCCTCTTCCAAAGCCTCCGCCTCGCCGAAGAATGTTATGCTGCGACGATCGCCACCCACAATCGCCCTCTTCCGGCCGGAGAAAGCCATCACCAGCGACACTATCGCTTCTCCTTCTCTTTCTCCATCCACGTCTCCATCTGCATCTCTGCCGCGTCGACCGTCTGGCTCAGGAGCATGGAAACGGTCAGAGGTCCCACCCCGCCGGGAACCGGGGTCACCCCGGCCGCGACTTTCAGGACGGACTCGAACTCCACGTCGCCCACCACTTTGTCAGCGACCTTGTTGATGCCCACATCGAAGACGTAAGCCCCCTCTCGGACCATATTCTTCTTTATGAGCCCAGCCACGCCTGCTGCCACCACCAGGACCTCGGCTCGCCGGGTATGCTCTGCCAGGTCGCGGGTGTAGACATGACAGACCTGGACCGTGGCGTTCCTGTTGAGCATCATCGCCGCCAGAGGCTTGCCCACCACGTTGCTGTGACCCACGATCACGACCTCTGTCCCTACCAGGTCCACCCCCAACCTCTCCAGGGCACAGATTATGCCCTTGGGGGTACAGGGCACCAGCCTTTCCGCCCCGGCCAGGAGGAAACCCATGTTCAGAGGATGGAACCCGTCCACGTCCTTCTCGGGCGCGATGGCGCTCATGGCCCTGCTGGGATCGAGACCTCCGGGCAGAGGCAGCTGGAGCAGTATCCCGTTAACGTCCTCTCTGGAGTTGAGGCTCTCGATCGTCTCCAGGATCACCGTTTCGTCGGCGTCTTCGGGCAGGTTCACGTTCACCGAGCAGATCCCGACCCTATCACAGGCTGCGTGCTTGATCTTCACGTACATCCGAGACGCAGGGTTATCCCCCACCAGGATCGTGGCCAGACCCGGCCCGAACCCCAGACGCTCGACTCGGGATCTGCTATCCGCCTCGACCTCCGTGGCCATCGCCTTCCCGTCTATGATCATCCCAGCTCCGGATAGAGGGGGTACCTCTGACAAAGCTCGGTCACCTCGTTTCTGACCCTCTTGATGACTTCGTCGTTCTCGATGTCTTGCAAGATGGCACCGATCATCTCGGCTATCTGAACCATCTCAGGCTCCTTCATCCCTCTGGTGGTCACCGCAGGGGTACCGATCCTGATACCGCTGGTGATGAAGGGGCTGGTGGTGTCGAAGGGTATGGTGTTCTTGTTCAGGATGATACCTGCCCGTTCCAGAGCGTTCTCGGCATCCTTGCCCGAGAACCCCACCTCGTTGAGCTTGACCAGCATCAGATGATTATCCGTACCGCCGGACACGAGAGAGAAACCTTGGTCGATCATGCTGTCGGCGATGGTTCTGGCGTTCTTCACCACCTGGAACTGGTAGTCTTTGAACTCCTGGGTGGAGGCCTCCTTGAAACCTACCGCCTTGGCAGCTATGACATGCATCAGGGGGCCGCCCTGCACCCCAGGGAAGACCGCCCGGTCAATATCCGAGGCCAGGTTCTCTTTGCACATCACCACCCCGCCCCGGGGACCTCTGAGGGTCTTGTGGGTGGTGGTGGTGACCACGTCGGCATAGGGGATGGGCGAAGGATGGACCCCTGCCGCCACCAGGCCCGCAATGTGGGCGATGTCTGCCATGAGGTAGGCGTTCACCTCGTCGGCCACCTCCCGGAGGACCTTGAAGTCGATGGTCCGAGGATAGGCCGAGGCCCCGGTGACTATGAGCTTCGGCGAAGACTTCCTGGCGACATCCAGGATCTCGCCATAATCCAGCATCTCCGTCTCCTTGTTTACCCCATAATGGACCGTGTTGTACATCTTGCCCGAGAAGTTGACAGGACTGCCATGAGATAGGTGTCCTCCGTGGGTCAGGCTCATCCCCATTATGGTCTCGCCGGGCTTGAGCAGGGCCAGGTATACCGCCATGTTGGCCTGGGACCCGCTGTGGGGCTGGACGTTCACGTGCTCCGCGCCAAAGAGAGACTTGCACCGATCCCGGGCCAGATTCTCGGCCACGTCCATGAAGGTGCATCCGCCGTAGTACCGTTTGCCCGGATAACCTTCGGCATACTTGTTGGTCATCACGTTGGAGTAGGCCTCCATCACCGCCAGGCTGGTGAAGTTCTCGGCGGCGATCAGCTCCAGGCAGTTCCGCTGCCGTTCTAGCTCGTCTCTGATCGCGGAGGCGATCTCGGGGTCAACATCATCTAAGAAACTCAATCGAATCACCAGTGTCAGGTTTGCCAAAGAGAGGATCTCTTAGAGGCAAAATATTATGGTACCTAGAGCGTACTATATTTAAAAGGGCCTCCTATGGCAGATGCATGTTGAGACGGGCGAGGATGATAGCCGATTTCCAGTTCGGACGTGGTTCGGGGTGGGCTCTCTTCCCGGAGGGTACCACCTACAAGCTCTCCAACACGAAGAGGCTGAGGTACCTCTACTCTGCCGACGAGAGGATCGCTACCGTACGGGCCAAAGACGGGCTTCTGACCTTGAGCATGCTGGGAGCGCGGAGGCTCTACGACCATCTGTTCGCACCCAGGCTCCGGGTGACCGCATCTCAAGAGGCCGCTCCCTACGTGGCCAGAGGAGGAACCCTATTTGCAAAGCACATAACCGAGGTCGACCCGGAGATCAGGGCGGGAGAGGAGGTGCTGGTGGTGGACGAGGAAGGGAGCCTCATAGCCACGGGCAAGGCGCACCTCTCGCCGGAAGAGATGATCCAGATGAACCGCGGCCCTGCGGTGAAGATCAGGAAGGGCGCCGACGAATAGAAGTGGTCCCGCCCCCGCGGTCCAGCTTGATAAGCTTCAGTCCCAGTTTCTGTGCGTACGGCTCTTCTTTGACCCGTTTGCGGATCGCATCAAAGACTTCGTTATTCATCGTCATACCGCCAGGCTACCTTCTGAAAGGCGAGATGGCCCGGAGCTTCTCTGCCGACTCCCGGATGACTTCGGCGGCGCGCTCTGTGTCTTCGGTCGTGTTATCTCGTCCCAGGGTGATCCGGAGAGAACCGTGGGCCTCTTCGGGCTTGAGACCTATCGCCGTCAGCACATGGCTGGCCATGGTCTTCCTGGAGGAGCAGGCGGATCCCGTGGAAGCCGCTATGCCTCTGGCGTCCAGATGGAGCATCAGGGCCTCGCCCTCCACGTGGAGAAAGCCCAGATTCAGGTTGTTGGGCAGCCTTTTCATCGGGTGGCCGTTGATCCAGGCATCTTCGACTTCTTCCAGCACGGTCTTGGCCAGCCGGTCTCTCATCGCGGTGAGCCTCACCATCTCTTTTGGCATCTCTGCCTGGGCAAGCTCTGCCGCCTTGGCCAGGCCCACGATGCCGGGGACGTTCTCCGTGCCCGACCGGAGGCCTTGCTCGTGGCCGCCGCCCTGCGTGATGGGCTCGATCTCGGTGCTTTTTCTGATGTAGATGGCGCCTACCCCTTTCGGGCCGTAGAGTTTGTGGGACGATATGGAGAGCAGGTCCACGTTAAGGTCGTTTACGTCTGCGGGTATCTTGCCCACTGTCTGGACGGCGTCGGTATGGAAGGGGATGTCCCGGTCCCGGGCGATCTTCCCTGCCTCGGCCACGGGCTGGATGGTACCGATCTCGTTGTTGGCGTGCATCATGGAGATGAGGATGGTATCTTTGCGTATGGCCGATTCCAGGTCTTCTATCCGGACGATCCCCTCTCTGGTGACCGGGAGGCAGGTGACCTCGAAGCCCCGGGACTCCAGGTAGCGGCAGGGTTCTAAAATCGCCGGGTGCTCTATGGCGGTGGTGATTATATGCCTGCCTCGGTCCCGGTTTCTCATGGCCACGCCCTTCACGGCCATGTTGTCCGACTCGGTCCCGCCGCTGGTGAAGTAGACCTCATCGACCTCGGCGCCAATGAGTTCTGCCACCCTGGCCCGGGACTCTTCCAGCACCGTCTTCGCCTCCCGCCCGATGGAGTGGAGGCTGGAGGCGTTGCCGTAGGTCTGGGTGAAGCAGGTGTGCATCGCCTCTACCACCTCGTCTGCCATGGGCGTGGTGGAGGCATGATCCATGTAGATCCTCTTCATGCCGGGTATTTAGCAGACGCATACGGTAAATAAACTACGTGGGTACGATGACAACCTATAAGTACGCCCCTAGCAGAGGCGAAAATATGCTTCTTTTGGACCCGTTAATCGCCGCAGGAATGATCTTGATCGCGGTGGGCATCTTCCTGACCCTGGTATCGGCCCGGGCAGGGATCCTCCTCGTCGGGCTGGGTACCGTAGCGACGGGCGCATTTCTGTTCATCATCGTGCCCAACGGGTTCGTTCCCTTCTCCATACTCTTCAACGGGCTGCTGGTGGTATGTGGTCTCTGGATGGTAATGGTGAGTGCGAAAAAGGAGTGCGGCTGTAGATAAAGTTTATATGGGGTATGTTGCATCCTCGTCTCCATCGGAGGGGCCATAGGGTAGCCTGGCATCCTACAGGACTGGGGGTCCTGTGACCGGCGTTCAAATCGCCGTGGCCCCACATTACTGTTCTGAGGGTATCGATTTTTCATAAATCTAAATTCGTCGATAATATGGCAACCTGTCTGAGGTTGTCGTTCGCACCGCTCTCCGCCTTTGGTGATGACCCGCGCCCCTCCACCGGTGGCGAGTCCTTTTAGTTGAGGGAATCCTATATGGATGCAATACGTCAATCAAATCTTCTCCCAAGAATCTTTTATATCATTAACAATCGTGGTATTGTAGCCATATGCCAGGAGGGTGAAAATTGAAGAATAATATCAGGATCTATATCGCTACGTTGACGGTTTTTTTTTGCTAATAGGATCTATAGCGCTGCCTACTGGAGCATTTAGTGATGATGGAGCACCCGAAGAAGCATGGAGCTCTTTCGACTGCCAGTTTTTAAATGCAAAAATATACGACATCACCGGAAAATATATTTGCACAAAGGAGGGCTTCTTCACTGATCAAGAGGGAGTAACAAGATCTACATATCAAAAAAAAGGTGATATATGGACTTTTGAGCAGCATTGCTCATTAGTGCGGGTAACTGTCGAGGAAAAAGACGGAAAAATGTATCACCTCGTTGGATCTGCGGTAGGGGAACAAGTAATTCTTGTTTTCAATGGATTTGATGAGTGGATGGGGAAGAACTTTACTACTCAAAAGATCTACGATGGATTTATTCCGGTACGTTTACTAGATTCAGATCAAATGAAAATTATGGACGACGGAGCTATTGTCTTCAGTGCTCTAGGCAATGGATATGATAAAGACAACAGGATCGATTTTAGCTTAGTCGAAACTGGGGTACTGGTGCGTATATCTGATTGAGAGGCAGGAACAGACCATTATAATCGCCAACGGTTGCGACATAAAAATGTATTCGCTTATGTCTGCAGATCTATGATAGTTGTCGAGTATAACTCATAGCCACCCCTTATTGGAGTAATAGCTCCGGGGTTGCTATGGGCCCCCTCACACAGATCAAGGCGTGGATGAAGACCCTGCCAGGAAGCAGCAAGTGGCTGTTCCCTGGCCAGGGTGGTAGGCATATCACAGAACGACGGATAAGGCAGATTGTGGATCGAGCAGCGAAGAAAGCCGGGATCCAAAGAGCATATGGCCACGATAAGAATGGGCGGCCGTTGTATGCGGTATCACCTCACTCTCTGAGGCATGCCCATGCGGTCACTGCCTTGGACGCTGGAGTGCCTCTGAACGATCTCCAGGCTCAGCTGGGGCATTCCAACCTGGAGCACAGGAAGAAGTCGTATGAGCGGGCCAAATTCGGACTGTGTGATTAATTTTTAAATTAGCTCTTCGGCTTCAATGGGGCGACGACTTCTCGGCCATAGAAAGCTCGCAGAGGCGTCGGCTTCACTCCTCCAGCCATCCCATCGTCACCCAATAGGCGAACTCGTGGGTCCACTCCTCCTTGTTCATCTCCACCAACTTACCGAACCTCGCCCTCATCATCTCATGCACCCCTTCCTGCTCTGGATAGGAGCGCCTAGTCTCTATCGCCTCCGCCAGGGTCCTGCCCAGCTGGAAGGCCTCCATCTCTGCCACGTCTAGGGGTTCGTTCATGTTCGCGCCCGCGCTCCCCACGGCATCGGCACCCATGGCCACCAGGATCCTGTTGATGTACTCGGTGACCTCTTCGTGACCTTGGCTCCCCGCGGTGGAGACCGCGCAGCCGTACTTGCCGTGGAGAAGCTGGCAGTGTATGGAATCAGACATCCTGTCTATCAGCGTCTTCATCTGAGCGGTGACCGACCCAAAGTAGACCGGCGACCCCAATACCAGTCCATCGCTCGCCAGGATCTTATCGTACAGCTCCTGGAAGTCATCCTCATGAATGCACCTCCCTGTCTTGTAGCAGGTCCCACAAGCGTTGCAGTACTCTATCCTCAGTTTGCAGAGGTCCGCCAGCTCGGCCTCGGCGCCTGATACTTTCACCCCTTTCAGGACGGCCTCGACCAGACGGAGGGTCTGGCTCTGAGATCCTCGGGGGCTTCCGTTGATGCCTAAGATCTTCATCAAACACCTCGTGTTTCTATCAAAATCCATATAAATTTATATCTGGCGGTGGTCTTGCATAAGTACTCCATTGAGATTCCCGGCGCAAGATCGCCGCCGCCGACCACCAGATCGGTTCTTGCCGTATGCTTCGATGTTCCCTCTTTACAGAAGACGCTTGGATCTTTGGCATGCCGTCTTGAAATGATCGCCGCCTGAACGGCTGCTTGTCTCATTGTTGATACGATACCGGTCCAACTTGATGGGCGATCATGGGGACGAACCAACCTCGAATGGCGTAGCTTTCAGTATCTTTATTTTTCCCGATCACTTTGACGGTCCAAGTTCCAGGCAACGGCCTAGCCACCTTCAACATCCCTGATGATGTGCTCTCAACCTCGATGCCACTGGGGTTGAGCAACTTGAATTCCAGATCGAGATCACTTGGATTCACCAGCAAAAAAAAGAGCCCTACCTTTTCCGGCACCAAGATAATGTGCTCGTCGATCTGACCCTTAGATATCATTCCACCTATCTGGACTGTAGATGACGCATCAGGTAGATCTACCGGTTTCATAGAGATTTGAACCAGGTAATATCCGCTGTATTTGACGTCTGATCCGAAGGATTCGACCTTCCATGTTCCTGGCATGGGATTTGCCACCAATTTGGACTTAACCTGGTCTGAGTTGTGAGATGTGGCATGCCAGATCTCTTCACCCAGGGGATTTGAGAGGATGATCTTTACGTCGTCTTCAGAAAGAGACCTTGCGTCCAGATGGAGGTTGATGGTTCCTTGCGGCACGTTCAGGCTGTTCTCCTCGGCCTCATCCAGAATGACATGTCCTGCCAAGGTGTCATTGAAGATCGAGCTGCTTTGAGCCGATGGGGTTTGAGCCAGGGGTGTTTGGATTAAGGAAAACGGCCCTTCTATCAGATCGATCCAACCGGAATAATATCCGCTTCTCTTCACATCGACTCCTTGAACCTCGACCGTCCAGTCTCCTGGCATGGGAAAAGCAACACTCTTCGATCTGGTCTGATCTGGTCCATAAGAGGTCGAATGCCAGACCTCTTTTCCCGTTGGGTTTTGGATGGTGAACTTTATGTCGTCGTTGTTGAGGGCTGAAAAGCCTAGGGTCATGTGTACGGAACCTGGCGGAACGTTGAATCGGTGGATTTTGACCTCACCGTCCGAGACGAAATTCACAGAGTCAGAGCCAGGCATCAAACGGGAGGGGTCTTGGCTCTGGGATGGACCCTGTATTCCGATCAACTGAGTCCAGTCCAGCTCGTACTTTCCATGGTGCCCCAAATCTATTTATACTATCCCCTAATATAATTTCCTTCATTGGGGTAGCATTGGAGGGAGTTATACGGTATCGGAAACCACAGAC
>Ga0209121_10003412_pt1 | contig 15413 bp, 12 predicted proteins | sample Cruoilmetagenom3_FD_187292 | JGI IMG/M metagenome (GOLD analysis project Ga0209121, IMG submission 187292) | Oil polluted marine microbial communities from Coal Oil Point, Santa Barbara, California, USA - Sample 3 (SPAdes) (version 2) | ecosystem: Environmental > Aquatic > Marine > Oil seeps ...
CGACAGCGTCTTGGTGATCGCAGCCGTGAGAGTGGTCTTACCGTGGTCGACGTGACCGATGGTACCGATATTGACGTGCGGCTTGGTGCGCTCGAACTTTTGCTTTGCCATGTCTACCTACGCCTCCCCGCCGTTTTTGGCGATGATCTCTTCGGCCACGGACTTCGGAACACGCTCGTAGGCCTGGAACTGCATGCTGTACACCGCGCGGCCCTGAGTGCGGCTGCGAAGATCGGTGGAATAACCGAACATCTCGGACAGAGGCACGCGAGCCTTGATGACCTGCGCGCCTGCACGAGGCTCCATGCCGTCGATGTGCCCACGACGGCTGGAAAGGTCGCCCATGACATCGCCCATGAACTCCTCGGGGGTGACGACCTCGACGGCCATCATCGGCTCAAGAAGTACCGGTGAGGACTTGCGCAGACCATCCTTGATCGCCATGGAGCCGGCGATCTTGAATGCCATCTCAGAAGAGTCGACATCGTGATACGAACCATCGATGAGCTCGACCTTGACATCGACAACCGGGAATCCGGCGACAACACCGGAAGTGATGGCCTCCTGGATGCCCTTATCGACTGCCGGGATGAACTCCTTGGGGATCGAGCCACCGACGATCTTGTTGTCGAACTCGTAACCATCGCCGGGCTTCTGGGGCACGACGTTGATGATGACGTGACCGTACTGGCCGCGACCACCGGACTGGCGGGCGAACTTCATGTTGACGGACTCGACCAGCTTGCCAGCAGTCTCGCGATACGCGACCTGCGGCTTACCGACGTTGGCCTCGACCTTGAACTCGCGCAGCAGGCGGTCGACGATGACCTCAAGGTGCAACTCGCCCATGCCCGCGATGATCGTCTGGTTGGTCTCCTCGTCCGTGCGGACACGGAACGTGGGGTCCTCCTGAGCAAGCTTAGCCAGTGACGAGCCGAGCTTCTCCTGGTCGACCTTGGTCTTGGGCTCGATCGCGATGTCGATGACCGGATCCGGAAACACCATGGACTCAAGCAGCACCGGCGACTTCTCGGCGCTCAGCGTGTCGCCCGTGGTCGTGTTCTTGAGACCGACTGCGGCGACGATGTCACCGGCGGATGCGTTCTCCACATCCTCACGAGTGTTCGCATGCATCTCGAGCAGACGACCGATGCGCTCCTTGTGACCCTTGGTGGAGTTGAGCACGTAAGAGCCGGCGTCGAGCGAGCCGGAGTAGACACGGAAGTAGGTCAACTTGCCGACGTACGGGTCGGTCATGACCTTGAATGCGAGAGCGGCGAATGGCGCTTTGTCATCCGCAGGACGCTCGACTTCTTCGCCCGTCTTGATGTCCTCACCCTTGATCGCCGCGATATCGAGCGGTGACGGAAGGAAGTCGAGAACTGCATCCAGCAGAGGCTGAACGCCCTTGTTCTTGAACGAAGCACCACAGGTGACCGGCGTGACCGCGCAATCGATGGTGGCCTTGCGAAGAGCAACCTTGAGCTCGGAGCTGCTGATCTCCTCGTCGTTGAGGAACTTCTCCAGCAGATCATCGTCGTACTCAGCGGCAGCCTCGAGAAGCTCATGACGGTACATCTCAGCATCGTCAGCCATCTCGGCGGGAATCTCCTCGACGGTGGGGTTGATGCCGTTGTCGTCCTCGTTGAAGTGAACGGCGTTCATCTCCACGAGGTCGATGAGACCGCTGAAGTGGTCCTCTGCACCGATCGGGAGCTGAAGAAGAACCGGCTTCGTCTTGAGGCGGTCCTTCATCATCTGCACGACGTTGTAGAAGTCGGCACCGGTGCGGTCCATCTTGTTGATGTAGGCCATACGCGGGACGCCGTAGGTGTCCGCCTGACGCCAGACGGTCTCCGACTGGGGCTCGACACCGCCAACGGCACAGAAGACGGCTACAGTGCCGTCAAGAACGCGCAGGGACCGCTCGACCTCGACAGTGAAGTCAACGTGGCCGGGCGTATCGATGATCTGGATACGATGGTCCTTCCAGAAACAGGTGGTTGCGGCAGACGTGATCGTAATGCCGCGCTCCTGCTCCTGAACCATCCAGTCCATGGTTGCAGCGCCGTCGTGGACCTCGCCGATCTTGTGCGACTTACCCGTGTAATACAGGATTCGCTCGGTCGTGGTCGTCTTACCGGCGTCGATATGCGCCATGATCCCGATGTTGCGGGTTTTGGCGAGTGGGTACTTCTTGGGCGCCATTTGGCCTATGACCTCAGTCTTTCTTGGTACGTGCCGCTTTCGCGACGTCGGACGTTACTCGAAGAAATCAGTACTACCAGCGATAATGGCTGAACGCGCGGTTGGCTTCGGCCATCTTGTAAAGGTCTTCCCTCTTCTTGACGGAAGCGCCGGTACCGTTGGATGCATCCAGAATCTCGTTCGCAAGACGCTCCGCCATGGTCTTCTCACGGCGAGCGCGAGCGTAACCGACCATCCAGCGGATGGCGAGCGTGGTGGAACGACGCGAGTTGACCTCGATCGGCACCTGGTAGGTGGCTCCACCAACACGCTTCGGCTTGACCTCAAGGGTCGGACGAACGTTGTCCATGGCCTTCTTGAACGTGGAAAGCGGGTCGCCACCGCTACGCTGCTCGACGATGTCGAAAGCACCATAGACGATACGCTCCGCGGTCGACTTCTTGCCGTCCAACAGAACTTTGTTGATCAGCTGCGTGACGAGACGGTTGTTGTACACCGAATCCGGCATTACCTCTCGTCTGCTTGCTGCTGCGCGCCTGGGCATTGATCAATCTCCCTCTATCGTTTCGCGTCCCACACAAGTGGCGGAACGCACGTGTCGTGTTCCTACTAGGGCTTTTTGACGCCGTAACGCGAACGGGCCTGACCGCGATCGCTCACTCCAGCGCAGTCGAGTGCCGCGCGGATGATCTTGTAGCGAACACCCGGGAGGTCCTTGACTCGTCCACCACGCACGAGCACGATGCTGTGCTCCTGCAGGTTGTGACCGATACCAGGGATGTAGGCGGTGATCTCCATGTGGTTGGTCAAGCGCACACGCGCAACTTTGCGCAGAGCGGAGTTCGGCTTCTTGGGCGTCGTAGTATAGACACGAGTACACACGCCACGCTTCTGGGGGTTACCCTTCAACGCCGGAGTGGCACTCTTCTTCTTCGCCGCCTGACGGCCCTTGCGGACCAGCTGATTGATAGTAGGCAACGCACTCTCCTTATCTCGTTCCCGCACGGTCTATCGTTACTGAGCGCCCACGTCACACCACATGGAACGCCAAGCATAGAGTCACAAGGTCGCACTCTAGCAAACGTCCATCGGCGTGTCAAACGCCACGCACCCGGGCGTATCTATATTCCCACGTCGTGCCAATACCATGTCGCTACAAACGAAGCGGGCGCCCCACCGATGAAGGCGGAGCGCCCGTCGTGTTCGCTCGTCCCCTATGCCACAGGAGACTTGAGCACGAGGCCCTTTGTGGCCAAGTGCTGCTTCACTTCTTCGACGGCTTTCTGCCCGATGCCGACCAGCGCGAGGAGCTCGCCCTCGGTGCGACCCATGACATCGGCCACGTTGCCGATTCCCGCCTCGTTGAACTTGGTCACCCAACGAGTGGAAACACCCAGATCGTCGAGCGGCATGTCCATGACTTCGCCCGCATCTTCTGCAGACACTGCAGGTGCGGCAACCTCAGGCTCGAACGTGATGCCCTGGAACGCAGTGACATCGACATCCTCGTCGGTCTGCGTGGTGCCCAGATCCGCGAAGAATGCTGCGGCCTCGGTCGGAGACAGACCAGCAGTCTCGTCCGGCATCGGCCCAGGAAGCATCGACTCGATCTCCTTGAGCTCGTTGGGAGCGAAATCAGGCAGCGGACCCTCTGCTGCAGCGCTCCACTCGGCCTTCTTGCCCTTGTAGGTCAGGCTCACGTTGCGATAGCGGCGCATACCCGTTGCTGCCGGGATGAGCTTACCGATGATGACGTTCTCCTTGAGACCTCTGAGGTGATCCTCTTTGCCTGCGATGGCGGCATCGGTGAGTACGCGCGTCGTCTCCTGGAAGGAAGCGGCGGACAGGTAGCTCTCCGTGGCCAGCGAGGCCTTGGTGATACCCAGGAGCACCGGTGCACCAGCGGCGGGCTCAGAGCCATCCGCAAGCAGACCTGCATTGACGTCCCGGAAGATGAATCGGTCGGCAAGCTGGCCGGGCAGGAAGTCCGCATCGCCCGGCTCGAGAACGGTGATCTTGCGCAGCATCTGGCGCGAGATGACCTCGATATGCTTGTCGTTGATATCGACACCCTGGCTCGCATACACCTTCTGTACTTCAGCCACGATGTAGCGAAGCACCGAATTCGGCCCCCTGAGGTGCAGGAGGTCATGGGGGTTGATCGAACCTTCGGTCAACTGCTGACCCAGTTCGACGGTTCCACCATCTACGACACCTGGACGCATGCGGGCACGACGGGAGACGATGTACTCCTCCGCGTGGCCTTCGGCATCCGTGACGGTGAGCGTACGAGTCTTCTCTTCGGCTGTGATAGCCAGCGTACCGGCCACCTCGGCAAGGATCGCCTGACCCTTAGGCTTACGAGCCTCGAAGAGCTCGGTGACTCGCGGCAGACCGTGCGTGATGTCCTCACCTGCGACACCACCAGTGTGGAAGGTACGCATCGTGAGCTGGGTACCGGGCTCACCGATCGACTGCGCGGCGATGATGCCGACAGCCGTACCGATGTCGACCGGACGACCACTCGCGAGATCCCAGCCGTAACAAGCCTGGCAGATACCATGGCGCGCATGGCACGTCATGACGGTTCGAGCGGTGACCTCCGTGACGCCCGCAGCAGCGAGTTCTTCGAGTTCAGCGTCCGAAGCGAGATAGTGACCGGCATCCTTGAGGATCTCTCCCGTATCGGGAGCGACCACAGGCTCCAGCAAGCAGCGTCCCACGAGGTTGTGATCGACCGCGTCGGGGTTGTTCTCGGCGTGGATCGGGTAGACGTTGCCCTCATCCGTACCACAGTCCTGTTCGCGGACGATGACATCCTGAGCGACGTCAACGAGACGACGCGTCAGATAGCCGGAGTCAGCGGTACGAAGCGCGGTATCGGCGAGACCCTTGCGAGCACCGTGTGTCGAGACGAAGTACTCGAGAACCGTGAGGCCCTCGCGGAAGTTCGCCTTGATCGGACGGTCGAGGATGTCACCCTGCGGGTTCGCCATGAGGCCTCGCATACCAGCCAGCTGACGAATCTGCTTGATGTTACCTCGCGCACCAGAGGACGCCATCATGTAGATGGGGTTGAACTTGTCGAACGAGTCGGCCATCGCATCACCGACATCGTCGGTCACGCGGGTCCATACATCGACGATCTGACGGTGACGCTCCTCATTGGTGATGAGGCCGCGATCGTACTGAGCGAGGATCTTCTCGACCTTCTCCTCACCGCCGGCGATGATCTCGGGCTTCTCTTTGGGGATCTCTGCGTCGTAGACCGAAACGGTCACGCCGGCACGAGTCGCGTAGTGGAAGCCAAGACGCTTGATCTCATCGAGGATCCCACCCATCTGCGTCGTGGAGTACTTGCCTGAGCAATCCTCAACGATGCGGGAGACACCCTTCTTGTCGACCTCGCGGTTCACGAACTGATAGGTCTCGGGCAGCGAACGGTTGAACGTGATGCGTCCGACCGTGGTCTCGATACGCTCGCCTGCCTCGTGCTTCTCGAACTGAGCCTTGCCATTCTCGTCCAAGAACTCTTCGACCATGGGCTCGGTGAGGCGCACCTTGATCTTGGCCTGCAGATCGAGACCGGAACGGCTGTCGTATGCGAGAAGGGCTTCATCGAAGCTATAGAAGGAACGTCCCTGGCCGGGCATGTCGGGACGCTCTGCCGTGAGGTAGAACAGCCCGATGACCATGTCCTGCGACGGCACCGTCAGCGGACGACCGTGCGCAGGCGACTTGATGTTATTAGTAGAGAGCATGAGCACGCGCGCCTCGGCCTGTGCCTCAGCGGACAGAGGCAAGTGAACCGCCATCTGGTCACCGTCGAAGTCGGCGTTGAACGCAGTACACACCAGCGGGTGCAGACGAATGGCCTTACCTTCTACAAGGATCGGCTCGAACGCCTGGATTCCCAGACGGTGCAGCGTAGGTGCACGGTTGAGCAGGACGGGGTGCTCCCGAATGACCTCTTCGAGAACGTCCCAGACCACGATCTTACCGCGGTCGACCATGCGCTTCGCGCTCTTGATGTTCTGAGCGTGCTCGAGATCGACCAAGCGCTTCATGACGAAAGGCTTGAACAACTCGAGCGCCATCGCCTTAGGCAGTCCGCACTGGTGCAGCTTAAGTCCCGGGCCGACCACGATGACCGAACGGCCGGAGTAGTCGACTCGCTTTCCGAGAAGGTTCTGACGGAAACGACCCTGCTTGCCCTTGAGCATGTCGGAGAGCGACTTCAGCGGACGATTGCCCGGACCGGTGACCGGCCTGCCGCGACGACCGTTGTCGAACAGAGCGTCGACGGCCTCCTGCAGCATGCGCTTCTCATTGTTGACGATGATCTCAGGAGCGCCCAGATCCAGCAGTCTCTTGAGACGATTGTTGCGGTTGATGACCCTGCGATAGAGATCGTTGAGGTCACTCGTGGCGAAACGGCCACCGTCGAGCTGCACCATGGGGCGCAGGTCCGGCGGAATGACCGGGATCGCTTCGAGGATCATCCACTCGGCAAGGTTGTTGGAGTTCTTGAATGCAGCAACGACCTTCAGGCGCTTGATAGCCTTCTGACGCTTCTGCCCCTTGCCCTCCTTGATCTGCGTGCGCAGCTCCTCGGCGAGGGCGTTGAGGTCGATGTGGCGCAGCAGATCGCGCACAGCCTCGGCACCCATGCCTCCGCGGAAGTAGTCGCCGTAGCGAACCTTCATCTCGCGATAAAGAGTCTCATCGTTGATGAGCAGTTTGGGCGTGAGCTTCTGGAAGGTATCGAACGCTTCACCGTAGAGGTGGCGCCTGTCGGCGTACTCCTCATCGATATCCTTGATGTCGCGCTCTGCTTCCTTCTCAAGCTTCTTGACCCTATCGGCCACAGGAACGTCATCGTCAACGATGTCGTCCTCTTCCGGCTCGATCTCACCCTTGGCGATGCCGACGAGGCGATCGCGCTCCTCGGAGACTGCATCGATCTCTTCGGCCTTCTCGGCGTCGAGACCCTCAAGGTCAGCGGCCATCTCGTCCTTGAGCATCGAGAGATCCGCTTCGCGATCTTCGTCATTTACCGACGTAATGATCGACGAGGCGAAGTAGAGCACCTTCTCGAGGTCCTTGGGTGCGATGTCCAGCAGGTAGCCCAAGCGACTCGGGACACCCTTGAAGTACCAGATATGGCTCACCGGTGCGGCAAGCTCGATGTGGCCCATACGATCACGGCGCACCTTGGCGCGTGTGACCTCGACACCACAGCGCTCGCACACAATGCCCTTGAAACGGACACGCTTGTACTTGCCGCAGTAACACTCCCAGTCCTTGGTGGGGCCGAAGATCTTCTCGCAGAAGAGTCCGTCCTTCTCAGGCTTGAGTGTGCGGTAGTTGATAGTCTCAGGCTTCTTGACCTCGCCACGCGACCACTGACGGATCTGCTCGGAGCTTGCGAGCCCTATGCGGAGCCTATCGAAGTTATTCACATCTACTTCGAGCAACGTTTACTCCTCCCCGTCAGTGCCGGCGTCGACGTCGAGTGCAGAGATGTCACTGGAGATGAGCTCTTCGAGCGCATCCGTGTCTTTCCCTACACCTTCACCCATATCGCCGAGATCAAGACCGAGTTCCTCGGCCGTCTTGAAGATGTCTTCTTCTTCTTCCTTGAGCTCGATCTCGCCGCCATCCTCAGAGAGGATCTCGACGTCGAGGCACAGGGACTGCATCTCCTTGACCAGGACCTTGAATGACTCAGGAATACCCGGCTCAGGGATGTTCTCGCCCTTGACGATCGCCTCGTACGCTTTGACGCGCCCAAGAACATCGTCGGACTTGATGGTGAGTATCTCTTGAAGCACATAAGCGGCACCGTACGAGTACAGAGCCCAGACTTCCATCTCACCAAAGCGCTGACCACCGAACTGCGCCTTACCACCGAGCGGCTGCTGGGTGATGAGCGAGTACGGTCCGGTCGAACGAGCGTGGATCTTGTCGTCGACCAAGTGCAGAAGCTTCAGGATGTAGATCTGGCCCACGGTGACCTTCTCGCGGAAGGGCTCACCGGTGCGACCGTCGAACAGCGTGACCTTTCCGGCACGACTGACCTCGGGCACGGTGGAGTTATCGGCACTCTTGCCGTAACGCTCGGCGTGCTTGAGCTTCATGTTGTGGTTCGACTTCTCCAGAACATCGGAGATCTCCGTCTCACTGGCTCCGTCGAACACCGGCGTAGCCACGTGGATCGGGCCATCTACGGCATTCTTGGGCTTCGCCTCATCGGACCAGCCGACGTGAGCGGCCCAGCCGAGATGCGTCTCGAGCAGCTGCCCGATGTTCATTCGCGACGGGACACCGAGCGGGTTGAGGATGATGTCAACAGGAGTTCCGTCGGTCAGGAACGGCATGTCCTCGACCGGCAGGATCTTTGAGATAACACCCTTGTTTCCGTGGCGACCAGCGAGCTTGTCACCCTCGGATATCTTGCGCTTCTTGGCGACGTATACACGAACGAGCTCGTTGACGCCGGGAGAAAGATCGTCGCCGGCTTCGCGAGAGAACTTGCGAACCGCGATGACTCGACCGATCTCGCCATGCTTCACCTTGAGCGACGTGTCGCGAACCTCACGTGCCTTCTCACCGAAGATGGCGCGCAACAGGCGCTCCTCGGCGGTCAGCTCGGTCTCACCCTTGGGCGTGACCTTACCCACCAGAACGTCACCGGGGAACACCTCGGCGCCGATGCGGATGATGCCGTCCTCGTCGAGGTTGGCCAGAACATCCTCGCCGACGTTCGGTATCTCGCGGGTGATCTCCTCAGGCCCAAGCTTGGTGTCACGGGCGTCGACCTCGTACTCCCCGATGTGAATCGAGGTGAGGAGGTCCTCCTTGACCACGCGCTCGGAGAGGATGATCGCGTCCTCGTAGTTGAAGCCTTCCCAAGGCATGAACGCGACCATGAGGTTCTGACCGAGCGCAAGCTCGCCAGCCTCAGTGGACGGTCCGTCGGCAAGCACGTCGCCGGCCTCTACCTTGAAGCCCTCTGTCACCAGCGGACGATGGTTGATGCACGTTCCCTGGTTGCTGCGTGTGAACTTGGGCAGAAGGTACTCGTCGATCGAGCCATCCTTGACGCGAATGACCACCTTCTGAGAGTCCACACTCTCAACGACTCCGTCGCGACGGGCACGAATGATCTCACCCGTGTCGACCGCAGCACGATGCTCCATGCCGGTACCCACCAGCGGCGCCTTGGGGCGCGTCAGCGGTACAGCCTGGCGCTGCATGTTCGATCCCATGAGGGCGCGGTTCGCGTCGTCGTGCTCCAGGAACGGGATCAGCGCCGTAGCGACCGATACCATCTGCCGAGGAGAGACGTCCATGTAGTCGATGCGCTTGGGCTCGACATCCTCCGGCTCTCCGCCGGGGAGTCGGCACAGAACGCGCTCGTGAGCGAACTTGCCGGTCTTGGGGTCAAAGCGCTCGCTCGCCTGAGCGATGATGTAGTGCTCCTCGACATCGGCAGTCAGATAGTCGATATCGTCGGTCACCTTGCCCTTGACCACCTTGCGGTAGGGCGTCTCGATGAAACCGTAGGGGTTGATCCGCGCGAACGTCGCCAGCGAACCGATGAGTCCGATGTTGGGACCTTCAGGGGTCTCAATCGGGCACATGCGTCCATAGTGACTGGGGTGCACGTCTCGAACCTCGAAGCCTGCACGCTCACGAGACAGACCACCGGGTCCGAGAGCCGAGAGGCGACGCTTGTGCGTCAGACCGGCCACGGGGTTGGTCTGGTCCATGAACTGCGAGAGCTGCGAAGAACCGAAGAACTCCTTGATGCTCGCCACGATGGGACGAATATTGATCAGGGACTGCGGCGTGATCTCTTCGACGTCTTGCGTGGTCATACGCTCACGAACCACGCGCTCCATGCGGGCAAGACCGATCCGGAACTGGTTCTGGATCAGCTCACCGACGCTACGGATGCGACGATTGCCGAAGTGATCGATATCGTCGATGTTGTAGCCGTCTGCGCTCTCCCAGAGCTTCACGAGATAGCGGATGGCTGCAAGAATGTCCTCGTTGGTCAGCGTCGACTGCGAGTCCTCGAGCGCGAGCTCAAGCTTCTTGTTCAACTTGTAGCGTCCGACCTTCGCCAGATCGTAGCGCTGTGGGTTGAAGAAGAGACCCTCGAGCAGCGAACGAGCGGAGTCCACCGTGGGAGGCTCGCCCGGACGCAGACGCTTGTAGATCTCAATGAGCGCCTCTTCGCGCGTCTCGGTGAAGTCCTTCTCCAAGGTGTTGACGATGCACTCCGAGTTGCCGAAGAGATCCAAGATCTCCTCGTTGGTCTCAGCGATGCCGAGCGCCTTCACGAGAACGGTGACCGGCTGCTTGCGCTTGCGGTCAACACGAACGGAGACGATGTCCTTCTTGTCTGTCTCCAGCTCGAGCCATGCTCCACGAGCCGGGATGACCTTGGTCGAGAAGATCGCCTTGTCGGTGGTCTTCTCAAACTCCTGAGAGTAGTAGACACCGGGCGAACGAACGAGCTGGGACACGACGACGCGCTCAGTACCGTTGATCACAAAGGTGCCGCGGTCGGTCATGAGCGGGAAATCGCCCATGAACACCTGCTGCTCCTTGATCTCGCCGGTCTCCTCGTTGAGGAAGGCCACCTCTACGAACAGAGGGGCCTGATACGACATGTCCTTCTCTTTGCACTCCTCGACAGAGTACTTGGGATCCCCGAACTCATGTCCAGCAAAAACCACCTTAAGGTTCCCGGTGAAGTCCTGAATGGGCGAGATGTCGTCAAACGTCTCGCGCAGGCCTTCTTCCAAGAACCACTGGAAGCTCTTACGCTGGATATCGATGAGGTTCGGTACTTCGAGAATCTCGGGGATCTTTGCGAACGTGCGGCGCTGGCGATAACCTGCGCCGATGACAGGGGAACCTTGTCCGCGGGGCACCAGGCGATTCCTCCTTCAACGTGATAGCGACGGTCATTAGTCGCAAAGTATCAATATACTTTGGAAACCGTCTAGGGTCAAGACTTGAAATATTGGAAGTCGGCACAGAGGGCCGGGCCCGTAATCACAGGCTTCCGGCCACTCTGTACCCCCTCCCCATCTGCGACGCGTGAGCGCCGCTTTCGATCCTTCTTGAACGACGCTCCGTCTTAGGAAAGCTCGACGGTTGCGCCGGCCTCCTCGAGATCTGCCTTCGCCTTGTCGGCGGCGTCCTTGGCGACACCCTCGAGCACAGCCTTGGGAGCGCTGTCCACGAGCTCCTTGGCCTCTTTGAGACCAAGAGAAGTGAGTGAGCGGACGACCTTGATGACACCGATCTTCTTGTCACCGACGGCGGTGAGGACCACGTCGAACTCGGTCTTCTCCTCAGCGGCACCAGCATCAGCGGCGCCACTGGCGGCTGCGACGGCCACAGGTGCGGCTGCCGAGATACCGAATACTTCTTCCATCTCCTTGACGAGCTCAGCGAGCTCGAGTGCAGGAGCGTTCTTTACCCACTCCAGAACCTCATCCTTGGTGATGTTAGCCATCGTTCTATTCTCCTTCTTCCGGGTGCCACATCCTGTGGCGGTCAATACTTCCTATGCGGATCTCGCGAGACGAGACCGCGCTTCAAACCGCGAGATGACTACGCGGCCTCTTTCTGATCCGCAACCGCCTGGAGTGCGCGAGCGAACGCGCTTGCGGGTGCATTGGCCATGGTCATGAAACCACGGACCGGGTTGAGCAGCTGTCCCATGAACTTGGCAACAAGCTCCTCGCGTGAAGGCAGTGCAGCGATCGCCTTGACGGCAGCCTGGTCCACAACGGCGTTGTCGATGAGGCCACCCTTGATCTCAAGGGCTTTGTGAGCCTTTCCGAACTCGGTGAGAGCCTTGGCTGGAGCCACCGGATCCTCACTGATGAACACGATCGCCGTGGGGCCCACGAGATAATCATCCAGAGCGGGCATGGCGAGTTCGCGAATGGCGATCTCGGTCAGAGTGTTCTTGAAGATCTTGATCTCGCCGCCCGCCTCACGGACCTTGCCGCGCAGTTCTTGCATGTCCTTGACGGACAGTCCGCGATAGTCGGCCAGGATCAGGCCGGAGTGAGCGGTGAGCTTCTCCTTGATCTTGGCGACCACAGCAGTGTTCTGAGCATTTGGCATATACTTCCCTCCTTTCCGTCGCGTGCGTGACCCAGGTTCGGATGACTCTTCATCCGACCATGAGCGGGCCGCGCCCCGAAGGTTCGGGAATAACGCACGGCCCCCGCCTAAGTTCAGCGGAGGCCGTGGAAGTTTCCTTCACGTGTACCGCGAGCGGTACATCGGCTCCACCTCGGCTGGCGAGATATCACATCCCCTTAGACCCTGGATAGGGCACCGGCTGTCTTTGGCAGCGGTCTAACACGCATGTCATGGTGCAACGCAGGATTATGCACGGCATTGCGTCGGAACGCAAGTCCGTGCGCCGCACCTACGAGCGGCGTAGTTCGAACCTACTCCTCATTCATGAGGTCGCGCACCATGGTGGGGTCGATCTTGATGCCCGGACCCATGGTGGACGTCATGGTGATGGACTTGATATACCGCCCCTTGGAAGCGGACGGCTTGACGCGATTGATCTCGTCGAGCAGCGTGGAATAGTTGCTCACGATGGCGTCGACGTCAAAGGACGCCTTGCCGATGCCCACGTGGCAGATACCGTACTTGTCTGCACGATACTCGACCTTACCGGCCTTGAGCTCTGCAACGACTCGAGCAACGTCCATGGTGACCGTGCCGAGCTTAGGGTTGGGCATGAGACCACGAGGTCCCAGGATCTTACCGAGGCGACCCGCCTTGCCCATCTGATCCGGCGTGGCCACAGCGGCGTCGAAACCAGTGAACCCGCCCTGGATCTTGGCGACGAGATCATCAGAGCCGACAAAGTCAGCTCCGGCTTCCTCGGCCTCACGGGCCTTGTCACCCTCGGCGAACACGGCGACGCGAACGTCCTTGCCGGTGCCGTTGGGAAGCGAGATGCTGCCGCGGACCATCTGGTCGGCCTGACGGGTGTCGATGCCGAGACGGAAGTGAACCTCGATCGTCTCATCGAACTTGGCCGTCGCGCACTCCTTGGCGAGCTTGACCGCCGCGAGCGGCGAATAGAGCTTGCTGCTGTCGATCTTCTCGACCGCAGCGCGGTACTTCTTACCCTGCGCCATATCAAAAACCTCCTTGTGGTCAACGGGCGGCAGGCGCCCTCCCACACAGTTGCGATCGGATCACCCGATCGCACAGAACGTTACAGCCGAGGATCTAGCCCTCGACGGTGAAGCCCATCGAACGTGCGGTGCCGGCGATGATACGCATCGCAGCATCGATGTCGTTCGCATTGAGGTCAGGCATCTTGGTCTCCGCGATCTCGCGAACCTGCGCACTGGTGACAGAGGCCACCTTGTTGCGGTTGGGCTCGCCGGAACCGGACTCGACACCAGCAGCCTGCTTGAGAAGCACAGCGGCGGGAGGCGTCTTGGTGATGAAGTCGAAGCTACGATCTTCGTAGACCGAGATCTCGACCGGGATGATGGTACCCATCTGGTCCTGCGTCGCGGCGTTGAACGCCTGGCAGAACTGCATGATGTTGACCTGGTGCTGACCCAGTGCAGGACCGACCGGCGGAGCCGGGTTCGCCTGACCAGCAGGGATCTGCAGCTTGATGAAACCAACGACCTTCTTGGCCATGTGTGATGTCACGTCCTCTATACCTGCACCGGATCACGCCGGTGCGTTATCTGACAACAGTTCACATCGCCTAAACGAGAAGCTCCGAAGGGCATCACTCCTTCGGCGCGTAGGCCGATGTACGTTCTAAAGTTTCGCGACCTGATCGAACCCGAGCTCGACCGGTGTCTCGCGCCCAAAGATCGAGACCATGACCTTGACCTTGGTCTGGTCAACGTTGACCTCAGAGATGACACCATCGAACTCTGCGAGCGGGCCGTGTGTAACCTTGACGGACATACCCTCGACGAAGTCAGTCGATGTCTTGGGCTTGGCTCCGGCACGAGCACGCTGCGCGATACGCTCGAACTCGGCACGCGACAACGGAACCGGCTTAGCTTGCGATCCAACGAAGCCCGTTACTCCGGGAGTATTGCGCACGACGTACCAAGAATCCTCATCCAGCTCCATGTGAGCCAGAATGTAACCGGGAAACACTTTCTTCTCGCTTGTAACCCTGCGGCCACCGGCCTTGAGGTCAGTCACGGTCTCTTTGGGAATGAGAACCTCGAAGATCTTGTCCTGCATACCCATGGACTCGATTCGATGCTCGAGATTCGTCTTAACCTTGTTCTCGTAGCCCGAATATGTATGGATCACATACCACCTGCGCGCCATGTGATTACCCGCCAATCTGGCTGATCCAGGTGACCAAACCCAGAGAAGCAGAGTCGACTGCGAAGATGAAGGCGATGAACACTATGAGTGTGACGATCACGACGAGGCTGGAGTTGACCACCTCGGGACGGGTCGGCCACACAACGCGCCGCATTTCTGCACGCACATCACTGAAGTACCGCAGCATGCGCGCCAGCGGATTGAGTTTCTGTGCTTTGTGAGCCTTGGCCATCTCTCATCCATCCTGTCACGCCGTCGAGATCGACGGCTATTCATTCTATCGCCAGAGCACGCAAGCCCATAGCGATCTGAAGTCTCTGGCAGGCCAGGAGGGGCTCGAACCCCCAACATCCGGTTTTGGAGACCGGCGCTCTACCAATTGGAGCTACTGGCCTGCGTCATACCCAGTCTGCCCGAGGAACTAGCGAGTCTCCTTGTGCAGCGTGTGGGTCTTACACCACTTGCAGTACTTCTTGAACTCGATACGTTCTGGGTTGTTCTGCTTGTTCTTCTTCGTAGTATAGTTCCGGCGCTTGCACTCAGTGCAGGCCAGAGTAACGAGCGTTCTCATGCGTCCTCCTAATTTAACCGCGCTCAAACCCTCGGGGGGTGTGCAGGCGCGGTAGGGTACTCTAGCACCCCGTTTTCCGCACTGTCAAACGGCCTTGAGGTCAAGCGGCAACGGGGCCCGGCGGACGCCGGGCCCCGTTCATTGCACGTGAAAACTAAACTACTTCAAGATCTTCGTGACACGACCCGAGCCAACCGTGCGGCCACCTTCGCGAATAGCGAAGCGCAGGCCGTCCTCCATGGCGATCGGGGCGATCAAC
>Ga0209121_10003413_pt1 | contig 15407 bp, 5 predicted proteins | sample Cruoilmetagenom3_FD_187292 | JGI IMG/M metagenome (GOLD analysis project Ga0209121, IMG submission 187292) | Oil polluted marine microbial communities from Coal Oil Point, Santa Barbara, California, USA - Sample 3 (SPAdes) (version 2) | ecosystem: Environmental > Aquatic > Marine > Oil seeps ...
ATTTGATTTCCGAACCTCTATTGGTTGTTTGTCCAGGATGTTTGAGAGAGAAGCAGGAATAACAATAATAGAGCTTACAATAAAACATAGATTAAACTTTCATTTTAAATCTACCGATTATAAAATAGGTAAATTAAAAAATCTATTAGAAGAATTTGGACAAGAGAAATTAAAAATTGATAAGAAAGAATTAGATATCGTTATAAACGATTTAAATCGAGCGTCTTATTTTAGAGCACCTTTTGCACATCCCACACGTGGTGGTAACTATGATGACCTATTAGAATTTAGAAAATTATTATTTGGCAGCGATAAAGAAGAAGATGGATTGTTATATAAAATAATAAAGTATCGAAAGATTTGATATTAAAACAAAACCATGTAATTTTGTATAAATTTTTATATCTTTTAAAACGAAAATGCACTTTAGTCCATAAAAGAAATATTTTTTGCAAACAAAAGTAGAAGATAAAATTTGTCAACAAACCAATATTAAAGAGAATAATAAAAGAAAGTGATATAAACAATGAAAGAAAAAGAGATAATTTCTGGCACAGAAGTCAAATTTAGAGATCTGAGATGGGAAGTGGTTGATATCCAGCCATTAGGAGAGCAAGATCTTTTTCGCTTACGTGGTTTAGAAGAAATTGTTTTAGGTAAAGAAATAGAAATCTTACATCCTTTAGAGGAAATTGAACCCACTACATATAATTTAGATCCTGCGAAAGCTTCTCCCCTTCAAAATTGGTTATTATATCACCAAGCCTTTTTATTAGAGCAATCATTAGGTGATACAGCTATTTTATCAATACAGCCAGGAAGACTAAAATTAGAACCATATCAAATTGTGCCACTTATGAGAGCATTAAAAATGAGTCGTCCACGGCTACTTTTATGTGATGATGTTGGTTTAGGGAAAACCATTCAAGCGGCATTTATAATAATCGAATTGATGGCAAGACGTTTGGCTCACAGAGTGTTGATAATATCTCCAGCAGGTCCTTTGCTTATGCAATGGAAACAAGAATTACTAGAAAGATTTGGATTAAGAGTAGAAATTATAGATAGAAATAAAATTGAAGAAATACGGCGAAAAAGCGAATTGGGGGCAAATCCTTTTGACCAAATACCTTTAGGATTGTCGTCAATTGATTTTTTAAAACAGGAAAGGATTTTAGAACTATTAGATAGAACAGTATATGATATTGTGATTATAGATGAAGCGCATCATTGTGCTGATTCTGGTATCCAGCAAGATAGAGAAGAAACACTTCGTAGAGATCTTGCGAAAGTTCTTGCTCACCGATGCGACATTCTTCTGCTTTTAACTGCTACTCCTCATAATGGAGCAGATAGATCTTTTGCTTCACTTTTAGAATTATTAGATACATCTCTTGTTAATGGCAAAGGAGAAGTCATCCCGGGGAGATATAATCCTTTCGTTATAAGAAGATTAAAGAAACACATAAAAGATTATTTTACAAAAGAGCCTAAATTTAAAGAAAGAAAAACCATACCTATTCCAGTAATAGCTGCTCAAGAAAGGCATAGAAATTTTATTTATTTTCAACAGGAATTATTAAATTTTATAGCTCCTCAATTAAAATCAGCATTTAGAAACCGTCGTTATGGTGATGTATTGGCTTTTATGGCTTTGCTTAAGAGATCTGTTTCTTCTATTTATGCTTGTGTAGAGACACTAAAAGTTGTTAGAGATAGATTTGATAATTTTGCGAGCGAAGAAATTGTAAGTTTAGATAGACATAAAGAAAGAATAAAAACTTTAAGAGATTATGTTAAAAAAATGGAAAAATATGGAATTTTAAGTTTTGAAGAGGAAGAGGATCAGAAAATATTACAAGCGGAAGATATTGCGGAACAATTAGTATTTTTACATAAGAAACAAGCAAAAGAAACTAGAGGGATTAAAAAAGTAGAAAATATAAGGAAAAGTTTAGATAATTTAATTTATTTGGCTGAGCAATCATTACAGTGTGATCCAAAAATAGAAATAATAGGTAAAGAAATAAAGAAAATACGAAACCAGGAACCTAATGCAAATATACTTATATATACAGAATATACTGATAGTCAAAAGGTCTTATGGGAAAATTTAAAATCTATAGACGAGTTAGGGAAAATTCTTAAACTATCTGGTGCTGATTCTGAAAAAGAAAGACAAAATATTACCAACCAATTTTGCAATGAGGATAAAGTTATTCTTATTAGCACTGATGCAAGTGCTGAAGGATTAAATCTCCAGCAAAGATGTCATTATCTAATACATTTGGAATTGCCTTTTAATCCAAATCGTTTGGAACAACGAAATGGTAGAATTGATAGATATGGCCAAATGTTCACTCCCGTTATAAGATATTTATTTTTAAAAGATACTTTTGAAGATAGAATTCTTTTACGTTTGATAGCTAAATATGAGAAACAGAGGTCTTCATTAGGTTTTGTTCCAGATACTCTTGGTATTTCATATTCGTCTGATGCTTCTTGTGAAAAACTTCTAAAAGGAATAATTGAAGAAGAAGGAAAACTTTTTAAGAAAGATAAAAATGAGATTATTTTTGATTTTTCTCATCCAGAGAAAGAAGAAATTACAGGTGCGGGAATAAGGGAACTATTGGAAGAAATTGATAAAAGTTTTAGAGGATATAGAAAAGCTTTGGAAAATAATCTTTGGATGGGTGAATATGGAATAAATTCGGAGATGAAGCTTATTACAGAAGCGGCTGATGCTAATAAAAAAGGGAAAGATTTAACCTTAATGGATTTAAAGAAGTTTGTATTAGATACGATTCGATTTACAGGAGGCGCAGTCAAAGATGGTGAAATATTCGAGATATCTTTGCCTCTTTCTTGGAATTATGGTTTAGAAGGGTTACCAGGATATAATCCCCAGACTCGAAAAATAAAACTTACGGTAAATTTAGAGATTACTAAAGATGATAATGGTGATTCTGTAGGCTTTCTAGGCCGTGCCCATCCTTTAGTAAGAAGTGCGTTGGACAGAATAAAAAATATAGGGTCTACCAAGAAATATATTAATTATTTAGACCCAAGAATATCTGCTGTAAAAGCTAATATTGAAACACCTCAAATTTTGTTCACTTTTTTAGGCTCAATAGTTACTAGAAAAGAGAAAATTTTCGAGAAAGTATTTGCAATAAAGATCGATAAAAATGGAAATATGGAAAAATTATTGTTTCCTCTAGAATGGTCATTTTTTTTAGATATCAATAAAGCGATTAATCCTACCGGAATATGGGAAAATTATTTTTATGAATGGGCAGATAGCTGGAAAGACAAATCATTAGATATGGCTTTAGACATCTTTAAACCTTTTGCGGAAGAGATTATATTAAAAAAGAAAAAAGAGTTAGAAATACAAAGAAATAATATTGAGCAATGGTTTAACAAAAGAGTAGAAGAAATTACGGGTAAATCTATTAGGGGTATACAGTTAGATATCTTTGAAATTTCTGACACCATCAAAACAGAAGAAAACTGGTCTCATATAAATAAACCCTTCGAACGTCTTACCAAATTTTGCCAAGATAAAAAGGTATTAAGGTCAAGACGTTCAGAGGCAGAGACACTTCTAAAAATTTATAAAAAAAGGATAGAAGATATTGAGACATTATCATCTTTTAAAAATAGTAAAGTAAAATCATTAGGTATTTTAATGATAGTACCAGAGGGAGTAAATTAATAATGAGCCTTGATTTATCCTCGATTCAATTCATTGGTTCTGCTTTCCCGGAGCCGTTTGTTAATTTTGATTTAGAAAAAATATTAAACGAAAATAAACTTTTCCCAAAGACTGCCGGTCAGGAGAAAAAACAACTTCATCAAATATGGACTATTTATCGCCGAAAACTAAGAGAAGTAGGTTTATCCTCAGGTCCTCTTAGAGTTAAAAATTGTGTTATTGACCCCTTAGTAGAAATTTTAGGATATAACAATATTGAAAAAGCAGAGAAAGTTTTAACACGACAGGGGAGAGAGGATGGTGGATATCTTCTCAAAACATTTGATAATAAAAGTCAATTAAGAGTATGGACTGCACCAGTAGGAACAGATTTAGAATCTCCCATAAAAAGGGGGCATGCCTATAGATTTAGTTTTATAAAAATTGCCCAGAGAGTTTTATTGGCCTGTCAGGAAAGAGTAGGGATTATTACTGATGGCCAAGAATTACGCATACTTATTTCAGACCCATCAGGTACGGATTCAGAAGTAGTAATAAAATTAGACACTGATTGGAAACGGTCTTATCATGTCCCAGATTCGTTTCGTTTCCTAATATCAATCGTTTCTCCTAATGGAGTTGCATTTTTGCCAGAACTTCTTGATAAAGCTCGCCTTAAGCAATCAGCAGTAACAAAAGAATTGCGAGTTCAAGCACGTCAAGCAATTGAAGGTTTCATTCAAAAAATTTTAGATGACCCTGAAAATATTTCTACCTTAGATAAATATAAGGATAAAGATGATTTAGCTAAGATTCTCTGGCATGAAGGATTAATAATCATATACCGTCTTCTATTTATTTTAAAAGGAGAAGCTAGTAGTGATCCTTTAAAATCTTTTAGTTTTACCGGTTCAACTATATGGAGAAATACTTTTTCACCTACAGTATCTTTAGCATATTATGTCCGTAAATGTCTTGACGAAAATGTAAATACTGGTAACTTTCTTGAAAAAGGATTAAAAACTATATTTTATATATTTAACGAAGGTGTAAAATCGACAGAATTGAATATAGCCCCTTTGAATGGATCCCTTTTTGGAAAAGATTCTGCACCATTTCTATCTCAGTTGCATTGGCCCGAAAAAGCTTGTGCCTACTTGCTTGATAAATTGTTATGGACAATTCCTCAAAGAGGAAGAAACAGAACATCTCGACAAAGAATACATTATGGTTCCTTAAAAATATCTGATTTAGGAAATATATATGAACTGCTTCTTGAATTAGAACCGGGCATTGCCCAAGAAAGAATGTGTCGTCTAAGACGAGCAAAATTAGAAGTAGTCGTTCCATATAATCAAGGTGAAAAATATTTAAATGATACCCTACAAAAAAGCACAGAAAATCCAGAAGTAGGGATTAAATATAAAGAAAAAAATAATAAAAAAACTAATATTAAATGGATAGAAGAAATCAGAAAAGGAGAATATTACTTAAAAACAGGTTTAGGAAAAAAATCATCTGGTAGTTATTATACTCGTGAAAGTTTTGTTCGTTTTCTTGTCCAGGAAACTCTTGGCCCAAAAACAGAAGAAATCTCTCCCAAAGAAAATCCTTATCCTAATAAAATATTAAGAATTAAAGTTTTAGATCCTGCAATGGGGAGCGGTCATTTTTTAGTTGAAGCCTGTAGTTTTATGGCGGAAAAATTATATGAGGCTTGTAGATTATGTGACGAAAAAGCTATGAAGCTTGAAGGAAAGCTGGAAAAAGAAAAAGATTTTAAAATAAAAGAGAAAATAAATAAAGAGATCAATTTTTGGCGTGACAGGATATTAGAATTACCCGATCCCGATGATGAGATGATAAGGTATCTTCCAAGTTCAGCACCTGAATCCTGGCGTTCGGGATTATCTCAAAATAAGGCGTTGGCTTTATGTAAACGATTAATTGCAGTACATTGCCTTTATGGTGTTGATAGTAATCTGCTAGCAGTAGAATTAGCTAAGCTTTCGTTGTGGTTGGAGACACAATCAGAAGGGTTGCCTTTAACATTTTTAGATCATCGTTTGGTGCGGGGAGATTCTATTACTGGTCCATTTTTTGAGCATCTTTTAAAATATCCTGGCAGTCAGAAATCTTTAGAAGGAATTTTTTTAGTAGGCATTAAGGAAAAATTAATAGAAGCATTTAAAAATGCATTACTGGAAATTTGTGAACTTGAAAAAAGTATAGGTATAGACATATCGGATATCGAAAATAAAAAAATATCAAAAGAAAAACTGGAAGATGCATTATTGCCATTTAAAGTTTTAGCAGCAGCTTGGACAGGTGGTGTGATGCTGGGTAAAAATGGATGCGATGATTTTGAATATGGCAGACTTGCTCAAATAATAGCTGAAAAAGGAAAACTCCCAAATAATATTGATTCAAGAAAATTATTAATGATGATTTCCAGAGGATTGGGTATCGAAGAAAAGGGTTTAAATTTTCAGGAAATATTAGAAAGAATTAAACAGAATAAGATTATACCAGCATTATCATATGATTTAGCCTTCCCTGAAGTATTTTTTGAGATAACGGAAAATAGTTTAAAGAGAAAAGGTTTTGATGTGGTTTTGGGTAATCCTCCTTGGGATAAAATGTTACCTGCAGTGAATGAATTTTTAGCTGAATATGATTTAAAAATATTTGAAGGGAAAACAAGATATGAAAGAAAAAAATTGATAAACAAAATATTATCTTCCTCTGATGTTTTAGTAAAGTATAAATCATACATTTCTAATTTTAGAAAAAAGGAACTCATTATTGGTATTTTATATCATTCACAACAGATCGAAGTAGATGGCAAAATGACAATAGGAAAACAAGATTTATTTAGATTATTTGTTGAGCGAACTATTATGGTTAGTAATTCTTTTTCTATGGTAGGTTTAGTAGTACCTAGTGCTTTTCATAATTCAGAAAGCGCAACAGGGATTCGAAAATTATTGATTACAAATAAATGGCTTACAAAATGCATTGGGTTTATTAATAAGAAAAAATTTTTCGAAATATCCTCAGGATTTAAATTTGATTTAATAGTCGTATCCCGCAAGAATAAATTACCTTATATCACTGCGGTTTTTAATCTTGAAGAAGATAAATATTTATTTTCAGATGTTAAGGAATTAAAATTTCTTAGATATAAGTTTAATTTTATTTTTAATACAGGTGGAGAATATTTATCTTTATTAGAACTTGACTCAGTTACAGATCTTGAAATAATTCAATTATGTTTTTTATCAGGCCTATCTTTTAAGACTATTGCAAGTAAACATAATATTAAAATCGGTAGAGAATTAAACATGAGTGATGATTCATGGCGATTTGTAAGAACGGAGAGCTTATTCCCTGTTAAATTTGATCCGCGGATTTGGGATAATGATTATTATCCTACATTAAAAAATAAATATATTCCACTTCACGAAAAGGGTACTTTTGATAAATATAATGATTTGGTTCAAGATTATCCGAGACACTGTGTAGATTTAACAAAGATGTTAGATAAATTAGAAATATTGAAAAGTGCAAAATATTATCGCTTTATTTGTCGCGCTGTTATACATGAAAGCGAGCAATATAAATCAGTTTTTTGTATTATACCTCCAGGTGTAACATCTGGGCATAGTGCAAATACTGAAAAATCTCCTTGGGAACGACCTAATTATTTAGCATTAATCATAACTGCAATAACTAATAGTTTTGGCTTTGATTATATGGCACATGCCTTTATTGGATTAAATTTTAGTCAATTTATTTTTAATAGAATACCTTTTCCAATACATATTTCTTTTAATAATTTTATAGCTCATTCTGTTTTAAGATTAGTATCTAATCATGTTAGATTTGAATATCTATGGAAAGAGCAACTTGGCAATATTTGGCGTGAGCCAAACAAAAAACCTTTTACCTGGCCAGTTTTAGAAACAGAAGAGGAAAGATGGAAGGTGAGAAGCGCAATTGATGCTGTTGTTGCTGATGCTTATAGATTAAATAGAGAACAGTATGAACATATATTAAAATCATTTGACCGAGCAAGCGGTCCAAATCCTTATACGGGCCTTTGTTTGGAAAAATACGATGAATTAAAAAAGATTGGGATGGAAAAATTTACTAAGAAATATGACCCTTATTGGGATATCCCAATTAACGAGGAATTGCCTAAACCAATTATTGAAATCCCTCTTCCAAGAGAAGAAAAGACCCAACAAAGTATGTTTTAATTTTTTGAATTATTTTTATTAATTTATAAAGCCATTATAAATCATTAATTATTAATGAGGAGGCAATATATGGTATTTCATCCAATTAAAGTATTAAATCAAGTAACAGAAGAATACAAAGATTTTCTGTTAACAGAATTTAGAGCCAAAGACCCAAAGCTTAAAGATGCCCTGGAAAGAGAATTAGATAAACCGGGATTTGTGGCGAAGGAACCTTTTTTTCAGGTATATAGGCCATTTAAATTAGGTAAAAGATGGGAAGACCTTCCTATTGAGACTAAATTAGCAAATGTGATGGCTCAACGTACTCATAATAGCCACTGCTTTTTACACCAATCAGAATCAATCGAGTATTTAATGAGTGATAATCCAGATTCTTTAGTAGTTACTACAGGTACCGGCAGTGGAAAGACAGAATGTTTTTTACTTCCTGCTATCCAAAATGCTATTGATGATGCAAAGTCCTTTAAAAAATCTGGATTAACTACAATTTTATTATATCCAATGAATGCTTTAGCTAATGATCAATTGGAGAGAATCAATGATTACTTAAGCAGTGCTGGTTATTCTGGATTAGTGAAGGTTGCCAAGTACGATCGCGGAACATTTCAAGCTGAGCGAGAAGCATTAAGAAAAAATCCTCCTCATATGCTTTTAACCAATTATATGATGCTTGAGTATTTATTAGTAAGACCTGCGGATAGAGAAGATATATTTGCCAATCATAGATGTAAATTTCTTGTTTTAGATGAAGTGCATACTTATCGTGGAGCATTGGGTAGTAATATTGCCCTTTTAGTTAGAAGATTAAAAGCACACCTTAAGCGGGCAAAGCAGGATTGGAATGTTAATTCCGAAAACAATTTATTGGAGAAACGATTTCCTAAATTAGTAATCGTTGGCACTTCCGCTACAATTAAAAGTGAAACAAAAGAATTATCAATAGAAGAAAGCGTTACAAAAAGAGACAGAGATATTCAAGAATTTTTTTCAAAATTAACCGGTGCAGAAGAAACAAAGATTAAAGTGTTGGGAGAAAAATTATTAGATATTTCTATACCGAAAGAAGCCCGGTATGCAAAAGAATATCGTGAGATTAAAATTGATTTTACGGATCTTGATTCAGTTCGACGTGGTATATGTAATCTCGCGGGGATAGAGGAATCAAGAGATATGACTACTGCTATTAACAGTTGTCGGATCTTATGGGATTTAAATAAGTGGCTAATAAAAAAACCAATGTCTGTAACTGAGTTAGTTCAAAAGATTAAAGATACTATTGCCGAGAGGAAAGAATGGAATGAAGATTTAATAGAGAAAGAAGTTAATCTGGCTTTATTAATAGGGGGAGCATTATCTGACGAGATGCCCATTTCTTTAAAGATTAAAGTACATCAGTTCTTTAGAGGAGGATGGAAATTTTATCGTTGTATAAACCCAAAATGCGGAAAACTCTATCCGAAAGGAGAGGAAAAATGTGAATGCGGAAGTCCGACTGCTCCTCTTTATCTTTGCCGTAATTGTGGTGCAGATTATCTTCGTTTTGTTGGTGATGAAGAACCAGAAAAATTACTTCCTGCCAAGAATAAATCTGAAAGACAGGAATGGATGTTATATCAACCGGAAAAATTCGGAGAATTATATGATGAAGAAGAATTTGAATCCCCAGAGGAAGAGATAGGTGTCTCAGAAATGTTGAGTAGTAGGATTGGAAAAAAAATGAAAGGGAAAAATATATTTGTCGGATCTTTCGATATCCAAACATTAACTTTTAACAAAGATGAAAATTATTATCCGATGAAAGTAATATTAGCGCCTGCGCGAAATAGGTGTATGTGTTGTGGAGGGACTGCCGGAAGTCGTAATGTAGTTTCTCCAGTAGCCCTTGGTACTTCTGCAGGAATAAAAGTATTGAGTGAGGCGACAACAGAAGCGCTAAGAGAGTTTCATAAAGATGGACAAAATAAAGATGATAAGGAAAGATTGCTTATCTTCAGCGATTCACGACAAGATGCTGCTCATCAAGCAAGATTTATAGAGTTTGCCTCACGTTATGACCGTATGCGACGTAGAATTGTTCATCTTTTATCTCAAGAGAAAGAGATGTCCATTCAAAGAGCAGTAGAATTATTAAGCGAACTGGGGGAGCAGAACAAAGACAATCCATATGTTCCAAATAAAACTTCGACAAGATGGATTTCTCCTGAAGCAAAACCAAAAATCCAAATATATGAAGAAGCACCATTATTAGATGAAATAGCTGTTAATGCAGGGTACAGGGCAACCATCATAAATTTAGGACTTGTTAGAGTTTATTATAATCAATTAGATGAATATATAAAATTTGATGGCGAAGAAATAATAAAGGATTTAGGATTAGATGAAGATAAATTTTATTATCTATGTAATTGTATACTGGATAAGATAAGAACTTTGGGTTGTCTTAATAGAGAAATACTTACATACCACCCTTCAAATTTAAAATGTAGAGATTATCTTAAATCAGCAGAATGGAATAGAAGTGTAAAACAACCGAAAGGGCTTCCTATGGATTCAGAAGGCAATCTTATCTGCTATCTGGCTAAAGAACAGGTAGCAGAAGGTATAAAAATACATAATCCATGTAGTAAATTGGGTGCAGGGGGTAGAGGTCCTGCTATTAAAAGAATTTTTATTAAATTGATGAAAGATATGAGCAATATTGACCCGAAAGAGGAGCATTTATTAAGAATATTGAATTTTTTACAACAAGGAAGTTTTTTGGTTAAAACAAAATTATATGGTTATAGAAAATCCACTGAATTAGCCCAAATAAATTCAGAAACAATTCGTATTGAAATTGTAGAAGAACCCTTCCGCTTTAAATGCAGTGTTTGCGGGACAGTTATATATAATGGGAAAGTCGGATATCCATGTCCCTATTGTCATGGTAAATTAAGAATTTTTACAGATAAAGAGGTCGAGGAATCTCGATATGTAAGGAGAATTAGGAAATACTCATTGCCGGTGCTTAGTGCAGCAGAACATACAGCACAAGTATCAAATTACGATAGGTTAGAAATTGAAGAGAAATTTAAATCAACAGCAAAAATAGACAAGTTAAATGTCTTGGCATGCTCACCTACTTTAGAGATGGGGATAGATGTAGGTGGATTGGATGCTATACTTTTACGCAATATCCCTCCCAGACCAGATAATTATGCTCAGCGAGGAGGTAGAGCGGGAAGAAAACAGAGAATGGGATTGGTTTTAGGATATGTTCGGAACACTCCTCATGATCAATACTTTTACGATCATCCGGAAGAAATGATTGCCGGAGAGGTAATGATTCCCCAGATAGCTCTTGGTAATAGGGATGTAATTTTACGGCACCTTAATTCAATTGTTTTCAGTGCTGCAGAACCTGGGCTTGCTGGTAAAATGCTTGAATATATCGATCCGAAGGGAGAGATAAAAAAAGAACGAGTCGATGAGTTAATTGACGGTGTAAGCATGCAAATCCAACAGGCGATTGACTTAGCGAAAGTTGCTTGGAGTGAAGATATTCTTAAGGAAGCAAATCTAACAGATAGTGATCTAAAAGAAGAATTGAAAAAATTGCCTAACCGAATAAGAGATGTTTTTAATAGAACCAGCAGGCAAGTAATTGAATTAAGACAAGCATTAGATATTTACTATAAAGAGCTTAAAGGGAAAAAAATTGCGTTAAGATCAGGTGATTTAATAAAGCGCCTTCTTGGTTTATCTACAGTTGGGGGAGAAAGGATAAATGCAGATGACCGCTCTTCGGGTTACCCCCTTAGAAGATTTGCTGAATTTGCAATTTTACCTGGATATGAATTTCCAAGTGAACCAGCAAGCGTTAGACTTTTGGGAGATTTACACGAAGATGAATTAGTTAACGTGGATAGAAGATTTGGTATAGCACAATATCAACCCGGAGCACAAATATATGCCCGAGCTCAACGTTGGAAAGTTATAGGTCTGGATACTTCTTCTCCTTGGAATCCATATGGTGAAAACCAAGGTTGGCCCTATCAAATATGCACAAAATGTGGATTAAGATATAATGCATCTGATCCAAAATGTCCAAGGTGTAGATCGATAGCAGCTGTAACTAAAAATATTATTGGTATGGAATATGCCGGTTTTCTTGCTAAAAGAGATGAATCTCCTGTGTTAGACGAAGAAGAGAGGTATGCCGTTAGAAGTAATGTAAGAATTTATCCTCAATGGAATGGAGAAGTTATAGGTAGATGGAATGTGGGATTAGGATGGGGGTTAAGATTAAGCAAAACAGAGAAGGTAATTTGGTTAAATGAGGGTAATACTCTTCGTAAAAGAGAACGAAAAGAGGATCTGCCTTTACTTCATTCGGAAGCAAAAGGATTTATTATTTGTTCTTCCTGCGGAAAAATAATAAAATCTCAATTATCAAGAAAAAACAATCCTAAAGGGCGCCGGCGTTTACAAAATACTGACGATAGTCAAAATTATTATGGGCATTCATCACAATGTGAAAGAAAAGGACAACCGGGAGATCAACCTATTGCTATTTTTACTGAAAATATGGTAGAAATCCTGCGTCTTTTAGTGCCTATACCGAAAGGTATCGATGATATTTCATTGAAGGAGTGGGGTTTATCGCTGGGTTATGCATTGAGAGCAGGAATGAGGCACCGTTATGCATTAGATGGTAGAGAAATAGAGTTTATAATGGAAGGTCCATGGGAAGCTAAACATTCTGGAACTATCTATAAAAAAGTTTCTTTAACTTTTATTGATCCTCATATTGGTGGTAGTGGGTATTTAATAAAGATAGCTCAAGAGTTTAATAAAGTGGCTGAAGATGCACGAAATTATCTCAAACATAAAGATTGTGAAACTTCCTGCTATCGTTGTCTTAAATCATATCAAAATCAAAGATTCCATAAATATCTAAAATGGCCTAAAATTATTGGCGATTTAGATATGTTAGCATGTTCACCTGTTGAGCAAAGATTATTAGAAAAAGAGGATATTGATAATCCTACCCCTTGGCTTGAAGCATATTCTGCCGGCGTTGGTTCTCCTCTTGAATTAAAATTTTTACATTTATTCGAGAAATATGGTTTAAATGTTGAAAAACAAGTAGCTATACCTTGTGATCGTCCGATATCAGTGGCAGATTTTTGTCTTAAGGATAAAGAGAGAGTAGCTATATATATTGATAGTGCTGCCTTTCATATAGGTAAAAATTTAAGAAGAGACATATTTATACGCAATAAGCTGCGAAATGAGACACCACCCTGGAGAATAATTGAATTAAAAGCTTCTGATTTAGGAAGAATAAAAGAAATTATTGATGATATTAAATCTCTCGATTAAAACTTATGAGTGCCTAAAAATGAATAATTTAATAGAGAAATATAGGGTTTTATTGCTTAGGTAAAATCAATAAATGGAATAAAATATTTATTTAAAAATAAATTTAATAAAAATATTTCTAGAAATATATAATATTTGGTTTTTATGTTATATTGGAGGTATTAGTATGACTTTTATTAAAGATATCTTAAATTCTGCCATACAAAACGATGTTAAACTTCCTGATTTACTTCGTAAATGTAAATTGCTTGCAGCCAGATTAGAAAATGATGATTTTAAAAATTGGGTTGATTCAGAATTAAATGGATATCCATCCCGAGATAATCTACCTTTATATAGAATTATTGATGTAAATTCATATGGTCATCTTAGTGGGCCATTTGGTGCTGGATTAAGAAATATTACAATTCCGTCATCATGTTTACCTGAAAAAATGAGAGATTGGGCAAAGAAAACTTATATAAGTCAATCTATTAGTGTTATAGAAGATATGGTTAAGGGAGGCAAAGATAATTTTCAACAAGTATGGCCTGGTGATTTAGTAGCATTAGTAGCAAATAATATTTATGAAGGTTATACTCTTTATGCTGCATGGCAACGTATTCCCAGGGGCGCTTTTGTTTCCATTCTTGATACAGTTAGAAATAGGATTCTTAGTTTTATCATTGAGATTGAAAAGGAAGCACCAGAAATAGGAGAGAAGTCTCCCGGTTCAAAAACTTTACCACAGGAACAATTAAGCCAAGTTTTTAATAATTTTATAATGGGAAATGTAGGTAATATTGCCTCTGGAGGTAATGAAATAAATCAAGCGAGTATAATGAATATCCAGCAAGGTAATTTTGATAGCCTCAGATTGCTTCTATCTAAATATGGAATAAGCGATCAAGAATTAGATGAACTTAAAGATTCAATTGAAATTGATCATGAAAATAGTGGAGATAAACAAATAGGAACGAAAACTTCGAATTGGATTGGTAAGATGATTCATAAAGCATCTTCCGGAGCTTGGAAAATAGGATCACTTATTGCTAGTACAATTCTTACAAGAGCTATATCAAGTTACCTTGGTTTGCCTATATAGTTTTCTAATCTAGTTGAAATAAATAGGATAGGAATCTTGGTTCTAAGAAAATATGAAAAAAATGAGTTTTGAAATGAGCCAATATACGAGCCATAAAGGATGGATGGAAGCGATTAAATGTTTCAAAAAACCAGATTACATAGATTGGTTTAAATTTACTATGCTTTGGTTCTCTTTCAACAGTTATTATTCGGAAAGATATTCTCATATAGGAGAAGAGAAGAAAGAAATTATAAAATTTGCAAAAGACAATAAAGATTTGTATAAATCGTTGCTTGCTGATGAAAAAACCGATTTCAAAAATGTACTTGAAAAATTTAGGGAAACAAAATCTCCAGAAAAAAGAGAATTTGTAAAAGACATGAAATCAAATACAAATAGTTGTGTTAAATTTGACACTGAAAATAGATCCTGCGAGGATTTCTTTAAAGTATTATATCAGATACGCTGTAATTTTTTCCATGGTGATAAAAGATCAGATTCTGATCAAGATAAGAAATTAATTAAATGGGCTTTCGAATATTTTTGGATATTCTGGGAGAGATTTTTAGATAAAGAACGAATAAAGTAAAAGATATGGGTAGAAGAAAAAAGTGCAAGTCTTCACATTTTACATTAGATAAATGAAATGTGTAGAGGTTCTTTGATAAATTTCAAAATATTCTTCGATTGGAAAAAATAAATACAGGGAAATTATTTTGACTAGAAAAAGAAAAAACAAATTAAAAGATAGTGGGATTAGACTTCATAATTACAAAAAATATCAGAGTAAAAATAAAAATTTGAGAAAGCTATAGAAGAAAAATAAATATAATAGGATTAGGCTTTATATTTTAAAAAAATATTGTAATGATAATAGTATAACAATAAGTTATTTCCTCTTAAGTTATCATTTTAAAAAGTTTTTAATTAATTTATCTATGAGTCCACTCTAAAAAGTCAATTATAGGAAATTATTTTTGGTTTTAAGATGGAAAAATTGTATAATATTTGT
>Ga0209121_10003415_pt1 | contig 15407 bp, 15 predicted proteins | sample Cruoilmetagenom3_FD_187292 | JGI IMG/M metagenome (GOLD analysis project Ga0209121, IMG submission 187292) | Oil polluted marine microbial communities from Coal Oil Point, Santa Barbara, California, USA - Sample 3 (SPAdes) (version 2) | ecosystem: Environmental > Aquatic > Marine > Oil seeps ...
AGCATCGATACCACCCAGTTTTTGATAAGAGTGTAGGCCTTTCGCTGCTGTCTCTAATTGGTCGGCACTGTTGATTCCGCGACTCACATAGATGCGCTTTAACAAGTCAGGTAAATGAGCAGGTAAAACTGAAGTATCGACCTCAGGACGGCGTTGGATCTCTATCATATAAAAATGGGCCCGATATCAATCAGGCCACTCCTTAAATCAAAAACATGGGGAATATGTTGGTAATACAGAAATGAAGATTACTGCTCTAAACGTTGAAGCAGTTGTGCTGGTGGTAAGTAACCACTCACCAATTCACCACTTGCTAGCACGATAGCTGGAGTGCCATTAATACCAAGCTCACGGCCTAATTGGTATTGCTTAGCGATGATCTGCTTTTGCTCTGCTAGGTTTTTACCAGAAGCTGGCATTTGACGATTGACTTTCGCATCGTGCATGGCTTCTTTTGGATCGTCAGAAGCCCAAATTGCCGCCATTTGGTCGGCAACTTGTCCAGTTGCGCCTTGGCGCGGGTAAGCCATGTAGCGAACAGTAATTCCTAAGTCGTTATAGCCTTGCATTTGGCTATGCAGACGAACACAGTAACCACACGTAATGTCAGTAAATACAGTCACAAAGTACTTTTCATTATCGGCTTTATATTCGATAACCGTATCTGACATTGCCGCGACTTTTTCAGCATTCAACGGCGCTTGACGCTCAGCCAAAACATCACTGAACTTGCCGTTGTCGTCCAAAGAGTAAAGAGTACCCGCGATAAAATGATCACCTTCTGGAGAAGAAAAGATAATGCCGCTGTTCGTTTGAACCTCCAGCAGGCCATCAATATCTGAAGGAACGATCTTATCGACTTTAATACCGATTTTTTCAAAGCGCTTAGTTAACGCAGCGGTATCAATAGCTTGAGCTGAAGCAACTTCTACGGCTGTTGATGTTGGTTCTACTTTCGCTTCTGATGCATTACATGCAGTAATCATAAGAGGAAACGCTAATAGAGGAAGACGGCGTAATACGCTCATTAAGTTCACCTTAAAAATAAATGGATTTAAGCACGTGGATGATGCTGAGCGTGAATTTGCTTCAGCCTCTCGGTCGCCACGTGAGTATAAATTTGGGTTGTCGATAAGTCACTATGCCCCAGCAACATCTGTACGACCCTGAGATCTGCGCCATAGTTCAGTAAATGCGTGGCAAAAGCGTGTCTTAATACGTGTGGTGACAGTAATTCAGTATCAATACCAGCCACAACTGAATAGTGCTTAATACGATACCAAAACGTCTGACGGGTCATTTGCTTGGCACGCTTGCTCGGAAAAACCACATCAGAACTATTGTCGCCGAGTAGTTGTGGGCGACCTTGTTCAATAAAAGTCTCTATCCAATCCACGGCATTTTCGCCCATGGGAACCAAGCGTTCTTTACCGCCCTTACCGATAACACGTACTACGCCTTGTCTTAAGCTGATGTTTTCCATGGTTAAGCTGACCAGTTCCGTAACACGTAAACCCGTCGCATAGAGTAATTCAAGCATCGCCTTATCACGAAGCTCAATAGGATCGTTCGGATCAGGCGCTTCAAGCAAGGCATCAACCTGTTCTTCGCTCAAATCTTTCGGTAAGCGTTGCGGCAACTTAGGGCTGATCAACAAGGCACTGGGATCATCTCCTCGAATTTTCTCGCGGTGTAAATATTGAAATAAGCGACGAATTGCCGACAGCATGCGAGCACGAGAAGTCTGCTTAAAATCAGCGTCAGCTAACCAGCCTTGATAATCCTGTAAACCAGAAAGGCTAATGAAGTCGAGGCGATAATTGTTCTTTTCCATCCACGCTAATAACTTGGATAAATCAGTACGATACGAGACGAGGGTATTTTCAGATAATCCTCGCTCCATCCACATAGCATCTAAAAACTGCTCAACGAGACCGTGGTCTGCGCTCTGCCCTTGAGGCGACTGCATAGTGTTACTCACAATATTGGAAACTGTTTTGAGAGTATGCCAGAGCAAATATGAATGCCATAAAAATTACGACTTGAGCGGATAATCGCTGCAATCGAAGTCGATTTATGGTTAGAATTCGCCATCTGAAATTAAAATCGAACGTTTGCTATGAAAATTGGATTATTTTACGGCTCAACCACCTGCTACACAGAAATGGCAGCAGAAAAAATTCGCGGCATAATTGGTGAAGACCTAGTTGATATCCATAACGTGAAAGAAACCCCTCTTTCATTGATGGCGGACTACGACCTTTTGTTGCTAGGGATTTCTACTTGGGATTTCGGTGAAATTCAAGAAGATTGGAATGAGCTGTGGGAAGACATCGCAACCACGCCAATGAAAGGCAAGGTTGTGGCTCTGTTTGGTCTAGGTGATCAAGAGGGCTACGGTGAATGGTTCTTAGATGCGATGGGACTATTGCATGATGAACTGAAAACCGCAGGCGCTGAATTTGTCGGCTTCTGGCCAAACGATGACAGCTACGAGTTTGAAGCATCTAAAGCGTTAACGGAAGACAAATCTCAGTTCGTCGGCTTAGCTCTGGATGAAGATTCACAGTACGAACTCAGCGACGAACGCATCGCAACTTGGGTTGAACAAGTACTCATCGAGTACAGCGAAAAGCTTTAAGTTCAGTTTTCTTAAAGCTAAGCGTTAAGAATTAAGCGCGAGTTTCTAACCCTAAGCCGAAAAAACATGATCGATTAGATACAAAAAGGCCTCATCACTGCAAAGTAATGAGGCCTTTTCTATTCAACTTTATATTGAATACGGGCTAACGATTTAATCTTAACGGAAGATTAAACAGTCTCTTCAGCCATCTCTTGCTCTGTTGCTTTACCAACAAAGAACATACAGATGATTGCTGCAGTCGTTGGCAATAACCAACCCATACCGAACTCAAATAGCGGAAGCATGTTAAGTGCAGATACATCGATACCCGCAACTTTAGCGCCATCAATAAGAGCAAACATCAGTGACACTAAAACAACCACACGGTAAGCCGCTTTTGGATTAGGGAAGCGGCTGCGCAAGAACGTCAGTGCTACCAATGCGATTGCTACAGGGTACAGTGCAAACAGTACTGGAACAGATAGAGAAATCAGCTGAGAAAGGCCAACGTTCGCAACGGTTGCACAAGCTACACCATTGATGATTACCCAAGTCTTGTAAGACAGAGGCGTTAGCGAGCTGAAATAATCAGAACATGCTGAAACAAGGCCGATTGCCGTTGTTAGACATGCTAGCAATACGATCACTGAAAGTACTAGCTGACCAGATGGGCCAAATAGTGATTGAACGTAAAGGCTTAGGATAGCACCGCCATTGTCAGCACCTGCAGCTACTGTTGCACTCGTTGCGCCTAAGAAGAACAAAGAGATGTAAACAAACGCTAGACCAGCTGCAGCAATACAACCTGCGCTGATTAAATACTTAGTCGTTGCCGCGCGATCAGTAATTCCTTTGCTGCGAATCGCATCAACAATCAGCATGCCGAACATCAAAGAAGCAAAAGTATCCATGGTGTTGTAACCTTCAAGGAAACCTTTGGTTAGTGGCTGAGTGATATATTCTCCGTGTGCCGCAAAAATGTCGCCTTGAGGGTTAACAAACACAGCAATCGCCAATACAACTAAACCAACGAATAGTACAGGTGTAAGCACCTTACCAATAACGTCGATTAGCTTACCTTGAGACCATGAGAAGAACATCGCTACAACAAAAAATGCAATCGAAAAGAACGTAAGGTGAGCTTGAGAGGCATCGATGAAGAACGGTTTCACCGCCATCTCATAAGCAACAAGACCGGTACGCGGTGCAGCAAATGCAGGACCAATGATAATAAAGATCAGCACAGCCATAATGGTAGCTGCTCGCTTAGGAAGATCTTTGGTTAGATGACCCCAAGAGCCACCAGCCACAGCCACAGCAACGATAGTGATTAATGGCAGACCAACGGCGGTCAGCAAGAAACCAAACATCGCTGGAAGGAAATGGTCACCAGCTAATTGACCAGCAAGAGGTGGGAAGATGATGTTACCCGCACCTAAGAAAAACGCAAAAAGCATAAAGCCCAATGCCATTATATCTGTTAGTTTTAGACTCTGTTTCACAGATAATCCTTAATTATATTTATGAGTTTATGTTGTGCTTACATGAATGTTACAGCTCAAAGCTGCCAATCAATCTATAAAATAGTCGCGCATAATGACGAAACACTTGGCTAGCTGCAAGTCACCACAAAAAAACACCATATAAATTTGCATATGAGAACTAAAAGCAGTGGATTCCACTGGATACAGAAAAATAGACGCAATTATAAACTAACCACAATTCACAACAATAGCTTTCCAAACAGAACATTGATTCATACAACTAATTAACATTAGAGCTAATCACTTAAAAATTCTCGATACTCAGAACATTCATGAAAGACAAAACAATAGAAACCAAAAGCTTCAATTTTAAAAAATTCTCTATTTACGGTGGACAAAGCGGCATGCCCGTTAGCACCGATGGCGTACTACTTGGAGCGTGGACTAACCTTGCACCGAAATCATCGGTACTCGACATAGGGACAGGAACTGGCTTATTAGCCTTGATGACGGCACAACGCTATGAAGATGCCTCTATCTTTGCGATCGATATTGATCTGCACGCGATTGATGCGGCGACAATCAACATTGAGCAGTCGCAGTGGCAAGATCGCATCTCTCTTCATCATGGCAGTGTGTTAACGGCGGATTTTTCACAAAGATTTGATGCGATTATCTGTAACCCACCCTACTTCAACTCTGGTGAACAGGCGCAGCAAAGCCAAAGAGCAACGGCCAGACATACAGGAAGCTTGGATCACCTTCAGCTTGCCATGCGTTGTTTCGAACTTACCACAGAAAATGCAACCGCAAGCTTCATACTGCCGACTCCAGAAGGAGAAGGTTTCATCAAGCTTGCCCAGCAATGTGGTTGGTATCTAGCAAAACGCCTTGATGTGAAAACAACAAATAAAAAACCCGCTAGCCGAATTTTGTTTGAGTTATCTAAAGATCCTGCTTGCGAGCAAGATTTGCAGTGTGAATCGCTCACGATCCACAACAATAATGGTTATAGCGAGGCATTTATTGCCCTTACTAAAGATTTTTATCTCAAGATGTAGCAAATACCATGTGATCCTAATCACTAATGCTTCTATAATGTCCGACTACTCTTTTTTATCGTCTGCTTTTTGAGGCAGAAACATTTATTGCTTGTGGAGAAACAACAGTGATCAGAACCTTTGCAGAACTCGATCTAAACCAAGAGCTGCTTAAAGCAATTGACGAAATGGGCTACGAACGCCCAACACAGATACAAGCTGAAGCAATCCCACAAGCGTTAGATGGAAGAGACGTTTTGGCTTCTGCGCCAACAGGTACTGGTAAAACAGCATCATTTGTATTGCCAGCACTGCAATACCTACTGGATTTCCCACGTAAGAAATCTGGCCCTGCACGTATGCTTATCCTAACGCCAACGCGCGAGCTGGCAATGCAGATCACCGAACAAGCACGTGAACTTGCTAAATACACCAGCCTGAACATCTTCACGATCACGGGCGGTGTGATGTACCAAGAGCACGCAGATATCTTAAGTACAACTCAAGATATCGTAGTCGCAACACCTGGTCGTTTAATGGAATACATTGAAGGTGAGCGTTTCGATTGTCGTGCGATTGAATGGTTAGTTCTGGATGAAGCAGACCGCATGCTAGACATGGGCTTTGGTCCTGTCGTTGACCGTTTGTCAGCAGAGTGTCGCTGGCGTAAACAAACTTTACTGTTCTCAGCAACACTAGAAGGTAAAGGTATTGAGGGCTTCACTGAAGATCTACTTAAAAACCCAGCGGAGATCGATGCTAAATCATCGCTTCGTGAGCGTAAGAAGATCACTCAGTGGTATCACCGTGCCGATTCAGCTAAACACAAACTTGATATCCTAAAACATATCATCACTGAACAAGCTGAGCGCAGCATCATCTTCTTGAAAACTCGTGATCGCCTAGGTGATCTACGAGCTCAACTTGAAAGCGCGCAAATCCCATGTGCATGGATCCAAGGTGAAATGCCTCAAGATCGCCGTAACAATGCGATTGCTCGTTTTCGTGACGGTTCGGTAAACGTACTTCTCGCGACTGACGTTGCTGCACGTGGTATCGACCTTCCAGACGTAAGCCACGTAATCAACTACGACATGCCACGTACTGCTGATGTCTACCTGCACCGTATTGGCCGTACTGCTCGTGCTGGTAAAAAAGGTAACGCGGTTTCTATCATTGAAGCGCACGACCAGCTGATGATTGAGCGTGTAGCTCGTTACACTGAAGAACCGATCAAAGAGCGCTTTATCGAAGGTATGCGTCCAACACATAAGAAAGCGGCCGTGACTAAGAAGAAGAAACCGAAGAAAGAAGACAAGAAAGCGGTAGAGAAACAAAAAATCGCGAAGAAGAAAAAAATCGCGAAGAAAAAGAAAGCAGCAAAGAAGAAATAATCTAACTGCTTCAACGATTCCATAAAAAAGCCCCATGCAGTTCGCAGCATGGGGCTTTTCTTTGTCTAGCTTATTATTGTCTGGCCTGTTATCTGGCTAAATAATTCGTCTCTAATTTTAATTACAGGCTAAAGCCGAGACTAACTCGTTAGCCAAGGGCTGCTAGTTTTGCTCTTCACGCTTGAAAACAAGCTCTTTCGCATTCGACTCTTCTTCAACGAAATAGTAACCCGCCGTATCAAATTGAGTTAGCGCTTCTACCGAATCAATTTTGTTCTCGATAATGTAGCGAGCCATCATGCCGCGCGCTTTCTTCGCGTAGAAACTGATCACCTTGTATTGACCGTTCTTACAATCTTTAAATACTGGGGTAATCACTTGGCCGTCAAGGTTCTTCGGCTTCACGGCTTTAAAGTATTCGTTCGACGCTAGATTGATCAGCACATTATCACCCTGAGCATTCAACGCTTCATTGAGCTTGTCTGTGATGATGTTACCCCAGAACTGATACAAGTTAGTACCACGAGCATTCGCCAAGCGTGTCCCCATCTCTAGGCGGTATGGCTGCATCAAATCTAACGGCTTAAGCAAACCATATAACCCAGAAAGCATGCGCAGGTGGTTTTGTGCGTAGTCAAAATCTTCATCCGATAAAGTCTCAGCGTCTAGGCCAGTGTAGACATCGCCCTTAAAGGCTAGGATTGCTTGGCGTGCGTTGTCTTGGGTAAAAGTCTCGCTCCACTGCTCAAAGCGCGCTACGTTCAACCCTGCGATTTTATCGCTGACTTTCATCAGTGCAGAAACATCTACTGGCGTCAGCTTACGGCACTCTTCAATCAGCTCAGCAGAGTGTTCAACAAACTCAGGCTGACTAAAGCGTTCAGTCGCTAATGGTGATTCGTAATCAAGTGTTTTGGCTGGAGAAACGACAACTAACATAACTTTACCCTAATCGGTTATCTAACTGGATGCTGCTAGAGTATAGAAAAAACATCAACTTGTCTTTATGACTCTTCCTATTACTTCGATAGGGAGAATGAGCTTTGATAGACAGAATTAGGCAAATGACAGGCAAAGAAAAAGGCTAAGGTCGAAACCTTAGCCTTTCTAATCACTTTAGGATGAGCTGTTTATCGCTCCAACAAGATTACTTCTTGTTGTTGTCCCAAATACCGTCTTCCAGCTGAGACTTAAGCTCTGGGAAGTCATTCGAATCAAATGTTGGTACTTTACCTGCGTCTAGTTGACGGTTGTAGTCTTTCGCTAGCTTAATCACGATACCCGATAGCAGGATAATCGCCGCCAAGTACAATCGCCATTAGGCCCATCGATACGTCAGCCAGTGCCCATACTGTTGGCAATGTCGCTAGAGAACCGAACATAACCATACCCAGAACAACGATACGGAATAGCACTAGGCCTTTCTTGTTGTTGTGCTCAAGGAAGATAAGGTTCGTTTCAGCGTACGAGTAGTTTGCAATGATTGAAGTGAAAGCGAAGAAGAAAATCGCTACCGCTACAAAGATGCCGCCCCATTCGCCCACTTGTGCCGTTAGTGCACGTTGCGTGAGTTCGATACCCGTTACTTCACCATGTGGTACATACTCACCAGACATTAGGATGATTGCTACTGTTGCTGAACAGATAACAATTGTGTCCATGAATACACCTAGCATTTGCACGTAACCTTGCGATGCTGGATGCGGTGGGTAAGGCGTAGCAGAAGCTGCTGCGTTTGGCGCAGAACCCATACCCGCTTCGTTCGAGAACAAACCACGTTTGATGCCGTTAATCATTGCTTGTGCGATCGCGTAACCTAGGCCACCCGCGGCTGCTTCTTGCAGACCAAAAGCACTCTTGAAGATAAGAGCCAGAACTTCAGGCACTTTCTCAATGTTCATTAGCATTACGTAGATAGCGATAGCTAAATAAGCCAGTGCCATGATTGGAACAATGATTTCTGCAGTACGAGCGATCTTACGGATACCACCGAAGATAACGAATGCAGAGATAATTACGATACCAACACCAACGTAGCCGCGCTCAAAGTCGAATGCCGTATTCATTGCGCTTGCAATTGCGTTTGCTTGAACCGCGTTGAATACTAGACCAAATGCGATGATTAGGAAGATAGAGAATAGAACCCCCATCCAACGCATACCTAGGCCTTTCTCCATGTAGTATGCAGGGCCGCCACGGTAGTTACCGTCGTTATCACGCGTTTTGTATAGCTGTGCTAGAGTGCTTTCAGCAAATGATGTTGCCATACCTAGCATGGCGATTAGCCACATCCAGAAGATAGCACCAGGGCCACCGGCGGTTAGTGCTACAGCAACACCTGCCATGTTACCTGTACCGACACGAGCAGCAAGACTAGTACAAAGAGCTTGGAAAGAAGAGATACCAGCACTGTCTGCTTTACGGCTGTTTCTGAGAACAGAGAACATGTGGCCGAAATGGCGGAATTGAATGAAGCCTAGTCGTACAGTGAAGTAGATACCCACACCAACGAGTAAGTAAACTAAGATAGATCCCCAAAGGAGATCGTTCATCAAATTGATTAAGTCTGTCACGTGAACCTCGTAATTGAGTTTAAGCACTGATCTTGCTTCCGAGCCTTCCTCTAGATCACCTATGCCAGTGTCAATAGTTGTGTCGGCATTAGTTTTATATTTATTTGCTGCGATCTAGATTGTAAATGTCGCTTCATGCATCCATTTTACGTATCAGTGTATTTTTTGACGGGCGGATAATGCAGCGAGACGGCCTAAAAATCAATATGCAATAGAATTTATATTTAAATGACATTTCACTAATAACACACCTTTTGTTAACACAATTCTCAACAATTAAGCCCAATAAAAGTCACATTACCGGGACATAATATCAACAAAAATCAGTCCTCCAACAAAACAAGGACGCCATGTTATATAAATACCGTCAGCCTAGGCTTTACAAGGTATAGTGAAGATATGTGCATTTTTCTAGAACAATGAGATTCCCATACCGCGCAGCGCAGTGTGCAACTGAGTGCACCACTGTCAGAATGCTATCCCTTTCGCACAATGAATTAACATTCAATAACCACTAATTTAATCGTTTACTCATGTTTGTTTGCTCATTTTTTGTACACAAAAATCACCACAATGTGTGAGCATGCATAAAAAAATAGAACAAAAGCTTCATGGATTTGAAACAAATGAGAAACAAATCAAGGTTATTGTAGACTTAAATATGATATTTAATGGTTCGTAAGAACGAGTCCCACGGAAGGAGATATGGCTTATGGATAGCTTTCAATTTGATGAAATATCAGAACTAGAAATACCTCGTGCAACTCAAAAAACACGCTCCAAACCACTCAAGCGTAAATGGCGTGAAATCGAAGCAATCAACGACCGTAGACAGCTTGAAAAAGAGTTGAGAGAGATGAACCTAGGCCTCGACTTCAGCCTCGACGATATAAAGCTTTAATCAGCACGACAATAGAATAAAAACTAAAAGGCACCTATAAAGGTGCTTTTTTATTCTATTTGTACCGTCCTAAATATGATTACTCGCCAATTCAAAGCATCGTTTTGAACGCCTATGACCGAAGATAAAGAGTCAACAAGTATCAAGCGACTAATACAGAAGACACCTCAACATAGAGGTGCTTCAAAACTCATATTAGCTGTACTGATAGACTAAACGCACTCTTGTTCATTTTGTCGTACACGAGCTGCAAGCTGGCGGTATTGATCAGCAATCGTCTCTCCAAAGACAGGGTCGTTTTCAGGTTGAAGCCATTGCGATTCAACCTCTTGCCAATCTTTCACAGTAAATTCCTCAATAATCATTGGCAATACATGCTTCTCTTCATATTCCATGTGCTTTCTCTGCGCCTTTACAAAAGCTTCAAGCTGTTCAATAAACACTTGCTGAGGAACTACCGCATCTTGGAGGATCATATCGACTAACCCCAAAAAGTCGGCGGTTTTTTCCGAAAGCAATTGATGCTCTAGCTCCAAGTCTTCAATCACTTGGTCACTTCCATATTGCTTAAGGTAATACCGATAAATGACATCTTCTTTAGGATGATGCACCTTTTCCGAATGATTCATCAAATAATGAACCACCTCAGCGATCAGGCTGTAGTTTATTTCACGCTCTTGTTTTAGACACTCTAACTTATTATTGAGAATCGCGAGCAAACGAGCCATATAGCCATGCTCTCGTCTTATCCTTTCAATCATCATAGTATTGCACTCCATTACACCTACTATTTACAAGTGTATACGAAGATGCTTATTTATGGTTTGACCCTGCTCAGAAAACCATCAATCTATAATTCTGTTGGTAGCCGCCAATCGATAGGTTGTTGATCAATAGAAGAAAGCAGCTGATTAGTTGTTGAGAAATGCTGACAACCGAAGAAACCACGACGTGCGGATAATGGCGATGGGTGAGGTGCAACCAACACATGATGTTTTTTGGCATCAATCACTTGGCCTTTCTTTTGAGCATGCGCTCCCCAAAGCAAGAAGATGATAGGTTCAGAACGCTGATTCAACTCAGCGATGATCGCATCAGTAAAGCTCTCCCAACCACACTTTGCATGTGAGTGTGCTTTCGCCTCTTCTACCGTTAGGACTGTATTCAACATTAACACCCCTTGCGATGCCCAAGATTCAAGAAAACCATGACTAGGAGCCTCAAAACCCTTTATATCTTGTGCAAGCTCTTTGTACATATTACGTAGCGAAGGTGGAATTTTTACACCTGGCAGTACAGAAAAAGCTAAGCCATGCGCTTGATTGGCACCGTGATAAGGGTCTTGACCTAAGATAACCACTCGCACCGACTCAAAAGGTGTCATATCAAAGGCACTGAACACCTGATCTTGTGGAGGGTAGACAGTTTTCCCACTATTACGTTGCTGTTCGACAAAAGTGAGAACATTTTGGAAATACTCTTTCTCACGTTCATCATTAATGATGGATTCCCATGTCTTTGGTGCGCTCATCGTATTACTTCCCAATCATCAAGGTTTCTAGAGGTTGCCGACCTTTCGCTACACAAAAAAATAGCTGTATCGGCTAACTATCCTAAATAAGGATCTAGTTATACCTCATACAGCTATCAATAAACATGATGTGTAGGGTTCACTTGTTGATGAATCATAATAATCAGTTCAAGTTGTGTTTATCTCTATTAACCACTTTTCTGCTGTGTACGATGATGACCATGGTTATGTACATGACGGTTTGGTGTCGGTAAACGACTTGCGACAGAAACAGTTTGAGTTTGGGCTATTGAATACATAAAAGCACCTCCTATAAGACTTCGTGAACTACATATTCACTTTAAGACTATGAAAGAAAGGTGCCAATTATTAGAAATAGAAGGAAATTAATTTCCGCCTCTATATATTACATTTCTTCACTCATAGCCGTTGCTGAGTGATGAAACATTCTAAGCTGTTGAATTTCCTCATTCCATATTGTTGAATCAATGGTTTCCAAGATAAGAGGGATACCATTAAAACGAGAATCCGAGGCAATATATTCAAAACAGTCCCAGCCAATCTCACCTTTTCCTAAAGAATGATGTCTATCTACTCGGCTTGCGAACTCAGCTTTTGAATCATTGATGTGCATTGCTCTTAGATAGTGCATGCCCACGATACGGTCGAACTCAGCAAAAGTATGCTCACACGCTTCTTTTGTTCTTAGGTCATAACCGGCAGTAAAGGTATGGCAAGTATCTAAACACACACCGACGCGTGACTTATCGTCTACTTGATCGATGATCTCTGCTAGGTGCTCAAACTTCCAACCAAGATTAGAGCCTTGCCCAGACGTATTCTCGATCACCGCAATCACATCAGGCACCGCTTGGTGAGCCAAATTAATCGACTCAGCGATCTTGGCCAAGCATTCGGTTTCAGAGATCTTCTTTAAATGACTCCCTGGATGAAAATTCAAAAGCGTTAAACCAAGTTGATTACAACGCTCCATTTCATCGATAAAAGCCGCACGTGACTTTTCTAGCTTCTCTTCTTCTGGTGCCCCTAAGTTAATAAGGTAAGAATCATGAGGAAGAATATGTTCAGCAGTAAAGCCTAACATTTTGCAGTTGGCTTTAAAGGCGCTGATGGTTTTGGCTTCTAGCGGCTTTGCCGCCCATTGTCTCTGGTTCTTAGTAAACAATGCAAAAGCATTGGCGCCAATCTCACGAGCGCGCATTGGCGCTTGATCAACACCGCCCGCTGCAGACACATGAGCACCAATAAACTTGATATTTGTTTGAGGCTTTGAGGCTGAATTATTGTTTGTCATTAAATCACTTTACACTTTCAGAATGCTTAATAAATAAAGGGTCGTATCAGTTTTAGTTCAATAAAAACACAACAAATGTAGTAAAATTACTACACATGTAACTGTTAAATATTTTTTATACTTTAAAATATTTTGTAATTACTTTGTTTTCAAAGGTTTTATTGATTTACCTCAATATAATTACCTTTGTAAAAATATGGTTTTTGGTTGTTTTTTGACTTAAATCAATGTTAACCTTACTAATATTAGGTATATATTACCCAGCTCAATAAAAATCGAAAGTTAACACCATAATCAAACCACATTCAGTGGACTAGGAGATAGTTATGATCCAAGGTATTCAAATTACTAAAGCAGCGAACGATGACCTACTAAACTCAATCTGGCTACTAGATAGCGAGAAGAATGAAGCTCGTTGTGTTGTTGCTACTTCAGGTTTCGAAGCTGACCAAGTTATCTCAGCTGCAGACCTAGGCGAGTACGAAAGCCGTGAAGTTGCAATCGAAGCAGCGCCACGCATCGAAGGTGGCCAACACCTAAACGTTAACGTTCTTAAGCGTGAAACGTTAGAAGATGCAGTTGCTCACCCAGAGAACTACCCACAACTAACTATCCGTGTATCGGGTTACGCTGTACGTTTCAACTCTCTAACTACTGAACAGCAACGTGACGTTATCGCACGTACGTTCACTGAGTCTCTATAATTTTTTAGAGCTTGAATTAGAATACAAAAACGGCGCTCATTGAGCGCCGTTTTTATTTGTTCAACAATACATATGTACGTTACGGTTGAACTCGGCGTAGTACCGTTTTCAGAGCTTCAAAATCATTGTCTAGATCTTCAGACAACAATTCCATCGCCGCGTGCTTAGCCAGTGGACCAGGTAACTCAATATCTGTACCTAAAATATCATCAACCACTTCTTTGAACTTCGCAGGGTGCGCAGTACACAGGAACAAGCCAGTTTCGTTTTCTTGCAGTTGCTCTTCCAGTAGGCGGTAAGCAATCGCACCATGTGGTTCACAAAGGTAACCTTGTGCTTTTAAGTCGCGCACTGACTCAGCGCTCTGCTCGTCAGAGACCTTACCTTTCCCTAGTGTATCTAAACCCCAACCTTTCAGTTGGCAAAGCTCTTCGATACGAGGCCAGTTGTTTGGTTGGCTAACGTCCATCGCGTTTGATGTTGTCGCAACCGTTGGTTTTGGATCCCATTTCCCCGTTTCAAGGTAGCGAGGAACCGTATCATTTTCATTGGTCGCTGCAATGAAGCGCTTCACTGGCAAACCAAGAGCTTTAGCCAATAGGCCAGCCGTTAGATTACCGAAGTTACCACTTGGGACTGAAATAACGAGGTTCTCACGCTGTTCTTTGGTGAGCTGAGATGCAGCCTCAAAGTAGTAACAGATTTGAGCCATTAAACGACTGATGTTGATTGAGTTTGCTGAGTTTAAGCCAATCTCTTTACGCAATTCAGCGTCATCAAATGCGTCTTTAACCAACGCCTGACACGCATCAAAATCACCATCGATTGCCACAGTGTGGATGTTTTTACCTAGCGTACAGAACAGCTTTTCTTGTAGTGGGCTGATCTTGCCTTTCGGGTAAAGGATCACAACATTGATGTCTTTCATACCGTAGAAAGCATGCGCAACCGCAGCGCCAGTATCACCAGATGTCGCGGTTAAGATTGTGATTTGACCACCATCAGATACCGCTGCTAAAGATTGAGCCATGAAACGGCCACCGAAATCTTTAAATGCCAGTGTTGGACCGTGGAACAATTCAAGCGCGTAGACGCCGTCTTTTACTTGATTGATCGGTGCTGGGAATTGGAATGCCGCATCCACTAATTGATCAATCTGTTCCTTTGGTAATTCATCACCGATTAAAGCCGATAGGATCTTTGAGCTACGAGGGACAAAGTCCTCTGCTAGCAGCGCATCGATATCATCAAACTTCGGCAGCTCTGATGGGAAAAATAGACCTTGATTACGACCTAAACCTTGACGAACGGCTTGGCCAAAAGAGACTTGCTCATCGTTTTCTTTGATGTTGTACAGCTTCATAACTCACTTCCTGTAACGATCGAACCTTGTTTGTCTAAACGACAAACGTGGACGAATCCTTCTTCATTTTGTACGTAATTTTGTTCTAACCAACGTGCAACACGCTCGGCGACATCTTGTTCTTTGCAAATGCTAAACAGAGTTGGGCCACTACCGGAAATACCAGTAGCCAGTGCACCGGCTGAAGTTGCGTACTTACGCGCATCAGCAAACCCTGGAAGCAGTTTCTCACGATATGGTTCAGCAATCACGTCTTTGATCATCTTAGCTGCCAGTTCAGGTTGGCCTGAGTGGCAAGCGTGGATGAAACCAGCTAAATGGCGACCATGTGCAATCACATCTTGACGACGGTATTGAGATGGTAGGATTTCTCTCGCCTCAGCGGTTGAAACCTTAATGCCCGGATAAGCCATTACCCAGAACCAATCATCAAAACACGGTACTTCTTGGCTAATGATGCCTAACTCTTCAAGCATAAG
>Ga0209121_10003416_pt1 | contig 15406 bp, 14 predicted proteins | sample Cruoilmetagenom3_FD_187292 | JGI IMG/M metagenome (GOLD analysis project Ga0209121, IMG submission 187292) | Oil polluted marine microbial communities from Coal Oil Point, Santa Barbara, California, USA - Sample 3 (SPAdes) (version 2) | ecosystem: Environmental > Aquatic > Marine > Oil seeps ...
GGTGATGTAATGGAACAGCATCTAGACAGCGGTGCAACGGATTACGTGAAAGGCTTTATTGCTTCACTGATTCTGACCATTATTCCGTTCTACATTGTGTGGTCGCATGCGCTTCCAAGCACTGAAACTTACGTGATCTTGTTCGGTTGTGCGCTGGTACAAATCTTTGTGCACTTTAAGTACTTCTTGCACATGGAGGCGAAATCTTCCGATGGGCGTTGGAACTTGGTATCACTGATGTTTACCGCCATTGTTGTATTGATTCTTATCGCTGGCTCGGTATGGATCATCTACAACATGAACGTCAACATGAAGTTGTAGGCTAGGGTATGCTGAAAAGTTATTTGTCTATTACCAAACCGGGCATCATTTTCGGCAACCTGATTTCTGTTGCGGCGGGGTTCTTCCTCGCCGCAAAAACAGAACCAGCCAGTGCGATGTTGTTACTGACAACGTTAGCGGGTGTAGGGCTTGTGATTGCATCAGGTTGTGTGGTGAACAACATCTTTGACCGAGACATCGACCAGAAGATGAAGCGCACACAAAATCGAGAATTGGTTCAGGGCAACATCAACACAGACGTCGCATTCATTTATGCGTTAGTCATGTTGTTGGTAGGCACGGCGCTGCTGTTTCAATTTGTTAATCCGATGTCTGCGGTTGTGGTGTTGCTTGGCTATGTGTTTTACGTCTTTTTCTACACCATGTGGTACAAGCGTAATTCGGTTTACGGCACCTTAGTGGGAAGCATCTCTGGCGCGGTTCCTCCATTGGTTGGTTACCTTGGCGTGACTAACTACCTGAGCTTAGAAGCCGTCCTATTGTTCATCATGTTCTGTTTATGGCAGATGCCACACTCGTATGCGATTGCGATGTTCCGCATTCAAGACTACCGCGATGCAGGCATTCCCGTTTTACCGGTCAAAGAGGGCGTTGATAAAGCGCATCAACACATGAAAGCGTATGTCGTGGCGTTTGGTGCGGTTGCTCTGGGGCTATTTTTGCTTGGAGAAGCGGGTTATGAATACCTAGCGGTATCGGCAGCGGTTTGCTTTATGTGGACCAAAGTGACGTTCCGTAAGGTTGATTGCCTTAACTACATCCAATGGTCAAAGACAGTGTTTAAAGTTTCTTTGCTGGTGGTCATGAGCATCAGTGGTGTGCTAGGACTGGAGTTGATTCCGTTGCACTTTCTGTAAGCCCATATAAATAATAAAGGTAACGTGGGATACCCCGCGTTACCTATTATTAATAGACAGCTACTATCGTTATTTATAATCTAAAAATTAGCTATTGAAGTTAGCCCGGTTAATTTACATCTGTCATCACAATGTTTAACAATTTCTGTTGAGGATGTTGTAATCAGATGAGCTTCTTAAATTACAATTTAACTTACGGCTACCGTTTGCTACGTTGAGTATCACTTTGTTATAGATACCGTTAACATTATTAATGTCTGCATATCCGAAACTATCAAAGGTTGAATCATAGGAGTGATCACGATTATCACCTAATACCATTATTTTACCTTCAGGAACGTGCCAAGTAAGATTACTTTTAAATAATTTTGATTTTTCTTTTGAATACCTTACATTATAGTCGTGAAGACCAACTTTCTCGTTTATATATATGTAACCATCTTCTTCATTCGTTATTCCATGAGATGCCTTTATACCATTGATATAAAGTTTTCCCATATCTAACATAACAGTATCACCTGGTATACCAATCACTCTTTTTCTGAATGAGATGTTTTCAGAACGGTGTTTTGGATGGTGCAGGAACCGAATGACATCACCGTGTTCAGGATTGTATCTACCCAAACGAACACCATTGACCATAGTCCAGTACTTACCTTCAAAAGTAGGCGCCATACTTGCTCCAGTGTTGGCGTTGATTGAGTTAGAGAAGTAGTAACATAGTATGAAAATCCAGAATGTTAGCGAAGTTGATGCCGAGATTACCCATTTAATGATCTTCATGTTGAACCCTACGGCTGCAATACTTCTCGGCCAATAATGTTACGCTATAGTTTGCAAAAACAAATGAGCCATAAGTCAGCACCAATACAGCAATTATTTCAAGAACATCGTTGAATCCACCATTAAACAAGTTCTTACATAAGAAGTAGTAAAGGAAGACACTAAGACTAATGAAAGTAATTGTTGTCACCAATAGTGACCATTCTAATTTTGATAAGTTTTTGTTCATTACAATTAAACCATAAATAGAAATATGATGGGTAAAACAAGTAATCGGCTCATTAATTTAAATGGTCGATACCAATAAAATGGAAGACGATGTGTAATGCTAGTCGATTTATAGTTGAGACGATAAAGTTCATCAACAAAAATCTGTAATAATTTTTTAACCACGGATAAGCCTAATTTATTATTTTAGTGTGTTGATTGTGGCAGTAAAACCTGACGTTTTTTGTCCAAAATTGTAATTTAGTTAAAATATTTTTTAAAAATTAATCTTATTTGATATATTTATAATTCCTGATAAATATATCATGGTATGAATGTGTATTATATTTTCACTTGGAGGATCCAGGTTGAAATTAATATATGATGACTATGCTATCTAATGTGAATAGACATTCATCGCTTGTTTAAGGTCTCGTATTACATTTTGACGTAGTTTTAATGGCTCTAAAATTTCCACACAATCTGCGTTGTGAATGAGCCAATGTTTAAAATCTAAGCTATCTCGAGCTCTTGCTCTGACAATGTAGTGGCTTTTCGATGTTTCTTCTATTTCCTGGCATTCACTCAGTTTAAATTCATTTACAAACTTGCTGTTACCTTCAGAATCTCTCGTCATTTTAAGTAATACTTCGCACGTTTCACCGCCGTTAACCCATTTACCCTTTGTCGTCGACAGATAAGCGTGGAGGCAAAATTCAGACTTGTTACCCATTGAAAAACTTTGATTTGAGCGTATTTCAATGTTGTTTATCTTGTGCATCGTATAGGTACACATTTCTCCAGACATGGAGCTACCGTTAGAGCTTCTTTTGTAACGCTCTCGAGCGACAAGATAAAATACTTTTTGATAGACAAACGAAGCGTATGGATCAACCTCACAGCGATGATTGTTGTAATCAAATGAGAGTACTTGTCTATTTTCAAGTGCACTTTCTATGTCATAAAGCACGGATTGTTCAACTTGTGGCGCTACAAAGTCGTAGCAACTTACTTGAATTTTGAATGGCGCGCTATTTAGCGTTGTTTTTGCTCTTGAAATAAGCCTTAGGGCGTCGTTGAGTTTCGCTCCTGCTGACGGCAAAAGCCGTTCTCGCAATTGATTGCCAATACTACCTAACATTGAGATTGAATCACTCAATCCAGGGTTTACATCAAAATCAACGCCTTCTTTTACTTTATAACGAGCTTTCGATGCAGCCCCGTCACGTACTAATAACTCCGAATGCCCGGCCGGACCAGAACCTTGGACTCCATGGTATTTATATACGGAGTCTAATATGCGCTCTGCCCACTTTTGTTGAGCCTCTTGTGAGGTGTCTCCACGGTAATAAAAAGGCTCTTTTCGAACATCATCAAGATACTCTTTAGGTGTGAGCCCCAGCTCCTTTGTTGAAAGTAAAGTGAGGCAGTGTAAATAGCAATAGAAGTCACCAAATGCTTTTGTAGACATGCTTTCTCTTATCTTTGATTCATGATGTGCCGTATTTAACCACAAATTTATTTTGGAGATTCGCAGGAAGTCACATTTTTTTTGTGGATATTGCTGTGGCTGATTTTTTTTTCACCAATTACAGAGGGTATTTTGTAACTATTTGTTTTTGGGTTGAATTTTGAACAAAATTGCAAGGTGGGCTTTCAATACGGTGATGTTAATTCCAATAATGGTGGCTTTATATAATTGAGAGGGGATTTGTTTGTGGTTTCGAAGTGTTTTTGCTTAGTTAGCACAATGTTTTCTTGCTATCGGATCGTTATCGTTTGTGCTCAATGTTGAGGGGAGTGCCATTGAGCAAGTAAGGTTAGAATGAGTTGCTTACTCAGCAAAAATGTCATTAAACCAAGCTTCCAATTGCTCACGTTTATCTTGGGGGCCGTTGATGACGATTAAACGTTGCAAGCTTGCTTGATCCCAAGAAATGGTTCCTGTTGCTAGCGCATCGAACACGTCTAACTCTGTGATCAGAAGTAAATCTTCCTCGGTTGGTAATGTATCTCTTCCTGAAACTTTGACACCTTTAGCAAAGCTGATTTCGCTGTAGTGGCCTTTGATTGCTTCAAATAGATTGAAGTCAATTTTGTTTGTATGTGCTTTGCCAAGTGCTGCTTGTATCGCAAAAAGGCGGAAATGATCAGGCTTATTTAAATTGCCAAATTCGTCATCTTGTCTTGCATTGATTATGTTGCCAAAGACTTCGAGAGAGCCCGGTTCAGTGATCAAGCTAAGTCCAGTATCTTGATGCAGGCCGCAAGCAAAAACCAAAGATGAACTGAGTGAAAGTAGCAGAGCGAAACGTTTTAGCATCTAGAAACCTTGAGTCGAACGTATATATTTCACATCACGCCATCAGTAAAGTTGATGTGAGCGGAGGAGTTTGAATTATATAATAAGCAAAAGATAAAGGGACCGCGAAGGGTCCCTATATTTATCCGTTTGCTATCCTAGCGAGCCCTTAACTAACGTGTGTCAGTTAGCGAACGATAAGCATAATTTCTTCAGGAGACATCGATTTGTCGAAGTAACTCATGAAAAGACCGAAGCCCTTAATATCGCCATTCGAGAACTTAAACGCACCAGATTGCATGTTGGTACCAATCACTTGTTGAGCGTTTGGACCAGCCATCAAGATTTGGTTCAATACTTGACGAGAAGTGTTGATTTGAACATCAGCGCCTTCTAGTGCCGTTTCATGAAGCTGAGCAATACCGTTACGCACTTCGATAGTAAATGACTCGTTGGTATCAGAGAAGTTGTAAGTTAGCGCAGTGTTCACATCTAGCGTGTTCTCTGCGATTAACGTCGATGTCATCATATCGAAGATTTGTTTACTTGGTAGGGCAGTTAGAACGTCTACAGAAGCAAAACTGATCATGTTAGAGAAGTCACGAGTACCTTCTAGTTCAGCTGCAGCATTCAACGCCCAGTTACGCCAGTTGATGTTCACTTGATCGGCAGACCATGCTTTGTAAGCTTGTGCCTTTAGTAAGCGCGCTTCCATGTCATCTTTGTTTACCGTGATAGGGTAAGAAAGAATCTCCGCTGCAAAAGTGTAGTTCTCTGCTTTCATCGCTGCTTTTGCTGTGTCGATGATGTTATCACGGCCGCCCATGATTTCTACGAAAGCTTTAGCACGCTGCTCATAAGCCATTGGCTCTAGTTGCCACGGATCGGCTTCGAAGAAACCGTTGTAGCCTACGTAAATTTGGCGAACAGCGTGTGCAACAGTACCATAATGCTCACCCAACCAAGGGTGTTCAGCTAGGTGTTTAGGCAGTTTAACTACTTCAACTAGCTCGTCAGGTGTTAAGCCTTTGTTCATGTGGCGAATGGTTTGGTCATGCGTGTATTGAATCGCATCGCGATAAGCGGTTAGTACATCTGCTACTGCTTCTTTACCTTCAACAGGGCGACCATGAGAGTTGATCATGACCTCTGTATCGAATTGACGCATTACGTCGATGCCTTTGAACCACATGCTCGGATCGCGGAACTTAGTACCACGAATGGTGTGTAGGTTCGGGAAGTTTTCACCTTGTAAAACCTCTGCGGCGTGCAGAATTTTCTGTTCAGGCAGATAAACCACGACTTCATCTTTAGTTTCAGACGGTACGTTTACGATTTGCATACGTACGCCAGAGATAGTGATGTCTAGCGTACCATTAGCTTCAATAAGTGTGTTTGGTTCAATGAAAGAGATATCGCCTTGCATGAAACGCGGACCGAGGCCATCGTTTACAGTGCCGTGTTCACCTTCTTCAACGTGTTTTGCTCCGGTGTAAGAGGTGCGGTGGCCAAATAGCGTACCTAGGTTTGAAGACCAGTTTGCCACTGCTTCAGTTAGGCCCTCTTGAGCAATGATCTTAACTTCACCAGAAGCTACTTTCTCATCAGTTGTCCATGCACGAACACCAGAGATGTGGTCAATGTGGTTATGAGAGTAAATAATTGCAGTGACTGGTTTATCGGTAATCTGGCGGAACTGCGCTTTTGCTGCTTCTGCCATTTGAACAGATTCGCCAGGATCGACAATGATGATACCGTCATCGCCTTCAATCATGACTGGAGTATCTAGGCCAAAACCGTAAGCTAAGTAAACATTGTCATCGACTTGTATAACCGCTTGGTCCATTTTACGACTGTGTTTTGTTAGCGTTGGGTGCACGTGTTCAGACTCTTCTGTGTACGCCAATGTTTCACCGGTTTTAGAAAGAACCTTAATACGATCGCCTTTACCCCAAAATAGGTTTGATTCATGTTCGAACAAAACATCGTTTTTGTAGCGTGCGTTTAGATCAATATTTTGGTATTGAGCCGCTGAACTTGTTTGCAGTTCTTGACCTACTTTTGACGTTGCTTCTACCACTGGGGTCGCTGATGTAAAACCAGACACCAATAAAGCGCTCGCAATAGCAACAGGAAGTGCCATTTTTTTGAATGTATTAGTCATGAAGTGACCTTATATTTGGATACAGGAATTGGATTTCTTGGTTTGAATGATAGAGGTGAGAGAGGGGGCTATCTACGAGGTAATGATATTTTAAATTATCGTTTTTACGATGATTGGTTCTTTGAATGATTACATAAACGATTTATTTTGATTTGAATCAATTAGGGCTATGGGTTCATCTCAGATACAAAAATGCCCCGAAAATCGGGGCATTGGGTATTCTATGAATGAAAAGAAATCACACCTGATTTTGAAGCTCATGCGAGCGTTCAGCAGGTGGTGATACCATCCAGTGCCAGCGTGTTTACCAAGCGCCTAAGTAAGACTTGTATGATTGTAGGCGAACGGTTGCTGCGCCAATAACATCAATGAAACCCCAGAAAGGATGTGGTTTTTCTGCTGAAATCCAAGCCGCGCCAGTTGAACCAATAGGGATGTTGTAACCTTCTGGTTCGATGATCTCAAGTACGATAGTACGACCTAAACCATTACCGTTTCTGACCACGTGTTGACCGACGCTTTGTGGCCCCTGAAGTGGAGAAATACTCGACTCTCCCGTACCTGCGTTGAAACTGTGTACTTTTGCTCTGAACACGTGCCCTGGGTATGCATCAACGAAGAACTCTGCAAAATCGCCTACTTGAACATATCCGTAAGTTTGGTCTGAAATACGCATCTCAAGGAACTTTTTGCTGGTGTTGTAAAGGTGCATGTTCCCCATTACAGACCCCTCAGCAATATTCACTATCGATACCTGACCGTCAAATTCAGCTCTAATCGTTTTCTTCTCTTGCGCCCAATTTACTTTCTGTAGATCGGCTTTTAACGACACAAGTTGAGCGTGCAGTACTCGAAGGTCTGAGTCGTACTTTTCTACGTCACGCAGATTGAAAATTTCAGGTGAAGTTTCAGCGCGCTCTAAGTCGCGAGTCATTTGCTTAATCTGTTCTTCTTTCTGAACAATTGAAGATTCGATCTTTGCTTTGTCTGCGGCAGAATCTATGTCGACAAGGGTGTAGATTATATCGCCTTCTTTAACCATTTGGTTGTGCTTAACAAGCACTTTGTCGATCTGCTGACCAAAGATAGGTGACATTACCGCGTGTGGTGCTTTCACAGTGGTTGAGTTTGTTAGATCAACAGGGGCCCACAAGCGAGAAATTACCGCTAACACTGCTAGAATTACCACGCCACCAATGGCAGCCCATGTATAGTTTTTGATGCTCTTTTTAAGTGCACCTGTCGCAAATAGTGACCATACGATTAGGATGTATGGGATCATCATCTCTTTCATTATGCGACCTCTTTTTCTGTAGGGGATGGTTTTGTTGGAGTCTTTTCATCGGCAGACTTTTTTTCTGAAGATTGTTCTACTGAAGACTGTTTTGTTTGAGACGGTTTTTCGGATGATACGCGGACTACAGCAGTTTCTGTATTGGTAGTGTCTTGTTTAGGCTGTACGCCACGGCGAATAACATCACTCAGTGATTGACCAATATGCTTCCAGTTCGCCAACGCGATAACTAATGCAATAACCCAGAATGTTTTGCTAATGAATAGACCACAAAGTGACAGTGCAAACACGATTTGTACGTGAGCACTTTTGTGTTCTTTCGCTTTATGCACGCCCAATTCATGTATTTGCCACATGCCATAAATGACAGCTAAGACGACCGCTATCGTGACCGAGAATAGGTAACCAGAGAAGTATTCTGTCTGGAAGAAGTTCATCATCATTTCGTTGGGATGATTATTGAATTGAGACATGTCGATGTCTTTAGAGTGGATTGTGCCTAACGGAGCAAGAGCCCATGCACCAGCTAACATCACTGCCATAAACAGGCAGAACTTAATCAAGACCAAAGCAATGGCCCAGACTTTCTGGAAAACGATTTTAATAAAATTCATATCTCAACCTACACAAATAAGGAGAGAGAATTTGTAGCCTAGAAGTCTAACTTTTGATGACATCTTGAAAAATAGGTGCTTATTATCTTGAATATGGGTGCGCATAATAAACAAGAGTATTAGATGGCCTTTAAAGTGAGACTACTTAGTCTAGACAACGGATTCTCGGTATCAAGAAGCGAATGCTTCCCTATAAATCAACACTTGTTGTCAGCCAGCAGACCGAAACTGAATGGCTAATGAGCAATTATCTTATTACGTGTAGTTCCTCAGCTATCGAGGGGGTCTTCCATGATCATTGACGCATTGCAGTTAGATATTTGTCAGCGTTCTGTTTTGGCTAAGAATTGATTTGTTGGCAGGATAATAGGAAGAGTTTTGAACAGTATCCACCCAGAATTACGATTTGATAATATCGTAATTACGATAAGTTACTTTAATTTTAAATCGGTTAGTTGATTTATTTGCTAGCGCTCAAATTCGGCTTGAAAACATCGTTGCTTAAGTTGGCTTGGATCAATGAAATGATTAATAAAAGCATCAATAAGTAATTGAGTGAAATTTATTTTTTTCATGATTATTTACAATAAGAGAGAAATGAAAATCAGTGACGAATGAGGCATCACTATGAGGTGTTAAAAATACATGCTTTCAATAATGAGTAAACGCGACTTTCAATCGTTGAATTCGAAGCATTGTAGCTAATAATAATCAAATGTATACCAAATCCAATCAGAACACAGTGTCACATTTAATGAGACAATATCATGTTTTTTTCAACGTATTGAAACTAGAATCTAAACCAATCAGTTGCCATTTGAGTTTAAGATACTTGGTGAACGGTAGATTAAGTAAAAGTTAGTGAGTTGGCTCTTGCGGTACTCACTTATAAATAAGTAAGCTCAGGAAGAAGGAGTGCTGCTGTCCTTATTGGGTTTGAAAGCATCACGCTGCTCGTCATCATCTCGCTAGGAATAGCAAGTTAATGTTTTTGCTGCTAAACCTATTGAGATACTTATTACGTGGGATGTTAGTGTCTCAATTTACCGCTCTAATGACGGATTCCTATTTCATTCTATCGTTTTTACGATAGCATGGTGTTTATGGTCGCCTAATGAGTAATTATATATGAGCAACGACATTCCAAACTTTAATTTACTTGCGGTGTTTTCTGCTGTAATGGAGCAAGGCAGTTTAAGTAAGGCCGCTGATCAACTCAGTACTAATCAGTCGACCATCAGTACCGCACTAATACGCCTAAAAAAAGAGATTGGCCAAGAGCTTTTTGTCCGTAAAGGACGAGGTGTGGTTCCTACATCGTATGCACAAAGCTTGTATGAACAGATCAAAACGCCAATTAATGAATTGAACGGTGTATTTCAATCTATGGCGAGCTTTGATGAGCAAGCCTCTGAACGTAAGTTTGTTATCTCTTCACCAGAGCATCTTCAATGGGTTTTACTCAATAGCTTTGCCGCGCTTCCTAACCAAAATTTGTCGCTTGAAGTGTTTGACCAACCAGACAATGATGATCGTATTTATGAAGATCTTCTGACCCAAGAATTCGATGCTATGATTGAAATTTTGGTTCCTGAGCATCCAAGTATAGCCAGTGAAGTCCTTTATCAAGGTGACTTTGCTATTGTGTGTCGTGAGGGTCACCCTCGAATTCAAGGTGAGATCAGCGAGGCTCAGTTTATGACTGAAAAGCATGCGGTACTAGACCGAACTCGCCGTAAAGTTCGTAGCTTGAGCCATTACACTTCTTTGGATTTATCTAAGCGCAAAATAGCGTTTCACGGACGATCACTGTTTAGTAATATCCTCTTATGTAGCCAGTCGGATTATATAACGGTTGTCCCACTTTCTATGGCTCTCCAGTTTCAAGAGAGGCTTGGTCTGCAGTTGTTTAAGCCTCCGTTTGTTTATGAGCAGATGTCTCATTACTTAATTTGGCTTAAGAAGCAGAATAACGATCCCGCACATAAATGGTTTAGAGAGCAAGTCATCCGCACATCTGATGCGATGTCGAAAACGCTTAAAGATAGACGCTTGAGGTTCTAAGTGCGTATCTGACAGAAAGTATCAATTCAAGGGGGGAGCGCTAGCTTCCCCTTTTAATTTCATCGATCCACGCCTGTGTCACTTAATAACAAATAATTATCAAAATAAGAATATTTAATAATTTCACTGATTTTGAAGACTTCAGTAGTATGAATAACAACAGAGATAGGTAGCCTTTATGGCAAACCTAAACGAACATTTATTCGCTTCGTATTACGAGGCTTAGGTTCAAGTACGAAGGGCGAAATATGAAATTCCTACACACAATGATTCGAGTTGCTGATCTAGATAAGTCTATTGAGTTCTACACCAAAGTATTGGGGATGAAAGAACTAGAACGCCATGACAATACCGAATACCGTTACACATTGGTTTTTGTTGGCTATCAGCAAGGCGGTACGACTATCGAATTGACGCACAACTGGGATACTAATGAATATGAAATGGGTAACGCTTTTGGCCATTTAGCATTGGGTGTGGAAGATATTTACGCGGCATGCGACAAGATCAAATCGCTGGGTGGCAACGTGACTCGCGAAGCGGGCCCAGTGAAAGGCGGTTCAACGCGCATCGCTTTTATCACTGACCCAGATGGCTACCAAATCGAACTGATTCAACTAGGTTAATCGAGGAAATGACAATGACAAACGCACTATTTCAACCCATTCAACTGGGTAACATCGAACTAAAAAACCGTATTGTTATGCCTCCGATGACTCGTTCTCGTGCAACGCAACCTGGTAATTCAGCAAACGAAATGATGGCGGCTTACTATGCTCAACGCGCCTCTGCAGGTTTGATTGTGGCAGAAGGTACACAAATTTCACCTATGGGCCAAGGTTACGCTTGGACACCGGGTATCTACTCTGACGAGCAGATCGTTGGTTGGAAAAAAGTAACCGATGCAGTACATGAAAAAGGCGGTGTTATCTTCGCACAGCTTTGGCATGTTGGCCGTGTTACGCACCCAGACAACATTGGCGGTGAGCAACCCATTTCATCTTCTGCACTAAAAGCAGAAAATGTAAAAGTATTTATCGATAACGGTACAGATGAACCGGGCTTTGTTGATGTGGTTGAACCTCGTGAGATGACGAAAGAAGACATCAAAGAAGTGGTTGAACAGTATCGCCAAGCTGCACTTAATGCGATCGAAGCTGGCTTTGATGGCATTGAACTTCACGCGGCAAATGGCTACCTGATTAACCAATTTATTGATTCTGAAGCAAACAACCGTACCGATGAATACGGTGGTTCAATTGAAAACCGCCTACGTTTCTTAGGTGAGGTGGTTGAAGCTATGGTTGAAGCGATTGGTGCTGACCGTGTTGGTGTTCGTCTTGCTCCTTTTACTTCACTAAATGGTACGGTTGACGCGACGCCAGTTGAAACTTACACAGCGGCAGCTGCGTACTTAAACCTATACAAGATCGTTTACCTGCACATCGCAGAAGTAGACTGGGACGATGCGCCTGAAACGCCAAAAGCATTTAAGGCCGCCGTTCGTGCAGCTTATGACGGTGTACTGATCTATGCTGGTAAGTACGACAGTGAGCGCGGAGCAAAAGCGGTCGCGGAAGGCGTAACCGATATGGTTGGTTTTGGTCGTCCATTTGTTGCTAACCCTGATTTACCCGCTCGTATTCAAAATGGTCATCCGCTTGCTCTGCACGATCCAAATACCTTGTTTGGCGGTGCTGAAAAAGGCTTAACCGATTACCCAGAATACGCAGGCTAAAAACAGCTGTCTGAAGCAGAGTATTGAGATAGTATCTTGATCCTGTTGAATGTTTATAAAAAGCAACCTTGCAGAGTCGGGTTGCTTTTTTGTTATTGGATCGAATAAAAATGATGAACGTAAAAGCGATGCGCGGCGAGCTTTACCTGTTATGTGCAACTTTACTGGCTGGAGTTGGGTGGATTGCATCTAAGCTGGTGGTATTGGAAATGCCTGGGCCTGTGTTCATTGGCGTGCGATTCTTTGTCGCAAGTTTGATTTTGTTACCGTTCTGTATTCATCATATCCGTAAGCTTTCTTTTAAGCAGATTCTCTCTCTCTGTGGTGTTGGATTGTTATTGTCTGCTTCATTGCAAGTGTGGGTGTTTGCGGTGTCGGTGACCGAAAGTTTATCTGAAGGGGCGTTTATCATGAGTTTGGCCATGATCATTGCCCCGTTTGTTTCTTGGATAATATTTCGTGTTAAGCCTAATCGCGCCTTCTGGATGTCATTTCCAATTGCAATTATTGGTATGTTATTACTGACTTTAACGAACGGTTGGCACGTTGAACAAAGCCAGATCTACTTCCTATTGGCTTCAATGTTGCTCTCTGTCCATTTTGTGATGAATAAGCGTGTTATCACTAACATCAAGCCAATTGCTTCGATTTGCGTACAGCTTTTTGTGGTGGGTATCAGTGGAATGGCGTTTGCGTCGATGACGGCTCAGCCGGAGTTTGAAATAACCAAAACGCTCATCTTCTGGTTTATTGTCTCTGCGGTTGTCGCAACATCGATCCGTTACTTATTGCAAACGGTGGGTCAACATTCAGTGAATATGGAAGTGGCAGCGCTGATTATGATTCTTGAGCCAGTTTGGACGTTGTTGTTGAGTGTGAGTATGTTGGAAGAAACAGTGGAGATGCAAAAATTAGTCGGAGGGGCAGTGATCATTGCCTCGCTTTTCTGTTATGTCAAATGGTCGAGAAGAAAATAAAAACCCTCGCAGCTGAAGCAAGGGCTTTGTTTCTGCTTTTTTCATCGTAACTAATATAGATGCAATTAGCATCAACAACGTTTTTCTATTTAGGTAAAATGTCCACTGACTACCATTTACTTGGAGTGGTATTCTAATAATAATTTGACAATTATATCTTGGTTGCCCATTTCAGTTTCTTCGCCAAACATCATGGTTACGTAAATTCGTTTGGACAAAAATTATTTTAGTCGCCAGCTGAGAGTGTGATTTAACCGTTTATAGTGACCTTGGTGATCACAATATCTTCGCAAGGTACATCTTCGTGTCCCCAGCGGGTGGTCGTTGGCGCTGCAGCAATTTTGTTTACGATATCCATACCTGCCGATACTTTACCAAACACCGCGTAGCCCCAACCAGCATTGGTTGTTGAGGTATGATCTAAGAAGTCATTGTCATCAAGGTTGATAAAGAATTGCGCTGTCGCTGAATGCGGTGCGTCAGTACGAGCCATTGCTACCGAACCAATCACATTTTTCAATCCGCGATTAGCTTCGTTGACAATCGGTGCTCGTGTTGGTTTTTCTGTCATGTCGAGCGTGTGTCCGCCACCTTGGATCATGAAACCGTCGATAACACGGTGAAATGTAGTGCCTTCATAAAAGCCATCCTGGCAATACTTAAGGAAGTTTTTCGACGTTACTGGCGCTTTTTCAAGGTTCAGTTCAATCTCGATATCGCCAAAGTTGGTGGTGAAAGTAATCATAGTGCTACCTAAAGTTGAAGTTTTACTGAGTCGTAATGACGAAAGTGGGTTGAAGTATAGGGAAAATAAAAATGGATACCAGTGATGGTTTCATTGTGGTTGAATTCCAGATAATCGCCAAAATCACGCCTGATACTGTTTGAGGAACATCTCAACACTTGAATTAACAATTACTTGCTTTTGCTGCTCGTCTGGTGATGGTGCATGACCTATGATTTGTGGCCAAAAGGCAAACGACTTAAGCAGAGCAATGAACTGAGTGGATGCAAACAATGGATCTAATTCAATCAAACGACCGTCGGCCAAAGCCGCTTTTATCCAGAGCGTTAGGCCACTTTCCGCTTGCGAGTATTTTTCCATGGCTTGATGTGCAAGCTCTGCATTGTGAAAGTACTCAGAAAACAACACACGAGACAAGTCGATAAAGCCCTCTGACTCAAGGAGCTCAAGTTCTTGATTGGCGATAGCTTCTAGTTGATCGATTAGTGGTAGATTGGTCTGATATGGGAAATGGGTCGCCGAGAGTGTTTTAGCCCAAATGCTGTTGAGTATTTCGTCCAATAACATCTCTTTACTGGCAAAGTGATTGTAAACAGTGCGCTTAGACACTTCTGCACGGTTTGATATTTTGTCCATGCTTGTCGATTTATAGCCGTGCTCGGTAAATTCAGCGATAGCAGCAGCAACGATCGATTCACGTTTCTTTTGGCTCAGTGTTTTTTTTACAGTCATTCGGCACTACTCAATAGGTCACGTTTAGCTTTGTATTTATCAATTTTACACCAATAAGTTTACTTTTAAAATGCTGGTCAGTTGCCGGTTTGTTACTCCAGTAAGACATGGCTACCCCGGTTTGGATCAATTGCACTGTTGTTGATAGTGGTTGAATCGCTTTGCAATGAGCTATGGGTGTCATAGAATCGGAGACGTATTAAATTTTATTGATATCTACGGAAGAGAATTAATAGTCAATGAGTAGTATTTTAGAGTGTATTCGTACTGTTGGACGAGGGGAAAGAGGGCGCAAGCCTTTGTCGTTCGAACAAGCTTATCGCATCATGGATGAGTATTTAAGCGGTGAGGTCGGAGACGATCAAATGGCTATGCTACTGATGTTAATTCGTGTGCAGAATGAAACTAATGAAGAAATTGCAGGCTTTGTAAAAGCGTTTCAATCTCGAGTGCCGGATTTGGGCGCAGATATTGATTGGCCGTGTTATGCCGGAAAACGCAATGATACGGCGAGTGGTAAACCGTGGAACTTGCTTGCAGCAAAAATATTAGCAGACGACGGCTACAAAGTGTTGATGCATGGCTAT
>Ga0209121_10003417_pt1 | contig 15401 bp, 9 predicted proteins | sample Cruoilmetagenom3_FD_187292 | JGI IMG/M metagenome (GOLD analysis project Ga0209121, IMG submission 187292) | Oil polluted marine microbial communities from Coal Oil Point, Santa Barbara, California, USA - Sample 3 (SPAdes) (version 2) | ecosystem: Environmental > Aquatic > Marine > Oil seeps ...
CCAGCGTGCGATTCGTCGTGCGCTGTTTTTGCGTTCGTCCGAGACGGTGGGTTGGTGCCAATACGGGGCCAATAATTCCTGCCCGAGACGGGAAAGAACGAGATTTCTTCGGGCGGCCAGGCTTCCCGGGGCGACTTGGACGGACCCGTAAGGACCCGACATCGGGCCTGCAAAGCCCGGTGAAACATGAGCCGGGGGGGTCACACCTCCCACACTTGGAGTGAAACTGTGGATAGAGCCCAGAAAGAGAAAGTGGTCGAGGAACTCGGCCAGATCTTCGAAAGCTCTGGCGTCGTGGTGGTTGCCCACTACGAAGGCCTCACGGTTGCTGAGATGCAGAACCTGCGCGGCCAGATGCGTGAAGCTGGCGGTTCGGTTCGTGTCGCCAAGAACAGGCTCGCCAAGATCGCCCTCGATGGAAAGCCGGTGTCTTCGATCGCCGATTACCTGACGGGCATGACCGTTCTCGCCTATTCCGAAGACCCCGTGGCTGCGGCCAGGGTCATGGACAAGTACAGCAAGGATAACGACAAGCTCGTGATCCTCGGCGGTGCGATGGGTGAGACGGCGCTGGACCAGGCCGGTGTGAAAGCCGTCGCCGCTATGCCGTCGCGTGATGAGCTCATCGCTCAGATCGTGTCGCAGATCGGCGCGCCCGCTTCCAACATCGCCGGGGCCATTGGCGCACCTGCTTCGAATATCGCATCCATTCTCTCGACCATCGAGGAAAAGGCTGCGTGAGCAACCGAGAGGCCAGCGTAGTGGCACACGCCCTGACGTTGGAAACCATATCATACGGAAAGAAGTCAAATGGCTGATCTGAAGAAACTTGCTGAAGAGATCGTGGGTCTGACCCTTCTCGAAGCCCAGGAACTGAAAACCATCCTCAAGGATGAATACGACATCGAGCCCGCCGCCGGTGGCGCGGTCATGATGGCCGGCCCGGCCGACGCCGGTGGCGCCGCCGAAGAGGAAAAGACCGAGTTTGACGTCGTGCTGAAGTCGGCCGGCGGCAACAAGATCGCGGTCATCAAGGAAGTGCGCGCCCTCACCGGCCTCGGCCTCAAGGAAGCCAAGGAACTGGTCGAAGCCGGCGGCAAGATCAAAGAAGGCGTGGCCAAGGCCGAGGCCGAGGAAGTCCTGAAGAAGCTCGCCGACGCTGGCGCGGAAGTCGAGCTGGCCTAAGGGTCGCACGGGCGTTTGCCCGACCAAATGCGAGGCTGGATCCGGGAATACCCGGGTCCGGCCGAACCTGTCTTGGAAAGGGCTCCTGTGCCATCAGGTGTCCGAGCCCTTCCCAAGGCGCGGTTCGAAGGATCGGGCGGAGGTCTGTGGGAGGGCTTCCAGGTATGGATCCGAACCCCCTGTTTCGAACGGTGTGCGTACCGGACCCCCGACGGCCGCGCACCAGTGAGAAAAGAGAAGGTATATCCTCATGTCGCAGTCCTATCTGGGCCAGAAACGTCTTCGTCGTTACTATGGCCAGATCCGAGAAGTGCTGGAAATGCCGAACCTGATCGAGGTGCAGAAGAGCTCCTACGATCTGTTCCTGAACTCCGGCGACGCCGAGGTGCCGACCGATGGTCACGGGATCCAGGGCGTTTTCCAGTCGGTCTTCCCGATCAAGGATTTCAACGAGACCGCCGTGCTCGAGTTCGTGAAATACGAGCTCGAAGCGCCGAAGTACGACGTCGAAGAGTGCCAGCAGCGCGACATGACCTATTCGGCGCCTCTGAAGGTCACCCTGCGGCTCATCGTGTTCGATGTCGACGAAGACACCGGCGCGAAGTCGGTGAAGGACATCAAGGAGCAGGACGTGTTCATGGGCGACATGCCGCTCATGACCCAGAACGGCACATTCATCGTCAACGGCACCGAGCGGGTCATCGTTTCCCAGATGCACCGTTCCCCGGGGGTGTTCTTCGACCATGACAAGGGCAAGACTCATTCGTCGGGCAAACTGCTCTTCGCCTGCCGCATCATCCCCTATCGCGGCTCCTGGCTCGATTTCGAGTTCGACGCCAAGGACATCGTGTTCGCGCGCATCGACCGCCGCCGAAAACTGCCGGTGACGACGCTGCTCTACGCCCTCGGTCTCGACCAGGAAGCGATCTGCGACCACTACTACGACACGGTCAACTATACGCTGCGCAAGCACGACGGCTGGGTCACCAAGTTCTTCCCCGAGCGCATCCGCGGCACCCGGCCGACGATTGACATCGTCGATGCCGACAGCGGCGAGGTGCTGTTCGAGGCCAGCAAGAAGGTTACCCCGCGTGCGGTCAAGAAGATCATCGACGAAGGCAAGATCACCGAGATTCTGGTGCCCTTCGACAAGATCGTCGGCCGCTTCGTCTCCAAGGACATCATCAACGAGGAAACCGGCGCGATCTATGTCGAGGCCGGCGATGAGCTGACCTGGGAGACTGACAAGGACGGGGAAGTCACGGGCGGCAGCCTCAAGGATCTGGTCGACGCCGGTGTGACCGAGATCCCTGTGCTCGACATCGACAACATCAATGTCGGCCCCTACATCCGCAACACCATGGCGGTGGACAAGAACGTGGGCCGCGATACCGCGCTCATGGACATCTACCGGGTGATGCGCCCCGGCGAGCCGCCCACCGTCGAGGCCGCCTCGACCCTGTTCGATTCGCTGTTCTTCGACTCGGAGCGCTATGATCTCTCGGCCGTCGGCCGTGTGAAGATGAACATGCGCCTCGATCTCGATGCCGAGGACACCCAGCGCACGCTGCGTAAGGAAGACATCGTCTCCTGCATCAAGGCGCTGGTGGAACTGCGCGACGGCAAGGGCGAAGTTGACGACATCGACCACCTCGGCAACCGCCGGGTGCGCTCTGTCGGCGAGCTGATGGAGAACCAGTACCGCGTCGGCCTCTTGCGCATGGAACGCGCGATCAAGGAACGGATGAGTGCCGTCGAGATCGACACGGTGATGCCGCAGGACCTGATCAACGCCAAGCCCGCCGCTGCCGCGGTGCGCGAGTTTTTCGGCTCCTCGCAGCTCTCGCAGTTCATGGACCAGACCAACCCGCTTTCGGAGGTTACCCACAAGCGTCGCCTTTCGGCGCTTGGACCGGGCGGCCTGACGCGTGAGCGCGCCGGCTTCGAGGTGCGCGACGTGCACCCGACCCACTACGGCCGGATGTGCCCGATCGAGACGCCGGAAGGCCCGAACATCGGCCTCATCAACTCGCTGGCGACCTTCGCCCGCGTGAACAAGTACGGCTTCATCGAAACCCCCTACCGCAAGGTCGTCGACGGCCAGGTGACCGACGAGGTCAACTACATGTCGGCCACCGAAGAGATGCGCCACACGGTCGCCCAGGCCAACGCCCATCTCGACGAGGAAGGCCGGTTGGAGAACGAACTCGTCAACACCCGCCAGTCGGGTGAATACACGATGGCGCCGCGCGACAACGTGGACCTGATCGACGTGTCGCCCAAGCAGTTGGTCTCGGTCGCCGCCGCGCTGATCCCGTTCCTTGAGAACGACGACGCCAACCGCGCGCTGATGGGCTCGAACATGCAACGCCAGGCGGTGCCGCTGCTGCAGGCCGAGGCGCCGCTCGTCGGCACCGGCATGGAAGGCAAGGTGGCGATCGATTCGGGTGCCGCCATCCAGGCGGCGCGCGGCGGGATCATCGACCAGGTGGACGCCACCCGGATCGTTGTCCGTGCCACCGAAGATCTCGAGCCGGGTGACCCCGGGGTCGATATCTACCGCCTGCGCAAGTTCCAGCGGTCGAACCAGAATACCTGCATCAACCAGCGTCCGCTGGTGAAAGTGGGTCAATCGGTGTCCAAGGGCGAGGTGATTGCCGACGGCCCCTCGACCGACATCGGCGAGCTGGCGCTCGGCAAGAACGTGGTCGTCGCCTTCATGCCCTGGAACGGCTACAACTACGAGGACTCGATCCTGATCTCCGAGCGCATCGCGCGTGACGACGTCTTCACCTCGATCCATATCGAGGAGTTTGAAGTCGCCGCCCGTGACACCAAGCTCGGACCGGAAGAGATCACCCGCGACATCCCGAACGTCGGCGAGGAGGCGCTGCGCAACCTCGACGAGGCCGGTATCGTCTACATCGGCGCCGAGGTGCAGCCGGGTGACATCCTGGTGGGCAAGATCACCCCCAAGGGCGAAAGCCCGATGACGCCGGAAGAAAAGCTTCTGCGCGCCATCTTCGGTGAAAAGGCCTCGGATGTGCGCGACACCTCGCTGCGGGTCAAGCCGGGCGATTTCGGCACCGTCGTCGAGGTGCGCGTGTTCAACCGCCACGGCGTCGAAAAGGACGAGCGGGCGCTGCAGATCGAGCGTGAAGAGGTCGAACGCCTTGCGCGCGACCGCGACGACGAGCTCGCCATCCTCGACCGCAACATCTACGCGCGCCTGCGCACGATGGTCGAAGGCAAGGTGGCGGTGAAGGGGCCGAAGGGCGTGAAGTCCGGCACCGTGATCGACGCGAGCCTGCTCGACGATCAGCTCAGCCGCGGTCAGTGGTGGCAGCTCGCCCTCGAGGACGAGGCCGACGCCGGCCAGGTCGAGGCGCTGCACGCCCAGTACGAGGCGCAGAAACGCGCCCTCGAGCACCGGTTCGAAGACAAGGTCGAGAAGGTGCGCCGCGGCGACGACCTGCCGCCGGGCGTGATGAAGATGGTCAAGGTCTTCATCGCGGTGAAGCGCAAGCTCCAGCCGGGCGACAAGATGGCCGGCCGTCACGGCAACAAAGGGGTCATCTCCCGCGTCGTGCCGATGGAGGACATGCCGTTCCTCGGTGACGGCACCCCGGTCGACTTCTGCCTCAACCCGCTCGGCGTGCCGAGCCGGATGAACGTCGGCCAGATTCTCGAGACCCACATGGGCTGGGCCTCGCGGGCGCTGGGCATCCGGGTCGACGACGCGCTGGCCGAGTACCGCCGGTCGGGCGATCTGACCCCGGTGCGCGAATCGATGCACGACGCTTACGGCGACGAGGTCTATGAAGACGGCATCGTCGGCATGGACGAAGCGGATCTTCTGGAAGCTGCGGGCAACATCACCCGCGGCGTGCCGATCGCCACCCCGGTGTTCGACGGCGCCAAGGAGGCCGGTGTGGACGATGCGCTGCGGCGCGCGGGCTTCGACACCTCCGGCCAGTCGGTGCTCTACGACGGGCGCACCGGCGAGCAGTTCAGCCGGATGGTGACAGTGGGCGTGAAGTATCTGCTGAAACTTCACCACCTGGTGGACGACAAGATCCACGCGCGTTCGACGGGGCCGTACTCGCTCGTCACCCAGCAGCCGCTGGGCGGCAAGGCGCAGTTCGGCGGTCAGCGGTTCGGCGAGATGGAGGTCTGGGCGCTCGAAGCCTACGGCGCCGCCTACACGCTGCAGGAAATGCTCACCGTCAAGTCGGACGACGTGGCAGGCCGGACCAAGGTCTACGAGTCGATCGTCAAGGGCGAGGACAACTTCGAAGCCGGCGTGCCGGAGAGCTTCAACGTGCTCGTGAAGGAAGTCCGCGGCCTCGGCCTCAACATGGAACTCCTGGATGCGGAGGATGAGGAATAACGGCGCAAGGGCCTTCGAAGGCCCTTCGTAAGCCCTTTTGAAAGGGCTTGACGCCGCTCACCCAACCCGCACGAATTCAAGGATTTGAAAATGAACCAGGAAATGACCACCAACCCGTTCAACCCGCTGGCTTCGCCGAAGATCTTCGATGAGATCAAGGTCTCGCTGGCGTCGCCGGAGCGTATCCTTAGCTGGTCCTACGGCGAGATCAAGAAGCCCGAGACGATCAACTACCGGACCTTCAAGCCGGAGCGTGACGGGCTGTTCTGCGCCCGGATCTTCGGGCCGATCAAGGACTACGAGTGCCTTTGCGGCAAGTACAAGCGGATGAAGTACCGCGGTGTCGTCTGCGAGAAATGCGGTGTCGAGGTGACGCTGCAGAAGGTGCGCCGCGAGCGGATGGGCCATATCGAGCTCGCCGCCCCTGTCGCGCATATCTGGTTTTTGAAGTCGCTGCCCAGCCGCATCGGCCTCATGCTCGACATGACGCTGCGCGATCTCGAGCGTATTCTCTACTTCGAGAACTACGTGGTGATCGAGCCGGGCCTCACCGACCTCCACTACGGTCAGCTGATGACCGAAGAGGAGTACATGGACGCCCAGGATCTCTACGGCATGGACGCCTTCACGGCGAACATCGGCGCCGAGGCGATCCGCGAGATGCTCAGCCAGATCGACCTCGAAGCCGAGGCCGAGCAGCTGCGCGCCGACCTCGCCGAGGCCACCGGCGAACTGAAGCCCAAGAAGATCATCAAGCGGCTGAAAATCGTCGAAAGCTTCCTCGAGTCGGGCAACCGGCCGGAATGGATGATCCTCACCGTGATCCCGGTTATCCCACCGGAACTGCGCCCACTCGTCCCGCTCGACGGTGGCCGGTTTGCGACGTCGGACCTCAACGACCTCTACCGCCGGGTCATCAACCGCAACAACCGCCTCAAGCGCCTCATCGAGCTGCGCGCGCCCGATATCATCGTGCGCAACGAAAAGCGCATGCTGCAGGAATCGGTCGATGCGCTGTTTGACAACGGCCGCCGTGGCCGGGTCATCACTGGCGCCAACAAACGGCCGCTGAAATCGCTCTCCGACATGCTCAAAGGCAAGCAGGGCCGGTTCCGCCAGAACCTGCTCGGCAAGCGGGTCGACTTCTCGGGCCGGTCCGTGATCGTGACCGGTCCCGAGCTCCGGCTGCACCAATGCGGTCTGCCGAAGAAGATGGCGCTCGAACTGTTCAAGCCGTTCATCTATTCACGGCTTGAGGCCAAGGGCCTGTCGTCCACCGTTAAGCAGGCCAAGAAGCTGGTGGAGAAAGAACGCCCCGAGGTCTGGGACATCCTCGACGAGGTGATCCGCGAGCATCCGGTGCTTTTGAACCGCGCGCCGACGCTGCACCGCCTCGGCATCCAGGCTTTCGAGCCGGTGCTGATCGAGGGCAAGGCGATCCAGCTGCACCCGCTGGTCTGCTCGGCCTTTAACGCCGACTTCGACGGCGACCAGATGGCCGTACACGTGCCGCTGTCGCTGGAAGCCCAGCTCGAAGCCCGTGTGCTGATGATGTCGACCAACAACGTGCTGTCGCCGGCTAACGGCGCGCCGATCATCGTGCCGTCGCAGGACATGATCCTGGGGCTCTACTACATCACGATGCAGCGCGAGGGCATGAAGGGTGAAGGCATGATCTTCTCGGATATCGAGGAGGTCGAACACGCCCTGGAGGCGGGCGAGGTGCATCTGCACACCAAGATCACCGCCCGTGTACGCCAGATCGACGAGACCGGCCAGGATGTGTGGCAACGGTTCGAGACCACGCCGGGCCGTGTGCGCCTCGGCGCACTCCTGCCGCTGAACACCAAAGCGCCGTTCGAGCTCGTCAACCGGCTCTTGCGCAAGAAAGAAGTGCAGCAGGTCATCGACACCGTCTACCGTTATTGCGGTCAGAAGGAATCGGTCATCTTCTGCGACCAGATCATGTCGATGGGCTTCAAGGAGGCCTTCAAGGCCGGCATCTCCTTCGGCAAGGACGACATGGTCATCCCCGACAACAAGTGGACCATCGTGGATGGCGTTCGTGACCAGGTGAAGGAATACGAACAGCAGTACATGGACGGCCTCATCACCCTTGGCGAGAAGTACAACAAGGTGGTCGACGCCTGGTCGAAGTGCTCCGACGCCGTGGCCGACGCGATGATGGGCGAGATTTCGGCGGTGCGCCACGACGACGCCGGCGCCGAAATGGAACCCAACTCGGTCTACATGATGTCGCACTCGGGTGCGCGGGGCTCTCCGGCGCAGATGAAGCAGCTCGGCGGTATGCGCGGCCTGATGGCCAAACCCTCGGGCGAGATCATCGAGACGCCGATCATCTCGAACTTCAAGGAAGGCCTGACCGTGCTCGAGTACTTCAACTCGACCCACGGTGCCCGTAAGGGCCTCGCCGACACCGCGCTCAAGACCGCGAACTCGGGGTACCTCACCCGTCGACTCGTCGACGTGGCGCAGGACTGCATCGTGCGCCAGCGCGATTGCGGCACCGAGCTTGCGATCACCGCGCAGCCGGCGGTCAACGACGGTGAAGTGGTGGCCTCGCTGGCCGAGCGGATCCTCGGCCGGGTCTCGGCCGAAGACGTCATCAACCCCTCGACCGGCGAGATCGTGGTTGCGCGCAACGAGCTGATCGACGAGCGCAAGGCCGACGCGATCGAGGAGTCCGGCGTTGCCAGCATGCGCATGCGCAGCCCGCTCACCTGCGAGGCCGAGGAAGGCGTTTGCGCCATGTGCTACGGGCGCGACCTTGCCCGCGGCACCATGGTAAACACCGGCGAAGCGGTCGGCATCATCGCCGCCCAGTCGATCGGGGAACCGGGTACCCAGCTGACGATGCGGACCTTCCACATCGGCGGTATCGCGCAAGGTGGCCAGCAGTCGTTCCAGGAGGCCAACAGCGACGGCAAGATCGAGTTCCGCAACCCGAACACGCTGACCAACGCCAATGGTGAGCTGATCATCATGGGCCGCAACATGCAGGTTGCGATCATGGATGAGAACGGTGTCGAGCGGGCCGCGTTCAAGCCGGGGTACGGTTCCAAGCTGTTCGTCAAGGAAGGCGCCGAGGTAAGCCGCGGAGACAAGCTCTTCGAATGGGACCCGTACACCCTGCCGATCATCGCCGAGGCGGCCGGTGAGGCGAAATTCGTCGACCTCGTCTCGGGCGTCTCGGTCCGCGACGAAACCGACGAAGCGACCGGTATGACCCAGAAGATCGTCTCGGACTGGCGCTCGGCGCCGAAGGGCAACGAGCTCAAGCCCGAGATCATTCTTGCCGGTGAGGACGGCGAACCGGTGCGCAACGAGGCCGGCAACCCGATCACCTACACCATGTCGGTGGACGCCATTCTCTCGATCGAGGAAGGCGCACAGGTGCAGGCCGGTGACGTGGTCGCGCGGATCCCGCGTGAAGGCGCCAAGACCAAGGACATCACCGGTGGTCTGCCGCGGGTGGCCGAACTCTTCGAGGCGCGTCGTCCGAAAGACCACGCGATCATCGCCGAGATCGACGGTTATGTGCGCTTTGGCAAGGACTACAAGAACAAGCGCCGCATCGCCATCGACCCCTCCGATGAGAGCATGGAAACGGTCGAGTACATGGTGCCGAAGGGCAAGCACATCCCTGTGGCCGAAGGCGACTTCGTCCAGAAGGGCGACTACATCATGGACGGCAACCCGGCGCCGCATGACATCCTCGCAATCATGGGTGTCGAAGCGCTGGCGGACTACATGATCGACGAGGTGCAGGACGTCTACCGGCTCCAGGGCGTGAAGATCAACGACAAGCACATCGAGGTGATCGTCCGCCAGATGCTCCAGAAATGGGAGATCTCGGACTCGGGCGACACCACGCTCCTGAAGGGCGAGCATGTCGACAAGATCGAGTTCGACCAGGCCAACGAGAAGGCGCTGGCCAAGGGTGGCCGGTCTGCCGAAGGCGCGCCGATCCTGCTCGGGATCACCAAGGCGTCGCTGCAGACCCGGTCGTTCATCTCGGCCGCGTCGTTCCAGGAGACCACCCGGGTGCTCACCGAGGCGAGCGTCCAAGGCAAGCGCGACAAGCTTGTCGGCCTCAAGGAGAACGTCATCGTCGGCCGGCTGATCCCGGCGGGCACCGGCGGGGCAACGATGAAGACGCGCCATATTGCCCAGGAACGCGACCGTGTCGTGATCGAACAGGCCCGCGCCGAGGCGGAAGCCGCCGCGGTGCTGGCCGCGCCGACGGACGCGATGGACATCGCGGCCGAGGACATCTTCGGCGGCGGTAGCAAAAGCGACGACGACGATCTCGGCCTCGTCGAGACCCCCGAGGCCGGCGATGACGACAAGTCCTGATCGGGCTTTCGGCTGAAACACCAAGGACCCCCCGCCCGGCAAGGCGGGGGTTTCTCCTTGTGGGGCGCGGGCGCGTTTTTCGTACGAAAAACGGATCGGTTTCCATCCGGAAACCGTGCCGAAATCCGCACCGGATTTCGTGTCGCCCGACCCTATCCTTTTCGCTTTCGCCACCGGTTTCGCTCTGACACACTCCGGCGCATGACACCGCGCGATCCCAGTACGGACAAAGGTATCCAGGTTCTGGGCCTCACCCGGTTCTCGGTGCCCTCCACCGGTGCCTTCCAGGTGGAACACGCAAGCCTCGACGAACGCCGCGCCTACCTTTACGACCCGGCCCGCCTCGCGCTGCGGTTTGCCTGGTTCGAGCTGGTCACACTGCCGGGGATTGCGGCGCAGAAAGACCTCGCCTTCAAAATCGTCGTGTTGATGGGCGAGGACTTTCCCGAGCCCTGGCGTGGTCGGATGCTGGCCCATGTAGAGCACATCCCCCAGCTCTCCGCCCACTTCGCCCCGCCCGAGCATCACCGCAAGATCTGTGCCGACGCCTTGCGCGCGCATGTCGACCGGCAGGCGGAAGTCGTATTGCAGTTCCGGCTCGACGATGACGACGCGGTGGCGGTTGATTTCACGCGGCGGCTGAGGCGCGATTGGCGTAAACTCAAGGCGTGGCATGCCGGTCGTGAGGGGCCGATCGCGCTCGACTATGCGCGCGGGCTGAACTTGTTCGCCCGGCCAGGCGGCAAGGTCGAGATCGTGCCGCGTCTTGAGCCCTTCCTCGGCGTCGCCTTCGCCATCGCAACCCGTCCGGGCGACGGACATTTCATCCTCGGCTTCATGCATCACCTGATCTGGCAGTCGATGCCTGCGGTGACGAACCCCGATGAGATCATGTGGGTGCGCGGCGGCCATGGCACAAACGACAGCGGCACGCCGGCGCGCGCGCCGATGTTCGAGATGGAAGAGGCCGAACTGCGCCGGACACTGCGCAAACGTTTCCGGGTCGATCTCTCGGAGTTGAAAGCCGCGCTGAGGCGCGGTCAGACCCGGCAGGGGGCCAGTTGACCGTGGCGCGGGGAGAGAGCGCCGACACCGGGCGTGCCGACAACCTGCGCGGCGCGATTCTGATGGCCGTGTCGACGGCCGGATATGCGCTGAACGACACCGCGATCAAGACGATCGGCGATGCGGTGCCGCTGGCGCAGCTCCTGTTCCTGCGCGGTGTGGTGACCTGTGTGCTGATGCTGCTCGCCGTGCGCTGGATCGGCGCGATCCGGTTTGACCTGCCCAGACGGGAATGGGGGCTCATCCTGCTGCGCAGTCTTGCCGATCTCGGGGCGACCTTTTTCTTCGTGACGGCGCTTCTCAACATGCCGATCGCGAACGTCACCGCTATCCTCCAGGCGCTTCCGCTTACCGTGGCGCTGGCGGCGGCGTTGTTCCTTGCCGAGCCGCTCGGCTGGCGCCGGTTGTCGGCGATCCTGGTCGGCTTTGTCGGGGTGATGCTGATCATCAGGCCCGGGGCCGAGGGGTTCGACGCCTGGTCGCTCTGGGGGCTCGGTGCCGTCGGGTTCATCACCCTGCGCGACCTCCTTGCGCGCCAACTCGCGCCTACGACGCCCTCGGCGACAGTGGCTTTCGCCGCGTCGGTGGTGGTCGTGGCCGTCTTCGGGCTTACCATGCTCTTCGAGCCCTGGACGCCACTTACCCCGCGCTCCGCCGGGTTGGTCGGACTGGCGGGAGTTTTCATTCTCTGCGCTTATGTCGCTTCGGTCGCGACGATGCGCGCGGGCGATATCGGCTTCGTCGCCCCGTTCCGCTATACCGGCCTGGTCTGGGCTCTCATCCTCGGCCTTGTTGTCTTCGGCGACTGGCCCGATGGCCTCACACTGACGGGCGCCGCAATCGTTGTCGCCACCGGCCTGTTCACCCTCTACCGGGAGCGCAAGCTGGCCCCGGAACGCAGCCGGACGGCCGGGACGCGGAAAGGATGAGGCGGCTACGCTGCCACTGTTGACAACCCATCCGACTCCCCATATACGCGCCCACATTCGGGCCGCTGGGACACCAGTGCGCCTGCATCAGAGTTGTAGTGGACAAGATCCGGGCCCACCCCAGAAATGGGCTGCCCCGATCCTCTGAGGACCCACCGCATCGCTCCGGGAACGGAGCGGATGCGGTCCATTGCGCTTTGCGGACGCGTAGAGCGCGAGACGTCGATAACCGGGGCGCGCGCCCCAGAAACAAGTGTTGCAACACGGGGAAAGAGACCCAATGCCCACGATCCAGCAGCTGATCCGCAAGCCGCGGCAGCCCAAAGTGAAACGCTCCAAGTCCCAGCACCTGGAATCCTGCCCGCAGAAGCGTGGCGTTTGCACCCGCGTCTACACCACGACGCCGAAGAAGCCGAACTCGGCCATGCGGAAAGTCGCCAAGGTGCGGCTTTCGAACGGCTACGAGGTCATCAGCTACATTCCGGGTGAGAGCCACAACCTGCAGGAGCACTCCGTCGTGCTCATCCGTGGCGGCCGTGTGAAAGACCTTCCCGGTGTCCGCTATCACATCCTGCGCGGCGTTCTCGACACCCAGGGTGTCAAAGATCGCCGTCAGCGCCGCTCGAAATACGGCGCCAAGCGTCCGAAGTAAGGAGAGACTGCATGTCCCGTCGTCACGCTGCCGAGAAGCGCGAAGTCCTGCCCGACGCCAAGTATGGCGACCGGGTGCTGACCAAGTTCATGAACAACCTGATGGTCGATGGCAAGAAGTCGACCGCCGAGAAGATCGTCTACAACGCGCTCGACCGGGTCGAAGACAAGGTCAAGCGTGCGCCGGTGGAGATCTTCCACGAAGCGCTCGACAACATCAAGCCGTCGGTCGAGGTTCGCTCGCGCCGGGTTGGTGGTGCCACCTACCAGGTGCCGGTCGAAGTGCGCCCCGAGCGCCGCGAGGCGCTGGCAATCCGTTGGCTGATCATCGCCTGCCGTGGCCGCAACGAGAACACGATGGAAGAACGCCTCGCCGGCGAGCTGCTCGATGCCGTCAACGGCCGCGGCACCGCCGTTAAGAAGCGCGAAGACACCCACAAGATGGCCGACGCCAACAAGGCGTTCAGCCACTACCGATGGTAATCAGGTCGGGTTTCCCGGCTCTCATGCTTTAAGAGATCTTCCACCATGGCACGCGAATACCCCCTCGAGCGCTACCGCAATTTCGGCATCATGGCTCACATCGATGCTGGCAAGACGACGACGACCGAGCGCATCCTCTACTACACCGGCAAGTCCCACAAGATCGGCGAAGTCCATGACGGCGCCGCCACGATGGACTGGATGGAGCAGGAGCAGGAGCGCGGCATCACCATCACCTCGGCCGCGACGACCACTTTCTGGGAACGCACCGAGGACGGCGAAACCGCGCAGTCCGACAAGTTCCGCTTCAACATCATCGACACCCCCGGCCACGTTGACTTCACCATTGAGGTGGAGCGCTCGCTCGCGGTACTCGACGGCGCCGTTGCGTTGCTCGACGCCAACGCCGGTGTCGAGCCGCAGACCGAAACGGTGTGGCGCCAGGCCGACCGCTACAAGGTCCCGCGCATGGTGTTCGTCAACAAGATGGACAAGATCGGCGCCGACTACTTCAACTGCGTGAAGATGATCAAGGACCGCACGGGTGCGATCCCGGTTCCGGTCAACTTCCCGATCGGCGCCGAAGACAAGCTCGAAGGCATCGTCGATCTGGTGAAGATGCAAGAGTGGGTCTGGGAGGGCGAAGACCTGGGCGCGACCTGGGTGCACCATCCGATCCGCGACGAGCTGAAGGCGACCGCCGAAGAGTGGCGCGGTCACATGATCGAGCACGCCGTCGAGATGGACGACGCGGCGATGGAAGCCTATCTTGAGGGCGAAGAGCCCGACGAGGACACGCTGCGCAAGCTGATCCGCAAGGGCACGCTCGAGATGGCTTTCGTGCCGGTGCTCGGCGGCTCCGCGTTCAAGAACAAAGGCGTTCAGCCGCTGCTCAACGCGGTGATCGATTTCCTGCCCGGTCCGCTCGATGTCGACGCCTACATGGGCTTCGCCCCGGGCGACGAGACCGAGACCCGCGACATTCCCCGGTCTGCCGACGATACCCAGCCGTTCTCGGGGTTGGCGTTCAAGGTGATGAACGACCCGTTCGTGGGCTCGCTGACGTTCACCCGGATCTACTCCGGCGTGATCAAGAAGGGCGACGGCATCGTCAACTCGACGAAGGGCAGGCGCGAGCGCGTCGGCCGGATGATGATGATGCACTCGAACAACCGCGAAGAGATCGAAGAGGCCTACGCGGGCGACATCATCGCGCTCGCCGGTCTCAAAGAGACCACCACCGGTGACACGCTCTGTGACGCGCAGAAGCAGGTGGTGCTCGAGACCATGACCTTCCCCGATCCGGTGATCGAGATCGCCGTCGAGCCGAAGACCAAGGCCGACCAGGAGAAGATGTCCGCAGCCCTCCAGCGCCTCGCCGCCGAAGACCCGTCCTTCCGCGTCGAAACCGACATCGAGTCGGGCCAGACCATCATGAAGGGCATGGGCGAACTTCACCTCGACATCCTCGTCGACCGGATGAAGCGCGAATTCAAGGTCGAGGCCAACATTGGCGCGCCCCAGGTGGCGTACCGCGAGACCATCGGCCATGAGGTCGAGCACAGCTACACCCACAAGAAGCAGTCGGGTGGATCGGGCCAGTTCGCCGAGGTCAAGTTGGTCATCAGCCCAACCGAGCCGGGCGAAGGCTACTCGTTCGAGTCGAAGGTCGTCGGTGGTTCGGTGCCGAAGGAATATATCCCCGGCGTCGAAAAGGGCATCAAGTCGGTCATGGATAGCGGCCCGCTGGCCGGCTTCCCGGTGATCGACTTCAAGGTCGCGCTGATCGATGGCAAGTACCACGACGTGGACTCCAGCGTGCTCGCCTTCGAGATCGCCGGCCGCATGGGCATGCGTGAAGGCATGCGCAAGGCTGGCGCGAAACTGCTGGAACCGATGATGAAAGTCGAGGTGATTACGCCGGAGGAATACACCGGCGGCATCATCGGTGACCTCACCTCGCGGCGTGGCCAGGTCTCCGGCCAGGAACCGCGCGGCAACGCGGTAGCGATCGACGCCTTTGTGCCGCTGGCCAACATGTTCGGCTACATCAACACCCTGCGGTCGATGTCCTCGGGACGGGCCCAGTTCACGATGCAGTTCGACCATTACTCGCCGGTACCGCAGAACATCTCGGACGAGATCCAGGCGAAATACGCCTGATCGGATAATGCGGGCCGGGTGAAACGCCCGGCCTGTCTCGAAACAAGAGGAAGACAAAGATGGCCAAGGAAAAGTTTGAACGCACCAAACCGCATGTGAACATCGGCACGATCGGCCACGTTGACCACGGCAAGACGACGCTGACGGCAGCGATCACC
>Ga0209121_10003418_pt1 | contig 15396 bp, 17 predicted proteins | sample Cruoilmetagenom3_FD_187292 | JGI IMG/M metagenome (GOLD analysis project Ga0209121, IMG submission 187292) | Oil polluted marine microbial communities from Coal Oil Point, Santa Barbara, California, USA - Sample 3 (SPAdes) (version 2) | ecosystem: Environmental > Aquatic > Marine > Oil seeps ...
TAGAGGTCAGTAGTTAGTTACTTATCAATTTTGATTGATATATAATATCACTATTGACCATTTTTGTAATTAGGTTATTAAAAATAGTAGCTTTGCTTTGCGACCTGTTTATTCTAAAACAAAACTCGTTGAAGTATCTGTTTAAATTAGCGTCACTCACCCAAGAATAGGTTGTTCTTATCCAAGACTTAACTTGATGTATCATTGTGTGTAGCGCTTTAAAATTTAGTCCATTATTACTCTCAATTTGAGTAATGTTATAAGCTTTTGATATGGACCTATATCCACGCCACTTATCCGTTGTGATTTTAGCATCGCGGCTAATGTGATTAACAAAGATATATTGAAGAGATTGTGCAGAAAAATCATCAATTTTCATTGCATACATACGTTTTACTTTTCCATCTTTGGTCAACTCAATCGCTGTGACAGCTTTCTTTTTCTTGCTATTATAGCTTCTTCCTGTTTTTCCTTGATCCTTACCACCTAAAACAAATTCATCTACGTGAACATTACCATCCATAGGATTGTTTGTACTAGAAGCCATAGCTTCTCTTACCTTGAGCATAAAAAGCCTTGCTGTCTTTTCAGTTACACCATAGCGTACAGCCATATAACTTGCAGATAAACTCTTGGTGGTGGTTGCCATTTCAAAACAAATAAAAAATGCTTTGCGAACACCAAATTTCACTTTGTGGAACAATGTATTTGCCGTAGCGGATTCTATATGATGACAGATGTTACATTGCCTAGAAAAATCTTTACGATTTTGGAAGGCATTGTGATTACAACGTGTACATTTATAGTCTGTTTTTGCCTTGACTAAAGCTAAATATGATTTACAATCTTCATCCGTTTTAAACGCTTCAGCAAACTCTAGAAGATTTTGACCTGTGAATATGTCCATATTTTAATATATTTACTATTACTAAAGATACGTATTTAAATACTGATCTCTATAATTATCAAAAGAAATACTCCAAATACCTCTAACTTCATTGACATTATAGCCAATAGCTTTGTCATTAGGATATAAAATAGAAATCTTATCTAATGTTGCTTTTTCTAATGTTTCATTTGGTTTACCATGACATTGCAAACACATATCATTGGTGGTTATTGGATAGTAAACATGGACTTTATTATCTAACTCTTTCACTATAGGACTCGGCTCTTTTTTGTCTGCAATAATTTGCTTAAAAGTAGTAATATATTCTAACTCTTGTGCATTGGCCTTATTATTTATATTTCTAGGCTTATCGGAAACACGAGTAATCTTTGCATTATGAACAACAGCCATACTATCCGTTAATGGATATGCTTTTTCGTTACAAAAAGCTAAAGCTTCTAGTGTACCTTTTTTTTGTATTGTTCCCTTTAAATTTTTACCCAAAACAGCTTTTGTAGTTAATGCATATTTTAAGCCACGCTCTCCATATGGTAATTCTTCAAAATTAGTTTGAGCCTGTTGCTTCTGCATTCTCTTACCATTACTCATTCCGTGACCTTTGCCCTTGCCTTTTCCTCTTCCCATACCTTCACCCTTGTGTTTTCCTTTTTCTCCATTAAAATGATCTTCAAACCATTCTGGTTGGTCAATATCAAAATCGTACATATAATCTGCAATTTGTTTAATGGTTTCTTCAGGAAAGGTCTGCTTTGGCATTACACCAAAACGTCTTACTGCTCCAAACATTTTTGCATCTTCTTCATTCGGATTTTTTATCCAAGCTTGTATTGAAGCAATAAATTCTTCCTTTGTAGTTTCATCAGAGATATAATGTTTTTTAATTGCAATCATTGGAGGTCCAATTCTATCATCATGAGTTCCCGTTGGACTATGGCATGTATAACAATTGGTCTCTATTAATTTTTTTCCAGAATGGTTTATAGTTTCCATCTGTTTTTCTAAAGCGGAATATTCTTTGTTTTTAGAGTTATTACAACTAATAGTTAATACTGCAAATAACACAAGTAACCCAATATTTTTCATAATCAATTTATTTAGAAATTTTTCCTGTGGCACAACTCACAAAAGACATGGCTTTTGAAGCCAATGAACTACTAATGTCTATTGAAGGATATCCCATTTTTTTCAATTCATCTTTTACTTTTATAGCATCTATATCACTAGTATAATTAAATGACACTTTACTATGTTCTACGTCGATATGTAAATCAGAAATAAAATCTAATTCTAATAATTTAGTTGTAATAGTATGTGCACATCCATTACATTTTAAGTTTTGTACTATAATTGAAGTTTTCATAGGTCTTATAATATTTTTGGGTTCAATTTATATTCGTAACAATTCATTTCTAATTTCAAAATGAATTCTTTTGAGTCACACCAAACTCTATTAACGGTATCTTATTATGCCGCCTTTTAAATCATAGATTTTAGTGAATCCCATTACAGCTAACTTATTTGCAGATTGCCTACTTCTACTCCCGCTTCTACAGTATACGTAGACTGCTTTTTCCTTATTTAATTTATTAAACTCAGTATTAAAACTACTTGAAAAAATATCAATATTCTTTGCTCCTTTTAGATGACCAGATTTATACTCTCTAGACGTTCTTACATCAATTAATTGAACTTTTTTATTTTCAATTTGGGCTTTAAACGCTTCAGATGAAAGTTTATGAATAGCATCATTTTGTTGAAATTTTGTTCCAAACAATGCAGAGATAAAGGACATATATAGTATGATTAATTAATATAGGTTAAAATTACTTGTTTACTTTCTATATAAGGGTAACCTATGTTACATAGAAAAGCGCATGCTACTTAAAAGTATCATGCGCTTTTTGCTAATTTTAAAAAAACACTATTTATTGCAGATGGACATAAATAAATTGTCCTATGTAAGCCTATTAATATTAATTAACCAAACAATAAGCTTGCTTAGCAATCTCCAATTCTTCGTTAGTTGGAATAACCAACACTTTCACTTTAGAAGCAGGTGTATTAATTTCTCTTAATTCCTTAGATCTTATATCATTTTTGTCAGTATCTAGAATAATTCCGACGTATTCCATATCTGTACAAATCAGCTTTCGCATTATGCCTGAATTCTCACCAATTCCTGCTGTAAATACAATAGCATCTAATCCGTTCATTGCAGCGGCATAAGCACCAATAGTTTTTTTAATGCGATAAGCATTCATGGTTAATGCAAGCATACAATTGGAATTTCCTTTTTCAGCTTCAGCTTCAATATCTCTTAAATCGCTGTAACCTGTAAGTCCTAACATTCCGCTTTCTCTTGTAAGCAAATTATTAACGTCTTCTAATTTATAACCCAAATTATCAACTAAATAAAAAATAATTGAGTGGTCTATATCACCACTTCTTGAACCCATTATTAATCCATTAGACGGAGCAAAACCTAAAGTATGATCTATACTTTTTCCATCCAATACAGCTGTCATACTACATCCATTACCCAAATGAATGGTTATGATTTTAGATTGTTTAGTTTTTAGATACTCAATTGCTTTTTCGGACACATATTTATGACTTGTACCATGAAAACCATATAATTGAATGCCTTCTTCAGTATATAGCTCTTTAGGTATTGCATATCTTTTCGCCTTTTCTGGGATAGATTGATGAAAAGCGGTATCAAACACTGCCACTTGTTTCGCTGAAGGAAAAAGCTGTTCTGCAACCAATATACCTTGAAGATTATTAGGGTTGTGTAAAGGTGCTAATGCTGAATATTCTTCAATTTTATGCTTAACTTCATCTGTAATTAAAGTTGTTTTAGAAAATGAATTCCCTCCATGAACGACACGATGACCTACAACATTGATTTCATCTGCATTTTTTATAACACCATTTTTAGGATCTACTAACAACATGACTATTTTTTGTAAACCTTCATTATGAGATTTTATAGGTATTGTTTGTTCAATATTATTGTCGTTGGCATTATACTTTAGCACAGCATCTTCTGAACCAATACGTTCCACCATTCCACTACATATTAATGCTTTTGTAGGCATTTCAATTAGTTGAAATTTTATCGAAGAACTGCCAGAATTTATTACTAATATTTTCATATTCTCTTCTCGTTTATTCACTTTGAGCTTGAATTGCAGTTACTATAACCGTATTAAAAACGTCATCTATTGTACAGCCTCGACTTAAATCGTTAACTGGTTTATTTAATCCTTGTATTATTGGACCAATTGCCAATGCCTTTGTTTCTCGTTGCACAGCTTTATAGGTGTTATTTCCAGTATTTAGATCTGGAAAAATAAAGACATTTGCTTGTCCTGCAACTTCTGAATCTGGAAGTTTCGATTTACCTACATTTATATCTACTGCAGCGTCATATTGAATAGGACCTTCAACCTTTAAATCGGGTCTTTTACGTTTTACAATTTCAGTAGCTTCTCTCACACGTTCTACATCTCTACCTACACCAGAAGAGCCAGAAGAATAAGACAGCATTGCTATTTTTGGTTCAATACCAAAGGACAAACTAGTCTCAGAAGAAGAAATAGCAATTTCTGCCAATTGTTCTGCAGTTGGATTGGGATTTATAGCGCAATCTCCATAAACGGAAACGCGATCTTCTAAGCACATAAAAAATATAGAAGAAACTAAAGGTACACTAGGTTTTGTCTTAATAAATTGAAGTGCAGGTCTAATGGTATGTTGAGTAGTATGTACAGCACCAGAAACCATTCCATCTGCATCTCCTTTATACACCATCATGGTACCATAATAAGATACATCAACCATTAAATCTTGAGCCATTGCAAGATTTACGTTTTTCTCTTTTCTTAATTCGTAAAGCGTATTTGCATAGTCTTCAAAATGCTCTGACTCAATTGGATTTATAATATTTACGCTATTTAAATTTAATCTAATATCTAGCGATGCTACTTTATCTTCAATCTGCTTTCTATCTCCAAGTAACGTAACGTTTACAGCATCTACATCAATAAGATGTTTTGTTGCTCTTAAAATACGCTCGTCTAAACCTTCTGGTAATACAATATGTTTCTTGTTAGACTTTGCGCTTTTTAATAAATTATACTGAAACATTCTAGGAGTCATTCGATTGATTTTAAACGTATCTAGTCGTTCTACAAGAGCGTCTAATTTCACAAACTTTTCGAAATTCTTAATAGAAGTTCTTATTTTTTGTTTGTTCTCAGCATATATTTTAGCCTTTATTGTACCTATTCGATTGGCAACAGAAAACGTACCTCCTTCTACAGAAATAATTGGTACAATATCCGATAGTCCTTCAATTAATTTAATAATTGGTTCCTCTGGTATTAAATCGCCAGTAAGTACAATTCCAGATACTGACGGATAATTATCAGAAATATTAGCTTGTAATGCACCTAAAATTATATCAGCTCTATCACCTGGTGTAATCACCAATCCATTTTCTTTTATATGCGTAAGATAGTTACGTAATTGCATGGCTCCTACTCCAAAATATCCAGCTTGATTATTAATGTAATCTTCCCCGAAAAGTATTTTTGCATCGAGTTCATCTACAATTTCCTTAATAGATGGATTAGCTAAAGCCGGATCTAACGGAATAGCATTTACAACCACTTCTTTAGGGAAATATTTTTCTAATTCAATAACCACCAAGGCCTGATTTTTAGGCTCAACTTTATTAGCTATTACTGATAATACTTCAACACCTTTATCTTTAAAAGCATCATAAGCAATTTGCAAATTACCATTGAGTTCCTCTAAAGTTTTATTTCTACCACTTGCTAAAACAATTGTTGGTAAACCTAAGTTTTTAGCGATTAATACGTTAATATCGAACTCTATAATAGAACCTTCACCCATAAAACTGGTGCCTTCAACTAAAACAAAATCAAAACGTTCTTCTACTGCTTTGTATTTTTCAATAATGCTACTAATCATTTCATCATCCTTATCTTCATTTTTCATTTTAATGACTTCACTGCGTTTAAAAGCATAAGCATCTTCAAACTTTAAGTCTAAATGAAAATATGTAATGATTGTATGAATATGATTATCTATTTCCCCTGGCTTAAAATCGTCGATAATAGGTCTAAAATAACCCAATTTTGCTGCCTTTCCCAATAGCAATTGCATCAAGCCTATTGAGACAATAGATTTTCCACTACTAGGTTCTGTTGTTGTAATATAAACCCCCTTATTAAATGTTTTTTTCGTCATGAATTCAACTAAAGTATATTATAAAATATAACTAAAATATTTCGCAACAAAAATAGTGGTTTTACCCCAAATTATAATAGCGTTTTAAACATTTCATTGATGAGATTTTGGCATTTTTTCACTATCCTTTGTAGGATATTCTTAATACCAAAGAAGGCTATTTGTTATTTGATAATTCTGTTAATATTTAATGTGAACAACAATAATATTTTAAAAACCAATTATTAAAACAATTAATAAATTATGCGTTCAATTTTTATAATAACATAAATACAAAAAAGAGCACAAGTTAAATTACTTGTGCTCTTCATTGAAGATTTAAAGTTACTGGCAATCATGAATACTCAAATTATCTAAAAACAATATTCAAATGTCCTAACGAATTTTTTGTTTCATTTAGAATTCGAGGTCAGCAACAAGTTCAAAATCATCATAAATGGCTTTATCTTTTAGACCATCAAAGAAACTTGTTGAACCATATCTTACATCAAATTTTGTTCTATTTATTTTTAACGAAGCAGAAGCTTTATTTCCATTAACAGATAAATCAAATGATATAAATTCAGTTTTTCCCTTTATTGTAATATTACCGTTTACTTTATAGGAATTTTTACTAATACTTTTAACATTTGTAAATTCCAAAGAAGCAGTTGGGAATTTTTCAACTCCAAAGAAATCATTGGATTTTAAATGTCCTTCTAATTCTTCTTTGTACTTACCTTCTAAATCTGTAACGACCATGGAAGACATGTCAATTATAAAATAGCCTCCTACAAGCTTACTATTATCGAATATTAAATCTCCCTTTTTAATGCTAATAGTTCCTTGATGAGAACCTGTTACTTTATAACCTTTCCAGGTTAACTTACTACTTTCTACGTTTATTTCCTTTTTATTTTTTTCTACTGTAGTAAAAGAAAATGTCATAAAAGCAACCATGATAATTGCTATTGTATTTTTTATTGATTTATTCATCGTTTTTGTTTTAAATAGTTATTTAATAATTACTCACCGTAATAAAATTTCTCTTTAATTATTTTTCCATCTTTCCAGTCTTGTACAGCAACTTGCGTATAATTTTTTACTCCCCAATCTTTATGAGTGTAATCAAAATGCCATTCTACCATTGTAGTGTTTTCACCAATAGTTACTTTTAAAGGTTGAGCACCTCTAAACTCTGTAATTGCAGCGAAGAAATCTTCTTCACGTTGCCTGTTGGCTTTCTTTCCTTTAATTATAGGATTGTCATTTTCTTGCATAACGACATCGTCATGGTAAAATTGATCAAAAGCCTCTAATGCTTCTCCTTGAAGAATCATGTCGTTAATTGTGCTAATTTTTTCTAATAATGTGTTCATTTTTTTTGTTTTAAATATTATGGTACAAATGTCCCAAACATTAAACCCTTAAAAAATGAAGTAGATTATGAAATGATGTTAAACTAGATTAACATTTATTGATTAAGAATGAGTTGACTTTTAATTTTACTTAAAAACTCTTTAGTAATACCAAGGTATGAAGCAATCATATATTGAGGCACACGCTGTTCGATTTTAGGATAAGTCTCTCTGAAAATTTGGTAACGGTCTTTAGCTGTAAGGCTAAAATTTCTAATGATTCTTTTTTGTGAAGCCACGAATGCGCGTTCTACAATCTTCCTGAAAAGGCGTTCGAGTTTCGGAATCTCTTTGTATAAAAGTTCTAGATTTTCGTAAGTAAATTGAATAAGTTCTGTATTCTCTATGCATTGTACATTGAAGTCTGCTGAAGTTTGTGAAATAAAACTTCCTAAATCTGATGTCCACCAATCTTCAATGGAAAACATCACGATGTGCTCTTGACCTTCTAAATCCATATAAAATGTTTTTGAACATCCAGAAATAATAAAATTAACGCTTTTACAGGTATCTCCTTGTTGTGATATGTATTGATCTTTGAGATAATTTCTGCGAACTATTTTAGAAAGCAAAATGGCCTCTTCTTCAACTGATAAGTCGATGTATTTATTTATATAATCTAAAAAAGGGTTATTATTCATAAGTTCATTCTATCTAAGGCAACTTACTCTTCGATTATAATTTATATAATATTACATACTTCGTATACCATTACAACTAATTATTACAAGTTAAATAAAGTTCTGGCATAGTTTAAAATTATTTTATTCTGCCTTCCTTTGAGAGTCATTTAATTATTAATTGATTCTCTAAAACAGATCTTAGTTCATCTGACCATAAAATTGAATAATGACCTAAATTATCAAGTTCTATAATTTTACTTTGTTTAAAAGATTGATTAACTTCTCTAGCACCTTCAATAGGTAATATTTTATCTGATTTTGAATGTACAATTATCGCTTTTTCTACACTAGAAATTTCGTTACAATAAGTAACCATATTTAGGTTTTCGATCCTTTCATTAACATCTTCTTCAATTTTAGATGTTAATTTTCCAACGACTCTATTATTTAAACCAAATTTTGTTACCATCTCATCAATTCGACTTTTAAAATTATTTGGTGTTGTAACCATAAGCCATAGCTTAAAATTAATATCAGGATACATCCTTAATACTCTTGCAACATTTACGCTACCAAATGAATGGCTAATTACTATCTGTGGATTGTCTTTTTTTAAATGAGAAGTCAAAATCTTTGAAAACTCGAACATATTTGTTTTTCCTTTAGAACTTTTTCCATGAGATGGTGCATCAATTGAAATAACTCTAAAATTCGCCTTTAGTAATACAGGAATTAATGATGCAAAATTACCAGTTTGTCCTTCCCATCCATGAACCAAAAATGCTGTTTTTTTATTATTTGCTCCCCATTCATAACGCATTAAAGAATAATCCTTATAAGTAAGTTTTGTCATTTGACTAGAATTAATTACTTCTTCTTCAGAGGTTCTTAACTTTCTAACTCTTGGATTAGACATATATGTATAAATTTTACGAGCTACTATACTCGGAAAAAAGAGTTGAATATATTTAATCAATCTATTTTTAATTATCATGTTCTCTTGATTTAGGTATAAAAGAAAAAACTAAGAGTATAAAAGCAATTCCAAATCCTAATACGCCAATATTAATTCCTATAAGTGTTTTTTCGCTTCCGTCTAAAAATTTCATTGAGCCTCCATAAAAGTCTTGAAGTATATAAGCGAGTAAAAAACCTCCTGTCACCAATAAGCTTAAAACAGTACTGATTTTGGTTTCCTTTTTAACCCAAACAAGCCATAAACATAGAATACCTATACTTGAATTTGTAATTAATTGCCATACTTCATGAATCCTTACATGAGGTGTCCAATCTGGATTAAAAACGTGTGTTGCATTAATTTCTAAAAAAGGGACTACGACAGCATACAACATAATGCTAAATGTAATCATTGATTTTTTCATTACAACAGAGGTTTATGGTTATTAGTTTTTTAGTTGGTTTAATTTTTCTTGAGAATTCTTACACCAATGACAGTTGTTTTTAGACTTCAATTCTAAAGCTTTACTATATGCTTTAATCGCATTTTCTCTTTGATTATAATTAAAATAGGCATCGCCAAGAGAATCATAAAGATTACCATCATTTGGAAATAATTTCACATTTAAAATTAGTAGCTCCAATCCCCATGCAGCTTCTTTTTCTTTTGCTATGAGTTTAAAACCAATACGATTAAACACTGCTTTATCATTAAATTTTGAATTTAAATTTTTATCTAAAAAAGTAGGTAATTCACTAACATTAGAAATTGATTCAGAATTGATAAAATCATAAACCAATTCATATGATAATTTTGTAACAGGACTTGGAGTATAATTGGAATCAAAAATCATTTTCCCAATATTCCAAGACACATTTTCAGAGTCTCTATTTAAGATGGTATTAGATAAAACAATAATTACTATATCATCTTCTACATATCTAATAAAATCTGCAAAATAAATGCCGTTACTGCCATTATGGGTTACAATTTTAGTATCACGTTTGCTTTTAAATATTGCCCATCCATATCCATAATAAGATGTTTTTTCTTCATTTTCTGCGACAGAAGGAGTTTCTAATAGTTTTCGAGAAATAGCATTTAACGCCTTATTAGTGTTTAAAGCTAAATGCCATTTATATAAGTCTTCTACTGTAGAGTGAATATCACCCTTTCCAATACTATACCAATGATTACTATTATGTGGTAAGTACTCTTGTGTAGTTCCCCAATCCTTCCATATACCATCAGTATAATTGAAATAATACCCATGAGCTAGTTGCTCGCTATTAAAGGAGATGTTTTTGTAACCTGTATGATTCATTTTTAGAGGCTCCCAAAAATTTTCTTGTAAAAAAGCAGTGTAATCTTGTCTAGAAACAAGTTCAATAATTGCTGCAAGCATAATATAGTTTGCGTTAGCATATAAATGTATTGTTCCAGGTTTTGAGTCTAGCTTTGAATTAAAAAAATCCTTAATAAATTGGTCTTTAGTAGCTTTATCATATCTAAATCCACCAGTTCGAGGTGAAACTCCCGAAGTGTGAGTGAGTAATTGATGAATGGTTATTTCTTTTTTGTCATCAGGTGCTTGACTATAATATTGATTTATTCTATCTGATGTTTTCAATTTCCCCTGTTCTACGAGTTTTAAAATAGCGGCTGCAGTGAATTGTTTCGTTACTGAACCAATATTAAAAACTGTTGAAGCTGTAATTGGGATTTTTTGCTCTCTATTAGCCCAACCATACCCTTTTGACAAAATAATGTCTCCTTTTTTTGCAACTAAGACAGAGCCTGAATAACCATTGGTAACATTATTATTTAAATAGGTATCAATTCTAGCATTAAGCGAATCATTGTTTTGAATTTCCTGACCAAATAAAAAACTTGATATAAATATAAATTGATTTAAAATGACAATGATGAGTAGTCTTATTTCCTTAAGTCTTTTATTATTCATCTAATTTAATTGTTAGTTACTATTCATAGTTTGGATACGCTCTTTTATTCTTGTGAAATCTACCCAATAAATATTACCACTATCTTCTCTATCTTCAGCTCTATGAAAAAATAAATACTTCCCATCTGGTGACACACTTGGCGTCATTTCACAGCGTTCAGTATTTATTTTAGAACCCAAATTTAATGCTTCGCTCCAAACACCATTCTCTTTGAAACTAATATATAAATCACAGTCACCATATCCTGAAGTCCTTTTACCATCAAAAATTATATAGCTTTCATCAGGTGCTATGAAAGGGTGTGCTATCATGGTTCCTGAGTTTATTTCCTTCCTCATTTTTTTAAAATCTGAATACTCATCTTCTTTTTTAACTGTATAATAAATGCTAAGTTCATCTTTAGGATCGGCACCAATCTCTTCTGAATTAAAATATAAATTACCATTCTCTGCAGCCGTTACATACATTATAAATCTATCACCTACAAACGGTTCTAATAATGGCAATGGTTGACTCCAAACCTTATTATTTTTCTTAATCTGCCATTCATATATTCCAGATGATGCAATTGTATCATTAAGTGCCTTATTTGTTCCAAAATAGAGGATATCACCTTTGGGATTGATATGAGGTTCAAAATCCCATGTCTCTTCAGTTGAAAAAAATGCTAACTCAGGCTTAGTCCATTGATTATTAATTAATTTACTAACAAAAATATTATTTCTCTCCTCTGGTTTACGACGAGTAAAATAAATTTCGTCTATTTCTGGGCTGAATGTAATTGCAAATTCCATAGCAGTGTCTGTTGAAATAATATTCGGTCCAAAAACCAAGGGAATATCAGTAGGGATTTGATCGTTTAATAAGGTTAGGTTTGAATTTTTACTATCCTGACAAGAAGTAACAAATATTAATAGGAAAGTCAAAGCGGATAGAATTTTTATTTGTTTCATATTATTTGTTTTTAATTCCAAAGTTTTTGATTTTTATTAAAGTTGCTTAAACCATTGATTTGTTACAGTAAGTTGCTTTCTCAAAATCTCTAATATTCATAGAAATAATTGAAACATTTGGAAACAAAATCTTTAATTCTGCTATTATTGATTTAGAAAGTTGTGCCTTTTGAAGGGTCGTCCTTCCTTCCATAATATTAGCAAAAATGTGAATAAAGTCATCTTTGGTTTTACCAATATTATAATGCTTATAAGAATTAATTCTTACCTTAATATCACCTATATCAAAAAGTTGAGTTGCTTCTGCTGCATCGTATACGTTTTGCATTATTTCCCTTGGAGATATTACGGTAATAATGTCGTCTGAGCAATCTATTACAAAGTGTGGCATAATTTAAATGTGTTTATCTATGATACAAGTTAGTTGTTTCTAAGTTTCTTTATTTCGTTTTTAAAATCTTCCTCTTGTCCTAATTTTAATTTTTTCGAAAGCTGAATGGCCATTTTATATGTATTTATAGCTTTTTTTATTTGTTTTGTTTTTTCGTATAGCTTAGCTAAATTAGTCATAAGTCCAATATATTTTGGATAGGCTTCTACTGCTCTTTTAAACACAACGATGGCACCTAAATCATTTTCTTCTTTCAACAGTTTCAATGCAATGTCTACATAGTTACTTATAGGTCTTTTTGCCTGTTGTCCGTATTTGTTTATCAACTCAAGCTCCCCTTTTAAAAATGACTCATCATTATAATTATTTAGTAATTCTTCGGAGGCTTTTAAATCTGAAAACACATACTTTAAGCCATAATAATTTAGCAATAATCTAGAAGTATCATGGTCTTCATCTCCAACTTCTTCATGTTTCCATCGTAGGTTTGTGGGAGGATTCTCTTCAATAACTTGGACATATCGTTTAAGTTCTTGTCGCATTCCCCAACCATCACCACCACCAATCCCAAAATATATAGCTTTGTCTAATTCAGATTTTGATTTGAAAAACGTTTTAGCTTTCTCAATCATTTCTTCTTTATTCCACCAAAGTGCTGGAGCCTGAATAATGAATGCATCAAAAATATCTGGCTTTTCCATAAGTGCGTAAGAGCTAAATAAACCGCCAAATGAATGGCCTTCTAAAAGACGATAAGGGTGCGTTCGAAGGTTTGATTCTACAAAATGAATTAATTCTTCTTCAAAAAACTGAAGAAATTTTGATGCTCCTCCACTTTGCGGAATTCCTGTCTCACCTACTCCATTATAAACGCCTTGTCCGGCATTAGAGGGCGTTAAATCTCTTGATCTATCTATACTTTCTATACCAACAATAATCATTGGTGGTATAATTCCTGAATCTGTTAATAATTCTACGGTGCCAATAACATGTTTTATATTTCCTAAACCATCTAAAAGGTAAAGTACTGGGTAGTTTGCATCATTGTTTTCATAACCAAGAGGTAATGAAACAATAATAGGACGTTCTTCTTCTAATATTCTCGACTTTAAGATGTATTGTGTACCTAATCCTAAAAGTTGATTGTCTTTAGATAACGCTATTTTTTCTGATATTTGAGCATTTATATTGAATTGAACGAAAACCGTGAAAATTACAGAAAATAACGTTTTAAATATTTTTGTGTTCATTTTTTTATTTTAGTTTTTTATCATTTTTGTTAATGCTTAAATCATTAATAAATTTATCTCTGTTTCTCCATTCGGTATCAATTGTATATGCTTCAGATACTTTTTTTGGGTTTTTACTGTTCCGGGTATCTTCAGCCAATTGAACTTTTTGCTTTGCCGTTTCAGCAGTAAATGGTGTAATGGATATTTCATTTCCATGTTTAATGATTGTATGTCCGTTTTTAGATTGATGATTATGACGAATGATCTGAAACAAAATTGCAAATTAAATACTTAAAAAGCTTGTTGAAAAAGCAGTTTGATTTGTTCGAAAAGGATGAACTGTTTTCTTATAAAAATGAGTAAATTTTTGATTTAAAAGCTTTCTAATCTATCTGTTAGACTAATACTTTAGACCATTCTCGAGGTTTAAAAACATCGTCGAGAGTTGTTTCAGCGATATGGTTAAAGTAATTGCTAAAAGTTTTAACTCCTACTCCAGTAACGACTCCTAATACATGACTTTCAGTATATCCAACTGAAAGAAAATCATTAACGTCTTGATTACTTACATGTCCTCTATTTCTTGTAATTAATCTAGCGAAATTACTTAACGCGCTAAATTTACTATCAGTAATGATTTCGTTTAACCTTATAGCCTCTGTAATTTCAGCAGGTACTTTAGAAGCTTTATCGGCAACAAAACTATGTGCTGCCATACAGTAATCACATTCGTTTTCATAAGCAACAGACAAGAAAATAATTTCTTGCTCTATAGCATTAAATCCTGAATTCTGACGAAATGTTGTATACGAATGTACATAAGCATCTAATAGTGCAGGATTGTTTGCCATTCCAGTATACATGTTGGGAATAAATCCCATTTTTTCTTTTGTATTCCCTAAGATTCTGCTCGCAATTGGTTGAGCAGTTTCTACTGTTTTAGTTTCAATTTTTAACTTTTTCATTTTATTCTTTTTTTTAAATTGTTTTTAGTTCCAAATTCCTGTTGCTATAGTTTCTTTTATATAATCTAAAAAATCTTTTGGTTTTCTGTTAAGTACCTTCTCAATATCATTAGTTATTTCTGCGTTGTCTGGGTTACCAAGAACCTCAGAGAATAAATATTCTATTAACCAAATAAAGTCTTCAGGAATACCTTTTTGTTTCATTACGCTCGTATAAGCAGACAAAGCAATTGGTGTAAACGCAATATCTCTTCCTGTTGCTTCAGCTATTTCATTTATCACTTCTTTAAAAGTTAATTGTCTTGGGCCTGTTAATTGGTAAATTTCCCCATTGTGCTTTTCATTTAACAATGCTTCTACTGCTACATCAGAAATATCATCAGTATCTACATAAGGTACTTTAGCTTCTGCTTGAGGTAAAGCAACAAAACCTTCTAAAATAGGCTCCAAAAAGAAACTCTCACTAAAATTTTGATTGAACCAACTTGCACGAACAATAGTGTAATCGATTCCTGAATGAATAATCACCTGCTCACAAAGTTCTGCTTCTCTTTCACCTTTTCCAGACAAGAGCACTAATTTTTTGATGTTATGCATTTTTGCCTGTTTAGTTAATGCTTCGATGGCTTCTAAAGCACCAGGAACAGCTAAATCGGGTTGGAACGTTATATAAACTTTATCCATGCCAGCCAATGCATTTGACCAACTCTCTGGCTTGTGCCA
>Ga0209121_10003419_pt1 | contig 15393 bp, 10 predicted proteins | sample Cruoilmetagenom3_FD_187292 | JGI IMG/M metagenome (GOLD analysis project Ga0209121, IMG submission 187292) | Oil polluted marine microbial communities from Coal Oil Point, Santa Barbara, California, USA - Sample 3 (SPAdes) (version 2) | ecosystem: Environmental > Aquatic > Marine > Oil seeps ...
TACATCTTGTCATACTCGGATTGGTCCGCCTGTGCATGGCGTGGGTTGCCCTCCCAGAAATAGCTGCCTTCAAGGAACTCAAGGCCAGGGCTGGCCAGGCTGACCGCCTCCAGACTGTCGAGGAACCCAAAGAGTTTCGGGCCGTTGGGGCCAAAGAACTCGCCCAACTCCTTCACAAAGGTCAGAACGCCGGGGCCAACCATGACGTGATACAAAACTTCGGTTTCACGCGGGATATTGGGGAAATATTTGGTGAATGATGTCTCGGTCGGCGGGATCGGAATGCTCGCCACCACCTCGCCGCCCTGTGCCTCAATCGCGGCGGTGAAATAATCGCGGTGATCATGGCCAAACGCAAAATCAGGATAGATCATGGTGATCTTTTTGCCGAGGTTTTCGGACACAAAAGGCGCCATCGCCTGCACCTGGCTTTTCACATCCGTGATGCCTGGCTGCAATGTATAACGGTTCAGCTTACCGCTGGCCACATGATGGCCCTCAGAGACAACAAAATAAGGTAGTTTCAATTCGCCGGCCCGCGGAGCCGAGCCGTATACGACGTGACTGAACAACGTGCCAAATGCCAAATCGCAATTGTGCTGAGTGGCGAATTTTTCCACCACCTCTGCGCCGCGCTTGGGATCAGTGCCATCGTCTTCGGTGACAATCTCGACTTCGCGCCCGCCAATGCCGCCCATGTCGTTGATCCGCGCCACAGCAGCCTGTGTCGTGCGGTCATACCAGCGGCCATAAGAGGCGCCGATACCCGTGGCGTGCATTTGAAAGCCAATCTTGATGGGGCCGCTGCCTTGCGCATGGGCAAACCGCGCCAGGTCCGGTACAAAGTTTGAGGCAGCTGCCACGCCAGCACCCGCGCCCAGCGTTTTCAACAGACCGCGACGGGTAAAGCTTTGCTTGGTTGTCTTTGTCATGTCTTTCTCCCTTTGACCGGCTTTGTTCGCGGCCTTCTGCGTTAATTTTGTGTGTACGCTAACAAAAAGTCCAGAAAAACTTGTTCGCAATATTGCCGTCTGGCACGAATATGATGGTTTCTTGTGCAAACAGCCCTGCACACAACACCCATCAAATATACATCACAGCGGCGCGAACACCCGGTCAATTTCCTGTGCGTATCCTTGATGCCGCGTTTGCAATGCGCTTTGCACGATAGGGTATCTGGCCGGGCGTCTGGTCAGCAGTTTCACCTCAGTATATGCGCAAGGCCCACGTCAGAGCGCGAATCACAGGTGAATGCCACCAACCCAGAACAGGGCCTCGACCAACGGGACCAGAAAAAATTTGACAGCGGGTGCGGCGGCCTCTTAATGTTGTTTGCACGCTAACGAATTGGAGTGTCCTGTTTCATGGGCTATCACGTCCCGAACTCGCTGAGTGAAGCCTTGGATATCGCGCGGCTGACCGGGGCCAAGGTGATTGCGGGTGGAACAGATGTGTTTCCTGCATTGGGGGATGCCCCTGCCCCGGCGCAGATGCTGGACATCACCCGCCTGCCCGAGTTGCGCGGCATATCCCACAGCGGCGCCACCTGGCGCATCGGGGCTGCAACCAGCTGGACCGACATTCTAAAAGCCGATTTGCCGCCTGCATTTGATGCGCTAAAACTGGCAGCCCGCGAAGTGGGCGCCTGGCAAATCCAGAACGCCGGCACAGTGGCAGGCAATATTTGCAACGCTTCGCCTGCCGCCGATGGGGTGCCGCCCCTGCTGGCCCTAGCGGCAGAGGTGGAACTTTGCTCCTCCAATGGCAGCCGAACCTTACCCTTGAAACAGATGATCACTGGCGTGCGTCAGACAGCACTGCGACCCGGTGAATTGGTTTCGGCCATATTAATCCCTGACATGCCCGACGGCGCGCAGGGGCATTTCCAAAAGCTGGGCACACGCAAATATCTGGTGATTTCTATTGCCATGGTCAGTGCCGTCATCTGGACGGATGAGGTCGCCAAAATTGCTGGCGCGCGCGTCGCTGTTGGATCTTGCTCTGCTGTGGCGCAACGCCTTGAGGGGCTTGAGGCGGCACTGATGGGCCAAAATGCAAGTGATCTCAGGGACAACTCAGCGATTTGGACGACCCACTTGACGGCGCTTTCGCCTCTCTCGGATATTCGTGGCACAGACCACTACCGAATGAACGCCGCAGCCGAGCTGTGCCGCCGCACAGTGCTGACATGTTTGCAGGCTTGTGATGAATAAACCCGCCCCCCCGACCTCTGTGACCTTCACCCTGAACGGGGCCGGTGCAATGGCACATCCCTCAGTCGGCGAGCGCCTGTCGCAGACCCTGCGCGAAGGTTTGGCACAGCGTGATGTCAAGATCGGCTGCAACGCCGGAGACTGCGGCGCCTGCACTGTACTGGTGGATGGAGCGCCGGTTTGTGCCTGCCTGATGGCCACGCAACAGGCCTCGGGGCGCACGATAGAAACCCTTTCCGGGCTGGTGGCCAAAGACCCCATAGCCCAGCGCCTGAGCGACAGCTTTCAGGCCCATGCTGCGGCCCAGTGCGGCATCTGCACACCGGGCATGATGGTCACATCCGTGGGGCTGCTGCGCGAACATCCTCAGCCCTCAAAGTTGCAGATCGAAGAGGCTCTGGGGGGGGTGTTGTGCCGCTGTACCGGGTATCGCAAGATCATTGACGCGGTTCACGCCGCTGGGCTTGGCCAGACAACTGAGACCCCAATCACAAGCGCCGTCGGAGACCCCATCCCAAAGCTGGACGGGCTGGTTAAGACCACCGGCCGGGATATATTTTCGGATGACATTGCGCCGCCCGACACGTTGGTGTTGCGCGTGGTGCGCTCACCATATCCACGCGCTTCGTTTCAGCTGGGTGATGTTAAGGGCTTCGTGGCCAAAACTCCGGGTCTTGAGGCCGTTATAAGTGCAAGCGATATTCCCGGCCTCAACGCGTTCGGGGTGATCCCCGGCTTTATTGATCAGCCTGTGTTTGCCCAGGAAGAAGCGCGATTTCGCGGCGAGGCCGTCGCAGGTGTCATTGGCACGGCCGAGGCCATGCGCGCGCTTGATATGGGTACCTTCCCCATCGACTGGCAAGAATTGCCCGGCGCGCAATCCGTGGCGGAGGCATTGCACGAAGACGCAGCGCTGCTGCATGACACGCGCAAGGGCAACATCATGTGTGGCGGCTTTGTGCAATGCGGCGAAGCGGATGCCGCGCTGGAGCGCGCCGATGTTACCGCCACGGGCCGGTTCACAACTGGTTTTGTTGAACACGCCTATATTGAACCCGAAGCGGCCTATGCCGTGCCCGAAAATGGCGGGATTACCATCCACACCGGCACTCAGGCCCCGATCATGAACCGCGATTCCATGGCGTTGATCCTTGGGTGGGATGAGGCGCGTATTCGCATTGCCCCCACAGCGGTGGGCGGCGGGTTTGGCTCAAAACTGGATATATCAGTGCAGCCACTGGTGGCCTTGGCTGCCATCAAGGTGGGCAAACCGGTGCGCATTACCTACAGTCGATCAGAATCGATGCAATCGACCACCAAACGGCACCCGGCAGATATCACTCTGACAGTTGGCGCCACGCGTGATGGTCGCCTGTCAGGGTTTCAGTTTCTTGGGCATTTCAACACTGGCGCCTATGCCTCGTGGGGGCCAACTGTGGCCAACCGTGTGCCGGTGCACGCCTCGGGCCCCTATCAGATTTCCGATTACCGGGCCGAGAGTGTTGCGGTGCATACCAACAACCCACCCGCCGGGGCCTTCCGCGGATTTGGCGTGCCACAATCCGCCATTGCCCAAGAGGTGGTGTTTGACGAACTGGCCGACGCGCTGAACATGGATGCGCTGGAGTTTCGCATCCTCAACGCGCTGGAGGCAGGCACGCCCACGGTTTGTGGTCAGGTCTTTGATCAGGGCGTTGGAATAAAGGCCTGCCTTGAGGCTCTGCGTAGCAGCTGGACCTCCGAGCGCGCCGCTGCGGAGGCTTTCAACAACGCCCGCTCCACTGAGGGGTCTGCCCTACGCCGTGGCGTTGGTGTGGCTGGGGGCTGGTATGGATGTGGAAATACCTCACTGCCCAACCCATCAACCATCAAGGCGGGACTGCGCCCGGATGGCCAGGTTGTGCTGCACCAGGGGGCAATGGACATTGGCCAAGGGGCCAACACTGTGATCTCTCAGATATTTGCACAGGCCTTGGGCGTATCGGTGCATGATCTTGTCCTGTTGGGGCCTGATACGGCTATCACACCTGATGGTGGCAAAACGTCTGCCTCGCGTCAGACTTTTGTATCCGGCAATGCGGCCAAACTATCGGGTCAGTCCATGCGGGCGCAAATCCTGCAGATGGTCAATGCATCTGAGGACGCGATATTGGCGTTTTCAGATGGGCAGGTCTCAGTCAGCGATGCCGATCGAACCCACCGGATTGACCTTGGCAAGCTCAGCACCACTGCCGACGGCTATGTTCTGACCTCATGCGAAACCTATGATCCGCCAACCAAACCGCTGGACGCCAATGGCCAAGGCATCCCCTATGCGCAATTCGGGTATGCCGCGCATCTGGTAATGGTTGAGGTGGATACAGCCCTTGGCACAGTGAACGTGCAGCACTTTGTGGCGGCGCATGATGTGGGTCAGGCCATCAACCCCTTGCTGGTAGAAGCTCAGGTGCAGGGCGGCATCGCACAGGGATTGGGCATGGCCCTGATGGAAGAGTACATTCCAGGGCGCACCGAAAACCTGCATGACTATCTGATCCCCACCACGGGCGACATCCCCCCGATTGAAACGATCATCATCCAGGACCCCGATGCCCATGGGCCGTATGGGGCCAAGGGGCTGGGTGAGCATGTGTTGATCCCGACGAGTCCCGCCATCCTGAACGCCATTCATCATGCTTGTGGGGCGCGCATCCGGCAAGTGCCCGCCACACCCTCGGTGGTTATGACTGCCCTCAAAGGTGCCCCATGAGCGACCGCGTGATCCCCGAGAAGATACGCTGTGATGCCTGCCCGGTGATGTGCTTTATTGCCGATGGCAAAATCGGGGCCTGTGATCGTTATGCCAATCACGGTGGCGATCTGCTGCGGTTGGATCCGTTGACCATCATCGACAATGCTGCCGACAAAGGCATCAAGGCTGTGCCATTTCTGCAAGGCACTGACGGCACCGATTGGGACGGTGATCTGCTGCGCGCCGATACGCCGTTTGTTACGGCCATTGGGGCCGGCACCACCTATCCTGATTACAAACCGGCGCCCTTTATCGTGTCTCAGGATGTTGAAGGCGTCGATATGGTTACCGTCGTCACCGAGGGCATATTTTCCTACTGCGGGGTGAAGATCAAAATCGACACCGACCGCCACATCGGCCATGAACGCGCTGTCGTTCGGGTTGATGGCGAGGCGGTGGGCCATGTCATGACCTCGGAATATGGCTCTAAGATGTTATCGCTGGGCGGGGTGGAACACCTCACTGGCGGGTCCAAAAAAGAAGGCCGGGTGACGTGTGATGCCCTGCTGAAACTGTGCAATTGCGACGCGGTCGAAATGCAGATCGACGATGGGGCCAGCGTGGTTGTGCAGGCCGGCCAGGCCCCGGTCATCGACGGCACGCCTGAACAACTGATGCGCGTGGGCTGTGGATCGGCCACCATCGGCATGTTTGCCGCACAATGGGTTGGCCATGTGGACGAGGTGATCGTGGTGGACGATCATATCACCGGGCAACTGTCCGAACATCAGGCCGGTCAGCAATTGGATGTCCCACCCACTGGCATCAAGATCATGGGCCGACGCTCCACTCCGGGGCGGTATTTTCAGGTGGCCGAGCCCGGTACGGGTTGGGGCGGGACGGATATCGAAGACCCACTGGCAATCCTCAAACCCTCGGACGCCAAGAAGGCCTGGCCAGGGCTGCGATTGTTGATGGTGTCCACCACTGGCGAACAGGCTGCATATTACGAATTGGACGGCGATTTGACGCCAGTATCCAAACCAATGCCAGCGCCGCTGCAAGCCTCGGCAGATCGAATTGCCGAAAACTGCGAACCGTCGATTTGCTCGGTGCTGTTTATGGGCGGGGCTGGTGGATCACTGCGGGCGGGCGTCACCGAAAACCCGGTGCGCCTGACTCATTCGGTCAAAGACAGCCTGACGCTGGTGTCCGTTGGCGGGGCCGAGGCCTATGTCTGGCCCGGCGGCGGCATCACCATCATGGCGGATGTTCTGAACATGCCCAGCAATGCATTTGGCTATGTGCCCACGCCGGCCCTTGTGGCCCCGATTGAATTCACCATGCGCCTGTCAGATTACGCCGCCCTGGGAGGGCATATGGACGAGGTCCAGCCGATCGAAGACGTGGACCGCCCTGACGTGCGCAAGGTTGGTCAGATAGACCCCAAAAGCGCCCCGTCAGACCGGCGCAATTTCAGATGGAAAGACACGCCATGAGCGCCCCGCAAGCGGTCTTGCTAAAGGATGGCGCGCGTCTGCATTTACAACATGGGCCGATTGATCTGATTGTTGGCGCGGATGCCGCCTGCGCAAGCGACCGGACGGTGGCTTTTGATGCGGCACGCACGCGGTTTGAGACTGTTCTGACTGAACTTACGGGCGAGCTGCCATTGCTGCGCACAGGCATCACAAAGGCCAGAAGCGCGCCCGCTGGGGTGATTGCCCGGCGCATGTATGACGCCGTGCGCGCGCATATGAGCCGCAGCTTTGTCACCCCGATGGCCGCCGTTGCCGGGGCAGTCGCGGATGAAGTGCTGCACAGCATGACCCAGGCCGCCCCGCTGACCCGCGCCTATGTGAACAACGGCGGCGACATCGCGTTGCACCTAAGCGAAGGGCAGCAGTTCACCGCTGCCATCGCTGGTTTGACGGGCGCGGCCTTGGGCCAAGTGCGGATACCGGCTGGCGCGGGTATCTGCGGCATCGCCACCAGCGGACAAGGCGGGCGCAGCCTGTCGCTTGGCATTGCTGATAGTGTGACCGCCCTGGGCACGTCTGCGGCCAGTGCAGATGCCGCCGCGACACTCATTGCCAATGCTGTGGACCTGCCACATCATCCCAATGTCCAACGCCAGCCAGCCAATCACCTGCACCCTGACAGTGATCTGGAGGATCGCCCCATCGTCACACATGTTGGCAGTTTGTCACAGGGCGAGATCGCTCTTGCCCTCGACCGGGGGCTTTCGATGGCCTACGCCATGAAAGAAGAAAACCACATTCACGGGGCCTACCTGAACCTGCGCGGCAACAACCGTCTGGTCGGACGTATTCCAATGCAAAGCCCCAAAACAGATCAAGAGGTGGCCTATGGGTGAATTAATCCTGCGCAAAATTTCGGTGGTGGTCGAAGAAATCCACCACGAAGGAGGCCCTATCGCAGATGTGCCCCTGCAACGTGCTGCCGCTGTGGCTGTGGTGAAAAACCCTTTTGCCGGGCGCTACGTCGAAGACATCCAGTGGTTCATGGATGATCTGCGCCCGCTTGGCCTTGATATGGCCAGGCGGCTGGTGACGGCCTTGGGCGGTGCTGATCGTATCCAAGGCTATGGCAAAGGGTCACTTGTTGGCGCTGAAGGCGAGCTGGAACATGGCGCGCTTTGGCACAACCCGGGTGGCTATGCCATGCGCGAGGTGATCGGCGGCACCAAGGCCATTGTGCCCTCCACCAAAAAGGTTGGTGGTGTGGGCGCGCGGCTGGATGTGCCCATCACCCATATCAACGCGGCCTATGTGCGCAGCCATTTCGATGCCATGGAGGTGGGCCTGAATGACGCCCCCGCCGGTGACGAAATGCTGCTGGCATTGGTCATGACAACGGGCCCTCGCATCCATTCCCGGTCGGGTGGATTAGAGGCCTGGGACATCACAGGAGAGGACGGATTAAGATGAGTGTTACCATTCGCAAGACAGCCACCTGGATTGAGGAAACTCATCTGGAAATGGGCAAACCCATTTCGCCTCCAACACGCAAAGCCGTGGCGGTGGCGGTGATCTCAAATCCATTTAGTGGGATGTATCAGGAAGACCTGACAGAATTGATGGAGACCGGCGCCATGTTAGGCGGGCTGTTGGGGGATAAATGCGTCGCCGCACTGGGCATCACCCCGGCCGAAGCAGAAAGCTATGGCAAAGCGGCGATGGTTGGCGAAAACGGTGAGCTGGAACATGCCGCGGCCCTGTTGCACCCATCACTGGGCGCGCCTTTGCGCAAAGCGGTCGAAAAGGGCGCGGCGCTTGTGCCATCGTCCAAGAAGATGGGTGGGCCTGGTCAGGTGCTGGATGTCCCTCTGGGCCACAAGGATGCCGCCTATGTGCGATCACATTTCGATGGGATCGAAGTGCGCCTGAACGACGCGCCACGGGCAAATGAAATTCTGGTGGCCGTGGCTGTGACAGATAGCGGCAGGCCTTTGCCTCGTGTGGGTGGGTTGGCCCATGAAGACGCCGAAGGGAAAGACGGGTTGCGCTAAAGCGTTTCGCGTAAAATCTGAAACAGAGGTTTTGCCCAAAGCGCCCGCAACGGTCATATGGTATGCAGCGCCTCGCCATTTGCCCCGACAAGCCTTATCGGGGCATCATACAAGTCTGTCCAAAAACGAGTATCAGAGAGCTTTTGCTTCGGCGAATGAAACCAGTCGGCGGGTCTTTGGATCCCACAGGTTCATCCACAATCCAGCCAGGCTTTCGCGTATGCTCACCCGGTTGATCGCCGCCAGTTCAGGATGATCACGCAGCACTTCGGGCAAACGATAAAACGGGATACGGGCATAAAGGTGATGCACATGATGCAGGGTTATGTTGGCGGTGAACCATTGTAACCAGCGAGGCATGATGATCTGGCTGCTGCCGTGCAGGGCGGCTTCATGTACTTGCCAATCATCTGCACCATCAAAATGCGCGCCATCAAACTGGTGGTGCATATAGAAAGTCCAGACACCAGCAAACGCGCCAAACAATGTACTGGGAAAGAAAATCAGCAAAATCGGCTCCCAGCCGCCGAAATAGTAAATCGCGCCAAGAATTGCGATAATACCCAGATTGGTGGTCATCGCGCTGATCCAATAGCGCACCCCTGCCCCCATCATGCCAAGCGGAATGCGGTATTGCAGGAAAAACAGCAGGAACGGAGCCAGCAAGAACAAGAACACCGGGCTGCGATACATCCGATAGCCGAGCCGCCCCCAAAACCCGCGCGCGCGGTATTGGTCAATGGTCAGTGTTACGATCTCGCCCAGATCACGGGTATCGAGGTTGCCGGAACTGCGGTGGTGCCGGTCGTGTGCCTCGCGCCAGACGGCATAGGGTGTGATCGTAACAACCCCCAGCAAGCCGCCCACAATGTTACATGTCCGCCGATTGGCAAAGAGCGAGCCATGCCCACAATCATGTTGCAGGCAAAACGTGCGCATCAGGAAAAAGCCGATCAACACATCGAGCGCCAATGTAATGATCCAAGGACCACTGAGCGATATCCAGGCCAGAGACCACAACACCACCAACGGGCCGAGCGTGATGACCAACGCCCAAATTGTGCGTGGCAGCTGCGGTTGGCGATATTGCGACAGGACGGGCAACCAGTCACGGGCGGCGCGTGGGGCTTCGGGGCGTTTTGATAGATCAGTCACCTGGTACTCCTGTTAACGCCCCCTCTTAATGGGGCATGGTAAGCAGACGCAAGGTTAAGCTGCCCTAAGGGAACACATTGCGTCACTTTCGCGCGGATATTTGGCCACACTTCGAGTTAAAACACCGTTCACTCGTGCCCTTTGGGAAAAGAGCGCACAACTTTAGGATGACGCTTTGGTCAAGCTCGCGCAGGGTTTCGCCGTGTTAGGGCCAATGGCCCCGTGATCACGCTGTTCAGCAAACCCACAGGCAGCTACACATTGCGTCATTCAATGCGTCACTCAAAATCCACAAAATTGGCAAATGGCATTTCGCGCAGACGTGTGCCGGTGGCGGCAAAGATGGCCCCCGCCAATGCAGGTGCGGTGGGTGGGACCGGTGGCTCACCAATCCCACGCACGACATTGCCAACTTCCAGACCGTGCACGTTGATTTCTGGTGTCTGAGCCAGGCGCATCCCTTCGTGAACGTGGTAATTGTCCTGATCGGCAATGCCATCCGTATAGGTGATCTCGCAATTCATCGCATGGCCCAATCCCCAGATGACACCCCCCATAACCTGATTTTCAAAATTGACCGGGTCCACGATGGTGCCCACCTCCGCTGCCACCCAAACCTTTTCAATGCGGATGCCGTTCTCCGTGGCGGACACGTCCACCACTTCGGCGCAGGGCACGCCAAAACTTTCGGTCAGGGCAATACCACGTCCACGACCATTGCCCAGCACGCCTTGCCAATCAGACATTTTCGCCACGGCCTCAAGCACAGCTTTGGCACGGGCATGTCTGGCGCTCAGGCGCAGACGTTCCTGCAAAGGGTCTGCCCCGGCCTGGTGAACCAGCTCATCAAATGCGGCATTGTAGAAGAAGCCGTTTGAAACGGCCCCGACAGAGCGCCACGAGCTGATTGGTGCAAGCTGCGGCGCGCGGTAGCCCCTGACCCGATGGTTGGGAATATCATGCGGCGCATTCCAGGCCCCTGCCACGATCTGGCTGTCTGGCCCCGGCGCAGGTTGGCCCTGCCGCCCCAGTTGGGACAGGGTGATCGAGGGCATGGCGATGCTCAGATCAAGCGTATCAACCTGGCCGTCTTTCACCGCGCCGCGCAGCCGTGCCATGGCGATCTGACGAGGGAAATCATGCATCATGTCCTCCTCGCGCGAATAGGTCAGCTTGACGGGCGTGCCCTTCATCTGCATGGCGATCTCGGTGGCTTGTTTGACCACTTCATCTTCCAATCGATGGCCAAAGCTGCCGCCCATCATCGCCACATGCACCGTGATATTATTGGCATCTATGCCCGTGATTTTGGCGATATTGGCCTGAACAAAGCGTGGAATCTGTGTGCCGGTCCAAACTTCAACCGCATCTTCGTCTACGCGCACGACGGCATTGATCGGCTCTAGCGGGGCATGGGCGGCATAAGGCACGCGGTACTCGGCCTCCAGCACCTCATCGGCACCAGCCAGGGCCGCCTCAACATCGCCGTCGTCGCGTTTGGTGCTGTCGCGGTGATCCTCATCAAAGGAGGCCGCCAATGTGCCCCAATGTTCATCCATCGTGGCAGGGAATGGGGCCGCGCCCCAATCCGCCTCAATCGCCTGAGCGGCCTGAAATGCCCGCCAGGTGTTATCAGCCACGATACCAACGCCGCCAGTGACCGGCACGATGTCAATGACACCACGCATTTTGCGCGCCTCGGTGGCATCAAAGCCGTTGATCGGCCCGGTTTGGGCGGGGTTCATCAACACGGTGGCATGCACCATTCCATCTATGTCAGCATCAATTCCATAGCGCTGCGTGCCGGTGGACTTTGCCACGATATCAATCCGTTGCATGGGTTTGCCGATAATGCGCCACTGCTCGGGTGTGCGCAAAAGAACATCTGTGACAGGCTCAATCCGCGCAGCCGCAACAGCCAGATTCGCATAGGCCATTTTGCTGCCATCGGGCAGGATCACATGGCCCGCCTCGGTTGTGGTATCTGCCGCCTCGACCCCGGCCATTTCGGCCGCCGCCAGTTTCAGCGTTTCGCGCGCCGAGGCACCGGCCGCGCGCAGTTTGTCAAACCCATCGGGCACTGTGCTGGACCCACCAGTGACCTGTATCCCCATCACTTTCATGGCCGAGCCAAGCGCGACCTCGGCCGTGCTGCGCATCATGCCTTGGGCCGGCACCAGAAATTCCGCCGCTTCAGCGGCCAGGGCCGTGTTCCAATAGATCGGGCTGGGCGGGCCGGGATCAACCCGGATATCGGCCAGTTCCACATCCAGTTCTTCGGCCAGCAATGCCGCCTGAACATGATAGGCGCCCTGCCCCTTGTCAGCACGCGGGGTGATCAGGGTGACACCATCCGCATCAATGCGCACATAAGGCGTCAAAGCGGCTTCGCCCTCGCCCAGACCCTCCAGCAATGGGTTGTCATGCGGTTTGCGCACCACATAGGCGCCAAACACAACACCCCCGGCAACAAGCGCCGAACCGATCAGAAACGAGCGTCGGGCAATGGTTTTTACACGTCCCATCTCAGCTTTCCTCCAGCAATTGGGCTGCCGTTTTGATGGCCGCACGAATGCGTGGATAGGTGCCACACCGACAAAGATTACCGTTCATTGCCTCGTCTATTTCGTCGTCCGTGGGGGCGGGCGTGCTCTCCAGAAGGGCCGCGGCCTGCATGATCTGGCCTGACTGACAATACCCGCATTGCGCCACCTGATGGGTGATCCAGGCGCGTTGCACCGCATGCAGGCTGTCGGGCTGCCCCAATCCCTCGATCGTGGTGATCGCGGCACCTTCGGCATCGGCGGCGGCAACCTGACAAGACCGCACGGCCTCGCCATCCATATGCACAGTGCAGGCCCCACATTGGGCGATACCGCAGCCATATTTCGGGCCTTTGATGTTGAGTTCATCCCTGAGAACCCACAGCAATGGCATATCTGGTTCAACATCCGCCTCTAGCGGGGTGCCGTTAACTGTCAGTTTCATGGCGGCGTGTCTCCTGCGACTAAAAGGCGGTAGCGTTGGGTGTATCACACTACTGGCCACGATTTTGGCCCACATGCAAGGGTGTCACCCAACGTCAGTGCGCTCCCCAGTTATGCGGTTGCAATCCTCACCCGCCGCCCCTAGGTTCCGACCTACCTCGGGGTGCATGGCGCAAGTCATGCTGAGATGCACAAGTAGCGGACCCGTTGAACCTGAACCGGCTAACACCGGCGGAGGGAAGGTACTGGACATCTCATCCACCCTTGCCCATCTGCCGCAAAGGAGTGATGACATGAAACATCTCATTTTTGCTGCGGGAATTTTTGGCGCGACAACGGCGATTGCCGATGTGCCTGAATTGACCGTTTACACCTACGACAGCTTTGTATCCGACTGGGGCCCCGGCCCACAGGTGAAGGAGGCCTTTGAGGCCACTTGTGGCTGCACCCTGAAACTGGTGGGCATTGAAGACGGTGCCGCCCTGCTGGCGCGCGTGCGGCTGGAGGGCACAAACACCGATGCTGATGTGGTGTTGGGATTGGATACCAACCTGATCACCGTCGCCAAAGGCACGGGCCTGTTTGCGCCCCATGCCATTGTGGCTGACTACACCCTGCCAATTGACTGGGCCGATGATACATTTGTGCCCTATGACTGGGGGTATTTTGCCTTTGTGCACAACGCTGACACCCCAGCGCCGACCAATTTCAAGGCGCTTGCAGACAGTGACACCAAGATCGTCATTCAGGATCCGCGCTCGTCCACACCCGGTCTGGGCCTGCTGATGTGGGTCAAAGCCGCCTATGGCGACGAGGCCCCGATGATCTGGGAGGGGCTGTCTGACAACATAATCACCGTGACAAAGGGCTGGTCCGAGGCTTACGGCCTGTTCCTGGAGGGCGAGGCTGACATGGTGCTGAGCTATACCACCTCGCCTGCCTATCACCTGATCGCCGAGGAAGATGCCTCAAAAGCCGCCGCCGCCTTCGATGAAGGTCACTATATGCAGGTGGAGGTGGCCGCAAAGCTGGCCAGCACCGATCAACCCGATCTGGCAGATCAGTTTTTGGCCTTCATGGTTTCGGATGCCTTCCAAACGATCATTCCCACAACCAACTGGATGTACCCGGCAGTGACCCCGGCCTCGGGCCTGCCAGATGGGTTTGATACGCTCATCACACCTGAAAAATCGCTGCTTTTGTCAGCGGATGAGGCCTCGGCCCTGCGCGATAAGGCGCTGGATGAATGGCTGAACGCGCTCAGCCGTTAAGCGCCACACCGGGACGCGCCGCTGCCTTTGTGGTGGCGGCGGTGATCCTTGGTACGTTGCTGGCCGTGGCCTGGCGGGCCGAAGCCGGGCGGGGGCTTGGCCCCTCCGATTGGGCAGCCTTGCGGTTTACCCTGGTTCAGGCCAGCCTGTCTGCCGTGCTGAGCGTGGCCCTTGGCATTCCGGTTGCCCGTGCATTGGCGCGTCGGCGTTTTCCCGGCCGCAGGGCTTTGATTGCCCTGCTTGGGGCACCTTTCATCCTGCCGGTGATCGTCGCCATTCTGGGCCTGCTGCAAATCTTTGGCCGCTCGGGCTGGCTTAGCCATCTGACGGTCTCACTTGGCCTGCCTCCGGTGCAGATCTACGGGCTGCATGGCGTGGTTCTGGCGCATGTGTTTTTCAATCTGCCGCTGGCCACCCGGTTGATCCTTCAGGCCTGGCAAGAAGTGCCCGCCGAACAATTTCGCCTTGCTGCACAGCTGAACCTTGGCCCGCTGGCGATGATCCGACTGATTGAATGGCCGGTCCTGAGGCGCAGCTGCCCCGGTGCATTGGCCGTGGTTTTTGCCATTTGCCTGACAAGTTTTGCTGTGGCGCTCACCTTGGGCGGCGGCCCGCGTGCCACCACATTGGAACTGGCCATCTATCAGGCGTTCCGATTTGATTTTGATCTTGGTCGCGCGGCGATGCTGTCGGGCATACAGCTGCTGCTGACCGGATGCACCGCCTTGCTGGCCTTGCGTTTGTCACGCGGTGATGGGTTTGCCTCGGGGTTGGACCGGGCGCTGCAACGTTGGGATGGCAAAAGCACCCTTGCCAAGGGCCTGGACACATTTTGGATTAGCCTGGCCGCCCTGTTTCTGCTGTTGCCTTTGCTGGCGATTGTTCTGGCCGGTGTTGGTGGTTTGACCACGCTGCCCTCCAGCGTAGCGAGCGCGGCATTGGTGTCTGTGGCCACGGCCCTTGGCAGCACGGTGATCCTTTTGCTGCTGGCCTTGCCCATGGCCGCTGCTGTTGCATTGGGGCGTGGTGGCCTGATTGAGCTGTGCGGAATTCTTGGCCTTGCGGCATCACCTTTGGTCATCGGCACGGGGTTGTTCATTCTGATCCGCCCGGTGGCTGATCCTTTCATGCTGGCGCTGCCTGTCACCGCTTTGGTCAATGCCGTCATGGCGCTGCCCTTCGCCCTGCGCATCCTTGTGCCGCAAGCCCGCTCGGTGGTGGCGCGCTACAGCCGTTTGGCCCTGTCCCTTGATATGAGCCACCGCAGCTTTGCAACTATGGTTCTGCTGCCCCGGATGCGCGCACAGATTGGTTTTGCGGCTGGTCTGGCTGCCGCTTTATCAATGGGGGATCTGGGTGTGATCGCCCTCTTTGCCGATGCCGAGATGGCCACCTTGCCACTGCAAATCTATCGTCTGATGGGGGCCTACCGGATGCAGGACGCGAACGCCGCCGCCCTTTTGCTACTCATCTTGTCCATGGCCGCCTTCTGGCTGCTGGATCG
>Ga0209121_10003420_pt1 | contig 15392 bp, 16 predicted proteins | sample Cruoilmetagenom3_FD_187292 | JGI IMG/M metagenome (GOLD analysis project Ga0209121, IMG submission 187292) | Oil polluted marine microbial communities from Coal Oil Point, Santa Barbara, California, USA - Sample 3 (SPAdes) (version 2) | ecosystem: Environmental > Aquatic > Marine > Oil seeps ...
TGATTTAAACTGCAACTTTTTCAAGGCCACCAGCGCTTTTTCCGAACGGAAGTCCCCCACCCGGGCCGTTTCCAAGTCCAATTCCACAGGGGCGTTGGTGACAATCGTCGCCAACTTTTTCGACAGTCTCGCCTGCTCTTTATTCTCCCGCAGCAACTTTTGCACCCGCGACGGAATCTCATCCAGATGTCGATAAACATTTTCCAAAGTTTCATACTTCTGCAGCAAATCGACGGCCGTCTTCTCCCCTACCCCGGGAACGCCGGGAATATTGTCCGAGGGATCCCCGCGCAAAGCTTTGTAGTCCACCACCTGATCGGGCCTTATTCCGTATCTTTCCAAAACCTCCCTCTCATCGTAGATGACCGGATTCGACAGCCCCTTTAGCGGCGAATAAACCCTTGTCCTTTCGTCAACCAGTTGTAGAACGTCCCTGTCCCCCGTCACGATTATCGTCTCCAAACCTGGAACTTTGAGCGCAGCGATTACATCTTCGCCTTCGAAACCTTGAGCTTCATAGACAGGAATTTCAAAGTCTTTAAGAAGTTCTTTGACTTTTGGCAGCTGACCAACCAAGTCCTCATCCATTTCAGGTCGACCTTCTTTGTACTTTTCGTATTCCAAATGCCTAAAAGTGGGTCCCTTGACATCAAAAGCGACCGCCAAATACGACGGCTCCAAATCCTTAATGACCTTCAACAGCATTCGGGCAAAACCGTAAACAGCGTTAACCACCTCACCCTCGGAGGTGGTTAGTGTTTTGGGCAAGGCGTGGTAGGCGCGGTGCAACAACGAATTTCCATCTATTAAGACAAGTCTTTGCATAAAATCCTAAATTCTAATATCTAAGCTCCAAATAAATTCTAAATCACAAATCCTAAACTCGAAACGTTTAGAATTTAGAATTTTTCTCTCCCATCATCCCCTTGAATTCCCCCCCTTCTATCGTCTCTTTTTTGACCAATTCCGCGGCGACCAGATCCAACTTCTCCCGCTTCTCTTCTAAAATCTTTTTCGCCCGGGCAAAACACTCCTCGATAATCTTTCGCACCTGCTCATCAATTTTCCCAGACATCTCGTCAGAATAATTAACCTGCTCCCCCATTGAATTATAAGGCCAACCGTTAACCGGACCCTTGAAAGAAAAGGCCAGCGGTCCAAGTTCGCTCATCCCGTACTCCGCCACCATCGCTCGGGCGATGCGATTGGCCCGCTCCAAATCATTACCCGCCCCGATGGTCATTTCCCCAAACCGCAGTTCCTCCGCCGCCCGACCCCCCAAAAGAGTACAAATCTTTTCCAAAAGCTCGGTTTTCGTTTGATTGTATCGGTCCCGACGCGGCGCCATCATCGTAAACCCCAAGGCCAGGCCTCGCGAGACAATCGAGACTCGATGGACCGGATCGGTGTGGGGCAAGCAAAAAGAAACAACGGCATGTCCGGCCTCATGGTAGGCTGACATTTCCAGCTCTTCGTCCGACTGCAAGCGTTTTCTTTCCGGTCCGAGTTCAACCTTGGTTGCCGATTCCTCCAAATCCGCCGGCCGGATTTTCTTCTGCCCCTGTCGCGCTGCCAAAATGGCGGCCTCGTTCAACATACTCTCCAAATCCGCCCCCGAAAAACCAACCGTCCGCTGGGCCAGGCGCCGAACATTGACCTCCGAGGCAAAGGGCTTCCCCTTCATATGAATCTTGATAATCGCTTCCCTATCCTCAATATCGGGCAAGTCGAGGACAATCCGACGGTCAAACCTTCCCGGCCGCACCAAGGCCGGATCGAGAAGATGGGGCTGATTGGTCGCCGCTAAAATAATGACCCGAGTGCTCGGCTCAAAGCCATCCATCTCGGTCAAAATCTGGTTCAAGGTCTGCTCCTGCTCGCCGTGAGTAGTGACCGAAAGCCCGCGGTGGCGGCCAATCGACTCTATTTCGTCAATAAAAATAATACTGGGCGCCTGTTGCTTGGCCGTCTGAAAAAGGTCACGCACCCTGGAAGCGCCAACCCCGACCAACATTTCCATAAACTCCGACCCGGCCATCGAGAAAAAGGGAACACCGGCCTCCGAAGCCGTCGCCTTAGCCAGTAAAGTCTTACCCGTACCTGCGGGACCGACCAGCAAAACCCCCTTCGGCACCCGCGCCCCCAGCGCTTGGTATTTTTGCGGATTCTTCAAAAAGTCAACCACCTCTTTCAGCTCCTGTTTGGCCTCCTCCACTCCGGCGGCGTCGGAAAATTTAACCTGCGGTTTGTCTTTACTAAAGAGCCGCGCCCGGGCCTTACCGAAGGAAAAAATGTCCGTGCCGATCTTCCGCGATTGTTTAAACATCATCGCAAAAAAGATGAGCATCGCCACCACCGGCAAAGAGTTTATCAGCCAAGTAAAAATTTTCGAGGTGGCAAACTCCCGCTGGTAAATCCCCTCTTTAATTTTACTTAGGTCGGTCCCGTGGCGGTGGATAACCTCATCAAACGAGTCTTGCGACTCCTTGAAAGACTGGATTTTCCGATCGTCAACCAAGGTCGCTTCCAAAAGATTGCCGGTGATTTCGACCTTTTGAACGGTCCCCTTTTCGATCAGGGATAAAAGGGTAGAAACAGGAACCTCTTCCGGCGGTTCGGGCAAAATTTCCGGGCCGGAGAAAAAATAAACCGCGGCTAAGCCAACCACGATCAGCAGAAAAACGGTCGCCAATTTGCCGCTCTTGACCTGACCATGTTTCTTCGGTTTTCGAGAAATATTTGGTATTTGAGGTAATCCGGGCATTCCGTCCATCGCTTTGGCAGTATAACACCCCGCTCGGCGATTGTAAAATGTGGATAACCGGGGGTCGGAAAACCGCCTCTTGAGAAGGCGGTTTGTGTGTGGCCTCAGGCCAACCGAAGCTCGAAGAGCGAAGGGTGGTGGCAGGGGAGGGAGTTGAACCCTCGACCTCCGCTTTATGAGGGCGGCGCTCTTGCCGACTGAGCTACCCTGCCTCTTCGCCAACGCTCAGAGTAAACTTAGTTTACACCGACCCGCCAGAGGCGGGGAGGTGGTTGCGGGCCCCCGGATCTGCCCCGAGGTTAAATCAGGTTATGGGCCTGATGAGATACTAAACCTCCCGCCCGCGCCGTGTTCCCCTTATATCACATCCCAAACCAGTAGTCAACCCACTTTTTCCAATTCGCCTCCGCCTCCTCTCCGTTCTTTGAACTTTGAACCTTAAACTTTGAACTTTTCTCGTTTTGTTTTTTGGGCAAAACGAGAATTTTTTCGCCTTCCCGCACCATCCGCAGTTCATCTCGGGCCTCACGTTCGACAAATCCCACAGTCTGACGAAAACTTTTTTCCCCTTCCAACTCCGTTTTTTCCTTCTCCAAAGTAGTAATTTCTTCCCGCAAACCGAAGACCCTCCCCCGCCCCCCGTAGATATCAATAATCGAACGGGAAAGATGAACCATAATCACGAGACCGAGGATTAGAGCAGGAATAGCGAGAATTTTCTTAATTTGCATTTGAGATAATAATAGAACAAAAATTTTCAAATCCCAAATCCCAATGAAGCTCCAAATTCCAATGACCAAATTCTCGAGGTTTTTGTTTGAAAATTGATTCATTGAGATTTCATTGAAAATTGGAGCTTGAAAATTGAAAATTTGTCCAGCTTCTAATTCTTCCTCTTGACATACTATTTTTGTTGTGATATAGTACCCAAAGTTATGATCACTTTAAGAGAAAGTCACGAAAAATTTCTAAAAGACCTCAAGGATAAAGGCCGAGCCAACGCCACTATCATTGCCTACGGCAAAGACATTGAGCAACTTATAGAACACGCAGAGGCTCAAGGCAAGGCCGCTCCTCAGAAGTTGGAAAAAGAGGACCTCAAAGGTTTCGTCAAAACCCTAGAGGAGAAAGATTACACCCCCAAGAGCGTCTCCCGCAAGATTAACGCCGTGCGCACCTATTTTAAATTTTTACAGGACAAGGGAATAGTCGATGACGACCCTTCGGCAAGTCTCAGTCACCCCAAGATTGAAATTAAACCTCCCCGCATTCTTTCTAAGATGGAATATCGGGCTCTGCGCGACGCCTGCCGGCAGAAGCCACGGATCTTTGCCATCGTCGAGCTTTTACTGCAAACTGGTGTCCGCATCGGTGAACTGCGGCGTCTAAAACTTTCGGACATCGAACTTAGTGAAGATGGAAAGACCGGCAAGTTAAGAATCGCCGCCCAAAACAAAAATCCGGAAAGAGTCGTCCCTCTTAACCAACCGTCTCGGGAGGCCCTACAGAAATATCTTAAAGAGCGACCGAAGGGCGACGAAGGGACAATCTTTATCACTCGCACCGGACGGCCGTTTTTAATCCGCAACGTTCGTAGCACCATCAACCGCTACTTTAAAAAGGCGGGGGTCGAGGACGTGACCGTCAATGACCTGCGCAACACCTTTATCGCTACCCATCTCTCTCGTGGAGTTCCGCTGACCACCGTCTCCAGACTGGTCGGCCACCGCCGGCTAACGACCACCGAGCGCTACCTCAAATACGTCGAACAGCCCGAAGAGAAAGTCCAACTCTCTAAACTCTAGCCTCTATCCGTGGTGGGCGAGCCTGGATTCGAACCAGGAACCGGTTGCATATAAGACAACTGCTCTACCGTTGAGCTACTCGCCCGCGCCCGTATTATACTCTTCTACTTCTCCTCTCGCAACTTCTTCAACTTCCACATAAAAAGCTTGCCCTTTGACCTCGCTCGACTGTCCTTAACAAAATCCCAGGCCTCCTGCAATAAATCCCGATTTTCTTCCTTAGCAAACTTGATATACAAAGATTTATGCTCCAAGTCGTCCAGCCCCTCGGCCAACCGGTAGCCAAAATGCTGGAATTCACGAGTGATATACTTCTTTTTAACCTTTCGGCTCTCCAGAATTTCCTTGATACTCTTCATGTGTATTTATCCGCTACCGACTGTGCTCCATAGGCCTCGGGTTTGATTTTGACTTTAAAACCGCTCCCCCGAATCATTCCAACGACCTCGTTGATCATCGCCCGCGTCTCTCCCAAACGACCAATATCAACATGAATTTCCAAGTCGTATTCCAAAACCTTGTTTTTGAAGGTCTGAAGAAAATCCTGGGCCAAAACCATCGAGCGCGAGGCCTCTTCGTACATCCTTTCGCGGAGGGCATAGGGTTTTTTGACTTTTTCCCTCTGCCAAAAATAAATTCCCCCCCGGCCGATCCGGTGAACAATGATCGCCGAGACGAAGTCGACATCGGTCCGGTTGTGGGTCTGGGAATCGGTCCCAATGACCACTCGATACTCGGAATCGCCCTCCTCCTCTATGTATCCGGCAATCTTCTCGATTACCTCTTCAAAACTCAGCTGACCGTAAGTAGGACTATTAAAGTGTTTCATGGTGTTAAGTTTACCACCGGAAGCACGGAGTGACAAGTTTACTTGTTATTTACTCACCACATGGTTAAATGGCTAAATGGTTGAATTGTTGAAGTCCCTCAGCGCCACCGATTCCCTCGGCACTATTGCCTATTGCCCATTTACTAGCGCCTAATATATTTGACAGCCCCATAACTTTGTGATATATCTATAATCAGCGCTGACAAAATCAGTAGTCGCAACCCTTGTGGTTGCTCATATCAAATTAAGGAGGAGACAAAATGAAATACCAAGCTCATTGCATATCCAGAGGGTACGGTTGGGAGGGTCCCCACAGGGATATCCTCCGCGAAGCCCGGGCCGATGCCCGAGAGCATGAAAAGGACTCCACAGACTACACCCCGGGAACGGGGGGGATGCACATGGCACTTGTTCGAAGTGTCCTGCAACCCTCGGACTCGGAGTAGCTTCGATCCCAGATATGCGCACTACCGAGCCGGAGACTCACGCCTGTTTGAGTCTCTGGCTCGCTTTTTTTCCACAGAAATAAAAAGGAGAAAAAAGCCAATCCTCAAAACACTTGAATAAAAGGGTTATAGAGGGACATTTAATTTCACGATCGTGAAATTAATTCGGTTACATCTTTTCCGGCGCCGAAATTCCCATCAAGGACAACGTTTCCGCCAAGATAATCTGCGTCGCTTTGACCAAACTCAACCGCGCCGCGGTTAGTTCCTCATCATCGGACAAAACCCGGCAATTTTCGTAAAACTGGTGAAAAGCGTCGGCCACCTCAATCGCATACTGCGGCAGTCTATGAACCTCGTGGTTTTGAGAGATGTCAACCACAACCTCGGGAAGCTGAACCAATTTTCGAATCAGCGCCAATTCCTCGTCAGTTTGGAGTTTTGAGATTTTGAATTTGGAATTTATTTGAGATTTGAGATTTGAGATTTGAGATTTCGCAAGTATGCTCTGCATCCGAGCACAAGCGTATTGAACATAATAGACCGGATTCTTCTGATTTTGTTCTTTCGCTTTTTCCAAATCCAAGGTCATCGGCGTGGACAAGGGCGCGGCTAAAAAATGAAACCTCGCCGCATCCAAACCAATTTCGTCCAGAACGTCGTCCACGGTAACGAAGTCCCCCGCCCGCTTGGACATCCGGACCACTTTTCCACCACGGGCCAGCTTCAAAAGCTGAATTAGTTCGACCCGGGCTTTACCCTTGTGTCCAATCGCCTCAACCATCGCCATAAACCGCGGGATGTAGCCGTGATGGTCGGCACCCCAAAAAAGGATTACCTGGTCAAACCTGCGCTTTTCGAATTTGTCAAGATGGTAAGCCAGATCGGAGACCAGATAAGTCATTTCGCCATCGGATTTGATTAAGACCCGATCTTTCTCGTCGCCAAATTTTGAGGACTTAAACCAAACCGCCCCCTCTTTTTCGTAAGTTAAATTCTGAGATTTGAGAAAATCGACCGCCTTTTGCGCTTGGTAAGAGTTATAAAGAGAGGTTTCTGAGAAGAACTGATCAAATTTTATACCCATCCGCTGGACGGTCTTTTTAATATTTTTCAAAATCTCGGCAAGGGCAAAGCTTCTTAGGTCCTCTAAACTTTCCATCCCCTCTTCCTGCGCCCTCTCCGCAATCACCTTCACATATTCCCCCTTATAGCCATTTGCCGTTAAATCAACCTTATCAAATGCTAAGCTTTTGATAAGAGCGGCACGATAGGCTTTCACCGATTCGGCCAATTTGTCTACTTGAACGCCTTTGTCATTTGTATAATACTCTCGCTGGACCTGGTAGCCGATTTTCGACAGAACGTTGGCCAACACATCCCCACAAAAGCCGCCCCGAGCGTTGCCTGCGTGCAACGGCCCTGTCGGGTTGGCGGAGATAAATTCCACTTGTACCTTCGTCTCCTCATTCTTTATTCTTAATCCTGCCTTGCCGGCAGGCAGGTCTTCATTCAACCCGTAATCGACACCCTGCCCTAAAATCTCCCCCACCTGCCCCTGCAACCACCCTTTTTTCAAATAAAAATTAATAAACCCCGGCGGGGCGACTTCCACTCGATCAATCGACTGGGAGCGCGCAGTAAACTGCGCTACTACATCATTCGCTATCTCCATCGGCGGCTCCCCAAGCTCCTTCGCTAAAGTCATCGCTGCATTAGAGGAATAATCCCCGTGCTCCAAATTCGCCGGATGCTCGAGATGAATATCTTTGACTTCGACACCAAACGACTTTTCAACTGCCTTTTTTAAATCTTTTTTTATCTGATTTCTAATCATCTCACCCTCATTATACAACAATCCCGCCACACTTAAAGCCCTACTAACTCAAAAGATCGGAAGAGCCCTAAATGTGGCGGGACTGATTGTCAATTACCAGTCACTAATTACTAGTTACTGTCTTTCGACTTCTTAAAGCACTCACGGCAGAGAACCGGCCGACCCTCGGTCGGAACAAAAGGAACGGTGTCCTCTTTTCCACATTCACTGCAGATAATCTTGGTCTCGACACGCTGTGAACGTCGATCGGTCTTGCGCTTAGCGCGGCAATCGGAGCAACGCTTGGGTGCATTATCAAACCCTTTTTCCTGGTAAAATTCCTGCTCGGAGGCGGTCCAAACAAATTCCGCACCGCAGTCCTCACAGGTTAAAGTTTTATCCTCAAATGGCATCTTTTATTCACCTCCCCTCGGTGAAACTATGGCTGAAGAATCGAGGGAGATGAATCCGCTGGATCTTTAGCCCTACTTGTTGTCACCCTACGCCAAACCTGCCTGCCGGCAGGCAGGGCTTCGGGTGACACACCTCGCTCTAATCTCTCTTCTGGGTGGCCGTAGGCCACCCGAAGCTCGAAGAGCGAAGGGTGGTGGAGCCGGTGGGATTCGAACCCACGACCTTCTGCATGCCATGCAGACGCGCTTCCGCTGTGCCACGGCCCCATTTCGCCCCATTCTACCAAAAATTTGCACCTTCTGCAAGCAGAGAAACCAACCCCACCAAGAAACAGTATACCGAAAAGTAATAAAGTTTTCCGGCCCGCAAAATCCTTTGCAAAATTTTCAGAGAATAAAAACCGACTACGAAAGCGGTCACCATCCCCACCAAACTCTCAGAGAGAAAAGTGATCTGTGACAAATCTTTAAGCTGTAAAATATTGGCTCCGAGGACGGCGGGGATAGAAAGGTAGAAAGAAAACCTGAAGGCCTCTTCGCGGGAAAGCTTCTGAGAAAGTCCCTCGACAATCGTCACCCCCGAACGAGAAATTCCAGGAAAAATGGCGATCGCTTGGAAGCCGCCAAGGAGAAATGTTTGGCGGGAGGTTAACTCAGTAAACTTCTTTTGACCCGCAGAAAAACTTTTAGACCAAAACAAAAGGGCGGCGGTAACAAAATACCCCACCCCCACCACCAACAAAGAACCAAAAACCTCCTTAACAAACGGCTGAACGAGCAATCCCACCACCACAATCGGTACCGTCCCAACCACAATCCCCCTGATTACCCCGCTCCCCCTGATCTCCCTTGTCAACCCTCTCCCGAAGAATAAAACCACCGCCCCCAGCGTCCCCAAATGAACTAGCGTATTAAAAAAAAGTGGGGTCTCCCCCAACCCCAAAACTTCCTGCAGTAAAACCAAATGCCCCGAAGAAGAAATCGGCAAAAATTCGGTCAGCCCCTGAATCGCCCCCAAAAAAATCGCTCCCAAATAGCTCATGGAACCAGGGCGTAGTCTAGAAGTTTAAACTTTCCCTCTTGGTAATCGAGGACGACAATACCGGCGTTGGGTAAATCCTCACCTTCAACAAATTCCTTCAATTCCAGTTTGGCCAAAAGCTGACGAATCAATTTGGAGTGCATAACGAGGACGATGTTTTGGCCAGGATTTTTGCCGACTGCCTGCAAAAGACCCCTCTCTCCTCGCTCGCGGGCTTCGTCAAGCGACTCCATCGGTTTAACCTCGCGAACCTCGTCCATGCGGGAAAGAATTTTAGATTCAAGCTCCAAAGTGGGGGCGGCAATCTCGGCGGTCTCCCGAGCCCGCTTGCGGTCCGAGGAGTAAAGAGCGCGAATACTTTTATCTCCAAGCCAGCGGGCCAAATCTAAAGCCTGCTCCTGACCCTTTCGGGAAAGACTCCCGCCCTGACCCTCTTCAGCGTGCCTAACCAAATAAACCTTCATTTCTTGCGGGGGCCCTTCTTCTTAATCAAAAACTCCTGGGGACTTTCGTCAAGATCTAAAAACTCGTCGGCTTCTTCAACCAACTTGCCGGAGGTGGTTTTTCCAAAGGCGATCACTTCGGTGCGAACTCCCCGGCCTCTCAGATAGTCGAGAAGATCGACATAATCCCCATCACCGGAAACCAAAACCACCACGTCAACTTTGTCAGCGTGGCGGATAACGTCCATACAAAGTCCAACGTCCCAATCACCCTTTTTGGCCCCTCCTATAAAGACCTGCAAATCTTTGGCCCGCACTTCCCAACCCTGTTTCTCCAGGGCTTCGTAAAAGGCCTGCTCCGGTTCAATATCGGCACGGATGACGTAGGCAAAGGCGCGGATCAACCTGCGGCCGGCAACCCCCTCTTTCAAAATTTTTCCAAAATCAACCTTGGCCCCTTTGTAAAGGTTTTTAGCCGAGTAATACATATTCTGGACATCGACAAAAACCCCCACTCTTTGTTCTTTGTGCTTCCCACTTTTCATGACAAATTTATACTACACCAAAAAAGAGTTTTTGACAAATTTTGGCTGTTTGGGGTAGAATAGGGCCGATTGTCAGGTCGTCTAACGGCCCGCCTGCATCGCTACGCTGAAGCGTGGCGGAAGCGTTGCGGGCAGGTAGGAATGTTTTATTACACATACGTGCTAAAAAGCAGTATCGACGGAAAGCTTTATACTGGATGGACAACCGACCTTAAACGGAGGATGGAGAAACATAACATTGGCAAAGTTGAGGCGACTAAGAACCGATACCCGTTGCACTTAGTTTACTATGAAGGCTGTTTGTCCAAAGAGAGGGCTATTCAAAAAGAGAAGCAATTAAAAACAGGGTTCGGGAGGGCTTATTTAAAAAGAAGATTACAGAAATAATGCCAGGTCTTCTAATGGTAGGAATGCGGTCTCTGAAACCGTCAATGATGGTTCGAATCCATCCCTGGCAACCACCCCGTGCGAGGACTAGGTTGAAGTTATGGTTCTAATTTTGAGTATTGGTTTTTTTACTTTTATTGTTGTTTTAACTGTTTTTGGGTGGCGCCGCAGTCAAGACAAAAAGAATTATTTGATTAAAAATATTATTGGTCTTGTTGTGGCGTTGTTGCTCCTGTTTCTCTTTGGTCCCCTATTTGTCTTCTCCCCACTCAAACTTGGCTACCAAACAGAAACAATAGAAAATAACACGGTTATCTATCCTGTCAGGTGGGAAGACAAAAAAGAGCAGTTTGCCCAACTAATTAATCAGGCCGAAAAGACAGTTCTTGAATTTTATCCCCAAAAGTTTCCCGTTACCATCATTTTAGCTAAGAATAATTTTGATTTGTTTAGATTTACCGGTCAAAGGGGAGGGGGAAACAATTCTTTGGGTCGCGTTTATATTAGCAGTAGCCATATGGACGAAGGCCTGATCACGGCCGAGTTATCCCACTATTATCTTTTTAAGACGGCAAGCCACTCATCTCTTTACTTTCCCCGCTGGTTTGATGAAGGTCTGGCTATTTACCTGGGCCGTCATGGTTCTGTGGCTAAGTTCACCCATCCCGAGCAACTGCAAAAACTGCTCGAGGATAGCCGCTACCCAAAGGCTTTAGATAGTTGGAATGGCTTTGGAGGTCAGCTGAGATGGATGAAACAGATATTTACCGGAGGTTATGTTACCCACATGTATACCCATTCTTATTATCTGGTTCGGTCTTTAATTGAGGAGCATGGTTTAGGGAAACTGCAAGCCTTTGTCAACGAGTTGAAAACTAGCTCTTCCTTTGAAACTGCTTTCCAAGAAGCGTATGGTCTTTCCACCGATCAATTCGGCAAGCAATTTGTTGATTTTGCCCAGAAATACCTCCAAACTAACCTTCGCAACCACTAGTGCTTTTGGAGAGGCTTGACAGAGTTAATCCTATCGCAGTTCTCTTTACCACCAGTGGTTCGTGGCCGGAGTTAAAAACTTCAAAGGCTCCCATTATATTTGACTGCAGCTTAGTTTGACTGCAACTTAGTTAAATAGTGTTACAATACCGGCATGTCTTACTATTATTATCCTCACCTTTTCGATTCTGAAAGTTATTTATCCAAACGTGGCGATTCGGGTAACGATGATCTGTTGCTTAACAACGCAACAAAATATGATTTTGATTTTCAAATGGATATGAGTGGTGTAGCAATGGATTATAGAATCAACGACGACCTTAATGGAAACTTACCGCAAGTATTGGCCAGTGCGTTGGAAGAGGAGCTTGTTGATGTTGAAGATGAGGAAACCCAAGAAAAAATAGAACAGTGTGCTGACATACTCAAGAAGATAGGAAGTACAGATGGGATGTTTAGTAGTTTAGGAATTTTAGAACCTTTTGTTGGGTTTGTTACAAAAGAGGAGGTTGTAGTTCTAATTGATTTTCTAGAGAGCTTTGCCTTTCAAAACGATATGGTTGAAGAACTCAAAGGAATAATGTTTGATGTACTAAACGTTGCTAAAAACAATAACAGGGGGCTGATATACATTTGCACATAGTCTCCAAACCAGAATGTTAGTTTAAACTTTTTCTACTGGCACACCGTCCCTTTAATGCGTTACACACCCGACGGGTGTGTTTAGCTCCACCGCGGCGCCTCTTCCAGAATTAGATTCTCTATGCCACGACTAGAGTCTGTATCCATTTTTGATTCCACAAATTTCCGGTACTTTTCCGCGCCTCCGGCAAGATTTACCCATTTCGAAACTTCGTCCCAATTAACCGTAAACAAACCTTTAAGCTTTTTTTCGCTGACCCAATTAGTGTAAGATGAGTAGGGATAATCCTCCGGTTTTAACATACCGTCGGGATTAGTTTTTAACGAAGCAACGGGATTGAGGTGGATATACCTTGAAACTTGGAGCAAAGACTCTTCGGATAAAATTTCCTTTGATTTGAATGGGCCTTGGAATAAACTACCAATTCTTTCATTCTTGATATTGAAATAGCGGGCATGGCTGTTAGAAATATCCGAAATAAACCGTGTGATCCCATCCTCTTCGATGGGTTTTATCAGAAAATGAAAGTGGTTCGGCATCAAACAGTAGGCGGCTATTTTTACGCGCAGATTCTCAGGGGATCGGGGGTGCCGCCGAATATAAATACGTTTGGTTTCCTCATCGAGACGCCTAAACGAGGCAAATCCGATGCATTGACTGTAGAGGTAAAAATCGATAGTTTCCAGAAAATGCGACCAATCGTTCTCCGCAACAAATAAATTCCGTTTCTCCACGCCGCAGTTGTAGATATGGTAATAGAGATGAGGATCGAAGAATCTTGGTTTCGTCGCCATAATTCTACACACCCGACGGGTGTGTTCGTGTTGATCATAGCAAATTTGCAGCTTTTTGCAAGCGTTGTAGGGTTTTTTCGCGGCCGAGGACTTCCATTGTCTCAAAAAGCGGGGGGCTGACTTTGCGGCCGGTGAGGGCGATGCGCAGAGTCATAAATAAATCTTTCACATTCCAATTAGAATTTTCTTTGACGAAGGTTCGGCAAACAGCTTCAAGCCTTTCGTGTTTCCAATCGGAATTGTTAATTGCTGATAGTTGATTGTTAATTGCCGAGAGAATTTGGGCCGTCTCTTTTGCTGTACGACCTTCTTGAACTAAAAGTTTGGAGTCAACTTCCAGCTCTTCGAAAAAGAATTCCGTCAGTTCTTTAAACTCCTTCAGCGTCTTCATTCTTTCTTGAACCAGCGGAATTATTTTCTTCAGATACTCTTCGTCGGTCTCTCGTAGCCCTTCATTCTTGATTCTTAATTCTTTATTCAACTCATCGGCGTTCAACGAGCGTATATAAACTCCATTTAGCCAAGTCAGTTTTTGCAAATCAAAAATCGGCGCCGCTTTGTTAAGATCGCCGATATCAAACTTCTCAATCATCTCTTCAAGGCTAAAAATCTCCTTTTCCTCGGGGTGCGCCCAGGCCATTAGCGCTAGATAATTTAGCAGCGCTTGCGGAAGAAACCCTTCGCTTTTGAACCAATCAATGGAAACATCGCCAAAACGCTTCCCGAGTTTAGCCCGTTTGGGACTGCGTAGAAGGGGGAGGTGGATAAATTTGGGTAATTCCCAACCCAACGCTTGGTAAATTAAAATATGTTTGGGTGCTGAGGGGATCCACTCCTCGCCACGGATGACGTGGGTAATTCCCATTTCGTGGTCATCAACCACGACGGCCAAATGATAGGTGGGATAGCCATTGGATTTAAGCAAAACCGATTCGTCCAGATTTCTGTTCTCGAAAGTAATTTCGCCACGGACCTCGTCAAAAAACCGCGTCTCCCCTTCTTTGGGAACTTTTTGTCTGATAGCCCCCCCATCTTCGTAAGCCGCGCCTTTTTTTACTAATTCCTTAGCGTATTTTTGGTAGAGGTCCAACCTTTCCGATTGCCTGATGGGGCCCTTGTCGAACTCTAACCCCAACCATTCCAAAGCCGCAATAATCTCCCCCTCGGCTCCCTCCATCAGCCGTTTGCGATCGGTATCCTCAATCCGTAAAATAAACTCCCCGTCAAATTTTTTGGCAATCACATAGTCGAACAGCGCTTGGTAAGCGGTGCCTACATGGGGCGAGCCTGTTGGCGACGGGGCGATACGAGTTCGAATCATAGTTGACAAAATTCTAAATTCTAATATCTAAGTTCCAAATAAATCACAAATTCTAAATTCAAAAACGTTCGGCGTTTAGGATTTAGGTATTAGAGCTTGTTTGGAGCTTCGGATTTAGGATTTAGGATTTTCTTCCCCATTATACCACCCTTGAGCTTTGCGGTCTCTGAATGTATACTTAAATTTGAAATGACCTTGACCGAAACTGCTCAACTGACCAAAAAGACCGCTGTCGCCTTAGTAATTATCTCCACCGCCGGCTTTACCGGTCGCGAGGTTTGGACACGGGCGAAAACCCTTCTCTTTCCTCCCAAACTTCCTCCCCCCGAAGTGGCCTTTGGCAAACTCCCCTCCCCCCAAATCCCCCGCCTTCCTTTTAAAGGGGGTTCCAGTCCTCAATACGTTGTCGACACGACCACCGGCCGCCTGCCGACCGACCTCCCCGACCGGGCCAAGGTTTATAAAATAATTTTGCCGACGGTCACCCATTTGACCAGTCAACGAGCTAAAAATCTGGCCGCCGAACTGGGTTTCTCCAAATCCCCGCAAAAACTTTCCAGCAGTGACTACTTCTGGACCGACCCCGAAGCCGGCAGGAGCTTGGAAATGAACATCACCACCGGAAATTTTCTTCTAGAAACGGAGATCAAAAAACTTTCGGACTTGAGGGCGGGCACCGCTCCTTCCAAGGCCTCGGCCGTCGAGCAGGCTAAAATGTTTTTTCAAAATCTAGGAATCCTGAGCGAGGACTACGCCAACGGTCGGCAGGAGGCTAGTTATCTAAAAATCGAGGGGGGAAGTTTAAAAAGGGTTGAAAGCCTTTCCGAAGCGCAACTGACGAGAATTGATTTTTTTAGAGAGATCGACGAACAACCGATCGTCGGTCAAAAGCCTTTCGAAGGTTTACTCAGCGTCATTTTGAAAAAGGAAGGAGTGGCCTTCGTTGTTCACCGCCGCTGGCCGCTGGATCCCGAACAATCCACCACCTATCCCCTCAAAACCGCGGAGCAGGTTTGGAACGAAGTCGAAGGCGGCCAAGCCCGACTGGTCCATCTGGCCCCGGCTAAGGCCGATCCCTTTTCTTCCTACGAACCGCGGGATCCCAAAACAATTTTTGTCCGCCGAATCTTTTTGGGCTACTTTGACTCTCA
>Ga0209121_10003421_pt1 | contig 15392 bp, 13 predicted proteins | sample Cruoilmetagenom3_FD_187292 | JGI IMG/M metagenome (GOLD analysis project Ga0209121, IMG submission 187292) | Oil polluted marine microbial communities from Coal Oil Point, Santa Barbara, California, USA - Sample 3 (SPAdes) (version 2) | ecosystem: Environmental > Aquatic > Marine > Oil seeps ...
GAGGCCTCGGGCACCAGCGGGATGAAGGCGGCTCACAACGGCGTCATAAACTTCAGCGTTTTGGACGGCTGGTGGATCGAGGGGTGGATTGAGGGTGTGACCGGCTGGTCGATAGGCCCCGAACCTGGCGAGAAGGTCTCACCCGAGGAGGAGAGACGACAGGACCAGGACGACCTCTACAACAAGCTGGAGTACATAGTCGTCCCGACGTTCTATCATCGACAGGACGAGTGGGTCAGGATGATGAACAACTCGATAGGGATGCTCGCCTACTACTTCAACAGCCACAGGATGATGAGAAGGTACGTCACCGAGGCTTACCTATGAGCTGGACGAAAATTGTGAAATAAGAAGATCGATATTAACAAATAGGATTTAAAAAATCTTGAAAGTTTGCGGTGGGGTTTGAGGAGGTGTCGGATGGCGGATATGGTTTTTAAGAGGCTGATTCTGGTCGTTTACCTGTTGTCGGCCCTCGCTCAAGGGGCGACGGTAACGGTCTGCGCTGGCGGCTGCGACTACTCCAGCATCAAGGCTGCAATCTTCGCCGCGTCTCCGGGGGACGTCGTCGAGGTTCAGAGCGGAAGGTACTACGACCATTTGAACATCAAAAAGAAGATCGAGCTTCGCGGGGTCGATTCCGGGAAGGGTATGCCGATCCTGGACGCTACCGGAAGCGGAAGCCCAATCACGATCTCAGCCGATGGCGTGGTCGTCGAGGGGTTGAGGCTGATGAACGGGGGGCCGGGCTCTTCCGGAATTTTGGTGCATTCAGACGACGACGTCATCCTGAAAAATGATGCCAGCAACAACTACGTCGGAATCCACCTTGTCGGGAGCAAAAATTGCACTGTTCAGGGGAACGTCGCCAACGGCAATCTCGAGTTCGGCCTGCGACTGGACGACTGCACAGGGAACATGATCTATGAGAACGAGATGATGAAAAACTTCATGCAGAACGCCTTCGACGATGGAACAAACTTCTGGGACAACGGCATGGTGGGTAACAGGTACGGAGACTTCGACGATCCCGACGAGGGCTGCAGGGACGAGAACATTGACGGCCTCTGCGACAGCGGCCGCGAGATCCCGGGCGGATCGAACCTGGATAGGTTCCCCATGGCGGGAGGTTAGAGCATGGTATTCGCACCCCTTCACTGGATCCCGTCCCTCATCGCCGCGGTCCTGACGATCGCCCTCGTCTTCACCAGAGGCGGGCCGCCCCATAAGATCCTCGCCCGAGTAATGATCCTCTTTGCGCTTGTCGGCCTCGTCGGCTATCTCCAGAGGGGCGACTTTCACCTCCTCACCCTCGACCTTCACGCCTTTCACTCCTGGACCGGCCTTGCCACACTAGTGTTCTCGGTGTATGTCTTTTCGACGAAGAAAGTCCTCCAAAAAAATGTTCGCCATTGCAATCTCGGACGCGCCGCAGCCCTCCTCGCAGCAGTCACCCTCACGATCGGCCTATCGATGCTGACGGGCTTGGCACCCACAGGCCCGGACGAGGCGACACCATCGACCTCCGTTCAGGCTCCAGCATCAAGCGATCTTCCTGAAGTGGAGGTGGTCGAGTACGCCGGGATGAAGCTGACGCCTCTTTCGGAGCAGAGGAACAACGCCATCGAGGGGACTCAGTACATCGACCGGGAAACGTACCGTTTGAAGGTGACCGGCCTCGTCGATGAGGAGATCGAGATGAGCTACGACGACCTGCTCGACCTGCCCGCTTATTCGGAATTTGTCAGGATGCCCTGCGTCGAAGGGTGGGGATTTGACGCCAAGTGGACCGGCTTCAGAGTGGCTGACCTTCTGGATGAAGCAGGCCTTCGGCCCGAGGCGGCGTACGTGGTATTCTACTCTGCTGACGGCTACTCCACGGGCCTGGACCTCGACTACCTGAGGGAAGAAAATATCCTGATGGCCTACGGGATTAACGACGTCACCCTCCCTCCTGAGAGGGGCTTTCCCCTCCAGCTGGTGGCGAAGGACAAGTACGGCTACAAGTGGGCGAAGTGGGTGACCGAGATTGAGGTGGTGGCTGAGGAGCAGAGAGGGTTCTGGGAGTCGAGAGGGTACAGCAACAGCGCCAACGTCGGCGAGTTTCCCTTCGGCTGAAGGGACTTTTCGAGAGTGCGAATCGCGATGGATAGAGAGGAAGGAATAAGAGAAGAAGAGAGGAGAGAAGAGGAGTAGAGGAAAGGGGAGAGACCGACCCATCACTTGCGAATGTCGATCTCTACAGGCCCGTCCGCGATCTGCTCAAGCTTCTCCTTCAGATCAGCCAGGTCCTCTGAGAGTCGCCCCTCCATCGCTGCAAGATTCCTTCTCCGTTCCTCAAGATCTGCTTCTAGGGCTGGGATCTTTTGCCGAACCCGGCCGCGCTTCTCCTTCAGCCTCGAGGTCTCGCGGCCGCTTTTGGAGAGGTTCCGCTCGAGCTCCTCGATCTCTTTGTTGAGCTGAAGGTGGCGAGCCTTGAGGACCTCCAGGGGCCTGTCCTCCAGAAGGTGGTCGATATGCTCCAGGACCCGCTCTCTCTTCTTGTCCCGGAGACCCAGAACGTCAACGTTCGACTTCAGCTCCAATAGCGCTCCCGAGATCTCACCATCCAGTGCATTGGCAGGGGAGCCGGATAGCTGCTCGAAGACCTCCCGGTACTCGAGAGTAATCCGATCGCTGGAGTCCTGTTTTACAACCCTCGAGAGGGCCTTGGTGAGAGGAGATACAAGGTCTGCCATGCTCATCTCAATCTGGTCACGTTCCCTCAGCTTCCGCTCTAGGGACTTTTTCATATCGAAATTCTTCTTCCCCTCGTCGCTTCGGGTCCAGGACTCGATCTCTTTTTGGTGTCCCCTCTCGCGATCCCTCATAACGTCCAGAAGGCCTTCGTCTTCGGAGATCTCGGTTTTGAGAGACTCGATCTGTTCATGCTTCTCGTGGACCTGTGAAGCGAGGGCCGCCGCCTCCACGAACTTTCCAAGGCTCGATTCCCGTTCACTGACGGCCTCGCCGAGGTCTGTGATGTGGCGGCTGATCGCCACGATATCGGAGTTGATCATCTCCACTTCCCTTGGAAATAGGGCGGCGGTGTAACTCTGAGCCCGCCCGAACTTTTGGACCGTATTCTGGAGATGCTTCACTATCGTTGAATTGTACTCCTCGACCGATTTCAGGTCCGCTCCCGGGGGTGGGGCAAGCCTTTCTGATAGAACCCTCATCTGCCGCGCCACCTTCTCTCTTGTGGCAGTTCCCGCCTTGAGGAGCCTGGGCGGTGCGCCCTCTTTCGGTTCTGCCGACTCCAGGACTTTCAGGTCCCCTTCGAGATTCTTTGCCACCCTCTCTATCTGGCCGTAGAGCGACCGAACCGTCCCTTCGAACTCGGGCTCCTGGGATCTGTCACTCAGCCACTCCTCGACGTAAGAGAGGGCCAAGGTCGAGGGTGCATATTCATCCTCGCGAACCTCGTCGACTTTCTCCTTCTGGAAGATCTTTTTCAACCACTTCAAGGCCATCCTCACCTCTCTATATCCAAAACGGGATGCAAATTTATAAACTATCCGATTTTTGCGCTCCCAAAAGTCTTAAAGAGGGGTGACCCAATCCCTGCCTTCATGAAGTTCGATCCAGCCCGCATTCGGGAGGCTGCCGGCGAGGACTTCGATCACGCCTGGCAGCAGGGAAAGGAGTACGTAGAAGAGCCGCCCCTCAACCGGCGTTACCCAAGGCGTGTCTGTTCTTACGGCAGACCTCATCCCATCTTCGATGTAATCGGCAGGCTCCGAGAGGCCTACCTGCGGCTCGGCTTCGACGAGGCGATGAACCCATTGATCGTCGAGGACCAGGAGGTCAAAAAACAGTTCGGAAGCGAGGCTCTGGCGGTTCTGGATCGATGTTTTTACCTTGCAGGCCTTCCAAGGCCCGACATCGGGATCTCCGACGATAGGGTCAACCAGATGAGAAAGCTCCTGGATAGGGACCTCTCCGCAGAGGATGTTGACGCTGTTAGACAGATCCTCCATGGCTACAAGAAGGGGGCGGTGGAGGGGGACGACCTCGTCCACGATATTTCCGCGGCCCTGAAGGTCTCTGATGCCCTCGTCTCAACCCTCATCGAGGAGGTCTTTCCAGAGTTCAAGGAGCTCGCGCCCGTTCCCACCACAAAGACTCTCAGAAGCCACATGACCTCAGGCTGGTTCATATCTTTGGGAAGCCTCCACGAGAGGGCAACACTTCCCGAAAAGCTATTTTCCATCGACCGCTGTTTCAGGCGCGAGCAGTCGGAGGATGCGGCGAGGCTGATGACCTATCATTCGGCAAGCTGCGTCATCATGGATGAGGAAATCTCCGTCGAGGACGGAAAAATGGTGGCCGACGGCCTTCTCAGTCAGTTCGGGTTTGAGAAGTTCAAGTTCATTCCGGACGATAAGAGGAGCAAGTACTACGTCCCCGACACCCAGATCGAGGTCTACGCTTACCACCCCGGTCTCGTGGGGTCGAGCACCAAGTACAAGACGGGCTGGGTCGAGGTCGCAACCTTTGGGATCTACTCCCCGACCGCCCTCTCAAAGTACAATATCCCCTACCCGGTCATGAACCTGGGCCTTGGGGTCGAGAGGCTCGCCATGATCCTGTACGATGCAACCGACGTGCGGGCTCTCGCATATCCCCAGTTCCAGGCCGACTCCGACCTCTCCCAGAGGGATATGGCGATGATGATCAAAGTCGAGAAGGAGCCCGAGACCAGCGCTGGGATCGAGATCGCAAGAGCTGTGGTCCGGACTTGCGAGGAGCACGGGGACGCCCCATCGCCTTGCGAGTTTGAGGCCTGGAGGGGCGAAGTTCAGGGTCGAGAGATGGTGGTCTCGGTGGTGGAGTCAGAGGAGAACACAAAGCTCTGCGGGCCCGCTGCCATGAACGAGGTCATCGTCTACAAGGAGAACATCCTGGGCATTCCCCACACCTCCAAGTGGGAGGAGGCCTTCGATAACGGTGTCACAACGGGCATGAGGTTCATCGACTCATTTGCAGAGCTTGCGGCCCGGGAAGTCGAGGAGGCCGCTCTGAAGAAAGAGGCGTCTGAGACGAGGGCGAGGATCGTCCGGAGCCCCGGCGACGTGAATCTCAAGCTCGAACCCGCTCTTGAAAGGTACATCACCAGCAGGAAGAGGAAGATCGACGTTCGGGGGCCGGTCTTCACGACGGTTGAAAGCAAGGTCCTTGATTAGGATCGATGGAGTTCGATTTAGGAGGGGACTATTTTGGTTAGAACGCCGGATTCGAACGCAGAAGAAAAGCGGGCCGCGGGCGAGGCTGCGGCTGAGATGGTCAGGGACGGGATGGTTTTGGGCCTGGGGACCGGGTCGACTGTCGCCTGGACGATTAAGAGGATCGGAGAGATGGTCGAGGAAGGAGGGGTCGGGGTTCTCGGCGTTCCAACGTCCTACCAGGCCCAGGAGCTTGCCATAGCTGCGGGGATTCCTCTGACCACCCTGGACCAGGACCCGGTTCTTGATCTTGCCATCGACGGGGCCGATCAGATCTCCCACGACCTGATGACGATCAAAGGGGGTGGGGCGGCTCATGCGAGAGAGAAGGTCGTCGCCTCCTCGGCCCAGTGGTTTGTGATCGTGGCCGACTCCTCCAAATATGTCGATGCCCTCACCCACCCGGTTCCAGTCGAGGTTCTGCCCTTTGCGGCGAAGCTAGCCGCAAGCAGGATTGAAGAGATCGGCGGATCGCCGAGTCTACGACAGGCCAAGATGAAGGATGGGCCAGTGATCACCGACAACGGAAACTTCGTGATCGATGCCGACTTCGGGACGATCGAGGATCCCGAGGTTCTTTCAACCCAGCTCTCGGAGATTCCCGGAGTCGTCGAGCACGGGATATTCGACAACGTCGACCAGCTCGTCGTCGTCCTGGACGGAGAGGTCAAGGTTTTCAGCCGGGAGTGACGCCTTGAGCTTGAGGACGATCTGGTGGGACTCCGAAAAAAGGGCAGTCGCCATGATCGACCAGACCCTTCTGCCTGAGAGGCTTGAAACGATCGAGGTCGACTCGATCGATGGATTATGCGAAGCCATACTCGCCTTGAGGGTCAGGGGCGCGCCAGCCCTGGGAGCGGCCGGGGCCTACGGCCTCGCCCTGGCGGCGGCAAGATCAGACTCTACCGACCCGACCGCCCTCCTCCAAGAGATCGAAAAGGCGGCCGAGATCATAAAAGGCGCAAGGCCAACGGCCATCAACCTCTCCTGGGGCGTCGACCGGGTGATGAGAGCCCTGGATGAAATAAAAGCATCCGACGACCTCGACGAGATCAGGTCAGCAGCCCTGAAGGAAGCCGAATCGATCGCCGAGGAGGACGTCGCCACCAACCGAGCTCTCGGCGACGTTGGCACCAGCCTATTGGAAGACGGGGATGTCGTCCTCACCCACTGCAACGCCGGAAGGCTCGCCTGCGTCGGCTGGGGGACTGCCTTGGGCGTAATCAGGTCGGCGGTGGCCGAAGGAAAGAAGATCAGCGTCTACGCCTGCGAGACGAGGCCTCTGCACCAGGGGTCCAGGCTGACGGCCTGGGAGCTCTCCGAAGACGAGATCCCCGTCACCCTCATCTGCGACAACATGTCCGGGATGGTGATGCGAGAGGGTAGAATCGACAAGGTGATCGTCGGCGCCGACCGGATCACAAAGGACGCCGTCTTCAACAAGATCGGGACATATTCCCACGCCGTCCTGGCGAAAGCCCACAATATACCCTTTTACGTTGCAGCTCCCATCTCCACCTTCGACCTCGATAGCTTAGAGAAGGACGTCGTGATCGAGGAGAGGGACGCGGACGAGATCAGGCGCTTGGGCGACAAACAGCTTGCCCCGCCAGATGTCAAAGTCTACAATCCGGCCTTCGACGCCACGCCCCTGGAACTCGTGACGGCGATCATCACCGAGCGGGGGATCTATCGGCCGCCGGAGATGCCGGACGTCGGATAATTAGGCGAGTTTTTAAATTGCTTGCCATTGAATGCTAATACCGATGGAACCGGACACCAGCTCAGACCAGCGCCCGGTGATCCAGGCGAGCGAGATCCTGGCCAAGATCGAGCGGGGCGAGGACGTCGAGTACGACGGCGTGATTGTCGAGGGCGATCTGGATCTGAGCGGGCTGAACCTGCGCACGGAGCACGTGGACAGAACAGAGTACGAGAAACAGATTCAATTGCCCAACAAGATGAAAGTGATAAACTCAAAGATAACTATCACTAATTCAGAAATTCGAGGAAATGTAAATTTTGGTAATGCTCGTTTCCGAAAGTCGATCCACTCTGAGGGGTCCAGGTTTGGTGGTTATGCCTACTTCCGGGGAGCCCAATTCGGCGGATATGCTCACTTCAAGGAAGCTGAGTTCAGCAAGTATGCTAATTTCCATGGAGCCAAGTTCTCCGGCGGGTTTGCTCACTTCAAAGGAGCCAAGTTCTCCGGCGGGTCTGCCGACTTCCGCGGTGCCCTGTTCGGCAGGTATGCCAACTTCGAGGAAGCTGAGTTCAGCATGTATGCCAACTTTCAGGGAGTCAATTTTATCGGCGGGGATGTCAACTTCCTGAAAGCAAAGTTCTACGAGGACGCCGACTTCAAGGGAGCCGAATTCGGCATGAATGCCTATTTCCGGGGAGCTGAGTTCGGCATGAATGTCCACTTCAGGGAAGCTAAGTTCGCCAAAGATGCCGATTTCTGGGATGCTAAGTTTGCCGGAGATGCCGATTTCGAGAAAGCTGAGTTCGGCATGAATGCTTACTTCGATCACGACCAATTTTACAGGTATATATCTTTCAACGATACAAAATTCGTCCAGCCGGTGTCTCAAGAGATAGCATGTAGAATAGCAAAAAGAAAGATGGAAGAAAAAGGGGATAAAAACGCTGCTGATTATTACTTTTACAGAGAAATGGAAGCAATGAGGATACGAAATGGAACCAGAGGAAGAGAAAAATTAACTTGGCCCTGGAAGATGCAAGTATCCGAATGGTTAAAATTGGTCGGATCAAAAATTTGGAGACTCGGAAGATACGATCTATTTGAGTATGTTGTTATCCAAGGTATTTTCGGATACGGAGTTCATCCTCTTAGATTGTTTGTTTTTTGGATTTTAATGGCCGTTGCCTTTGCCTCATTTTACTGGTATTTTGATGCCGTAGAAGGTGCAAGAACGTCGGTTGATTACATTTGGTTCAGCATAGCAACTTCTGCGACTCCCGGTTATGCTCTTTATAATCCCATAGGGCATTATAAAATAGTGACAGGAATTCAGGCTATAATCGGCACCTTCATGTGGGCCGCCTTCATCGCCACGTTCGCGAGAAAGTGGCAGCGTTGATGCGGGCGCAGGAGGACGCGCGCCCCCTCCCCCGCCGAGCGCCCGGCGGGCGGTCCCGCCCCCGGTCCGGCGACGGCGCAAGCGCGGCCCGGGATCGCCGCCCTTCGAGCCCTGGATGCTCGATCTGCGATCCATTCCCGAAATTGGAGGGCGATTTTCATTATAGAGGCGATACTGGAGAGCGTGGTAGACCTGGATATCTTACGTGATGAATTTTACCAGTATTTTAACGTCAAAGGTCTGGGAGGAGCAGAACAGTCCCAATCGTGCTATATAAAAACGAGCTTATAGATCAGATCGGCAAGCATATTAGGGATAAAGCCAGAAGTTAAAATAGTTTAGCCTGAAGCTAAGTCAAATGTTGAACCTGTTATCCAGAGGCTTTCCCGGAACCTGGCAACAAAAGAGCAGATCAAAGGGATCTGGCGATCTTGAGAGCAGAACCGTCGAGTAGATCGCTTAACAAGCGAGATGCAAGGAACGAACGAACGGTTCAGCAGTAGATCAAAGACTGCCTGGATAGTGGCGAGCCGAAAAAGTGAATTATCTGAGGGTGATGGACATGGACTCGGATACCAATTCGAGCCAGCCCGAAGTTATCTCAGCCAGCGAGATCCTGGCCAAGATCGAGCGGGGCGAGCCCGTCGAATACGACGGCGTGGTCGTCGAGGGCGACCTAGACATAAGTGGGCTGGATCTGCCCACAGAGCACGTCGAAAGAACGGAGTTCGAGATTAAGGCGTTGGGTCTGACTGAAGAAGCGAAGACGATCAAGACCCCCATAAGCATCACGACCTCCGAGATCCGGGGCGCCGTGAACTTCAGAAACGCCATCTTCTGGGAATCTGTCAATTTTAAAGGGACCAATTTCGGCGGCTATGCCAACTTCAATGGGGCGGAGTTCAGCGGCAATGCCATCTTCGAGTGGGCTGAGTTCGATGACGACGCCGACTTCAGGAAAACTCAGTTCAACGACGACGCCGACTTCAGGAAAGCTCAGTTCAACGACGACGCTGACTTCAGGAAAAATCAGTTCAGCGGCTATGCCGACTTCGTAGAGGCTAAGTTCAGAGGCAATGCCAGCTTCGGGGGAGCTGAGTCTTACGGCGGTGCCTCCTTCATGCGGACTCAGTTCAGTGGATATGCCTTCTTCGGGGAGGCTAAGTTCAACGACTACGCCGACTTCTTGGAGGCTAAGTTCAGCGGCAATGTCTACTTCGTGGAGTCTCAGTTCAGCCGCCGTGCCTCCTTCAGTGGAGCTCAGTTCAGTGGAGACGCCAGCTTCGGGAGGGCTGAGTTCGATAAAGAATTGTGCTTAGATAATTTGAAATTTGATCGGTTATATATAACTTGGAGCTCAATTAGAGATAATCTGGTTTACGATGGTCCTGCTTACTTGGCATTAATAAAAAATTTCAAAGTAATCGAGCGGTTCAGTGACGCTGACGATTGTTACTATCAATACCGAACCGAGAGCCATTCTCGGAAGAAATGGTACGCTGAAGAGTTTAATTGGTCAAAGCTGCACGATTGCATCGGCTCCGTCTCTTGCGGATACGGTGCAAGAGTAGGGCCCATAATTCTCTGGGCCTTGGGGTCCGTTCTCGGCTTCACACTCCTCTACAAGCTCTTGCCACAAAGCTATGGAGGAATCGCGGAATCCGGACCTTCGACCGCGACGATGGAAGCTCTGAACAACAGCACGCTCCTCCTCACTTTCAGCTCGGGTGACGGCGCGGTCACTCCCTCATGGGGCGAGTGCCTCTACTTCAGCTTCAGAGCGTTGACAGGCGGGACCCCTGATCGACTGCACCCGGTGGGGCTCTGCAAGTACGCGGTTATGATAGAAGGCTTCCTCGGGTATCTGTTCCTGGCGCTCTTCGTGGTCGTGCTGGCGAGGAAGATCATAAGGTGAGCTGGGACTGTCGAGAGCGAGTTTTACACGGGCTGCCTTCATCGCCACGTTTGCGAGAAAATGGCAGAGGTGATGCAGATCTGGCGGCGCGCCCCTCCACCGCTGAGCGCCCAGCCGGGCGATCCCACCCCCCAGTCCGGCGACGGCGGAAACGTGGCCGAGATCGGGGTAGGTTTTTGCTGTAGCAGCTACAACTGATGGTGAAAGGTGGAATAGATGGTTCCGGAAAACGCTTGCAGAGAGGACGCCGACTTAAGTTATAAAAGAGTTTCAGGGGAATTGGATAAGATTCTTCAGCTACAGTGCCAATTTATGGCCCTTCTCAAGCTGCTGAATCTGTTCTTCGCCTTTGGCGGCCAGTTCCTTGAACTGATTGATAGTATCCCGCATTTTGGGCAGAGCTTCCTGCTTATAGGTGCTGATGGAGTCCAGCGCCTCCATGACATCGGCAAAGGCAGTCTTCATCCCCTCGACGGAGATATTGGCTTCTATTGATCGTTTCTGGATTTCCGCCCCTTGATCCTTCAGCATTCGCGAGGTGTTGATGATGATATCATTTGTGGTCTCATTGAGCATTTCAATCTTCTTCAGGACAATCTTCTGGTGATAGAGAGCGCCGGCAACCGTCACTGAGGTTCGCAAAGCTGAAATTGTCACAGTTTGGGCCCTTTCTACCCCACGCATCAGCTCCTTATTATTTCTGATAACAACCTCCATCGCCATTACGCCCTGCTGATTGACGGTGACCATCTGCTGCATATCCATAACCCGCTGCCGCAGCGGAAAGAGGCCTTCTTCAGCGACAAATCTGACTTTTTCCGGGTCTTCGTTCCTGGCTCTGGCCGCTTCTATCTGCATCTCGATCGATCTGTCCATCAGGATGCCGAGCTGGATCTCTTTCATCAGCTTCTTGGTCAAACTGCGCAGTGCCTGCTGCTCGATCTCCAGAGTAGTGTTATCGTTTTTCAGGATTGTCTTGCCTCTGTCTAGAGAAAGGATGATATCCGCAATAGCCGAATCTGCCTTCTGGTATCTGGCAAAATAGGCCCTGACCGGATCGAACACCTTGCCGAGAATGCCCGTCTTGGCGAAATCAATCAGGCTGGGGTCCAGGTCTTTTAGCTCCCGGTTCAAATCCATCAAGCCTTTTGCCACAACGCCGCCTTCATCGCCGTCTCTGGCTAGGCTTCCGACTGTCACCTGCAACAAAGAGTTTTTGGCGGCCGAGCTCCTCATCGACTCGCCCCCAAAGGACTCAATCGACCGGAGGATATACTTCTTTTTGGCAAACTCATCGATATCCAGGGCCAGAATTTGCGCAACGTTGCTCTCCGCTAAAACCTGAAGCGAGGCTACTTCCTCAGGTACCGGCTTGACCTGCTCCAGTACCTCTTTCTTGATCGCCGCTTCATTGGGAACCTCCATGGTGAAAGGTTCCTGGACCCGGTCTTTAATCGCCGCCTCATCGGGCACTTTCATTGTGAAAGCCATCCCAGCCTCTCCTGTATCTACAGCTCAGCATTGAACAGGTTGCGCAGCTTGTAAACAACGTTTTCGGTATCGGCGTTAATACAGGCACCCTCAGTTCGGATGGAGATCTCCTCCAGGGCATCGATGTCCGCATTGTAGCCAATTGTGTATATGGGTATTCCAAACTCATCCATTATGGGTATGATGTGTTTCAGCGAGTGGCCTCTATTGTCCTTGCCGTCGCTGAGAACGAAAATCCTCGGTTTCAGGTTGGGATCTTTATTGGGGCCTGCAGCCTTCTGCTCTATGAGCATATTCATGGCGACAGCAATCGCATCAAAGGTTGCTGTGCTGCCGCCGGCCTGCAGATCATAAACCGCTCCGGCAAACTGAGGCCTCTGGTCCAGATCGAATTTGGCGATCGGCAGATCGATATTGACATCGTTGGAATACGATACCAGGCCGATCAGATTGTTCCCGCCGATATATTTCTGGCCCTCGAGCAGCGAACGCTTTAAGTTATTCAGCGGTTCACCGTCCATACTGCCGGAGACATCGGCCACAAATACCGCGCAAATGGGTTTGGCGTTTTTCACATCTTTCCAGAGTCTTTGGGACTGGATGATCTCATCGCCCCTGACCGGTCCGGTTCCAGATTTGTATTCGTCAAGGCCGTTAAATCCATTTTCGGTGGCAAGGGCCTGATACTTCTCCTGCTGGGTGAACTCGACAAACTCGTTCAGGATTTGCCTTTTCTCTTCTGACAGCTCGCCGATTGCATACATCGGGTTGTCATGTCTGAACCCAAAGGGAGTAAACTCGTAGTGCCTGATCTTCGGTTCATTCATATAGGTCTGGTATTCCAGGACGAAGCCCTCCAGAAGACCTGATTTGGCAGCTTCCCTCATCTGCAGAGTGGTATAGCAGACCACGGGAATATTGGGCTGGAAGCTCTCAAATCCTGATGCTGCTCTGTCGCTCAATAAGTCGCTGCTGTCAAAGGCGTATAAAGCCGAGATCAGGAAGTTTAGCCCGGTAGAGCTTGCAAAGGGATTGGTGTAGCCCATATCCAACTCGTCGTTCGCGACAGCATCTACAATTGTCTTGGTATTGATTGCCCCATATTTGTTTACAAGCTCGTCTTTTTTGGTCTTGGTGAGCAGTATCCCGGCTACATTGCCAGCAAGCTTCTTCTCCACCAGCTCGGCTTTAATCCCTTGGGAGATGATAATCTCGCCCCAGAGCTCATTCGACGGCGTATAGGCATCCGGCCGAGACTTCCCGGAAGTAATATAATCAGCGGCTTCCCCGGAGGGGATTCCTCTGAGCCTTACCGATACCTGCTTGCCATCAATCTTTATTCTCGCGTCGTTGAAGTCTTGGGCCACCTTTGTCAGCCAGCCGTCGGTGCCGCTTCCGGCTTTCTCCGTCGAGGAGAATATCTCGATATAGTTGGATGTGGTCTCTCTAACCTGAGGCGGATAACTGGAGATATCGGGCAAGGTGTCCTTCAGGTTTTCGGGAGTAATGTCGACCGGGATTGGATGAGGCGTGCCTGGATTGTTCACATTGATGTCTTCGATGATATCCTCCAGCTTTTCAACCGCATCGCGTTCATCTAGATCATCGGGATCCCCGGTTAAAGTAGTAATTCCCAGGTATACTAAAAGAAATACTGCAACCGCCGCCCCAACTATCCTCAAAATTACTTTTTTATCGCTATTGTTCGGCATGCTGATGGCACCCCCTCAATTCTTATATTCTTTTGCCTGTTTGATCAGGTTATCTATCTCTCTCATTCCAGCCATCTGCTCCAGCTGGCCGCTCTCCACGCTGTTCAGGCCTGAGATCTCCAGCAACAACTTATCAAGCTTCAGCAGGATCTGCTCATTATCTTCGGTAGCAATTTTTACAAAGGTAATATATTCGTTATAGACTTCAATCTTTTCCTCCATAAATTCCTCCGAAAAGTCCCCGGACTCGCGTTTCTTTCTGATGAAATTGTAGTCTTCTTCATCGAATGCATTCATTTTATTGAGGGTGCTGCGGATATTCATAAAGAATATTTTCTCCACCTCAGAGATGACCCCGTCGAATTTCTTGTAGCTCATCTCAGAGGCACTGAAGATCTGCAGAAGGATATCACGGATAATTTTATTCTTATTCTGCAGCCGCTCAATCTGATCGAGCAGCAGGTCAACGGTTTTTTCGAATGTCTTGAGCTCCCTGTGAGTATTCAGTTTTTCAACATATTCTTCCGCCGTCATAATTTTATTGGCTGGAGTTACTCTCTCCGGCTCGGTAAGAAACCTATAATTGCCGTAGATTAACCCGGCGCCGCTCAAGAAGATGAATGCGCTGCCAAAGGCTGTTGCCAATGCACTGCCCACGACGAACACCTCCGGCAAGACAATTATGTTGGCTGCGGCAATGCCCAAGTTCAGGCCCAACAGTTTAATCTCCTTTTCTCTGTCCATGTGCTCTTGCCCTCACATTTTCCTGTGTATCCCGTCCTCGGACCCAGGAGGCTTCTTGATCTCGGACGGAAGTTTTTCGAAAACAACTTGATCCACGCCATGGCTACCGGGAGCCATGAAGAGCCTATCTGGGCCTGCATCGCATGCCTTTGAGAGGGGACCCAACAAATCCCCATTTACGATATCGTACTCCTCGAGGTCGATCGCCCGGATCGCAAGCTCATAGTCCACCTCAAGCTTCAGAGGCGTGCCGGTGGTGAAGGTCACCTCATCATCGCCGTCGATCAGGATCTTGCTGAGCTGCTCATCGACCATCGGGTTGGTGTCGTTGGAGTCATCGTACAGGTAAGCCGTCTCGGCAGTTCCCTCGACGTAAGCGGCGAAGTACTCCTCAGCGAGGAAGCCGATAGTCCAGAACTTGCCCCACTCTTCGAAGCCGAAGTCGTTCTGCTGGGCCACCGTCTCCTAGACGACGCCGCTTGGCTCATCAAGAGTATCATTGGTAGTAGTCAGGGTGATGCTCTCGGTTCCGATGTTGTCGTCGATGTCGTAGTAGAAACCAGCAAACTGTTGGGGGCCCCAATTGTAGGCCGCACCATCGACGACCGTGGCAGGACCACGAATCTCCACCTTATCGACTGCGCAAACTGCCAACGCAGGCGCGAGAAGTACCATTAGAGCCGTGAACATAACCGCAGCAGTTTTCCTCATTTCTCCCACCCTCAATTCGCAACCGACCACGACAATATCCAATATCACAACACCAGGACATCTCAGTAATTTGTAACAATGTTCTCGATCTTGACTTAAATAATTTCCCGCGATTTTCGTCATGTTAATAGCAGACTGGAAGATCACAGAAGGTCCGTCTACAGCTTGCAGCTATGGACTCTGGGAATCTCTCTCAGCGTGGCCAACGGGATTGGTCGTCCAATTTCCAGGATGTTTTAAAAAGACCTGATATCCCTACTCTCAAAAACATCGGCACCGTGGCCGGGATCGCCATGCGCCAGGTCGCAAATGAATACATATATAATGTATCGTAGGAAGTGATAAATATGAATTTCTTTTGAATTGAATACCCCGCAGCTTGCTGCGGTTGGGATGGTCAAGAAAACGACTTAAGGATTGTTGCGTATTCTGTATGGATGATCGAGCTGAG